>Ga0068855_100005538_pt1 | contig 15413 bp, 7 predicted proteins | sample KBSCornC52_FD_66592 | JGI IMG/M metagenome (GOLD analysis project Ga0068855, IMG submission 66592) | Corn rhizosphere microbial communities from Kellogg Biological Station, Michigan, USA - KBS Corn C5-2 | ecosystem: Host-associated > Plants > Roots > Rhizosphere > Soil ...
ACTGATAACTGAAAACGAATAACTGAGAACGATTCGGTTATCAGTTCTCAGTTATTCCGGACAGTTGTTTTAGGCTCTGCATCTTTACTGGTCATGATCAACTGCTGGACCGCCCACGTATCGGGTGATGTTAGATTTCCGCGAGCCGTAGTTTTGACACCCGCCTGTTGTAACAGGTCGTCCAATGGATCGAATGCTCCGCGGCCTGTGAGAGACTGACCGCGAACACCATCGAATTCAAGTAAACCGGCATTTAAAAGCGGACGGTCCGTCACCAAAAGAACGAATATCTCGGTACCGTATGGCTCGCCCATTCTTACGGTATCGCCGTTGTCGCCTGAGAGCACTATCTGCTGCGGAGGATTTTCGGCGCTGAAATTTTCCATGCCGCCGTTCCGTTCCGTGAAACCCAAGTTATGCCCGGCGCCGGTGCTGTCGATCTCCATTACATAGACCGAAAATTCCGTCAGAATCACGCCGTTATTTTTGAGTTTTGACGGGTCAGCAACGAGCACGAATTCATAATCTTTGTCCTTGTACATCGGTTGGCCGAATTCGAGAACTTTTCGCGCCGTGCCAGTGCGTTCGCGTATTTCAAGGCGATAAGGAAATTCGGCGCTGCCGACGTCGATGGGCGATCTCAGTTTTAGCCAGCCGCTGATCTTGCCGAGCTTTAAGGCAAGAGTTTTTAACTCGCCGGCTGTCGTTTTCGCGGCGTCACCGGAAACCCAATCTGTAAGCGGAGGAAGCGATCTCACGGGAGAATTCTTGCTGCCCTTGATGCCGGGATCAAGCTGCGACCGGAGGATCCAGGCGTACTCGATCTTTCCCGTTTCGGGCTTATACCTTCCGGACAGGATATATGTCGCGGCATCGCGGTTTGTGGTAACGGCGACGCTGGGAAAATCTGTTTTGAAATTCGCATCGAGCTCTTTTCTTAACTCCATCGAGGGCGGAAGATCAATGGAACGGCCAAGCTTGGCGGTTCCGGTCCGTGGGAGAGCGGCTGCTGTCTTTATCAATTCCGCTTCGCGAAGCCTCGCCGGTGGTATCCAAACTGTCAGATTCGGTTCCCTTTTCATCACCCAGCTTGATTGCTCGAAAATATCGCCGACCGCGATGTGGGCATCAGCAGGCGTTGCACGCCCATCTCCGCGGACGACCTCAAATTCACTGAGGCTCAGGCCGGCATGCTTGACGACAATTTTCACCTGTAGAGGGCTTGCTTTGCCGGACGCCGGATCGATCCGATAAAGTTCGGCGCCATCGACCAACCCGTCGGCCACACCTGCGGCTAAAACAAGTCTGTTCTCATTATTTGCTGTGACAGGGACGCGAAGCTTGCCTGCGGGTTTGACCGGTTCGCCAAAAATGTCTTCGTCCAACCTTTGAGTGTCAGCCGCAAGCGTAGGCGTCTGCGTTCGGCCCGCCGCCGTGAGCCTCGCAGTGATCCGCCGAAAGAGGTCGTTCGCGGACAGCCGGTCGGCCGGGGCTTCGTACAGGGTTTGTAAAAGCTCGGCGGTCAGATGGCTGTATTTTGCCTCGTGGCCGTTCAGCTGGTACGTTCCGCCGCTTGCCTGCTGGTAATCTTCGGCGGCGGTGATGATAAGAGCGCCGCGATCTTCGGGTTTTATTTTTTGTGCTTCGGTCGGAGCGAGATTGATGTCAAAATCCGCTTCTTCTATTTCCTTCGTCTGCTCCTCTCCGCGTGCGATCGAGCCGCTGTGACAACTGTCGAAAATTGCCGTCAGCTTGACACCTTTATCAACCGCCCGGTCAAAAATTTCGGCGATCTCCTTGTCGCGGATATCTTTGAATTCGGCGCGATTCGTGACCGGGCGAACGGCGTCCATCGGCACGATTGTTTCGTCGCGATGGTCGGACTCGTCGCTTAGCGAATTTTTCACCGACGAGCCGTGACCGGAAAAATAGAACAGCGACACGTCGCCCGGTTCAGCATCATCAATGAGAACTTTTTGTATGGCTTTGAGTATGTTTTCGCGTGTAGGCTTCTGTGGCGAATCGTCCGTAAGAAGCGTAACTGTAAAACCATATTCGGGTGATCGGAGCAGTTCGGCAAGCCTTGCGACGTCATTCGGCGGATATTCGAGTTTTGGAAAAAGGGCGCCTTCGTATTTGCTTATGCCAACGAGCAGCGCCCTTCGTTTTTCGGGGCGAGGGGCCGGGTTTTTTGCGAGAGAATGCGGAAGGATCTCAAGAAGCGCAAGCAAGAGAAGAGGTGCGAAAGCAATCGCGACGATCTTTTTCGATCTCTTCATATTTCCTCCTGCTACCTTTTTACAACCGGTTCGAATAACGGTGTATTTGCATTGCCGAAACGTGGGTCGATCTGTGGATGCTGATCGTTCGAATGATTACGCGAGGCACTTGCGACTTGCGGCTGAACAAGAGCGATCAACCTGCGATACGTGAGCGGCGTTTTGCTGCTGCGGATGGTGTGGATCAATGTTTCGGTAAACAACCCGCCGGGGATGTTGGATTCGCTGTCGTCTAGCGCAAACTCGTTGTCCTTTGCTGCCGTGATCGTAATGTAATATTGGTTCGGCGGGACGGGTCCGGCCTTAACCTGATTTGCGGGCGTTTCGAACTTGAAGAACCCGCTGCCGGCCGTTTTCGTCATTTTTTCAAGCGGAAGAAACTTGATCTTTGCTTTAGTCAATTCGCCTTTACCGACAGTTCCCGAATGACAGCTATCGGAGATAAAAACGACAGTCGCGCCCTTTTTTGTAATCGGTGCAAACAGTTCGTAAAGCTCGTCGTCAAGTATCAGGCCGCCCCAATTCTTGCCGCTGTTGGCCGTCTCGGCGTCCCAGGGCACGAGAGCGGAATCATAATAGTCGAGTGGCAGGTGATAATCTTCCTCACCATTTCTGCCGGGATATGTAACCTCGGTTTTGACTGTCTCGTCGAGAACTTCTGAAAACTTATCAGGCCACAACGAACCGTGCCCCGAATATTGCACGACCAATTCGTCGCCGGGGCCGACAAGTTTGCCGTAGGCTTTTATCTGGCCGAGTATCGCGTCGCGGGTCGCTTTGTCGTCGAGCAAAAGCGTTGTGTTGCCGCGCGGAAATTTGTAATTTGTCACCAGCAGCTCCTGCATATTTTCGGCGTCGTTTACGGCTCCGTAAAGGTCCTCGTCGGTTCCGGGATAATTGTTGATGCCGATAAAAATTCCGTATCGTTTATTTTTTGCCTCGGCCGAGCCGGCCGCAAGCATTACGGAAAAGACGATCATAATTACAACAAATGCCTTTTCGATCTTTGCGTTTCTTAAATTTAACATTCCTGTTTCCATTTTATTTTCCTCTCGCGTAATTTATGTCGAGGGAACGCGATCCGTTGCGTTCCCTGCTAACCCTTATGCATATATCATCTTATCTATCGCATCGAACTGTGCCTGGACAATCGCGATCTCGGCGTCGGTCAGCGACGATTTACCACCCATTTGACCCAGCGTTGCAAGAGCCGTCGTGAATGTCGCGGGAGACGAGGCCGGTGCCGTTTTTGCCAGATTGCCAAGCTCGACCATACTGTTTTTCATGGCAACAATGTCTTTTCCATTAAGCGCCGTGTACATCTGTGTATATGATTTGCCGACATTGTAGAACCATTTCTGCTCGCCCTTGAAGCGTGTCTCGACCGCGGATTGTACCGCGTCCAATTTGTTCAGGCGGTCCTTGACCGTTCCGCTGCCGCGTATCTGCATCCGCAGCAACGCTTCCATCTGGGCGGCTTCGGGTTGGCCTTGCAATTCGTCCCAGAGCACTGCCAACTGCGTGATCGCGTTTCGCTGGTCTTCGCTGAGTATGAAATTTCGCGAGCTGACAAAATCTCCGCCGATAAAGTAATTATTCACGTTCTCGGCCGAGATCGCGTCGGCTCCGGTTCGTGCTGCTCGAACAGCCGTCTGTGCGGAGCGGTCGTGCTTCATCGCACGCACGGTCAAAACCGAGTTCTGTCCAAAAACCAGGGCGCTTGCAAAAACGCCGACCATCGCAACTGTCAAAAATCTAACCAATGTTTTCATTTTCATCTTTTCCTCTATTTAATATTTTTTAGATCGCCGTTATCCGGCCTCACACTGATGTGCGATAAAAGACGAAAACCTTACCTGCCTCGAAAAATATTTTTATCCTGTGGTCGGCAGCACCCGCAGTATCTCGCGAACCAGCTTGTTGATAACATCCACGCGTGTTCCGGTGGCCTTTACTTTTGCAAGCAACTTTTTGTCGCGCGAGAGCGAAACCTCTATCGTCACCTGATCGCCGTTTACGGTATAAAAACCGTTGGGGCTGATGCCGTTCACGGCGTTTTTGGCGTTTATATAATTGATCGGAGCAGCCGTCCCGCGGGCATAATCAATGCTCTGTTCATAAAGCGCGGTTTCGAGTTTTTCGCTCAAACCTTCGGTGTCGATAATGTCGTTCGTATCTGTTTTCTCGAATAGAAATGGCTCGAGAATTAGCGGAACGCGCGACGCAAGCGGGATCATTTTTCTCTCGTCGTCGTCGATACGGCCGATATCGAACGATCCGGCGGAACCACTCTGCGACGCATCCGAACACGCCGAGCCGCTGTCAGAACACGGCCTGAAATACGACGGCTGCTGAACGCCGCCGATGCCCTTTGCAAGCTCTTCGACACGGTCGCGGGCGCCGCCGAACCATTTTTCGACATCGAGGAATCTGCCGTCGCGGAGCTTTCCGTCGATGGTCATCCCTTCCAGCAGAGAATAAGTCAGAAGTCCTTGCCGGTATTCATTCGCTTCGAACGATTGTGCATTTGCCGCGCTGCCCATTAAAACGTAAAACCCCGTCCGCGTCCGCAGGCGCTCGATCGATTTTGTCTGCAACGCGTCAACGTCGCGAATCTGCGCAATCAGGTCCTTCTGTACCGCTCCGGCAGCGCATGTGTCCAGGATCAAAACTTTTTTATCCGCCTTGATATCCGAGAGCCATTTTGCAAGCTCGAGACTGCTCACAGTCTTTGCTTTGCGTTCCGTCTCATTTGCCAAAACGGCGCGGTCGAGCGTCGTCGCTTCGCGGGTTGCGTACAGATAGGTGTCCGCTATCGAGCTTTCGCGAACGGCTTCGTCCGTCGTGATCGACGTACCGTGACCGGAAAAATACACGGTCACGACGTCGTCTGCTTTTGCTTTTCCGGCAACATCTGCGAAAGCCTTTTCGTAGTTCGCTTTTACCGGATCGAGCCGTTGAAAATCGGGGACATCAGGCAGCCCTGCGAATTGAGCGTCCTTGTTCGTCTCGGTGCTCAACAGGCGAATGTGTACGCGTGTGCACTGTTTTTTCGCCGCCATTTCTTCGGCACAGAAATATTTACGCGCGGCGACGGTCAAAGCCCGAGCCATATCCTCGGCGTCTTTTGCCGCGTAACGTAAGTTAAGCGTGTCGGAGCCATAGTTCGAGATGCCCGACACTATCGCATAATAATCGATCTGCGACGGCGGCTTGCTCGCCTTGTTTCCGGTAAGCGTTGCGCCTCGCGACACCAGTCCGTTATCGGCCATACTAAGGACGATCGAATGGTTGCGGCTTTGAACATCACCTTCGAGATTCCAAGCAATAACATCGATCTTGTTATCGCCGGGCCGCAGCTTTTCTTTCGGAATATCTACTTGTAGCGAAGCATCTGCCGCATGGGTGTCGAATGTTGTGCCGCGTGCATCCGGCGTAAATTCGCCGCCGTTTATACGAACCTCGACCCGCCCGATGCCGCCGCCGCGATTTTTAAGATCAATTTTGAGTGATGACTCGTCAGGCTTAGCTTGTTCGATCTGAACATCGGGGAAAAGCGTTACGGCAAATTCGCCTACAGAAGGGAGCGGCTCACGGTCGAATATTTTTTTCAGCAGGCCGGGAACCCAATAGCGTGACTTGAGCTGGTTGAGCGAAATCGTTTCGTAACCCGTCTGCGGATCGCTAACTACGAACTGCATCAATGCCTGTGCACCGTCAGATGCATCAAAGAGTCCCTCAGGTGTCACAACCGCCCAGTCATTGTCACCAACCGTGATGAGGGTAGCGACCTTTGAACCCGTTTCGACATCCCAAAGATTTATCTTTGCTGCGCCCTCGGCACAAAACAGGATCTTCCCATCCGGGCTGAACGACAATCTCGCCTGCGAATACAGAGCAGACGCACCGCGTCCGGGGAACGATCTTACCTGCGTTCCGTTTGAGACATCCCAAAGGTATACGTTTCCAATAATATCCTGCCCGGCAATAAATTTGGAATCAGGCGTAAATACCGCATATTTTGGGAAAAATTGCTTCGGTTCGATCTTTAGTTCCTGGATCAGGTTTCCGGTCGCAACGTCGCAGATCCTCACGGCAGCTGTTCCTGAAGCCATCACGAGCCGTTTGCCCGTTGTGTCGAACGCGAGGGATCGAAGCACAGCGGACTGCCCACAAGGGAATGGTTTCTCGGTTCCGGTTTTGACATCCAGAAGACTCGTAGTCCCATTAATGCTTTCCGCGATCAGTTTGCCGGTCGCATCAATCGCGACCACCGGCTCTGACATCGTGTCGGGCGCCGGCTGGCTGGCAAGCCCCGCCCGGTTGAGGAACAAACGCGTTATTTTCCCGGTCTTTAAATCCCTGATTGACAGGATTTTCTCATCTGCTGTCAGGATCGATCTCGAGTCAGGCATAAATAGAAGCCCGTTACCGAACGTCGCAGGTTTCGCATCATCGAGCCGTTTTACAACTTCCCCGGTGTTGGTATCAATGATCGTTGTCCCGGGCCAACCGCCGACCGCAAGTAGTTCGGAATCCGCACTATAATCCATTAACGGCCTGCCTGCTCGTATGATGGATACCGTTCGCAGCAGCTGCTGGCTATCCGGGTTCCAGATCCGAATCGTTGAATAAGCGTCAGAAACGGCGAGCTTTCGGCCGTCAGGACTTACGCTTGCTGTCCACAGAGTGTTCGCCTCGCCTTCGAATACCGCGGTTTCCGCAGCCGAGCTCTTGCTCCAGAGCTTAATTACGTAATTGCCTGCGCCCTGCATTCCAACCGATCCAGGGTCTGGAACAAAAGCAGCAGTTGCGACCTTGTCATTATCAGGGCTGAACAAAACGGATCTTAGGTTGCCAGCGGTTTTCGCCTTAAAGGTGTTGGGCCCGGCTTTGCCGTCTCCCACGACAAATTTAAGGTCGCCGCTGCCATCGACGAACGCCAGCGACCTGCCGTCGCGGGTTATGGACATCGACTGGATGTTCTTGGGTGTTTCAGGACCGGGTATTTCGCTGCCGCTTTGAACGTTCCAAAATTTAACCTCATTCGCGCTCGCGCTTATCAGGGTCTTACCGTCAGGCATAAAGACCAGGCTGTTGACCGGAGCGGTATGGCCGGTCAAATGCCTGATTTGGCCTGCCTGCAGGGCGACTAGACCAATTTTTGAGTCCGCAGTTGCCCATGCGTATGAATCGTTTGTTGGGCTGAATACGGCTAAATTAACCGCCTCCTGGTTATAGTGAGTTAGGCCGTCCGCGTTTGACTCATATCTTTTGGCCTGACCTATGATCCCCAGGAACTTACCAGTCTCCGCATTCCATAAACTTAGAGCTTCATCATTGCCGCCGCTTACGATCGTTTTCCCGTCCGGGCTAAATGCAACGGTATTAACTATATTGATATGATTCATTTCCGGTACGAGTTCGCGGCCCGTCATTACATCCCAAAGCTTTACCGTGAAATCATTACTGGCACTCGCGATCTTTTTCCCGTCAGGACTAAAGGCAACGCAGTTAACGCCCTGTTTGTGACCGTAAAAGGTCCTCAATTCCTTTCCCGTTTCGACATCCCAAAGCTTGATTCCCTCGTCGTCGCCTGCACTTGCCAGCATCTTACCATCCGGGCTAAAAGCCATTGAGAGGATCCGTCCTTTGTGTCCGGATTGGACGACGAGTTCAGGTTTGTAACGTTTCGTTTGAACGGTGGAGTTTTGCGCACTGGCCTTTAGCATTGGTAGAACTAAGAATACGAGCAGCGAGATGGCGGCAAAAGCCAGTCCAACTTTCACTAATTTCCTGCTAATTGTCTTCATTGCGCACCTATCTGCCGCTGTGCCGGTGATTGTTATTTCACGCTGGCAGAGCCTTTAATATTTCCCGGACAAGGTTCTCGATCACATTGTCACGTGTTCCGGCCGCCGTAACTTCCGCAAAAGGTTTGTTGTCTTTAATGAGTGTGACCACTATCGTTATCTGATCACCATTTACCGTATATGAGCCGTTCGGCCTAACTCCGTTGGCATTTGTCGTATCGACATAATTTATCGCCGCGCCTTGACCTCGCACGTTCACGAGGCTGCGTTCGAGCAAAGCAGCTTTGAGTTTCTCCGTTAACCCTTCCGCGTCATTGATGACGTTTGAATTCTCTACTTTTTCAAAAAGAAACGGTTGCAGGATTATAGGAACCGGCGAAGCGATAGGGATCAGTTTTCTTTCCTCATCTTCGATACGGCCAATGTCAAAAGATTCGGAAAGGCCGGGCCGCCAATACATCGGGACTTGAATGTCGCCAAGACCTTTAGCAAGGTCCTCGACCCTATTTTTTGCCGAAGAAAGCAGGAGATCGACATCAACGAACCCGCCCGGGGCGAGCTTTCCGCCGACAGTCATTCCCTCAAGAAGCGAGTAGGTCAGCAGCCCTTGCCGATATTGATTGGCCTCAAATGATTGTGCGTTTCCGGCACTTCCCATCAATACAAAAAAACCGGTCCGCGTCCGCAAACGCTCGATCGACCTTGTCTGCAGCGAATCGCCGGCTCGTACATCCGCAAGATCTTTCTGAACCGCCCCTGCCGCACAGGTGTCAAGGACCAACACCTTCTTCTCCGCCTTGATCTTCGAAAGCCATTTTGCAAGTTCCAGACTGCTCACGGTTTTAGCCGCACGCTCCGTCTCATTTGCGAAAGCCGAGGCGGCGAGGGTCGTGGCGTCGCGAGTTGCGTAGAGATAGGTATCCGCGATCGCACTTTCGCGCATCGCTTCTTCTGTGTTTATCGTCGTAGCATGTCCTGAAAAGTACACAGCCACGACGTCGTCCGCTTTTGCTTTGCCGGCAATATCCGTGAAGACTTTCTCATAGCTGGTCTTTATTGGATCGAGTCGCTCGAAATCAGGTACATACCGTTGCCCGTCAAACCGTATCCTCTCATCAGTTTCCGTGCTCAACAGCCTGACATGAACCCGCAGGCACGGTTTATTAGCAGCGATCTCATCAGCACAAAAATATCTGCGCGCAGCCAGAGTCAGAGCCCTCGCCATATCTTCGGCATCCTTTGCCGAATAGCGAAGGTTAATAGGGCCGCTGTAATTCGAAATACCGGACACTATAGCGTAGTAATCGATCTCCGACGGCGGCTTGGCTGTCTTATTACCCGTTAACGTCGCGCCCTTCGAGACGAGGCCGTTGTCGGCCAGGTTAAGAGCCACCGGATAATTATTGCTTTGGACGTCGCCCTCGATGTTCCAGCTAATTACGTCAACTTCGTTGTCACCTGGTCGAAGCCGATCCTTGGGGATGTTTACAGTTAACTGAGCGGCCCCGGATCGCCGGTCGATCGATCGGCCCGCACTGGCATCCGGCGTTAATTCACCTCCGTTCACGCGCACCTCGACCCGACCGATGCCGCCGCCGCGGTTTTTAAGATCGATCTTGAGCGAAGACGAGCCGGACGCGGCCTGCTCGATCCGGACGTCAGGAAAAAGTGTGATCGAAAAATCCGCAGTCGAGGGCAGGCTTTCGCCGTTAAAAACCTTTTGCAGCAGATCAGTGTCCCAATGCTTGGAGCCAACCTGTTTAAGCGAGATCGTTTCATAGCCTGTTTGCGGATCGGTCAGCACAAAATGCATTAGAGCCTGCGCGCCGTCAGATGCATTAAAGTATCCGTCGGGCGTCACGACTGCCCAGTCGTCTTTTCCTATGGTGATGAGCGAGGCGGCCTTACTGTTTTCGGCAAGATTCCAGGCATCGATCTTCGCCCGCCCGCTTATGCTGAAAAGGACTTTCCCATTCGGGCTGAACGCAATTGACTGTTTCGCCCCTGAATCTGCTTGTCCGACAAATGTGCTTGTTAATTTGATTGTCTTGAGGTCCCATATCCGTATCTTGCCAAAAATATCAACCGCGGCGATTTTTGCCGAATCCGGGCTAAACGCAATTTGTTCGACATTGAGCGAACCCGATCCGTCGTCGAAGCCAAAAACCTGGTTTCCGGTTTCGACATCACAGACCGCAAAATTGCCAAGTTTTTCCGAGGTTGCTAAAAACCTGCCGTCCGGGCTGAATGCGACCGACGTGATCGGGCCCTTTTGTCCGCAAAGGGTTCGAAGCTCATTTCCAGAATTTAGATCCCAGAGACGCGTCACTCCGTCCGTACTGCCGCCCGCCAAATACTTCCCAGAGCGGTCGACCGCAATCGAGGTAGGCCGCGACAACCAGTTTTCCAGAGAATATCGGCCAAACGTTCGGACCGGAGACGCGGATCGCAGGTCCCAGAGTGAAAGGTCAGCGGGACCAGCGACCAGGATCGAGTTCCCGTCCGGCGTAAACGCAAGCGGATGTCCCGAGTAATCGACCTTTGCTTTCTCTAGCTTGACCTGAAGAACATTCGTGTCCGAGTCAAAGACCTCAGTACCCCCAATGCTGCCAACCGCCAGCGACCGCGAATCAGGACTAAAGGCGATCGAAGGAAAGCCTGTACTGCCGCTCGAGATCGTTTTGACGTCCCGGCTGGTTTGGGTCTTTACGGACCTGACCGGATCGTTTCGCGACGCATTCCAAATGTTTATCGTGGAATAATCATCCGCCGCGGCCAGTTTAGACCCATTCGGGCTTAAGCTCATCGTGTAGACCTTGTTAGCATTACCCGTAAGCGTCGTTAATTCTTTTCCCTCTGTCTTATTCCACAATCTTATCTCGGCGTTACCGAAGACTCCCGAGCCGGCGGTCGCAATGGTTTCGCCGCCCGGCCCAAACGCAACCAGATCAAATGTTCCGCCGCTTTTGGCCTGAAGGTTTCTTGGTTTCCAGCTGCCGTCCAGAGCGAACAATGTCAGATTGCTGTTATTGTCCAAAACGCACAGGGTATTTCCGTCCGAGCCTAATGCGATCGACGCTACGTTTTTAGTTGAGTCATATATTGCGTTTGAACCGGTATCTCTGACCAGATCTCCGCTTTCGGTGTTCCAGATCCTGATCTCATTTTCGCTAGCGCTAATAAGCTTTTTGCCATCGGCGGAATATACTATTGAATGAATCGGCGACGTATGGCCTACAAGCGTTTTAGCTAACGCCCCATTTGCAATATTAAAAAATCGGATCTTGCCATCCGCGCCCGCGGACGCCAAAATATTTTCAGTCGGGCTGAAAGCCACCGCTCTTACCGCTTCCTCGGGGATATGTCCTGCTCCATTGGGCTCGACGACATAACCCTTTACGTCTCCGAATTTGTACAATTCCTTCCCGCTCCTGGCGTCCCAGACACGCGTTGTTTGGTCGTTGCTGCCGGCTGCAACCATTTGGCTGTCCGGACTAAACGCGACCGAACTCACATTCCAGTTTTGGGCTATTGGGGGTATCAGCTCGCGTCCAGTCGCTACGTCCCAAAGCCTCAGCGAAAAATATGCCTCGGCCGCCAGCACCTTTCCGTCGGGGCTAAACGCAAGCGAACCGACATTGGATTTCAGGCCCGAAAATACACGGAGCTCCTTACCGGTTTCGGCTTCCCAAAGTCTGAGAGTTTCGTCGGTTCCACCGCTCGCAATGATCTTCCCGTCCGGACTAAAAGCGATAGAGGAAATCTTGCCGGAATGCCCGGTCTGCACGACCAACTCAGGCTTGAAACGCTTTGTTTGAACTACCGAATTCTGAGCGCGGATCGCGGAAAAAACAAAAAATGTCGAGACAAGCGAAAAGGTTAGGAAGGCGGCGCACGACCTTCGAAATGCGGCTTTGATCTTTCTAAAATTTTTGTCGCTCATTCGCATTGTACGTACGTCCTACTTCGGTTTGATCACAAATGATCGCGTTCTTTCCTCGCCTTCTTCGTTTCGTGTTAATACCTGATAAAAGCCTTCGTGAAGCTTGTCGGCTGGTATATTGACAGACAAAATGCGGCCGCCTTTTATCGCGCGAGGAACGATCTTGTTGCTGTCAACAAGAACGCCTGAATCGCCTGTTACCTTCACTTCAAAGTCCTTGCCGTCGTCAGGGTTTATGGGTATTCGCAGGTTTAGGATTTTTGTCTCGGGTGCGAGCATGATCTGCGTCGGAAGGTTGCCGCCGCGGGTTCCGATCAGCATCACCGTCGCGACAAGCGGCGTCGCCGGCGCGGATTCCTGCGTCTTGGACAGCGTCGGCTTTTTCCTCTCTTCATTCAGTTCGCCTTTTAGCCGTTCAATTTCGTCCTCGAGCGCTCCCACAGTCTCGGAATCGCTATTCTGTGCCTGGCTTTTTTCCTGCAATTCCTGCTCTTTTTGCCGAAGCTTCTCATTCAGGGCACCTTCGGTTTCCGATCGTTCATTTCGCGCGACAAGAACCTCGTTCCGTAGCCGGTTCGAGTCATACAGTAACCAGCCGACGGAAAGCGCCAGTATCGCAATCGCGGCGGTCGCGCCAAGTTGCATTGCCGACAGCGAAAATCCGCCAAATAACCTTTCGAACCAGGATACTTTGGTGTTGTCTTCGATTATCGTTGGCACTCGCAGTGTATTGATCTCCTTGTGGAAAGCGACTGCATCGGCGACTTTTTGTTTTCTCTCAGGAGTGATGAGATAGTTTTGTTCCATCGTACGACGCTCGATGTCGGACATCTCGTTTCGAACATACCTGTCTATCAGCTCCATTTCGGCCGCTTCAACATCCGCGAAGAAATCGTCATCGGTGAAAAACTGCTCCTCCAGCGCCTCGCGCTCTTCGTAAGATAGTTCGCCGAGCAGATAGCTCTCTATTCGTGTTTTTTCGGGACTTTCCGTCACTAAACGACGCCTCCGTCAATATGTGATAAAAAAAACAATTTCCTTACCATGCTTCCGAAAATTTATTCATTTTCCTTCACGCACTCTTTTGTGCAGTTGCCGATCCTTTTGCGCAGCAGACATATTTCCTTTTGCAGCGCGCCGGACGACCTATTGCTCGTTTCCGCTAATTTTTTCCGTTGCTCCTTGTGTTTCGGATTGGCCTCGTCCACCGCGTAATAATCGATCAGCAGCTTACGTTTCTCATTAGAAAGCTCGGCCATACACGAACGTAGACACCGGTGACGAATGTTCAAACCGTCCTCAGAATTCACATTTGGTTCTACAATAAGCGCGGCCGGCGTCTTGCCGTCTGTCTCGTTTTCGATCGCCTCTGTTTGCGGTTTGCGATAGTGTTCGAGGCAGACAAAACGGGCTATGCCGAAGACATAGCGATTGATGTCATCGATCTTTTCCCCGGCAGCTATTTTTGCGGCCACACGGTGTAACACCTCATCGGCAAAATCTTCAGCGGGCGAGATCTTTCGTCCCTCGAAATACAACAGGATTTTTGAGCGTAGAAGCAGGTAGCGGCGGGCAGCGGATTGCTCGTCGTTTTCGTCAAGGTATCGCAGCAGCATTTCGTAGCTGCTTACGGTCGGGGTCAAGTTCATCCGCTTTCTCAACGGACAAGTGCCGACTTTGCAGAGCGGCGGTAAATCGCACTGCGCGTTTATAACTGTTCGGCTGCCCTAGGGTGATGTTCTCCCTAAAAATAGCACCAAACGGGTTAATTTGAAAGAACTTTTTGTATAGGTGAACCGGATGGTGAAAAGTGAAATTTCGATGCGTCAAAAAAGGAAACCGGGTTGTCGAAGTGCCCCGGAAAATCATGGCTTGAACTTATGACATTCGATAAGCTTTCTCATAACGAAACCGTCTGCTCAGCCCAAAACTGAAATTCCCTATGCTTCAGTATCTCCGCTTTCGCTTGCTCGTCACCGCCAGCCACACGACGAACATGTTCAAATAGCCGAGTTCCAACATCGGTGATCGATTCTGTGCCTTCAATGATATTACCGGCGGAAACATCGATGTCCTGAGACATACGCTTAAATACGCGATTGTTCGAAGCGAGCTTGATAACTGGCGCGATGGCGTTGCCGATCGTGGTCCCGTTACCGGTTGTAAAGACGACCACCGTGGCACCGGCTGCAACCAGTCCCGGAGTTGATTCCTGGTCATAGCCCGGGCCTTGCATCAGGTTGACGCCGCGATGAGTGGGTATCTCGGCATACTCGACACAGTCTTCGACGCGGGTTGTGCCCGCCTTGGCGATAGCCCCAAGAGACTTGATAGTAATGTTGAGAAGTCCGCCGGCTTTGTTGCCGGTGCTCGGATTTTGATTAAGGACGGCGCCGAACTTCGACGCGTACTCCTTATACCAATCGACCATACGGTAGATCTTCCTGCCGGTTTCCATGTCCTTTGCACGAGAGGCAAGAACATGTTCGGCACCGCAGAACTCTGGAACCTCTGTCAACAGAACTGTGCCGCCGCTGCGTACCAGCAGATCGGAGCAATAGCCGAGAGCCGGATTTGCCGATATTCCGGAAAACCCGTCCGAGCTTCCGCATTTTACTCCCAGAACGAGCTCGCTGACGGGAACGTCTTCACGAGCGGAGCCGTTAACCTCGGGCAGCATTTGCTGGACGTACTTGAGCCCGAGCTCAATTGCTGTCTGAGTGCCGCCTACATCCTGAATACCGATCTTGAAGACCGGTTTTTGAATGGGTCTTTCACGCTTGGTCAGATACTTTTCAACAAAAGATAAATTCGTTTTTTCGCAGCCCAGATCGATCAGAATGACTCCGCCGACGTTTGGGTGATCGGCATAGTTCGAGAGCGTCCGCATCATCACATCGAGGGTCGAGCCATCCTGGCAGCCGCAGCCTTTGTTGTGCGGTATTGCGACCACGCCGTCGACGTTCGGGTACTTCTCGGCGTTGTAGTACATGAATTCCGACATCATTGAGATCTGCTGGGCTTCATGACTCGCACACATTGAGGTAGGAACGATCAGAACATAGTTTCGTGTCCCGACACGTCCGTCGGGACGACGGAACCCACGGAAACTGGCGATGTCTTCAGCAGCGAAGTAATCCGGAGCAGGGTTGTGCAGGTCTTCTGATAGATCACGGACAACGGGTACGTCGTCCGTCATATTATCGTGACTTATCCACTCGCCTTTTTCGATCCCAAGCGAGGTTCCGATCGGCTGGCCATACTGAAGAACAAATGTATCCTTCGGAATGTCGCGAGTCGCGAAACGATGCCCTAGGGGTACGACAGCTCGAAGGGTGACGGCACCTCCGTCCGGAAGTTGGACCGCAAGGCCTTCTG
>Ga0068855_100005540_pt1 | contig 15410 bp, 12 predicted proteins | sample KBSCornC52_FD_66592 | JGI IMG/M metagenome (GOLD analysis project Ga0068855, IMG submission 66592) | Corn rhizosphere microbial communities from Kellogg Biological Station, Michigan, USA - KBS Corn C5-2 | ecosystem: Host-associated > Plants > Roots > Rhizosphere > Soil ...
CACCAGGCCCAGGGTTCCTTGCTGCGAAACTCGATCGAGACGGCCCGGAAGATAAGCCCAACGAGGAAGACCATAAAGGGAACATAAAATGCGGAGAAGATGGCGGCATAAGCCACTGGAAATCCGGCGAACAGGGCCCCACCGCCGATCACCAGCCAGACCTCGTTCCCGTCCCAGATCGGCCCGATCGCATTCATCGCGATGCGGCGGCTCTGCTCCTTGTTGAGAAAGAGATGCAGGGAGCCCGCGCCCAGGTCGAATCCGTCGAGGATCGCATAGCCGCTGATGACGGCCCCGAATACGAGGAACCACCAAACATTATAATCAAGACCTAAAAATGTGTTCATGACTGATGATCTAATATGGGGTTATCCCGCCGTTGACCGCTGTCCAAATCCTCCTTTGTCCCATAGTCCACCGGCCCATGCTGGATCTTCCGGTTCAACAGAAAGAGGAAGAGAGCGAACAGAACGATATAGACAATGGTAAACAGAATAAGGGAAAAGATGATCTGGTTGGCCGTGACCGCCCTCGACAGGGCATCCGAGGTGCGCAGCAGGCCATACACTACCCAGGGTTGCCGCCCCATCTCGGCCGTGAACCACCCCGCCTGGTTGGCGATCTGGGGCAACAGAACGCTAAAGGCATAGACCCACAGCAGCCAGCGATAGTCGAAGAGCTTTTTCCGCCACCAGAGCCAGCAGCCCAGTAAGGAAAGCGCGATCATCCCGACTCCCGAGATGATCATGAGGTGATAGAGTTGAAAGACGCTGTTGACTTGTGAAGGCCGGTCTTCGGGCTTGAACGACCGGAGGCCCGTAACCGGCGCTTTGAAACTCCCATAGGTAAGAAAGGAAAGTCCGCCGGGGATGCCGAGCCCGCGGGTCTTTTCATTCTTTTTGTCGACATAGCCCAGCAGGTACATGGGCGCAGCCGCGGAGCTATCGAAATGCCCCTCCATCGCGGCCAGCTTGGCGGGCTGGTATTGAGCTACCACTTTCGCGCTCCGGTCCCCAAAGACCAGCTGGAGGAGCGAAAAGAAGGTAACGACGACAAGCGCTATTTTAAAAGTTGGCCGCGCGATCTCGATATGTTTCTTATGAATGAGATACCAGGCGTTGACGCTAAGAACGAGAAAGGCCCCGGCAAGGATCGCTCCCGTCCAGACATGGAGGATACGGTCGACGCTGGAGGGATTGAACACCATCGCCCAGAAATCCGTGATCTCCGCCCGGGCGTTCATTCCTTCGCCGACAATACGAAAACCTGCCGGAGTTTGTTGCCAGGAGTTGGCGACCACGATCCAAACGGCCGAGAACATGCTTCCGAGAAAGACCATGATCGTCGAGAGGAAATGGACGCGGGGTCCGACCCGGTTCCAGCCGAAGATGAGGACGCCCAGGAATCCCGACTCCAGCGCAAAGGCAAAGATCCCTTCTGCCGCCAGTGCGCTTCCAAAGATGTCACCCACATATTTCGAATAGGTAGCCCAGTTGGTGCCGAACTCGAATTCCATGATGATCCCGGTGGCAACCCCGATGCCGAAGATGAGGGCGAAGATGCGGATCCAGAACCGGACGGCCATTTCATAGACGGGCTTGCCGGTACGCAGATAGAGGGCTTCGAGAATGACGAGCATCAGACCCAGGCCGATGCTAAGAGGCGGGTAGATATAATGGAATCCAATGGTAAAAGCGAATTGGACTCTGGCCAGGATCTCGACATCCATATACGAAAGTGTTAGGACTTCTTCTTAAAGATGGGGACATTGCTGCAAGCCTCCCCATACAGTATGCTCTTCACGACGGGCCGAAGCCTGCGGGCTACTTCGAGGTATGCGAATCCACCAACGGAAAGATCGCCGCAACCCTTTACCACAACCCGTTTGTCGGTGAACTCGGCTATATCGATGGCACGAAGTTTTGCGAGGAAGAGTTCCTGTAGCGCCGCCTGCCGGTCACCAAGGAAAATATCTTTTACATAGGGCTCGGCTTGCACCGCGACAAGCATATAAGCCCACGCAGGAATGATCGCATCGACAGTGCAGGTCACGGCCAGAACCTTGTCCTGGTATTGGGTCCAGTCGATGGATTGAAGGGCGGCGCGGAAATCTTTTTCTTTCAGGATCATCTCCATGAAGAGCAACGGCTTCAGATCGAAAACGACGATCTCCTCTTTGGGATAGTAGTCTTCCAAATCCAGCGTATACAGACCGCTTTGCGCTACTTTATTGATGATCTCTTCAGCCACGGTGCAAAGATACGAGAAAAAGAAACCCCCGCTTCCGCGGGGGCCTCGTAAGAAATTTAGAAGAAGGTCGACCGGTAATCTTTTATATCGGCCCGCTTCCGCATCGTCTCGGTCAACCCTCGATCGATCAGCTGCCGTTCCATCTGCTCCTGCATAAAGCGCTGCTGCTGGACATCGGCATTGGGATTGGATATAGCGCTTACATTGTCCACCTTTATAAAGAACAGGCCTGCGTTGCCGGCGATCGCCGGGGAAATGGCCTTACCGGATAATTGCTTGTCGAAAGTGACCCCTACGACCTTGGGTTCCTGGCCGACGTTGGGTATAAAGCCCGAAGCGAAACGAAGACTGTCCGCGTGCTGAACGGGTTGGCCCGAAGCGGAAGCCGCCGCATCGAGGGAGGCCGGGTTGCCTAACTTCTGGGCCAGCAGCTCGGCTTTCTTCTTTCTGCGCAGGATAGGTTCCACCTGGTTTCTTGCCTTGGCGGGGGTCATCGTACCGGCCTTGTTGATCTCGACCAGCTCGGCGACGACATAGCGGTCACCGATCGTATAGGGTTCGGAGACAGTCCCGACATCGGCCTTATAGGCCCACTGAACCAGCTGACGGTTGGTACCGAGACCGGGGATGTTCGATTCGGCCGGCGCGATATCGGGCGCGATCATTTTATTCAGCCCCTGCTTTTGAACATTCTCGTCGAATGCCTTGGCATCACGGCTCTGCCCCGCGAACTGGCTCGCGAGACCAAAGGCGGCCTGATCCGTCTCCTGGCTCGCATCGATCTTCCGGCTGAGATAGGCGATCTTATAGGCCGGTTCGAAATTCTTTTGATCGAGGATCTCGATATAATGGTAGCCGAATTGTGTTTTCACGATCTTCTTTTCTCCCTTCTTGCCGTTAAAGGCAAAATCCGAGAATTCCTTGACCATCCGGTCGCTGGTGAACCAATCATAGAGACCGCCTTTTTCCTTGGAGCCCGGATCATCCGAAACTTTCAGCGCAACGCTGTCCCAGCTGCCGCCGTGATCCAGCACTTCCTTGACACTGTCGATCCGCTTCTTGGCCACGCTGTCGTCATTGATCACCTGGCCCGTGCGGGCGTCGGTGGTAGCGATCAGGATATGACGAACCTTGGCGGAGTCCGGCAGGGTTTTTACATCCACGAGCTTCGCGACGACATAGCTGCCGGCGTCCAGGTAGGGGCCGTAGAGTTCGCCCTTGGAAAGCGCGAAAATGGAGTCTTTGTTCGGGACCATGATCCGCGCCTTTCCTACATAGCCATTATAATAAGGCTGCGAGCTTCCGACCCGGCCGAAGAAGGCCTCGATATCATCGGCTTTTTTTAGATCGGGTTCGAGTTCGGTCAGCTGCTGTTTGATCCGCTGGCTATCCGCCGCATTGGGTCCGGCGTTGAAGGTGACATACGCAATACTGCGGCTTTCCTCCTGTTTGTACTGGTCAGGATGCTTATTAATATAATCCTGGATCTCGGCGTCGCTGATCTTCGCCGCGCTATCCGGAACCGAAAGATAAGGAGCGCTTACAAAAGAGATCGTTGCCAGCTGGCTGTTGTCCGAGTTGGTTTTTTCCAGCATCCACTTAGGCACATACGCGCTGTTGGCAAACAGGGCCGTATATTTTTCCCGCATCCGCATCTTGATGATCTGCGGGAGGGACTCTTCGAAAAACTTCCGCGCCATTTCATAACGGCTGTTGTCGGCATTCTTTTTCGGACCGGATTTATACAGGTTCCGCAGCTGGTTGATCTGGGCCGCGGCCGCCTGGACATCGAATACCCCGGTCTTGGGATCCGTAAAGGCCTGCTTGATATCCTGGATCGCGTTCTGACCGACCAGCATATCGTTCACTTCTTTGTCGGTCACCTGGATGCCGAGCGAAGAAATGTCATCATTAAGGAGTATGTCTTCGGTCAGCTGACGCCAAACCATATCACGCACATTCTGCAGCATCGCATCATTTACCTGGTAACCCCGGGCCTTGAGTTGGTCTTCCTGATCGGTCATCGCTTTCTCAAAATCCGTGAACTCGATCTTTTCTCCATTCACCGTTCCAACGACCGTGGAGCGATTTCCGAAAAGCCGGCTTCTCCCCACAAAAGCATCCATTAAAAGAAAGCCGACAAGGCTTAGAGCAATAAGACCAAAAACTAACCAGGCCGCTTTCTCGCGAATTTGCTGAATAATTGACATAACTTGGTAATCCCTTCTTTTCGAGGGGATGGCAAAAATAGGGTAAAATTGGTTATGAACAAATTGTGGAAAATCTTGTTAATTCAGCTTCCAATCAACGTTTTAACCGGCTTGCGCGCCCCTTCTGCCACACGTGAAACTTTCTGCGTGAAACTATAATCAACAAGGAGTTATGAATAACCCCTCAAACCCGTGGAAAAGCGGGTCCCGGAAGCTTCAGCATCCGGGGATAGATAGGCCGCAACTTTATTTGGATCGAACCGCGGGTCGTTTGCGGTGCAAAATTCCCCGGTTATTCCACAGCCGTTGACACAAGCGACCGCAAATAGTTTTCCGGAGGCGCTTTTCATCCACAGAAGTGGAAAAGCAGCGGAAACAGCGATCCAAACCGGAATGTGCGTTGTTAAAGGAATGTGGAATGCGGTGAATAAAGTGGTAATTTGCGATTTCGAACAGCAACGAAAAAAAGGTTATCCACGAATCCACCAGGATAATAGTAGTAGTTTATTTTTAAATAATAATTATTAATTAATACTATGGCAGATATTAACATAGGATCCGCAAAAGAGAAATTGGCCTCGAGGGGATTTTTGGATATCGCGGTTTCGCCGGAGCTGGATCTGTTCTTCGAGATCGAGAAACTGAAAAAGGAGAAGAACGCGGTCATCCTTGCACACTATTATCAAGAGTCCGATATTCAGGACGTCGCGGATTTTTTGGGCGATAGTCTGGCACTGGCGCAGGCGGCCGCAAAGACAGAGGCGGATCTGATCGTTTTCGCCGGTGTTCATTTTATGGCCGAGACGGCGAAGATCCTGAACCCGGACAAGAAGGTCGTGCTGCCGGATCTGAAGGCGGGTTGTTCCCTGGCCGATTCGGCGCCGGGTTATTTGTTTAAGGAGTTCAAGGAGAAGTATCCCGATTACCTGGTCATCTCTTATATCAATTGTTCGGCGGAGGTCAAAGCGCTCAGCGATATCATCTGTACCTCCTCAAACGCGGAAAAGATCATCCAAAGCGTTCCTGCCGATCAGAAGATCATTTTTGCGCCAGACCGGAACCTTGGGGCTTATCTGATAAAGAAGACGGGCCGCGACATGGTGTTGTGGAACGGAGCCTGCATGGTCCATGAAATTTTTAGCCTCGAGAAGATCACCAAATTGAAGATCAGACATCCACAGGCAAAGTTGATCGCTCACCCGGAATGTGAAGAGCCGATCCTCCGGATCGCTGACTTTATCGGTTCGACGACGGGTCTGTTGAATTATACCAAGAAGGACGACTCGAAGGAATATATCGTTGCGACTGAAACGGGCATCCTTCACCAGATGCAGCTGGCATCGCCTGGGAAGACCTTTATCCCCGCGCCACCCGATAACAACTGCGCCTGCAATGACTGCCCGCATATGAAGCTAAATACGCTTGAGAAGCTATATCTCTGCATGAAGTACGAGCAACCGGAATTGCTCATGGATGCGGATCTGATGGTCGCAGCCCGCAAACCCATAGAAAGAATGCTAGAACTTTCTTAACTTATTGATTTGCAATTAATTAAGAACTTATCTACCCATAAACACCAGTAAGATCTGTACATCACTAGGGTTTACCCCGCTGATCCGGCTTGCCTGACCCAGGGTTCTGGGTTTTATCTTTTTGAATTTCTGTAGCGCTTCGTTGGAGAGGGAAGCGATCCGATCATAATTGAAATTATCGGGTATCAAAAGATCTTCCAGCTGGGACATTCTTTGGACCAGCTCTTTTTCTTTTTCGATATAGACATCGTACTTGACCTGGATTTCCGCTTGCTCAAGGATGTCCGAAGAATAAGTCACCAGCTCTTCACCGAGTCGGGGAATAGCTCGCGCCATAGAGATAATATCGATGCCGGGACGAAGCAGAACCTGTCCGGCTTTTTGTTTTTGGGTCAACGGCGCCGAGTTCTTTTCGAGAAGATAGTTGGAAGATTCTGCCGGCTCGAGTGAGAAGGTTTGCAAGGTCTCTTTTATTTTCTCAACGCCGTTTTTCTTTGTGACAGTTCTTTCCATCCGTTCCTGGCTGGCCAGGCCAAGCCGATAGCTGATTTCCGTAAGGCGGAGATCAGCGTTGTCCTGGCGAAGAAGAGTGCGGAATTCGGCACGGGAGGTAAACATGCGATAGGGCTCTTCGGTACCCTTGCTGATCAGGTCGTCGACCAATACTCCGATATACGCTTCGCTTCTTTTCAGGATCAGCGGCTCGAGCTGCCGGGTTTTTTGGTGCGCATTGATGCCGGCCATAAGGCCTTGGCAGGCGGCTTCTTCATAACCGGTAGTACCATTGATCTGGCCGGCAAAGAAGAGGTTGTCAAGGCCCTTCGTTTCGAGGGAATGCTTGAGCTGGGTGGGTGGGAAATAATCATATTCGATCGCGTAACCGGGGCGGAAGATGCGAACGTTTTCGAATCCGGGAACTTGCCGGAGGGCTGCATATTGAACTTCTTCGGGGAGGGAAGTAGAGAAGCCGTTGACATAGATTTCGATGGTATTCCAGCCTTCGGGTTCGATGAATAGTTGATGGCGTTCCCGCTCGGCAAACCGGTTAATCTTGTCTTCGATACTGGGGCAGTACCGGGGGCCTACTCCTTCGATCCGCCCGGTATACATTGGGCTCCGATCAAAACCGGTCTTCAGGATGTCATGGACGGTGGGGCTGGTATAGGTGATCCAACAGCTTCTTTGTTGGGTTGGCTTGGGGATATCGAGATAGGAGAACCCAACGATCTCATCGTCTCCCTTTTGTTCCTCCATTTTAGAATAATCGAGGCTACGACCATCGATGCGGGGAGGTGTGCCGGTCTTAAGACGATCGCTTTCGAAACCGAGTGAAACGAGCTGTTCGGTTATACCGGTGGCTGCCTTTTCAGCAACCCGGCCGCCGCCAAAACGTTTCTCGCCGATATGAATGACCCCATTGAGAAAGGTGCCGCTGGTTACTACAACGGCGGCGGATAAAATGGTATGGCCGAGGCCGGTGACGACCCCGGAGGCTTTGCCGTCTTTTACGACCAGAGAGGTAACCATATCCTGGTAAAAGTCGACATTAGGCGTTTGCTCTAGCATTTCCCGCCAGGTAGCGGCGAAAAGCATCCGGTCATTTTGCGCCCGGGGGCTCCACATGGCGGGGCCCTTGCTCCGGTTTAACATCCGAAATTGGATCATGCTTTTGTCGGTGACGATGCCTGAATATCCGCCTAAGGCGTCGATTTCCCGGATGATCTGCCCCTTGGCAATACCCCCCATAGCAGGGTTGCAGCTCATCTGGGCGATGGTCTGCATGTTCATGGTAATAAGGAGAACCTTTGAACCTAAGTTCGCAGCAGCAGCGGCGGCTTCACAACCGGCATGGCCCGCTCCAACGACAATCACATCATATTTCGGAAACATGGCGCAAAATTACTAATATTTCAGGTGGCGAGTCGTTCCACGTGGAACGATGTTCCCAAGGAATTATTTCGAATTAGGCCTTACTCCATCCATGTTTCACGTGAAACGTTCATACAGAGCCAGGTACTTCTCTTCCATCTTCCGCATCTCAAGCTCCTCCTTTGGGGTCTTATCCTTAAAGCCGCACAGATGAAGGGCCCCATGGAAGATCACCCGGTGTAACTCTTTCTTAAAAGAGGAGTCAAAATTCCGGGCATTATCCCTTACCCGGTCCACGCTAATATAGATCTCCCCGCTGGTTGGCTGACCCTTTTCGGATAAATCAAACGTGATAATATCGGTATAGAAATCATGCTGCAGGAACTGGCGGTTGATCTCCAATAAGTAGGGATCGGAACAAAAGATGTATTGCAGCTCTGCCAGGGGTTTTCGCTCCCTTTTAAAAAGGAAAATGAGGAACCTTTTGAGGCGGGTCCTTTCGGTCAGGGAAATGGGCTCGAGGAAATTAAATTGAATGCTGGGATTATTCATAATTTTACCAATCGATTGCTGCTGTAACACAAAAGTAAATCACTCTTGGCGTACCACGGGTACGCCGGCCGAATGCCCAAATTAAACCGTATGCGGGGGAATGGGCAACTTTTCGGTAGAATCCATTCCCCGCACGCGAAGATGAAGCGTTTATCAGAATTAGAACCTGGAACCGTGGCCCGCATCCATTCTTTTGAAAATAATGACCTGTTCCTGAAACTGATGGAAATGGGCTGTGTGCCCGGCGAATGGATCAGGGTGGAACAGGTTGCTCCCCTGGGGGATCCGATCTCTATTACGGTCGCAGGTTATAATTTAAGCCTTCGCCTCGATGAAGCCGAGAATATCTTTATGGAGGAGGGTGAAAGATGAGGGTCGGTCTTTACTTTGGATCCTTTAACCCGATTCACCACGGCCATCTATTAATTGCATCCTGGATCCTGCAAAACACTTCCCTTCAGCAGGTCTGGTTCGTGGTCTCGCCTCAAAATCCATTGAAACCCGCCTCGACCCTCCTCAACGAATACCACCGCCTTTACCTGGTACAGCTGGCGGTCGAAGGCGAGAACAATCTCAAGGCCCTGGATATCGAGTTCAAACTCCCCAGGCCCTCCTATACGGTAGACACACTCGCTTATTTGCAGGAGAAATACCCAGCCCATGAGTTCTCCATCATCCTGGGGAGTGATAGTTTTCAAAACCTGCCGAAATGGAAGAATGCGGAGTGGCTGCTGAAGAATTATCCCGTCTATGTCTACAAGCGGCCGGCACATGAACAGCTGCCCTCCTATCCGGGAGTAAAAGACATTCATATCCTGAAAGCACCCTTGTTACCCATCTCTTCCACGGAGATCCGAAAAAAAATAAAGGAAGGAAAATCGATCCGGTACCTCGTGCCGGAGGCGGTCCGGGCAGAGATCGAGCGGAACGGATATTATAGCTGATCCTTCTTTGGTAAACTTTTCATCACGAGATTATAGGAGTCATCGATCATTTCCCTCAGGACACGCTGGGGAATGCTTCCATCTGCCGTTACGGTATTCCAGTGTTTCTTATTCATATGGTACCCGGGTTGAACAGCGGCATATTGTTCCCGCCACTCGATAGCTTTTTCCGGATCGCACTTGACGTTGAACTCCAGCACCGGGCTGTCGAGGCCCGTAAGCAGGAACATCTTTCCCTTTACCTTAAAAACAAGGGTGGTCTCGCCAAAAGGGAAGGATTCCTCCACTGCCAGTTTGGCCAAACAGTACTCCCGAAGCGATTCGATGTCCATATTGCTATAGGTTTAAATGGTGCATAAACGATTTAGCGGCCATTGGAATAGTCCAGCACAAGGGTACAAAAAGCCTTTACGCCCAGCTTGAAACCCGATTCATCGAGATAGAAATCCGCGGTATGATGCGGGAAGCTGGTATGCGGGTCCTGCCCCGGTTTCATCCCGCCGAGAAAGAAAAAGAAGGCCGGGACCTTTGCCGCAAAGAACGAGAAATCCTCCGACCCGGTCATCGCATCCATCAGCTGGACATTGGCGGCGCCCGCGGCTTTTTGCAATGAAGGAAGGGTCTTTTGTACAAGGGTCGGATCGTTGTAAGTGATCAGCGTTTTCTTATCGATGGAGATCTCCGCAGTGGCTCCGGCGCTCTCCGCGATCTTTGTAACGGTGCGGCGCATGCGCTCATGGATATCCCGTTGCATCGCCGTGTCGAGCGTGCGGATGGTGCCTGTGAGCTGTACCTCCTCGGGGATGATATTGGAGCGCACCCCGCCCTGGATCACGCAGACGGAGATAACCGCCGCGTCCTTGGTCAGCTCCGTCTGCCGGCTGACGATCGTCTGCAACCCTTCGATGATCTGCGCGGCGACGACGATCGGGTCCACGCCGGCCCAGGGTTGTGATCCATGCGAGCCCTTGCCATGGACCTTTATCGTAAACCAGTCGGAGGCCGCCATTTCACCCTCGGGGCGATACCGGATCTTCCCCGATTCTACCGCGGCCGCCATATGCAACCCGAAGAGGACATCCACCTTCGGGTTCTCAAGCACACCTTCCTTTATCATCAGGTCGGCTCCACCCTCTTCTCCCGCAGGGGGACCTTCTTCGGCCGGCTGGAAGATGAACTTGACCGTACCCTTCAACCGGTCTTTCATTCCCGCGAGAACCGTCGCCGTACTCATGAGGATCGCCACATGCGCATCGTGTCCACAGGCATGCATGACGCCGACCTCCTGGCCATTGTAAGTGGATCGGACCGTGCTGGCAAAAGACACCGGAGTCCGCTCGACGATCGGCAAGGCATCCATATCCGCCCGAAGGCCGATGACCGGCCCGGGGAGCGCACCATGAAGAATGCCCACCACCCCGGTCTTCCCCACCCCTTCCTTTACTTCAAGGCCAAGGGAGTGCAAATGATCGGCGATGATATTCGAGGTCCGGACCTCGTGATTACCCAACTCGGGATGCTGATGAAAATCCCTTCTCCAGGCAACGGTCTGTGGCTCGATCTTATCGGCGGCAGCGTCGATGGCGACAGAGTAGTTGTTCTTTTGCGCGATGGAAATCACGCTGATCATAAGAAACGCAATCTGAAGCAGGCCTTTCTTCATGGAACAGTTTGTTTTTTGGTTGGTATAACCAAAGGCCACCGGAGGTGGCCCGGCCAAAGGCCAGACATTATGTCTTTGGCCAAAAAAATTAAATTCCCGACAATTTTTTTGGTCCAATGAATATACGATAATATTGTGGCCCGTCTTACCTACTAGTTTCTTCGTTTTGACAGTACTGTTCCGTCATATCGCTTTCCTCAGAGCAGTATTTCTGCATAGCATCTCTGCATTTGGCGGCCCGCAGGGCCATTTTGGAATGATGATGAAGACCTTCGTCCATCGCCGCAAAGATGTGACCGAGGAGGAACTGATGGACTATAGCGCATTCTGCCAGCTGTTGCCCGGGGCTTCCTCGACGCAAACGCTTACCCTCATCGGTTATAAACGCGGCGGCGTCGTCCTGGCCATGCTGACGCTGATCATCTGGACCCTGCCGGCCTGTTGCCTGATGGCCCTGTTCTCCTTCTTCCCCATGCGCACCACCGGCATCTTCCGTTTCATCGGCCCGATGACCATCGGCTTCCTCGCCTTTGCGGCGCAACGGGCCTTCCAGGTGTCGATCCGCAATACCATCACCCGCGTGATCCTGGTCATCAGTACCATCGCCACCTTCCTCCTGTTCAAATGGCCCTGGATCTTCCCGATCCTGCTGGTCTGCGGCGGGTTTGTGACCAATCTCAGCCATAAACGTATCCCCCAGATGGAGGTCCTGCCGAAAAAAATAAAATGGGGAAATATCTGGCTCTTCGCCATCATCTTTATCCTCGCCGGCGCGAGCAGCGAACTGGCCCGTAGGAACAACTGGCCGAACCGCCGCCCCATCATCGTCTTCGAGAATACCTATCGCTTCGGCAGCCTCGTGTTTGGCGGCGGGAATGTCCTGATGCCGATGATGTACGAACAGTTCGTCGCCCGGCCACAGTCACAACAGCTGATCCAACGCAACCCGCATATCCTACGGGTCGATCGGACGGATTTCTATTCCGGCTGGGGAATGGTCCGCGCTATCCCGGGTCCCGTGTTTTCCGTCGCCTCGTATATGGGGGGGGTCGCCATGAAGGACAAAGGAACGGCCTGGCAGATCCTCGGCTGCTTTATCGGCGCAACCGGTATCTTCCTGCCCAGCGCGCTGCTGGTGCTTTTCTTCTACCCCATCTGGCACAATCTGAAAAAATATGCGACGGTATACCGTGCGCTGGAAGGCATCAATTCCGTCGTCGTGGGAATAATGATCGCCGCCGGACTCTATATGATGAATGATTTCCGATCGGCTTCCTGGAAGAATATCTTACTCAACCTGGCGGTTATCGGCGCGACCTGGCTCCTCCTGCTGTTCTCGAAGCTGCCCTCACCGGTGATCGTTCTGTTTTGGCTGGGATTGGGTTGGGTGTTCCTGCTTTTTTGAAGACCCGTGGCGATGATGACTGCCGCCGGGTTTGCCCCCACCCCCTTTATGACCTCCTCCGCCCCCATGACCACTGCCTCCCCGATTACGCCCGCCGCGTCCGCGTCCACCACCCTGACGGGACCTGGGACTATATTCCGGCGCCGGACCGAACTGCTCGGGAACGGCGGCCTTATTCACGGGATTGCCCAATAGCTCTTCGATCATCCGGAATTTATTCTGCTCTTTCTCACTGATGAAGGTGAACGCCACGCCATCCGTCTCGGCACGGGCCGTCCGGCCGATCCGATGCACATAATCCTCACCGTCGTTGGGAACATCATAGTTGATGACCATCTCGATATTGTCGATGTCGATGCCCCGGGAAAGGATATCCGTAGCGACCAAAATCGGCAACCGGCGGCTCCTGAACTCCAGCAACACTTCCTCCCGCTCGGACTGTTCGAGATCGGAATGGATCTCCTTTACGTTGAACTTGCTCCGCCGGAGCTCAGAGGTCAATTGTTTCACGTTGTGCTTCTTCGAACAGAAGACCAGCGTACTTTTTAAATTAGTTGACTTTAGCAACCACTTCACAAGCGGGATCTTCTGGGTCTCATAGACCACAAAAGCTTGCTGTACGATCTTCGCGGGTGGCTTGGAAATGGCGATATTCACCTCCGCCGGCTCATGCAGGATCTTCCGCGCAAGCTCCCGGATCTTCGTGGGCATCGTAGCGGAGAAAAGCAGGTTCTGCCGCTTAGGCGGCAGGAAGGAGATGATCTTCATGATATCGTCAAAGAAGCCCATATCCAGCATCCGGTCGGCCTCGTCGAGGACCAGGTATTGCAGGCCCTTCAGCTTGACATAACCCATATTGAGATGGGCGATCATCCGGCCGGGCGTGCAGATGACAACATCCGCCCCGCGCGAGAGGGCCTGCTTCTCATTGGAGAAGTTGCTGCCGTCGCCCCCGCCATAAACGGCGATAGAGCTGATATTGGTAAAATAGGAAAGCCCCTCGAGGTTCTGGGCGATCTGGACCGCCAGCTCCCGGGTCGGCACGATCACCAGCGCATTGACGGTATCGTCCTGTCGCGCGGCGATCAGCTTATTAACGATAGGCAACAAAAAGGCCGCCGTTTTACCCGTTCCGGTCTGTGCGGAGGCGATAATGTCCTTTCCACTTAAAATGATAGGGATGACCTGTTCCTGTACGGGGGTCGCATTTTCATATCCGGAAGCCTCAATGCCTTCGAGCAAACTCTCGTCCAGGCCAAATTCTTTAAAAGTCAAGATCGAATGATTATAAAAATAAATTGCACAAATTTACAATAAATGGGCTCACTGGCGGTTTTTTTGACAAAATAATACCTCGGGCGGAAAATCAGTACCTTTCCACCGTGAAAAGACCGAATGACCGGCGGCCGTATGGAAAGTGAGAAAAAATTAGAACAACATGACCGCAGAACATCAAAGACTCGCAGTAAACGCTGCTAAAAAAATACCTTTAGAACAATGGGGACCGTATCTGAGTGAACGCCAATGGGGAACGGTCCGCGAAGACTATAGCCCCTATGGCGACGCCTGGCACTATTTTCCCTACGACCATGCGCACTGCCGTACCTATCACTGGGGCGAGGACGGCCTGGGTGGCATCTCCGACTTTTTCCAGAACCTCTGTTTTGCCGTTGCGCTCTGGAACGGAAAGGATCCCATCCTGAAAGAGCGCCTCTTCGGCCTCGGCAATAAGGAAGGGAACCATGGCGAGGATGTAAAGGAGCTGTACTACCATCTCGACAATCTCCCGACCCATTACTACATGGAATACCTGTACAAATATCCGCAACAGGAATTCCCCTATAAGAAATTGCTGGAGGAGAACCGAAACCGTTCGCGCGAAGAACCGGAATACGAGATCCTGGACACGGGTGTTTTCGACAAGGACGAATATTTCGACGTGACCATCAGCTACGCCAAGCAGAATGCCCGCGATATCTTTATCCGGATCGATATCCGTAACCGTTACCACAAGGCCGCGGAGGTCACCGTTCTGCCGACGCTCTGGTTCTACAACCGCTGGAGCATCGACGGCCAGGAGAAGAAACCGGTGATCACCGCCCGCGACCGCAACTCGGTACGGGCGACCCATAGCCGCCTCGGGGCCTACTATTTCTATTTCCAGCAGCCCCAGTATACGCTGTTTACCGAGAACGAGACCAATCTCGAAAAGGTATCCGGCGTGCCCAACAAAACGCCCTTCGTAAAAGATGCCTTCCATGAGGCGATCATCCGCAATAAGCATCTCGACGCCCTGCGCCAGAAACGATCGGGGACCAAATTCGCCCCGGTGTACCAGTACGCGATAGAACCCGGAGAGACCCGTTCGATCTATTGCCGGTTGAGTAACCGGATTCTCGAAAATCCTTTTGGCGGCGATCCGGCGGGACTCTTTCGGACCCGGAAAGAAGAGGCCGATGCCTTCTACAAAGCGATCCTTCCGGCGAATATCTCCCGGGAGATGGCGGCGGTGCAGCGCCAGGCTCTCGCCGGTCTGCTTTGGAGCAAACAATACTATCATTACGACGTGGAACGCTGGCTGACGACCAGCGACGGGATCAGCCCCGTCAACGCGGGCAAGCTGAACGGCCGGAACCACGACTGGAAGCACCTGAAGAACCAGGATATCATCGCCATGCCCGACAAATGGGAATATCCCTGGTACGCGGCCTGGGACCTTGCGTTCCAAAGCATCGCCATGGCGCTGGTCGATCCGGTGTTTGCCAAGCATCAGCTGATGCTGATCATGCGGGAATGGTATATGAAACCCGATGGCCAGATCCCCGCCTATGAATGGAACTTCAGCGATGTCAACCCTCCTGTCCAGGCCTGGGCGGCATTGATGGTCTATCGCATCGAGAAAGAGCGGACGGGCAAAGGCGATATCGGCTTCCTGAAGCGCATTTTTCAAAAGTTGCTGATCAATTTTACCTGGTGGATCAACCG
>Ga0068855_100005543_pt1 | contig 15407 bp, 13 predicted proteins | sample KBSCornC52_FD_66592 | JGI IMG/M metagenome (GOLD analysis project Ga0068855, IMG submission 66592) | Corn rhizosphere microbial communities from Kellogg Biological Station, Michigan, USA - KBS Corn C5-2 | ecosystem: Host-associated > Plants > Roots > Rhizosphere > Soil ...
CACCCGGATTTCTGCCCGCCGGAACAATCCGCGGCGGCCGTTGAGGTCATGATCAAATTACTGGAATCGCGCGCGCGAGGAGGCCAAACTCTCACATGCAGGTGACCGCACAAAGTACCTTGAAAGCTCTTACCCCCTGGGAAATCGGGGTGATGTTCTGGGCCGGGCCTGATCCCGCCGAAACGCTTGCCGTCTTAAAGCGGCTGGGCGTTCGCTGCGGCCAGCTCGGAGTTCCCGGCGATCTCGACATCTCCTCCTCCGCGGCCGCGTGGCGCAACGCGCTCGCCGCCGATTCATTCACGGTCTACACCGTGATCGCAGCGTTCAACGGCGAAAGCTACGCCGATGTCCCCACAGTGCGCAACACGGTCGGCTTCATCCCGCCGGCCACTCGCGCCGAACGCGAGAAGCGGATGTATGCGGTGAGCGATTTCGCCGCCGCCGTCGGCGTTCCCGGCATCGGTACCCACGTCGGCTTCATCCCGGAGGACGATTCCGACCCGGATTACATCGCCATGCGCGAATTGGTGCGCCGCATCTGCGATCATTGCGCCAAACACGGCCAGACCTTCGCGCTCGAGACTGGCCAGGAAACCGCGGAAGCGTTGCGCAGTTTCCTGCTCGACGTGAATCGCGATAACCTCGGCATCAACTTCGATCCGGCCAACATGATCCTATACGGAACAGGCGATCCCATCGAGGCTCTCGGCACGCTCGGCACGCACGTTCTCAGCGTTCATTGCAAGGATGGCGACTGGCCGCCGAAGGGCCAGCCCGATGCGCTCGGCCAGGAACGTCCTCTCGGTAAGGGAGCGGTCGGCGTCGAAAACTTCCTTAATCAATTGAGAGCAGTCGGCTATAACGGACCGCTCGCGATCGAACGCGAAGTCGAGAACCCGGCCGAGCGATTAGCGGACATCGAATCCGGCATCTCCCTGCTCCGCCGCCTCACAAAGGCGCCACGCTGACCTGCACGGCGGCTCAGCGCGAACGGCCCGCCCCATAGTTGTATAACTGCGATGTGGCGAACCGAGGTGCATCACTTTGATCCGGTTCGCCCCGTCATTCCGTGTTGCGGCAATCGCGCTCTGCTCGGTCTGTATCTCTTGTGACCAGCCTCGCGCCGCCCCGCCTGCCATCGAATTCACCGCCGTACCGCCTTTCGCCGCGGGAAGCTCAGAGAAAATGGATGTCGTCGCGGGAACAGCCACCGGCGCAGGGGCCGGCGATCGTATCGTTCTCTACGCCAGAAGTGGCGTTTGGTGGATCCAGCCGGACATGACAAGTCCTTTTACTGATCTCCACTCCGGCAAATGGAAAAGCCGCACTCACCCCGGATCGGCTTACGCTGCGCTGCTGGTGAGACCAGGCTACAACCCGCCCGTACAAGCGGACGCCTTACCCGCGATCGGCCGCTCCGTTCTCGCGATCGCCAGAGTGGAAGGGCAGCCCACCCGGCCTCGCAGGAAGACTCTCATGTTCGACGGCTATCAATGGGAAATTCGCGATACCCCGTTGAATCCTGGCGGCACGCCAAACGATTACGATCCCGCAAACGCATGGACGGACAATCGCGGCTTTCTTCACCTGCGCATACGGTCCGCGCCGGCAACGCCGGCGAAAGCAAAATGGACAAGCGCGGAAGTCAATCTCAATCGCAGCCTGGGTTACGGCTCCTATCGCTTCGTCGTCCGGGATACGTCACATCTCGATAGTTCAATCGTCTTCGCCATGTTCACCTCGGACGAGCTCGGCCCGTATCGCCAGATGGACATCGAAATCAGCCGCTGGGGCGACCCTCACGTCTGGAACGGGCAGTTCGTTATTCAGCCGTATTACATTCCGGCCAACACGTTCCGTTTCCAGGCGCCCTCGGGAAAAGTTACCTTCATGCTGCGTTGGGAGGAAGATCGCGCCGAATTCAAGACCTTTCGCGGCGATGTTTCACGATGGGAAGCGCCTGCCGCCGCCGGGCACATTTTCACCTCGGGAGTACCAGCGGCCGGTAATGAAAATATTCACATGAACTTGTACGTGTTCGGCAATCAGCGCCAGCCAAAGCTGCCGAATGCTGAGGTAGTCGTTGAAAAATTCGAATATCTGCCCTGAGTGGTCGGGCGGGAAGCGAATCGTTCGCGTTTTCGCGGCCCTCATGGCGCTCACAGCCCCGGCATGGGCCGTGGATCCGCACCGCGCGGTTTCGCAGTACGTTCGCGAGCGCTGGTCAGCGGACCAGCATTTCCCGCGCGGCTCCGTCTACAGCATCACCCAGACTCCCGACGGTTATCTCTGGATCGCTACCGAAACCGGACTCACTCGCTTCGATGGCTGGGATTTCAGGCAGGTGCAGGATGAATCCGGATCATTCACTTTCACTGGCCTTATCGGACTCATCTCGGATAAAAACGGAGCGCTCTGGGTACAGCAGAGAAACAGAATGATTCTCCGCTACAGGAACGGCTCGTTTGAAAATCCATTTACAAGAACCGTTTCGAACATAACGGCGACAACGCTGAATCGAGATGGCGAATTTCTTGCCGCGTATCTGGAAGCCGGAGCCTTCATCGTGCGCGATCGCGCCCTTCAGCCCTACGCCGCCGCGAAGGGCATACCGCGATCCCCGGTATTGTCCATCGCGCAGACTCGTGACGGCGCGGTGTGGCTGGGCACGCGGGGAGCCGGCCTGTTCCGCCTGTGGCGCGACCAGACCAACCCGGTCGCTCACGGCCTCCCCAACCCGAAGGTCAATTGCCTTCTGGCCGACGCGGACGGAAGCCTCTGGATCGGTACCGACGCCGGTCTCGTGCGCTGGACGCCGGGAGGCAGTTCGAAGAATCAGTTCTCGAGGATCGAAGAGCCCCTCGGCGCTGCGTCTCTCCGCGGAACACAGATTCTGTCCATGGCGAAAGACCGCGACGGCAATCTCTGGCTCGGCAGCAACTCTCATGGCCTCATCCGGCTCAATGCCGAAGGCGTTTCGTTTCTTGACCCGGCCAGGACCGATCTGCCCGCCATCACCTCGATTTATGAAGACCGCGAAGGCGATATCTGGTTCGGCAGCACCAACGGCCTCGAGCGTCTCCGTGATAGCGCCTTCGTCACCTGGTCGTCCGGCGAGGGAGTGCCCACGGACGGCAGCAATCCCGTCTACGTCGATAGCGGGAATCGCGTCTGGTTCTCGCCCGTCTCGGGCGGCCTTTGGTGGATGAAAGACGAACGCCACGGCCGGGTCAGCGCCGCCGGTCTCGATCGCGACATCGTCTACGCCATTGCTGGAAACAGTACCGGCGGCAACACCGGCGAACTCTGGCTCGGAAGGCAGCGCGGTGCTCTGACACGTCTTCGTTTTCAGCCCGGAGGCGTCGCGGCCACCACCTGGACCACATCGGATGGCCTTGCGCAAAACAGCGTCTACTCCGTGTACGTCGCGCGCGATGGCAGTGTTTGGGCGGGAACCATCAGCGGCGGCGTGACCCGGTTCGGCCGCGGCCGTTTTACGACGTTCACTACCGCCGACGGCCTCGCCTCCAATACCGTCTCCTCCTTTGTTGAGACTGCGGACGGAACTCTGTGGCTCGCGACTCCCGAGGGCCTGAGCGCATTCAGGAACGGCCGCTGGAAAACCTGGGACGTCGCTGCCGGCCTGCCTTCCGCGAACGTAAATTGCCTTGTTGAGGACTCCGCCGGCGTTCTTTGGGCAGGAACCGCCGGTGGCCTCGCGTTTATGGCGTCGGGCCGTTTTCATCCCGTTCGCGCCAGCCCGGCATCCATTGCCGAGCCCGTTCTCGGCCTGGCTGAAGATACGCTCGGCTGGCTCTGGATCGCCACCTCGAACCATGTCCTCCGGATTCGGCGTGACCCGCTTGTCCACGGAACCGTTGGCGATGGAGACTGGCGCGAGTTCGGTCTTGAAGATGGCCTCCGTGGTGAAGAAGGCGTGAAACGCCAGTCCTCCGTCACGCGCGATTCGCAGGGCCGCATCTGGTTTTCTCTGAATCATGGAATCTCTGTCGTCGATCCGTCGCGCCTGGTCGGCAGCCAGGTCGCCGCCATCGCCCATATCGAATCCATGTCGGTGGATGGCGTTTCGAAGCCGCTCGACGTATCCGCGCACATACCCGGAGGCTTTCGCAGGCTGGAGTTCGATTACTCCGGCCTCAATCTCTCGTTTCCGGATCGCGTGCGGTTTCGTTACATGCTCAGCGGTTACGATTTGGACTGGAGCGAACCGATCCCGGATAGAAAGGCCTCATACACCAATCTCGGGCCGGGTCGCTATACATTCCGTGTCATCGCCAGAAATCCCGACGGAGTCTGGGGGCCGGCCCAGGCCACCATAGCCTTCAACGTGGATCGTCTCTTCTGGGAAACATGGTGGTTCGAAGGCGCTGTGGTGCTCGCCTCAGCCATCCTCGTCGCCCTCCTGTATCGCTGGCGCCTCGATCGTTCGCTTGCGCAAGTCAATCTCCGCTTCGAAGAACGTCTGGCCGAGCGGACTCGCATCGCGCAGGAATTGCACGACACCCTGCTTCAGGGTTTCCTCAGCGCATCCATGCAATTGCATGTTGCGGCAGATCAAATCCCGGCCGATGCGCCTGCAAAAAATTCGGTGCGCCGCGTACTCGATCTCATGAGCCGGGTCATCGATGAAGGCCGCAATGCGGTGCGCGGCCTCCGCTCCGGCCCGGACGCATCGCGCAATCTTGGCGAGGCGTTTTCGCGCATCGAGCAGGAGTTGCCGGGAAACGAGCACACCCGGTTCCGGGTGGTTGTGAACGGAACGCCGCGCCCCCTGCATCCGCTGCTCAGAGATGAAGTCTACCGGATCGGCCGCGAGGCGATTGTGAACGCCTTCCGCCATTCCGGCGCCTCGCAGATTGAAGTGGATGTCGATTACGCCGCGCGCGGACTGCGCATTACCGTTTCCGACAACGGCAATGGAATCGATCCGGCCATTCTGCAGTCCGGACGCGATGGCCACTGGGGTCTCCCGGGAATGCGCGAACGCACGGAACGAATCGGCGGCCGGATCTCTCTTTCCAGCAGCGCCACAGCCGGCACTCAGGTCGAACTCTCGATACCCGCGCACATCGCGTTCGCCGGGCAGGATTGAAACCGGGCCCCGGTTAAAGACTCAGTCCTCCATCGATGATGACGTCACTCCCCACGATGAACGACGCTTCGTCCGAGGCCAGAAACACGATCGTCTTTGCGATCTCTTCCGGCCTTCCGAAGCGGTGCGCCGGAACCTGCGTCGTCAATTGTTCCGCCATGCTCCTGGCTTGTTGATCCGATAAGCCCAGCTTGCTGTAAAGCGGCGTTGCGATCGGACCGGGGCTGATCGCGTTTACCCGTACGCCCCTCGCGGCCAGTTCGCCCGAAAGAGTCCGTGTCAGCGAAAGAAGCGCCGCTTTGGATGCGCCATATACGCTCGTGTTCGGCATGCCGATGTGCGCATTGATGGAAGCGTTGAGCACAATCGAGGCCGGATTTGCGAGTAACGGCAGCAACGACTGGATGAGGAAAAACGGCCCCTTGAAGTTGATCGCGAGCGATCGATCGAAGCTCGCCTCATCCCACTGATCGATGGGCCGCAGATCGGCGATTCCGGCATTGATCACCAGCACATCGAGCCCGCCGAAGCTCTGGCCGATCGTCTCCGCCAGTTTGGGTTGCGACGCCGCATCGCCCGCATCGCAAGCCACCGCGATCACCGAATTTCCGAGCTGCCGGCGCGCCGAGTCCAATCCAGTCTGAGTGGCGCCTGTAATCACGACCTTCGCGCCCTCGCTCAAAAACTGTCGCGCCGTTTCCAACCCGATCCCGCTCGTCGCACCCGTAATCAGAGCGCGCTTGTTTTCCAGTCGATTCACGAGTTCGCCTGTTCCATTTCAAGTCGGTGCGGCATCTCGGAAAGCATCACGCCGAGGCGCTCTTGAGCCTCAGTGGCGCTGATTCCCAGCATTTCGGCGCACACCGGCAGAGGCAATCCCATCAGGATCCGCAGAACAAAGCACCCGCGCGACCACGGATCGAAACCAGCGGTCGGTCCCAGTGCTTGAGGGAGCCGCACAACCTCGAGCTGTTCCGCACGCATGGAATCGCTGTCGCGCCGAAGCATGCGGGCGGCGGTCACTGCCGAGAACAAGACGAGCGCCTCCTTCGGATCGATCTCCGGATTCCAGCAGTCCGCCGCCTCGCGCACAGCCCCTTCCGCCCCTTTCTCATCGGAGGTCAGCAGATATGCGATCGCAAAAGCGCGCGCCACCGCGTTTTCCGTATCGCGGCACAACCGCGGTCCTGCCACTGCGCTTCTGCTACTCGACGGAGACAACGATTTTTCCTCGTCCCTGGTTCGTGAGTTCTCCGGTGTATGCATCTGGAGCCTGTGCGAAGGGAAGCACCGCTCGAACAACGGTCCGGAGCCGTCCGGTCTCGAGAAGGCACGCAATCTCATATAGCTGTTTTTGATTCGGTTCAACAATAAAGAACGCTTTCCGCACGCGCTCGTCGCTCGATGCCTCCGCATCAGAAGCCACCGTCACCATGCGGCCGCCCTGTTTGAGAACACGCCAGGAACGATCCCGCGTTTCGCCGCCGACCGTATCGAATACAACATCAACATCCCTCGCGCGATCCTCGAACCGCGATGTCCGGTAATCGATCACCTCGTCGGCGCCGAGATCCAGAAGGAAATCGCGATTGCGCGCGGAAGCCGTGGTGATGACGCGCGCATCGCTGAACTTCGCGAGTTGGATGGCGAACGTTCCCACTCCACCTGCGCCCCCGTGCACCAGCACATGTTCTCCCGCGGCCAGCTTTGCGCGGTCGAACAGGCCCTGCCAGGCCGTGAGCGCGCTGATCGGAACCGAGGCCGCTTCGGCCGCGTTGAGCGGCGGCGGCGCTGGCGCCACCGCGAAGTACGGGGCCGAGCAGTACTCCGCGAGAGCGCCATCCGAAAACCAGTCGTTCATCCCAAACACTTCGCGGCCGATCTCCAGCGTGCCCACGTCTTCGCCCGTCGCCGCGATTGTCCCGCAAAATTCATGCGCGGGAACGGCGGCAGTCCTCTTTTCGCCCGTCGGCGTGTGATGAGTCGGGTACCATTCCGCTTCCGTCGGTATGATTCCGGCTGCGCGTACGCGGATCAGAACTTCGCCCCTCGCCGGTATCGGCGCAGGTGAGTTCTCTTCCCTCAGCGCGGCGGGTCCCGCGGATTCAACAAAGCAATACTTCTTCATTACTTCACCTGCTTTTCCGCCCTTCTCCGTCTGCCGCTCATCAGATACACCGCGGCCCTGGGCTCGAGCAGCGGATCTCCGGAAGATTCAATGCCGTCGACTCTGGGAATCGGATCGAAAATGATCCTCTGCTGCTCCGCCGCATTGTCCGGCACGGCGCCTGTCACCTCCACCTCGCCGAATTCGATCTCCGGCCGCTCCGCCGGCCAGTGAAGGGTGGAATCGTCCACGAGGTCGCCCTCGCCGGCGATCTGCACGGCAATGCGCATCTTCATCGGGCCTTTCGCCAGGCGCGCAGCGACTTCATCGAACAGAACGTTCGGCGGCTGCCTTGCGGCTGCGGCGTCGTCCCGGTGTTCAGCCGGCCCATCCGGGCGAATCCGGTATCGGCCATACCGGATTTCGCCCTGCTCGTTCCGGAACTTATACGCATTCACCGCAAAATAGCGCTCGCTGAAAAAACTGACCGGCATCGGCTTCGGCGCCTGTACGAATTCGAGGGCCGCGGGATGCGTCCCGAGAAACTTCTCGACGGCATTAGGACGAGGCGCATCCGGTCCGCTTTCGTGGACAGCGCGCAGAAATTCAACAAATTCTTCCGCCGTGCGCGTCGGAAATCCATCCACTGAATGGGCAATGATGTCGGTATGAACGTGATCCGCGAGATAGAAGCGAATCGCTATGCCTCGCGGGCTTGCTTGCGGATGGTTATCCGGAATTCCGGGAATGCCGGCGAAATCGGAAAACCGCACGGCTACCGGAACGGAGGCTCGTTGAATATGCGGCGCTTTGGTCAGCGCCTTCGCCCCCGCAGCAGGCGTAAAGGTTCCGTTCAGCAGGATGCCCTTCGCGTGCGCGGGCCGATAACCGGGTTGCGACCCGTTCAATGCATCGAAAGCGTCCAGCGCTTCCCGCGCGAGCGATGTGGTTTTGTCAATTGCCGGAGTCATGGTCTGACTATGCCGCATCTCCCGTCCGGCAACAATCCCGAATTGGAGGGTTTTCTTTGTAACCATTTCGGCGAAGGGCGCCACTAACTCCTTCGTGTTAGCTCGAATTAAGGGCTTTCGGGCGGCTCAAAACTTCGTTTCGGAATAATGATTTCGCGGCGGCCGAACAGCCGCGCATCAAGCGAATAAGCGCCTGGGCCGGAGCCGATAATGGCCAGCAAAATGGTAACTCCGAACACAAGAGACATGGGCGAATCGAAAATCGCGCCGCTGCACGTCGGCGCCCGCTTCATGACAATGAGCGCGAACTGAACTCCAGCCAGAAGACCCGCGACAGGCGTCAGAAATCCCGTAGCCAGCAGCGCCGCGGCGCTCAACGAAACAGCGGCGCCCGCGGTTTCGCTGGTCATACAACCGCGCGCCGCGGCGATCAGCGCGAACGCCAGCACGGCCCGAAGTAACAGGAGCGCGATGCCGGGAAATCCCTGCGGAAAAGCGCCGACGAATGGCTTCACCAGATGAGTAAACGTACGATTCGCCCTCTTTCAGGCGACTACATCTATGGTGGCGGCGCGTATTGTTGCGCGAATCCCTCGGAACCGGAAATTTCGCCTACCACTTTCGGGTAAGTGGTCCGTTCAAAGTTGAATAATTCCGCGGCGGACGGCGATGGTGATGGCCTGAGTTCGATCTCTCGCGCCGAGTTTCTCCATCACGTGCTTCATGTGAACTTTCACAGTTTCTTCGGATATGAACAACAGCTCCGCGATATCGCGATTGCGGTTACCCGTCGCGACGTGCCGCAAAACTTCGATTTCTCTTGCGGTGAGCGACTCATCACTCAGGTGCTCCGCCAGTTGGGATGCCACCGATGCCGGAATTCGCTTTCGGCCGGCGTGCACCTGCCGGATCACGTCGACGAGTTCGGAGGGAGGCATGCTTTTCAGGACGTAGCCGCGCGCCCCCGCCTGGAGCGCGCGGTGAATTTCAACATCGCCTTCGAAAGTGGTGAGCATGACGATTCGCGCCTCGGGGAATTCGTTTCGAATCGCCAGCATCGCGTCGATACCGCTCAGGTCTGGCAGCCGAAGGTCCATCAGCAGGACGTCCGGCCGGGAGGTCCGGTATTGCCGGATCGCTTCGGTTCCCGTGGCAGCCTGCGACACCAGTTCCATATCCGGCTGGCTGTTGATGATCGCGGCGATGCCCTCGCGCAGAAGAGGATGGTCGTCGGCGCTGAGAACACGTATCCGGCTGTTGTCCGGCTTGCCTTCCTCCATGGGAAATACGACTATTCTATCGGCGTCCAGTGTTCCCGCTCCTGTGGCAGGAGGCCGGCGCGCCCGCCATATAATCAAAGCGCAGGCGCAGGCGCATTTGACCCCGCCGGGTTTGACGTTGCGCGGTTTGACAATGCTGTGCCTGTTCGATAGATTGAGTCGTTTCAACGCACAGCAGGTACTCCGGGTGACTTCCAAATTATTTTTCATCCTGGTCGCATGCGGCCTCGTGGCTACGCCCCTTCTCGCCGACATCCCCGACGGCGCGGGTAAAGCCGAAACAGTTCGCGTCTGCGGCAAATGCCATTCCGTCGATCAGGCCACCTCGCTTCGGCAGAACCGTTCCGAGTGGCAGGACGAAATCGCCAAAATGGTCGGCATGGGCGCGCAGGGCACCGATCAGGACTTCAACGCCATTCTCGGCTATCTTTCGCGCAACTTCGGTCCGGAAAAACCGAAGCCCATCAACATCAACACAGCGTCCGCAGTCGAGCTGGAATCATCTCTCGAGTTCACCAAAACCCAGGCCGCTGCAGTCATTGAATACCGCACTGAACACGGGAATCTGAAATCGCTCGACGATTTGAAGAAGGTTCCCGGAATCGACGCGAATAAAATCGAAGCGAAAAAGGCGAGGATCACGTTTTGATGCGAAAGACCTTCGTTGTTGCAGTCGCCTCCGCGGCGTCCGCGCTACTCCTGTGGAGCGCGGACTGGGCCAGCCAGAGCGGAAACCCGCAGCGCGATGGCTGGGCCCGGAACGAACGGGACCTGACCAAAGACAAAATCCAGGATTTCCATCTTCTTTATAAGACCCGTCTCGATAACAAAGCCGTCGGTCTTTATGCGCTCACCTCGCCCATCATCATCGGCAACCTGATTACTTATCGCGGCTTCAAGGAAATGCTGTTCGTCGGCGGCAGCTCCGATAACGCCTTCTCCATCGATGCCGATCTCAACCGCGTGCTCTGGAAGACCCATTTCAACGTAACCGGGAAAAGCCCTTCGCCAACGGCGAACTGCCCCGGCGGCCTCACCGGCGCGGTGGCGATGTCGGGCACCAGCGGCCTGCTGCGGTTCGGCATGGGCGGGCGTGGTCCGGCGCGCGGCGCAGTCGGTCCAGGCCGCGGAGGCGCGGCGGGCGCTCGGGCCGGTCGTGGCGCTGCGAATACTGTCGGCATGGGCCGCGGCCCGCAGATGCCCCGCATTTTCGGCGGCGGCTTTGGTGGCAATGGCAGCATCTTCCTGGTCAGTTCCGATGGCTACCTGCGGTTCGTCCGCGAATCGGATGGCAACGACACCGCGACTCCCGCGATCCCCTTCGTACCCGCGAATGCGAAAGTCAGCTCCGTCAACGTGAGCAACACGTCCATCTACGCGGCGACCGTTGATGGCTGCTTCGGCAATCCGAACGGCATCTACGGGGTCGACTATGGAACCGACGAGCACAAGGTCGTCTCCTTCATGACCAATGGCTCCGGTCCTTCCGGCTCGGGTGGAACGGCCGCGAGCGATAAGGGCGAAATCCTCGCCCAGATCCCTGACGGTCATGGCGATGTCGCGGGCAATTACAACGACACCGTAGTCGCGCTCGCTCCCAACACGCTCGACGTGAAAGACTATTTCACGCCCCAGGGCGACCTTCCTCCCGTTCGCAAGGGCGTTTCCACTCCGGGACTCACGCCCGCCGTTTTCAACTGGAACGGGAAAGAGCTGGTAGCGGCCGGCGGACGCGACGGCAGAGTGTATCTGCTCGATTCCACCTCGCTCGGCGGCTCGGACCATCACACGCCCCTCGCCAAATCCGACCCTATCGCCACGCCCGATTCGAACTATTCCGGCAACGGCCTTTGGGGCAATTTCGCCACGTGGGAAGACGAAGACAACAATATCCGCTGGATCTATGCATCGCTCTGGGGCCCGGTAAACCCGGCATCGAAGTTCGCCTCGAATAACGGCGATGCCTCGCACGGTTCGGTGGTCGCGTTCAAAGTGGAGGACCGCAACGGCAGCCCGGCGCTGGTTCCGCAGTGGGTTTCGAGCGATATCCTGACACCCGCCTCGCCCGCCACAACCAACGGTCTGGTATTCGTTCTCTCTTCGGGTGAATCGCCTCGACTCGCGAAAGAGAACGGCAAGCCTTACAGCGTCGGCGAGCGCGAGAAGATGGCGAGCCACGCCATCCTTTATGTACTCGATGGAGCGACCGGGAAGCAGATCTTCTCGTCGGGCAACGATGCGAATACCTTTTCGCACGCGAGCGGCGTCGCCATCGCCAATGGCCGTGTCTATTTCACGACGCACGACAGCACTGTCTACAGTTACGGATTCCCCGCGCTCGAGCCGCAGTTGACCGAGCGTTAGGGAGGAGGTTTCCCGAGAATTTCGATGATCAAACTTCATTACTTCGCGCTCGGCGCCGCCTGCTGCGGCCTGCTTTCGGCGGCCGACTGGCCGACCGACGGCGCAGATGCGATGCGCACCAACTTCCAGCCGAACGAGCACATCCTCTCGAAAGACAACGTCAAAGGGCTGCAGATTCTCTGGAAGCTGAAGCTGGACAACCAGCCGCGCGAGATGCACTCGCTCTTCCCCACGCTCATCATTGACAAGCTGCGGACGCCCTCCGGTGAAAAGCAGGTGGGTATCGTCGCGGGAATCTCCGACAATCTCTGGGCCATCGATCTCGATGCGGGAAAGATTCTCTGGCACAAGCATTTCGAATATCCCCCCGTGACGGAAGGCCGTGGATTGCGTGCGGGCGACCCGCTTTGCCCCGGAGGCCAGACCGCTACTCCCACCGTGGGTCCGGCGGACGCCTCGGGCAAGCGAACCGTTTACGCGCTCGATGGCCACGGCGATCTGCATTCGCTGAACGCGGCGGACGGCGAAGATGTCACGGCGCCCTTCAAATGGGCCTTCGGAAATGAGAAGGCCTACTCGCTGAACATGTGGAACTCGGTCGTCTTCACCACGACCTCGCAGAGCTGCAACGGCAATCCGAATCAGGTGTGGGCCGTCGATACGAAAGACCCCGAGCACAAGCTGATGGCGTTCAACCCCGGCAGCGGCGGACTCTGGGGACGTGCCGGAGCCGCCATCGATTCCACGGGCACGGCATGGGCGCCGACGGGCGACGGTGTTTATGAGCCAGAAAATCATCGCTACGGCAATGGGCTGATCGGCGTTCACGTCGAGAATGGCAAGCTCGTTCTCAAAGACTGGTACATCCCTTCGAACTGGTTCTGGCTGCGCAAGCGCGATCTCGATATGCAGGTTACGCCCGCCATCTTTCCTTATGGAGGCAAGGAACTGATGGTCACGGGCAGCAAGGAGTGCCGCGTTTACCTTCTGGATACGGCCAACGCGGGCGGCAATGATCACCAGACGCCGCTCTATCGCACGCCGCTCCTGTGCAATGCGGAAGTGAACTTCGCTTCGGCGGGGATCTGGGGCGAAATGGCGACATGGCAGGATGCGAAGGGGACGCGCTGGGTGCTCTCGCCCTTCTGGGGTCCGGTGCATCCGGACTTCAAGCCGCCGGTGAGTTACGGCCCGGTCCAGAACGGCGCCATCATCGCCTTCAAAGTGGAAGACAAGAACGGGAAGCCCGTCCTCACTCCGGCGTGGATGTCGCGCGACATGGATCGCGCTGAACCGCCGATCGTAGCGAATGGCGTGGTTTACGGGTACGGCAGCGGCGAGAATACGGAGCAGGCGTACCCCGATCGCGGCCTTTTCGATAACAGCCCGCTGCGCATCAAAAACTCCACACACGTCACGCTCTACGCGCTTGACGCAGAGACCGGGAAGGAACTGTACTCGAGCGGCGACCAGATCACCTCGTTCGCTCACTTCGCGGGACTTTCCGTCGCAAATGGCCGGCTTTATATCGGGACCTACGACAGCACGCTTTACTGCTTCGGACTCCCGAACCATCAGGGGAAAACAGAATGAGTTCACAACAGACTCACGCGTATCCCGCGCTGCATAACGCGATGTGGCCGGGGCTGGTCGGAAAGGGCCCGGATTCGGAGCCGCCGATCGATCTGGATACGATGCTCGATCTCACCGCGAATGCCGATGTGGATGGCCAGCGATTCGATGGCGCGGATCTTTTTCTCTCGCTGCCCCACACCGATATCGATTCGAGCGATGACGATCTGAAAGTGCTCGCGGACAAGCTCAACAGCCGCAAGCTGAAGGCCGGCTCGCTGGTCGCGCCGGTCTGGCCGCCGACGGGCGGCGGCTCGGCAATGGGCAACGAAGAAGAGCGCGGAAAATTTCTGACGCAGGTGCGGAAAGCCTGCGCCATCGGCCGCAAACTGCGCGAACTGGGAGTTCGCCAATACGGCATCATCCGCATCGACTCGGCGGCGAGTCCCTCCGATTGGGCGAAAGACCCAGCGGGCAATACGAAGAAGATCGCGGACACGTTTCGGCAGGCATGCGACATCGCCGAGGACGCGGGCGAGCGGCTCGCGGCGGAGGGCGAGATCTGCTGGGGCGGCATGCACAGCTGGCGTCGCAACGTCGAACTGCTCGAAATGGTGGATCGCCCGAAGACGCTCGGGTTTCAGGCGGACATGGCGCACACCATGTTGTTCACCATGGGCTACAACGCGCCCGAAGACCGGTTGCTTCCGGAAAATTTCGACTGGTCGAACCACGAGGAACTGGCGCGCGCGTATCGCCGGATGGCGAGCGAGCTGCGCCCCTGGACCGTCGATTTTCATGTGGCGCAGAACGATGGCACGGTGAAAGGCTCGGGCTCTCATGACAAGACCGGCCGACATTGCCAGCCCACGGATCCGAATGGCAAGCTCGATATCGTGCGTGACGCCGGCGCGTGGCTGCGCGACGATAACGGCAACCCGACGCGCGCCGTCGCCCACATCTGCTGGGACGGCTGCATGTTCCCGAACTCGGTGATGCTGGACCAGAGGACCTGGAATGACGTTCTACGAGTGATGATCGCGGTGCGCAATGCCCACGGCTGGGACGCGCAGGCAGCGAGTAACCGATGAAGAAAAAACTGAACGTCGGCGTGATCGGCTGCGGCTTTATGGGCCGCACGCACTCGAACGCATTCCTGCAGGCGCCGCGGTTTTTCGATCTCCCGTTCGAGCCCGTGCTGAAGCGCGTATGCGCGAGAAATGCCGAGCGCGCGAAAGCGTTCGCGGCGAACTGGGGCTACGAAAGCTTCGAGACGGACTGGCGCGAGCTGGTCGAATCGCCCGAGATCGACGTGGTCGATATCGCGAGCCCGAACGACACGCACGCTGAGATCGCGATCGCCGCGGCGAAGGCCGGCAAGTCGATCCTTTGCGAAAAGCCGCTGGGGCGCAACGTCGCGGAATCGGAAGCGATGGTCAACGCTGCCGAAGAGGCTGGCGTCCGGACGATGGTCTGGTACAACTACCGGCGTGTTCCCGCCGTCACGCTGGCGAAGGAGATTGTCGATTCGGGAAAGCTGGGGCGCATTTTTCATTACCGGACTGTCTTTCTTCAGGACTGGACCATTTCCCGCGACCTGCCGCAGGGCGGCGATGCGCTGTGGCGGCTCGACGTGAACGTCGCGGGAAGCGGCGTGACGGGAGATCTGCTGGCGCACAACATCGATACGGCGATGTGGCTGAACGGCCCAATCGATGAAGTCGTCGCAATGACCGAGACATTCATCAAGAGCCGCAAGCACAATCTCACCGGAAAAGAAGAGCCGGTGGGGATCGATGACGCGAGTGCGTTTCTGGCGCGCTTCCGCAATGGCTCGCTCGCCACGTTTGAGGCGACTCGCTACGCGCGCGGACACAAGGCGCTTTACACGCTCGAGATCAATGGCGAGCATGCGTCGATTGCTTGGGACTTGCACGATCTGCACCGGCTGGAATATTTCGATCACCGCGACGAAAGCCGGCTGCGCGGCTGGCGAAGCG
>Ga0068855_100005545_pt1 | contig 15403 bp, 10 predicted proteins | sample KBSCornC52_FD_66592 | JGI IMG/M metagenome (GOLD analysis project Ga0068855, IMG submission 66592) | Corn rhizosphere microbial communities from Kellogg Biological Station, Michigan, USA - KBS Corn C5-2 | ecosystem: Host-associated > Plants > Roots > Rhizosphere > Soil ...
GCGCCGCCCTTGATCGAATGGATCGCGCGGAACACCGCGTTGATCGTCTCCGCATCGCGATTGCCCTCGCGCAGGGCGGCGAGGCCGGCCTCAGCGGCGGCGAGCGATTCCTCGCACTCGACGAAGAAGATCTGCTGGATTTCCTCGGGGGTCATGCCTGGGCCTCATCAAACAGTTCGCCGGTCAGCCCGGCCAGCATCGCCGCGTCGAGCAGGGCGGGGGACGGCGTGATCGTCGCCCCTTCGCCGCTGCGCCGGGCGCTCACGAGCAATTGCAGCACGGCCTGACCGACCTGGGTCACGGCAGAGCCGTCGATGGTCACCGGCCCCTGGCCCATGGCCGCGACGAGTTCGGGAAACAGCGCCTCGGCGGCGGTGCGGTTGCAGGCGGCGGGCAGGAGCACGGTGTTCATCGTGTGACCTTTCGGGGCGCGGTGCGGCTTCAGAATTCCGACCAGTCGTCGGCATCGGCGACAGGATCGGCCTTCAGGGCAAGGTTGCCGCGGGTGGGAAGCGGCCGCGACGCCGGCGCCTTGCGCGCGCGGATCGCCGCAACCGGTGCGCCGGTCGTGTGGCCGGTGCGGAACTGGCCGACCTGGTCCGACAGGGTGCTGGCCTCGTCGGCGAGCGACCGGGCCGCGGCGGTGGACTGCTCGACCATGGCGGCGTTCTGCTGGGTCATCCGGTCCATCTCGCCGATCGAGGCATTGACCTGCTCGAGGCTGATCGACTGGTTTTCGGTGGCCTTGGCCATTTCGGCGACCGAGGCGCTGATCTCGCCGACGCTGCCGACGATCTTTGTGAGCAGCGCGCCGGTCTCGTTGACCAGCCGCACGCCGCCTTCGACCTGCTCGGTCGAGCCCGTGATCAGTGCCTTTATGTCGCGCGCGGCATCGGCCGAGCGCTGGGCGAGCGCGCGCACCTCGTTGGCGACCACGGCAAAGCCCTTGCCGGCATCACCGGCGCGGGCCGCCTCGACCCCGGCGTTCAGCGCCAGCAGGTTGGTCTGGAAGGCGATCCCGTCGATGACGTTGATGATCTGCGTGATCTCGCGCGCGCCCTGTTCGATCGCCTGCATCGCGGCGACCGCCTGGGCGACGGTCTCGCCGCCCTCGGTCGCCTCGTGATGGGCCGCGCCGATCGCCTGCTGGACCTTGGCCGCGCCCTGGGCCGTCTGCCGCACGATCGCGGTGACCTGGTTCATCGCCGCGGCGGTTTCTTCCAGGCTGGCGGCCTGCTGCTCGTTGCGCAGGGCGAGGTCGTCGGAGGCGGCGCGGATCTCGCGCGAGCCGGTGGCGACGCTCGCGGCCGAGCCGGAAACCTGCTGCAGCAGCCCGGCCAGCTGGGCGATGGTGCCGTTGTAGCCAAGGCGCAGCGCTTCGTATTCCTCGGCGAAGGGGGTCTCGATCTGGTAGGTCAGGTCGCCGTCGGCGAGGCGGTCCAGCGCAGCGGACAGCCCGTCGACCACCTCGCGCTGCGCCCGTTCGGCGCTGCGGCGGTCGAGCGCGGACTGGCGGAAGACGCCCAACGCGCGGGTGAGCGCACCGATCTCGTCATCGCGGTCGGGGAGGCCTGCAGCGGAGTCGAGATCGCCCCCGGCCATCCGCGTCATGGCAGTGGCGGCAGTGGCGAGCGGATCGATCACCTCGCGGTTGAGGTAGCGGCGGCTGTAGAGGACCAGGCCGACCAGCCCTCCGGCAACCAGGGAGAGCACTATCAACGTGATCACCAGCACGCGCGTGGCGGTTGCCGCGGTCTCGGCCTTGCTGCTGTCCACCTGGGTCAGCGCCGTGTGGACGAGTTGGCGGTGCTGGTCGAACTGCGTGGCGAGGCGGTCATGGGCCGCCTTGATGCGCTGCTGATCGCCCGAGTTCAGCGCGGGAACGAGCTCGGAGTCGAGGGTCTGCCAGAAGGCGTCAGCTGCTTCGGTCGTCGCCCGCAGCTCGTGACGGGTGTGCTCGTCGATCGCAGCCTTGCGCCAGTAGTCCTTGCGGTCCTCGAAATCCTTGCGCTGACGGGCGAGGTTGGCGAGGCGCGCCTCGCGCTGGGAGGGATCCTCGACAGCGAGCGTCGCCTCGAGCCAGGACTCGACGATGTAGAGCGGCGGCGGCAGGAGGTCGGCCTCGAGGGCATCCATCTGCTGCTCGGCGCGGTGCTGCGGACCGCCGAACCGGATCTCCTGGATCCCGACGCCGGCAACGACCAGCGCGAGCGCCAGTGCGGCCAGTATCGCCCAGCCACCCAGCTGGATCCTGCGTTGGAGGTTCATGTCGGCTCCCTTCGTCGGCATTCGTGCAATCGTTGGTGGTGCGATCCCTTGGTTCGAATCCGGCCATAGAGCGCAGGCAGCCAACACAGGCTTTTCCGCGGCCTCAGGTATTGTCCGTAGGCAGCGGTGACCCTTCGTCATCTCCTCGGGCGTAGGACGGGCCAAACGGACAGAAGGACAAGTGGCCGCCATGCACGAAGCAAGGGTTCTGGTAGTTGACGATTCGGCCGCCATGCGCGCGCTGTTCAGCGACGTGCTGGACCAGGCCAAGAACGTCTGCGTGGTCGGCGCCGCCGCCAATGCCGACGATGCCCGCCAGCAGATCGCCGAGCTCAAGCCCAATGTCCTGACGCTCGATGTCGAGATGCCGGGGATGAGCGGGATCGAATTCCTCGCCGAGATCATGCAGACCGCGCCGATGCCGGTGGTCATGCTCTCCAGCCTCACCCAGGCTGGCACCGAGACCTCGCTCAAGGCCTATGACCTCGGCGCGGTCGAGTGCTTCCCCAAGCCGCTCAAGGCCACGCCCGAGCAGTTCGCCAAGACCGTCGGCAAGCTCGGCAAGATCGTCCTCGCCGCCGCCAACAGCAACATGCGCGACCGCCAGGCCGCGGGCCACCGCCGCGCCGCCGCCGAGGCCGATGCCGCGCCTTCGTTCGCGTGGAACGGCCATATCGTCGCGATGAGCGCCTCGCTCGGCGGGATCGACGCGCTCAGCGCGATCCTCGCCGACTATCCGGCCAACTGCCCGCCCACTGTGATCGTGCTCCAGGCCGAACCTGCGGTGGTGGAGGCCTTCATCGCCCGCCACGCCGATGCCGGCGGATGCGCGGTGCGCGCCGCCAAGGACGGGGCGCAGCTTACGCAGGGGGTGGTCCACATCGCCTGCGATCCGGCGCGCCATGTCCTGTTCGAGGCCGGCCAGCCGCCGCGGCTCAAGCTGCTCGAGCGCGAGCCGGTCGAAGGCGCGCGGCCCTCGGCCAACCTGCTATACGGCACCATCGCCCGCGCGGGCGTCCCTGCGCTCGGCGTGGTCCTCACCGGCATGGGCGAGGACGGGGCCAAGGGCCTCAAGCTGCTGCGCGATTCGGGCAGCGACACCATCGCCCAGGACCCAGCCTCGGCCACCTTCGGCGAAGCCCCTGCCGCGGCGATCGCCGCCAACGGCGCGGCAAAGGTGGTCAGCCTGGATGGCCTTGCCGCCGCCGTCCTTGCCGCCTGTTCAATGAGCTGAACCCGGGGGCTTCTGCCCGAAGGTGACAGAGAATTCATGCGCATGGGGGCGCAACCTCGTTGCCGCCGCGCTGATCCGCGACTAGGTCGTCGCGATGACCGACCCCAAGGGCCAGACCCAGCTTTCGCGCATCACCCTTGCCGCCTGCGCCCCGCTCTCGCTTGCAATCGTCGTCACTCCGGTCCGCGCCGAAGAAGCGCCCCAACCGGAGATCGTCGTCACCGGCCGCGGGCTCGCCCTGCCCCCCGCCGCGGCGGCCTACGACGCGGTTGACCTTCCCGCCGACCGGCTGAGCCAGGCCGCCTCGGGCCGGATCGAGGATGCGCTGTCTGCAGTCGCCGGCTTTCAGCAGTTCCGCCGCTCCGACAGCCGCTCGGCCAGTCCTTCGGCCCAAGGCGTCACCCTGCGCGCGCTTGGCGGCAATGCGACCAGCCGCTCGCTGGTCCTGCTCGACGGCGTGCCCCAGGCCGATCCGTTCTTCGGCTATATCCCCCTGTCAGCGATCGATCTCGGCAGCCTTGCCGCGGCGCGGGTGACGCGCGGCGGCGGGGCGGGGGCCTTCGGGTCCGGCGCGGTCGCCGGCACGATCGAACTCGCCAGCGCCGGCCCGCGCGAACTCGGCCTGCTGAGCGGCACGGCCCTCGCCGATGACCGCGGCGAGACCGACCTCGCCATGCGCCTAGCTCCACGGCTGGGCGCAGGCTTCGCGGTTCTCTCCGGCCAGTGGAACCGCGGCGAGGGCTTCTGGACCACCCCGGCCGACCAGCGCGTTCCCGCGAGCGTGCGCGCCCGCTACCGGGTCTGGTCGCTCGGCGCCCGCGCGGTCGCGCCGCTCGGCGGCGACGTCGAGCTCCAGGCCCGCCTCGCCGCATTCGACGACCGCCGCACGCTCCGCTTCGCCGGGGCCGACACCAGCTCCACCGGCCAGGACGCCAGCCTGCGCCTGGTCGGGCGCGGGGTCTGGGGCTTTGAGGCCTTGGCCTATCTCCAGGCGCGCAACTTCACCAATGTCGTGATCTCCTCGACGACCTTCCGCAAGACGCTGGACCAGTATGCCACGCCCTCGACCGGCTGGGGCGGCAAGTTCGAACTGCGCCCGCCGGTCGGCGCGGCGCACCTGCTGCGGCTCGGCGCCGACTGGCGCGGCGCCAAGGGTACCGGCTTCGAGACCGCCTACAACGCAGTGACCGGCGCAGTCACGGCGCGGCGCTCCAGCGGCGGGCGCAACACCGATCTCGGCCTCTTCGCCGAAGACGACTGGACCCTCGGCCGCCTCATCCTCACCGGCGGCATCCGTGCCGATCGCGGGACGATAGCCGGCCGTTCGAGCTGGGACGTCACCGGGCGCGGCGGGGCCGTGCTCAAGCTCTCGGAACACCTCGCCCTGCGCGGCTCGGCTTACAGCGGCCTGCGCCAGCCGACGCTCAACGAACTCTACCGCACCTTCACCCAGACTTCCCCCGGCGCGCGGATCACCACCAATGCCAACGCTGCCCTCGTCGACGAACGGCTGGAGGGCTTCGAAGCGGGGGCAGACATCGCCATGGGCCCCGGCCTGTCGCTCGCGCTGACCGCCTTCGACAATCGCCTGCGCCACGCCATCGCCAATGTCACGCTGTCCGGGCCGGTGAACCAGGGCGGCACCCTCGTTACCGATCGCCAGCGCTTCAATGTCGACGCGATCCGCGCCCGCGGGATCGAGGCGACGCTCCAGGCCAAGAGCGGCCCGTTCACCCTCGCCGCCTCGCTGGCCCTCACCGACGCGAAGGTGACCGCCAGCGGCCTGGCCGCCCCGCTCAACGGCAAGCGTCCCGCCCAGACGCCGAAGGTCGCCGCCAGCGCTACCTTGGGCTGGCAACCCGCTCCGGGCGCCAGAATCGCGCTCACCGTCAAGCACGTCGGCGCGCAGTTCGAGGACGACCTCGAAACGGATGTCCTGCCCGCCGCCACCACGCTCGACGCCTATGCGCAGATTCCGCTGGCCGGCCCCTTCGCCCTCGTGCTCCGCGCCGAAAACCTCACCGACCGCACGGTGATCACCCGCAACCAGTCGGGCTCGCTCGACCTCGGAACGCCGCGCACATTGTGGGCCGGGGTCCGAGTGGGGCTACCCTGAAGCGCGGCCTCAGCCGGCGAGTTCGTCGCTGGTGAGCGCATAGAGCAGGTCGGCGCCGGCAAGGGCTGCCGGCATCAGGCCCAGCGCCTCCCCGGCAATCACTTCGGCGAAGAACCGCGCCACCACCGGCTTGGTCCGCGCCGCCGCCGTGCCTTGCGCCTCCGCGTGGCGGGCCTGGCGCTGCAATTGCCAGCCGGCCACGGCCACCGCGCACATGGTGCATAACGGCACCGAACCGGCGAGCCGGTCGTCGAGCGAGGCCGTGTCGAGGTAATGGTCGGCAACCGCGCTGCAGGCGCGGGCGAGCTCGGCCAGCTTCGGCGCCCCGGCGCAGTCGGCGGCGATCTCGGCCAAGAGGTCCTTCAGCACCGCGCCTCGGCCATAGCCCAGCTTGCGGGTGACGAGGTCGGCGGCCTGGATGCCGTTGGTGCCTTCGTAGATCGGCGTGATCCGGGCATCGCGATAGAACTGGGCGGCGCCGGTCTCCTCGATAAAGCCCATGCCGCCGTGGATCTGGACGCCAAGGCTGGCGACCTCGCAGCCAACGTCGGTGCCCCAGGCCTTGAGCATCGGCACCAGCACGTCGGCGCGCTCCTGCGCCGCCGTCTCGCCCAGCCCGCCGCGGTCGACCTGGCCGGTGGTGTAGTAGAGCAGGGCGCGCGCGCCTTCGGTCAGGGCCCGCATCCGCAGCAACATGCGGCGCACGTCGGGGTGCTCGACGATCGCCACCGGGGCCTTGTCGGCGCTGCCGGCCCGCGGGCTCTGGATCCGCTCGCGGGCATAGGCGGCGGCCTTCTGCAGCGCGGCTTCGGCCACCTGCACCCCCTGCGCGCCGACATTGATCCGCGCCGAGTTCATCATGGTGAACATGCAGCGCAGGCCTTCGTTCTCCGCGCCGACCAGCTCGCCAATGCATTCGTCGTTGTCGCCGTAGCTCATCACGCAGGTCGGCGAGGCGTGGATGCCCAGCTTGTGCTCGATCGAGACGGCGCGCAGGTCGTTGCGCCGGCCCGGCTCGCCCGCGTCGTCGAGCAGGTACTTTGGCACCACGAACAGGCTGATCCCGCGCGAGCCCGCCGGCGCGCCCGGGGTGCGGGCGAGGACGAGGTGGATGATGTTCCCGGAAAGGTCGTGCTCGCCCCAGGTGATGAAGATCTTGGTGCCCTTGATCCGGTACTTGCCGGCGTGGGGCCCCTCGGTAATGGGCGTAGCCGTGGTGCGCAGTGCGCCGACGTCGGAGCCCGCCTGCGGCTCGGTCAGGTTCATCGTGCCCGACCATTCGCCCGAGACCAGCCGCGGCAGGTAGCGGGCCTGCTGCTCCGCAGTGCCATGGTGGCGCAGCGCTTCGACCGCGCCGACCGTCAGCATCGGCATCAGCGAAAAGCCGAGGTTGGCCGAGCCCAGGGCTTCGAGCGCGCAGGTCGCCAGGGTGAACGGGAGGCCCTGCCCGCCGAACTCTTCCGGCCCGTCGATCGCGCCCCACCCCTGTTCGACGAACTGGGCATAGGCCTCGGCATAGCCGGCGGGGAGCGTCACCTTGCCGTCGGCGCAGCGCGCGCCCTCAGTGTCGCCGACGTGGTTGAGCGGCGCCCATTCGCCCACGGCGAACTGGCCGATCCCCTCGGCGATCGCCTCGACCAGGTCGGGCGTGGCCGCGGCGAAACGCGGATTGGCGGCGAGGCCCGGCAGGTCGGCGCAGACGTCCATGGCCAGCAGCTGGTCGGCGGTGGGCGGGGTCCAGGTCATGTGGTCTCCGGGGCTGACTGGCGCGCGCGCAGCATATCGCGCAGGGCCAGCTTGTTGATCTTGCCGGTCGCGCCTAGCGGGATCGCTTCGACGAGGACATAGTCGTCGGGCATCCACCAGCGGGCTATCCGCCCTTCGAGATGGGCGCGCAGCTCGTCGGCTGAGACCGTCATGCCCGGCCGCGGCTCCACGACCAGCACCGGACGCTCGTCCCACTTGGGGTGGGGCACGCCGATCGCCGCGGCATTGGCTACGGCCGGGTGCGAGAGGGCGATGTTCTCGATCTCGATCGAACTGATCCACTCGCCGCCAGACTTGATCACGTCCTTGGCCCGGTCGGTGATCTGCATCGCGCCATATTCGTCGATCGTGGCGACGTCGCCGGTGTCGAACCAGCCCTCGCCGTCGAGGATCTCGCCGCCCGCGCCGTTCATGTAGCCCGCCGCCACGGCGAAGCCGCGGACGAGCAACCGGCCTTGCGTGCGCCCGTCCCACGGCAGCTCGGCCCCGGCATCGTCGACCAGCTTGAGCTCGACTCCGAACGGCGGGCGGCCCTGCTTGAGCTGCGCCGCGCGGCGCACCGCCTCATCGGCGTCGTGAAGCGCCGCCGGGACGCCGCCGATCGAGCCGAATGGCGAAGTCTCGGTCATGCCCCAGCCGTGGACAACTTCGACGCCGTAGTCGTCGGAGAAGGCGCGCAGGATCGCTTCGGGCAGCGCCGCGCCGCCGATCACCACGCGCTGGAGGTGCGGCAGCTTCAGGCCGTTCTCGCGCAGATATTGCAGGAGACCGAGCCAGACGGTCGGCACGGCTGCCGAGAAGGTGACCCGCTCCCGGTCGAGCAGTTCGTAGACCGAGGCCCCGTCGAGCTGCGCGCCCGGCATGATCAGCTTCGCCCCTGTCGCGGGTCCGGTGAAAGCGATGCCCCAGGCATTGGCATGGAACATCGGCACGATCGGCATGACCACGTCGTCGGGCCCGATCCCCACCGCACTCTTGGCCGTGGTCATCAGCGCGTGGAGCACGTTGGAGCGGTGCGAATAGAGCACGCCCTTGGGATTGCCGGTGGTGCCCGAGGTATAGCACAGCCCGCAGGCGGAGTTCTCGTCGAAGAGGCCCCAGGCCGGCGGCTCGCCCCCGGAGGCCAGCAGGTCCTCGTAGGCCAGGGCGCCGAGAGTGTTGGCCGGCATGCCCGCCGCATCGGAAATGATCACATAGTGCTCGAACGGCAGCTGCTCGCGTACCTGTTCGACGAGGCTCACGAAGGTGGTGTCGAGCAGCAGCACGCGGCTGCCCGCATCGCGCGCGATCCACGCGATCTGGTCGGGGTGGAGCCGCGGGTTGAGGGTGTGGAGCACCGCGCCGATCCCCATCGCGCCATACCAGCACTCCATGTGCCGCTCGCTGTTCCAGGCGAGCGTCGCCACCCGGTCGCCTTGGCCGATACCCAGCTCCGCCAGCGCCGCCGAGAGCGCGCGAGCGCGGTCATGGATGGCGCGGTAGGTGGTGCGGTGCACGGTCCCGTCGGTCCGCCGGGTGACCACCTCGCGTCCCCCGTGGACCCGGGCTGCGTGGGTGATGATCCGGTCGACCGTCAGCGGCCAGTCCTGCATCAGTCCGAGCATGGGGCATCCTCCGGCTGTGCGCCGCTGGTTGCGGTCGCGTCCCTTCCGCCGCGGCCGAGAGACCGCGCCGGAAGGAACCCTTATAACCGATCAGATCAGAAGCGCACGGTCGCCGATGCGCCGAACGTGCGCGGCTCGCTCGCTTGTACGCGGTTGGCCGTGGAGCCGTTGAACACCGTGTTGTTCAGGCCCAGCGCTGCGCCTAGCGGCTGGTAGACCGAGAGCGGGCGGTAGTGCGCATTGGTCAGGTTCCGCCCGAAGACCGAGACCGACCAGCGGTCGTTCGGCCCGTTGAGCGTCAGCCGCGCCCCGGCCACGGCGTAGCCGTCGGCCAGCGACTGCGGATTGGTATCGTTGACCGTGCCGACATACTGGTCGGAGATCATCGAGACATTGGCGTTGACCGCAAAGCTCATGCCCGTGCTGCCGAGGTCGCCGGTCCAGTCGGCCGAGACATTGGTGGTCCACTTGGGCGAGAAGGTGTTGGGCTTGCCGGTCAGGTCCTGGGTGCCGGTGAGGCCCGGCAGGTTCGAGGCAGTGGTGAAGTTGGTGAACTTGGAGTCGAGGTAGGCCACCGAGGCCGAGACCGAGAAGTTCCGGCTCGGCGCGAGGGTGGCGTCGAACTCGAAGCCCTGCTGGCGCAGCGCACCAGCATTGCGGACGATGAAGCTGACGCCATCGAAGGCGCGGTCCTGGAAGCCGCCGATGTCCATGCGGTAGAAGGTCAGGTTCGCCTTGACCTTGCGATCCATCCAGCTCGACTTGATGCCCAGCTCGTAGTTCTTCACCGTCTCGCGGTCGAACAGGCGCTTGGTCGAGACGAGGTTGCCGTTCGCATCGAAGGTTGAGAGCGAAGGCGTGCCGCCGCCCGAATTGTAGCCGCCCGACTTGTAACCGGTCGAATGCGTGGCGAAGACCAGCACGTCGTTCGTCGGCTTCCAGTTGAGGCCGACCCGGTAGGTGAAGCGGCTCTCGCTGATCCCGGGGAAGGTGAGGGCCTCGTTGGCCCGCAGGGTCCCGGTGAAGGGGCTGGAGACCTGCGAATAGGTTCCGCGCTTCTTGTCGCTCGTCCAGCGCCCGCCGAGCACCAGGGTGAGGCTGTCGGCGAGGTGCAGGTTGGCCTGGGTATAGGCCGCGAAGGACTGCACGTTCTGGAACACGTTCTGGTCGGTCGCCGCCACGCCGCCCGTGCTGGCGACATAGGCCGCGCAGGCGGTGCGCCCCGGCCCGGCCGGAACCAGCACGCCGCAGAAGCTGCTGCCCAGGTTCAGCTGCTCGCCCAGCTTGAAGTCCTCGGCGAAGTAGTAGAGCCCGGCGACCAGATCGAGCTTGCCGCCCAGCCACTCGTTCTGGGGCGAGATGAACTGCAGCTCGTGGTTGTGGCTGCGCGAATCGAAGGTGCTGCGCCGGGTGGCGAGGCTCACCGGGAAGTAGACGATGTCGCCGTCGAGCTGGTCGTTGGTCCAGACGCGATAGGAGTTGATCAGCTTGAGGGTCGAACCGCCAAGGTCGAGCGAAGCCGTGCTCGAGAAGCCGTAGTTCTTGTCGATCAGGCCCGCGGCGACCGACTGGTTCATCACCCGGTCGTTGAGTTCGGTGTCGGGCCCGCCATTGAAGGCCGCCTGGATGAAGGCGAGCCGCGCCGGGCTGACCGAGTTGGCGTCGAAATCGAAGTTGGCCACCCCGTCGCCGTCGAGCTTGGTGTAGTCGGCCCGCAGGATCCACTCGAGGTTCCCGATATCGGCCTTCATCGTCGCGCGGAAGGCCATGTCGTCCGAGCCGCCATAGCGCCGCCCGTCGAGCTTGTTGAACCACGGCCCCTTGTACCACTGGCCCATGCCCGCCACGCGGAGCGAAACGTTCTCGCCCACCGGCAGGTTGACGTTGCCCGAGACCTTGTAGCGGTCGAACGAGCCGACTTCGCCCGAGACCTCGCCCGAAAGCTCGTGGCGCGGCAGGGCCGAGCGGAGCGAGAGGGCGCCGACGCTGGCATTGCGGCCGAACAGGGTGCCCTGCGGCCCGCGCAGCACTTCCACGCCCTCCATGTCGAGGAAGGCGCCGAGGATCGAGCCCGAGCGCGGCACGTAGACCCCGTCGAGGAACACCGCGACGCTGGGTTCGATCAGGGTATTGGCGAGCGAGCCCACGCCGCGGATGCCGATGCGGGTCGAACCGGTGTTGGACGAGCGCACGGTCTGGAAGTTGGTCGCCACCCGGCCGAGGTCAAGCACGGTGACCACGTTCGACTTGGTCAGCGCGGCGCCGTTGAAGGCGGCGATCGAGATCGGCACGTTCTGCGCGCTTTCCGCACGCTTCTGGGCGGTTACGACGATTTCGCCGGGATCTGCGGTCGCCGGTGCGGCGGCCTCATTGGCGGCAGGAGCGGCGGCCGCTTCCTGGGCGAGGGCCGGTGCGGCCTGGCCGAGAGCGGCGAGAAGGGCAAGCCCGCTGACGCGCAGGCGCAATGTGGCTGAAGTCATGTCGGAAATCTCCCCCAACAACTGGTTTCTTGCAGGCCTGATAGGCTTAGTCGACCCGCGGCTTTTCACATTTGACGACAGGGATTTTGCAATCGGTGTCACACCAGGCTCAGCCTGAGCAGGGCCAGAACCACTCCGGCGAGCAGTGTTGTCTCGATGACCATCAGGATCACCGGGCGCAGGCCGACCTTCAGGATTTCGCCGAGGCGCGTCTTCATCCCGATCGCCGTGATCGAGGTGACCAGCAGCCAGCGCGACAGGTCGTTGCCCGCGCCGGTCACCGCCTTGGGCAGGGTCACCAGCGAATTGAGCAGGACCAGCAAGGCGAAGCCCACCACGAACCACGGCAGCAGCGGCGGACGCGCCGTGCCGGGGGCGGAGGTGGTGCGGGTGATTTGCCCGGCGACGAGGATCACCGGCAGCAGCATGGCCACCCGCAGCAGCTTGACGATGGTCGCCGTATCCCCGGCGTCGGGCGAGATCGCATAGCCCGCGCCGACCACCTGGGCCACGTCATGGATCGTCGCCCCGATGAACACCCCGGCCTGGTGGTGCGATAGCCCCGTCAGCTGCGCGATCACCGGATAGGCGATCATGGCGAGGGTCGAGAGCGCGGAGACGCCGATCACCGTGAACAGCGTCGCCTGCTCCTTCTTCTCGTGGCCGGGCAGCGCGGCCGACAGCGCCAGCGCCGCCGAAGCGCCGCAGATCGCGGTCGCCCCGCCCGAGAGGAAGCCGAACAGCGGATTGAAGCCCATGAGTTTCGCCAGCGCGACCGAGACGAGGATCGTCCCCGCCACCAGCGCCACGACCATCAGCACCGGCCCCCAGCCCAGCGCCGTCACCTGTGCCCAGCCGATCCGCATCCCCAGCAGCGCCACGCCCGCGCGCAGCAGCGCCTTGGAGGCGAACTCGATGCCCGGGCGGGTCCGCTCGGCCTCGGTCAGGAAGTTGAAGCTCATCCCCAGAAGCAGGGCATAGAGCATCACCGGGGCGGTATAGTGCTCGGACAGGAAGGTCGCGGCCGCGGCGACGACGAGCGCGACGGCAGTCCCGGGAGCATAGTCCCGGGCGCGGTTCAGCACATTTGGCATGGCTCAGGAGTCCTTGGTGGCAAGCTGGCCCGAATGGATCCGGAGATCGGCCAGGTAGGAGCGGCGCATGGCCCAGAAGACGCAGGCCGCGGCAAGGCAGGGCAGCGGCAGCAGGCGGAAGGCCCCGGCGAGGCCGAGCAGGTCGGCCATGCGCCCGGTCAGGATCGGCCCGGGAGCAAGGCCCAGGAGGTTGTTGGCGAGGGTGAGCGTGGCGAAGGCCGAGCCATGGATCGCCAGCGGGGTGAGATTGGCCACCATCGCCCCGGCCGGCCCGGTCGTCCCGGCGACGAGGAACATGGCGAGGGCCAGCAGGCCAAGCTGCGCCGGTCCCGGCGGCAGGGCGAAGGCGAGGGCGAGGCTCGCCGCCGTGCCGAGGCTATAGGCCATGGCCAGCGCGATCTTGCGCTCTGGCCGCTCGCGGGCCAGCCGGTCGCTCAGCATTCCGCACAGGACCATGCCGCTGCCGCAGACCAGCAGCAGCACGGCGGCGAGCTTGCCGGCGCGGCCCACGTCGAGCGCATAGTAGCGGTTGAGGTAGCTCGGCAGCCAGGCGGGCAGGGCTCCGGCGGCGAACAGCTGCAGGCCACTGCCGATATAGGCAAGGCGCACCGAGCGGCTGGCGACCAGCGACCCCAGCGAAGCGCGCGCCGCGCCCGCCTCCGGCTCGGCGTCCAGTCCGGCCAGCGCCCGCACCTTGCGCTCACGCACCACCGCCGGATAGGCAAGGCCCAGCACCAGCCCGAACAGGCCAATGGCGAGGAAGGCGGTCCGCCAGCCGTGGCTCGCGGCGATCGCCGCGCCCAGCGCCACGCCCAGCACCTGGCCGAACAACCCCCCGGCCATGAAGGCGGCCGAAAGCGAGGCGCGCAGCCGCTGCGGAAACACGCTGATGACGAGGGCAATGCCGACGCTGCCATAGGCTGCCTCGCCCACGCCGACGAGGGCGCGGCCCAACAGCATCTCGCCGAAGTTGCCGGCCACCGCGCAGAGCAGCGTCGCCGCGCTCCACAGCAGGGCCATGGCGGTGAGGCTCCGGGCCCGGCCGAAGCGGTCGGCCAGCAGCGAGAGCGGAAAGGTCAGCACGCCGACCATGACCGCGACCACGCCCGAGAGCAGGCCGAGCTGCCCGTCGGAGAGGTGCCATTCGGCCTTGAGCAGCGGAAACACGGCATTGAGCACCTGCCGCGCCATGTAGTCGGAGATCAGCAGGCCGAAGCTGAGCGCAAAGACCATCCAGCCATAGGCCGCGGCGCGGTCGGGGCCGGACGGCCCGCCTGTCGCAATCACTGGTCCGGCCATGATCCTCTCCCCCTGCTTCGCGCGTTCGCCTATCCTATCGGGTGGACAGGGTCCCTACTACGCCCGCACCGCAGCCACCCGCGCGATCAGGTCCAGTCCGGCGGGCCAGGGGCCGAAGCCCGCCGCCGGATTGAGGTGGCCCACGTCGCCGGCATCATGGAACAGCGCGCCCCACCGCGCGGCGAAGACCGCCACCCGCTCCCATGCGGCCAACGGATCATTGCGGCTGGCGGCGACGATCGTCGGGAAGGGCAGGCGGCCACGCGGCACCGGGTTCCAGCCATTGTCGGTCAGCTCGTCGAGCGTCGGATAGCCTTCGGGCAGCGGGTGCTCGACGTCGGCCGGGGTCGCCAGCAGGGCACCGCGGATCGCCCGCGTCGGGTTCTGCGCCCAGGCGGCCACCATCAGGCAGCCCGCCGAATGGGCGGCGATCACCACCTCGCCCTCGATCGCGCCGAGCTCCGCATCGAGTGCCGCCACCCGCGCAGCCAGGCTGAGCCGGTCGGTCGTCAGCGGCGGGACCGTGACCGCGCGGGGGAATTTCCGCGCGGCATGGGTCTGCCAGTGGTCCTCGACATGGTCGCGCAGGCCCGGCACGAACAGGACGGTCACATTATCCAGCGCTTCGGCCATCGTCGGGACAGCCAGCGTGGTCACGCGACCGCCCGGATCGGCACGGCCAGCTGCCCGCGCTCGCGGTTGGGCGCCATGCCCAGCTTGGCGAGGGTCTCCTCGGTTGAGTTGTACTGCGTGCCGATCTTGTAGATCTCGCGCGCCTCGGCCCCGTTGGCCACTTCGCGGCCAAGTTCGCGGCTGATCCGCACCAGCTGCTCAATCTGCGCGATGGAGCCCATCTTGTTGCCGTAGGGATCGTAGATCGTGTCCTCGATCCCGCAGCGGGCGTGCATGCCGAGCGCGATGGCGATGGTGTTGATCGGCAGGACATTGCCCATCACGCTCTCCAGCGTCACGGTCGACCCGTCCGGCGCGCGGCGGATGAATTCCATGAAGTTCGCCGGGTTGGGCCCGTCGAAGCCGCCGCCGATGCCCACCCAGGTGAGGTTGAGCGGGCCCTTGTAGTGGCCGCGGCGGATCAGCCGGTCGACCGTCTCCATGTCGGGCATGCAGGTCAGCTGGAAGTGCGGCTGGATGCCGCTTGCGGTAAGCCGGCGCAGGTGCTCTTCGACCCAGGTCGGCCCGGCCGGGACGACCATCTCGCGATAGGCATGGTACATCGCCGGGTTGGCCAGCGAGGTCTCGCCGTATTCGGCCTCGGTCATGAGGTCCATGACGTTCATCTGGGTCGTGTTGACCGCGATGGTCACCTGCTCGGGCTTGGGGGTCAGCTCGGCGAGCATGTGGCGGACTTCGTCCGACAGCCACTTGGCCTCGGCCCCTTCCTCTTCGCTCTCGGGCGCGAAGGAGATCGAGCCGCCCACCTGGATGATCATCCCAGGCACCGCGGTGCGGATCCTGTCGATCATCTCGTTGAACATCGAGAGGCGCTTGGAGCCATGCCCGTCCAGCTCGCGGCAGTGCAG
>Ga0068855_100005549_pt1 | contig 15398 bp, 17 predicted proteins | sample KBSCornC52_FD_66592 | JGI IMG/M metagenome (GOLD analysis project Ga0068855, IMG submission 66592) | Corn rhizosphere microbial communities from Kellogg Biological Station, Michigan, USA - KBS Corn C5-2 | ecosystem: Host-associated > Plants > Roots > Rhizosphere > Soil ...
TCATGGCAGACCACACCATCAACGGCAACTTCGGTTCCCCGTCGTTCGAATCCTCGTCCCTCCGCCTCAAGCTCGGCCTCGCCGAAATGCTCAAAGGCGGCGTCATCATGGACGTCATGAACGTCGAGCAGGCCCGCATCGCCGAAGAGGCCGGAGCCATCTCCGTCATGGCGCTCGAGCGCGTTCCCGCCATGATCCGCGCCGAAGGCGGCGTCGCCCGCATGGCCAACCCCAAGCTCATCAAGGAGATCGTCGCCGCCGTCTCCATCCCCGTCATGGCCAAGGCGCGTATCGGCCACTTTGCCGAAGCCCAGGTGCTCCAGACCCTCGGCGTCGACTTCATCGACGAGTCCGAAGTCCTCACCCCCGCCGACGAGGTCTACCACATCGACAAGCACGCCTTCACCACTCCCTTCGTCTGCGGAGCCCGCAACCTCGGCGAAGCCCTCCGCCGCATCGCGGAAGGCGCAGCCATGATCCGGACAAAAGGAGAACCGGGGACCGGCGACGTCGTTCACGCCGTCCAGCACATGCGCCAGATCGTCCGCGAGATCAAGGCCCTCACCGTTCTCGACGACTCCGAGCTCTACAACGCCGCCAAGGTCCACGGCGCTCCGTACGAACTCGTCCGCATGGTAGCCAAAGCTGGCAAATTGCCCGTTCCCAACTTCAGCGCAGGCGGCATCGCCACCCCCGCCGACGCTGCTCTCATGATGCAGCTTGGAGCCGAATCCATCTTCGTAGGATCAGGCATCTTCATGAAGGAGCGCGCCACCCCGCTCGACGTCGAAAACGATCCCAGGGAGCGTGCCGAAGCCGTCTCCCGCGCCAAGGCCATCGTCATCGCCACTACCCACTTCAACGACCCCAAGATCGTAGCCGAAGCCAGCGAAGCCGTCACAGGCACCATGAAGGGCCTCGCCGCAGCCGCCATCGAAGAGCGCGACCTCATGCAGACTCGCGGCTGGTAATTCCTGCCTTTAGCAATAAAACCCTAAAGAAAACCCTAAAGCGGTCACGATTCTGAATCGTAGCCGCTTTTTTTGTGTCTTATCTTCAAGCGCGTGTCCACCGCTCAGAAAAAGGCACTGTTCCGCCATGCCCCACCAGTTCTCTACCCTGACCTTCACCGGCGACGTAGCCGAGGTCCAGCGCGAGATGGGCAGCCGCCCGGCAAACGAAAAACTCACCGAACGCGGCCCCGCCAACGACACCTTCGGCCCCTATGAGCGCGCCTTCATCGCCGCCCGCGACAGCTTCTACCTCTCCACCATCGGAGCCACCGGCTGGCCCTACATCCAGTTTCGCGGAGGCCCCACCGGCTTCCTCAGCATCCGCGACGACCGCACCCTCGCCTACGCCGACGTCACCGGCAACCGTCAATACATCACCACCGGAAACCTCCGCGGCAACCAGCGCGCCGCGCTCTTCCTCATGGACTATCCCCACCAGACCCGCCTCAAACTCCTAGCCAACGTCGAAGTCATCCCGTGGAGCAAAGCGCCCGGCTGGAAGTCTGAACTCAAGCTCTCCGAGCGCAGCCGCCCCGAGCGCGTCGTCCTCCTCCACCTCGCCGCCTTCGACTGGAACTGCCCGCAACACATCCCCCAGCGCTGGACCATCGAAGAGCTCAAACAAACTACATTCTTCGAGCGCATCGAATCTCTCGAACAAGAGGTACGCACCCTCAAAGTAGCACTCGCAGAGGCGCAAAAGCCTCATCCCTAGCGCCCCTCCGCTAATACTGCAAGGCAAAAGCCGCCGGCAGAAGCACGACTATTGTCTTCCCCTGCCAATACCCTACGATCCCCCGCGCGCTCACCTTCCGGTCCCTTTCGATCTCTTCCTCGTCGCTATGCTCGGCATAAAACTCCTTCGCCCCGGCCTCCGTCGCGAACACGATAAAGTCGTCCGGATGCTGCGCAACATCCCGGCGAAGACTCTCCCGCATCGTCCTTGCATCGTCGGTTCGATTCGCAGCGACGAGCTTTCCCGCCGCGATCTTCGGATTCACCCGAAGCGTCACCGAACCCCACGCATTCGCGCCAATCAGCAGCACCCCTGCGCCCAGCCACACCCAAACCCCTGCAACTCGCATGACTCTGATATATCGCGCCGCCCTTCCTCTCGATATTCCCCGAAGGATGTAGCGCGTCATCCCCCAACCGGCCGCCCTTCTTATTCCAATCGTCCCCAGGCCGGCAGAACGCCACACTCTCTCGGATAAAATTGAATCAACCATGCCCAAAGCCATCACCATCGGCGTCCTTGCCCTGCAAGGCGCATTTGAAGCCCACGCCAAAGCCCTCGAATCCCTCGGTGTCACCGCAAAGCTCATCCGCACACCCGCCGAGCTCAAAGACCTCGACGGCCTCATCATCCCCGGCGGCGAGTCCACCACCTTCCTCAAGTTTCTCGAGCGCGATGGCTTCCTCGGCGCCCTGCAATCCTTTGTCGAGACCACCCCCACCTTCGGCACCTGTGCCGGAGCCATCCTGCTGGCGAAGCACGTAGAGAACCCCGCCCAGAAGTCCCTCGCCGTCCTCGACATCACCGTCGAGCGCAACGCTTACGGCCGCCAGATCGACTCCACCATCCTCACCGCCCCCACCAAACTCGAAGGCGGCCCGCTGGAGATGGTCTTCATCCGCGCCCCCCGCATCACCCGCGCCGGCGCCGCCGTCGAAACCCTCGCCGAACGCGACGGCTTCCCCGTCCTCGTCCGCCAGGGCCACCTGCTCGCCGCCACCTTCCACCCCGAGCTAAGCGCCGATCCCCGCGTCCACCAGCTCTTCCTCAACCTCATTCAAAGCCACGCCAACTCAGAACGCGCCCGGAAAAGTTAGAACTTGTCATCCTGAGCGAAGGCGCAGCCAAGTCGAAGGACCTGCGGTTTACTACGAAGGGCCACCCGCCCCATCCTTGCGCTCTTCAGGCAACGTGCGTCTTCAAAAAAGCCAGCGTCCGCTTCCGCGCCAACACAGCAGCATCCGCACGATACGAATTCGGGTCCGCATCGCGGTTGAACGCATGCCCCGCACCCTCGTAGAGATAAAGCTCCACCTCCGGGTGCGCCGCTCGAACCGCATCGATCTGATCGGCCCCGATATGCGCATCGGCGCTCCCGATATGCAGCATCACCGGACAGCTCGGCTCCTCCTTCGCATACCTCCCGATCCCGCCGGGATAGTAGCCAACGCAGCACGAAGGCTGCATCTTCAGCGTCTCGCCCCGCGTCGCCGTCAGCCAGCTCATCAGGCCGCCATAACAAAACCCCACCACGCCGATCCCCTTGCCCGTGGCCCTCGCCACCTCATACGCCGCCGCGACGTCCAGGAGCGATGTCTCGGGATTCAGCTTCTTCCATAACTCGCCCGCCTTCTTGGCATCCTCGCCGTCGTATCTGAGGTCGACCCCAGGCTCATAGCGGTCAAACAGCGCAGGCGCAACCACCACAAACCCATCCTTCGCATATCCATCCGCCACGCTGCGTATGTGCGCGTTGACGCCGAAGATCTCCTGCACCAGCACCACCGCTCCAATCGCCTCCCCTGCCGGACGCGCAACATATGCACTCAGTTCATGCCCATCCGACGCCTTCAACTTCAGCCACTCGCTCATATCCTCTCCATTCCGCACGACCAATACGACCCTGCCTTTTGTCTTGTCATTCCCCAGCGAAGCGGAGGAATCTGCTGTAAGGGTGCCTGTACACCATGGAAAACGCCGCTCTAAAACGGACGCTCACAAGATAGATGCAGGCTCACCGTCTCCCGTCCACCGGTCTCTCCGAATAGGCCTTGATCTCCCCCGTCCAGCGAAGAAACCGCAGCAATTGCTTCTTCTCTTTCCAGAAAAGTCCCCAAAAATCCCTCAGCCGCACCGTATCCGCGCGCTGCCCCGAGTACGTCTCAAGCCGCCAGCGAAGATAAGGACTGCGCCACGGCCGCAGCCTGTTACCTCGCGTAGCACTCCACAAAAACCTGATTGCGCCCATCACTCGACCCGCCCCAACAAGTATCCAGACAAGTATAAAGAAACAAGGCATCCCTCCCACAGCAGCACCGAAGGTGCGATCCATACCAGCCCAGGTCAACCCCCTGGGGATACTAGTTTTTAGATGGCCGTTCGATGTGGTCGATAACGAGGGTGTCCATGGGGACCTTGATCTCTCGGAGTTTCAGACCAATTGGCTGTAAATCCCAAGAGAGGGTTGAGCCAGAGTCGTCATCTCCGGGGAGAGGGACGGGGCGGTGCAGGACGAGGTCATACTTGCCATTGAGGCCGGTGTGGTCCTGAACTGTGAGGCGAGGGTAGGAGAAGGTGGATAGGTACCAGCTGAGTTTCTCCATGGTGACGCCGTAGAACCGGACGGTATGTCCCTCGTCTTCGTTCAGGATAGTGCCGCCATCTGGCAGTCGCATGCCGCCGGCAGGGATGGTTTCGTCGATTGGTGTCGGCCTGAACTGCGGGCCGCGTTTGCCAACCACGAGAATCAGGCCCGGACCTCGTTCGGAATGCGATGCACTACGAGCTTGCAGCGGTCCGCGAGCATGGACTGCAACATGGTTCGAAAGATCTTCTCCTGCTCCAGCGAGCTTCCCTGCTTCTGCCAGGCGGGGAGATCGGCGGAGGAAACCTTCGCGTTGATGTCATACTGCTCCTCGCTTACCCAGGAGGGCGCTCCCTTGAGGCGATCAGACGTCCAGCTTGCCATGCCCTGTGGAAAGTACGCGATCATGATGGTGGACCAAATTGTCTGGTTCAAAGCGCGGTAGCCGTCGGGCTGGATGCCCCAGGTAATGGATGCAGCACCGTTTGCTCTTGGTTTGCTGGGACGGACTGAAACAACATCGAAGGTCAAGGTATTCGATTTATCGAGTGCGCGTGCGGGCGAAGCGGATGAGTGGCACCCGAGAGGTCGGAACGGCCGCATTTGAGCTTGGTTCCCGGCAAAAATCCTGTCAAGTCCGCCAGCCCTTCCCCCAAGTCACCAAAATCCAAACAACCCCTTTCAATGGAAGACTTTGCCTCCATAAAAATAAACCCGCAAAAGCTGCAAACAAGTTTCCTGCAATCCGTTAAAATAGAACCAACAACAATTTTGATTGTCACCGTAACCTTGCTTGTCATCCCCCAGTTTGATTGTCATTCCGCAGCGAAGCGGAGGAATCTGCTGTTTGGAATGGCCTAAAGCAAAAGACCGGCCTTCGCCCATAACCGCCATTAAAACAATAACTTAGAAACTATCTCCTTTATATGCAAGACTTTAGAAATTATCCCCTTTAGATAGAAGACTTTGCGGTCAAGGTAGGGGGAGGGGGACCTCTCACGGACTTAGAGGATCATCGAGGGGACAACTTAATTCTTGCAACCCGACCGACGCCTGTGTATCGTGAAAACATCATGTCGAGCCGTTTCCAGCCCGCCTTCTTTAGCTTCCGTTACTGGCCCATTGCTGCGGCCCGGCGGAACCCTCGCATGACTCTCTGACAACAACAGCGCCAACTTTCAGAGTCTTCGAACTTCCCGAGCCGCGATCCCCAAAGATCGCGGCTTTCGTATGTTCGCCACCGGAAATCCAAACCCAAACTACACTAAAGAAAGGCCACGACCTCCATGAGCAACCAAGCCATGACCTCCAATCAACCCGAAACTGACCCCGCAGCAAAATCAGCCGCCGAATCCGTGATCCCGCCGCACCTTCGCCGTCTCGTCCTCACCGGATTCATGGGTGCAGGCAAATCCACCATCGGCCGCCTCCTCGCCTCGCGCCTCGGATGGACCTTTCTCGATCTCGACGCTCACCTTGAGCAGCGTACCGGAGCGACCATTCCCCAGCTCTTCGAGCGCCACGGCGAGGCCCGCTTTCGCCGCCTCGAATCCACCGCCCTCGCCTCCGCCCTCGGTCACACCAATACCGTGCTCGCCCTCGGCGGCGGAACTCCCGAAGGCCTGACCAACCGCCTTCTGCTCGAACAGACCCCCGCGACCCTCACCATCTTCCTCGACGCGCCCTTCCCCGTCCTCTTCGACCGCTGCATGTTGCAGGACATCGCCCGACCCGTCCTCGCAGATCCGGACGCCGCACAGCTTCGCTTCGCCACCCGTCATCCGCTCTACCTCCGTCTCGCCCATCTCACCCTCGACACCGCTGCCCTCACCTCGGATGAGACCGTCGATGCCCTGATCGCCGGTCTGAATCAAACTCCGCACTATCGCCTCTGAACTGCCAGCGCGCACACTATCTGCATCCAACAGTCCGAAGCCCAACAGGAGAATGAAGCTGGCCACCTCGACGCCCAACCTTACCCCCGGTGACGAACAATCCCGGAAAGCAGTCCGCGGCCACATTCTCTTCAGCATTGCCGTCCTGATTGCCCTCTACGTGGCCTGGCAACTGCTCAAAGAGCTGGAGATCATCTACGTCAGCGCTCTCTTCGCTGTCGTCCTTACGCCTCTTGTCGCTCGCATCACCAAGTTCGAGGTCCGCGGCCGCCGGCCGTCACGCGCCGTTGCCATCGCCATTCTCATCGCCGCAGTTCTGGTCGCGCTCACCATCTTCTTCACCTTTGGTCTTCCCCCCGTCGTGCGTGACCTCCGCCAGTTTTCGACCGAGCTTCCCCAACGCAGTCAAGCGACCATCGACCGCATCAACAAGCTTCCCTTCGCTTCAAAATTCAACGTCGATTCCATGATCCAGCGCGCTGAAGGCGCCGTTACCGAAACCGCCAGCTATCTGTTCACCTCTCTGCCAACCTGGCTCTCGCACATCTTCGACATCCTCACCGCCGCCTTCCTCTGCATCTACTTCATGCTCGAAGGCGAATACGCTTATCGCTACTTTCTCTCCCTGTTTCCCTATCAGCAACGCAACCGTCTCGACAACACACTTCAGAAAGCCGAGTTGAAGATCAGCAAATGGCTCTTCGGACAAGGCTTGCTGATGCTGATTCTCGGTGTCTCCAGCACCATCGTCTTCGGCATTCTCCACGTCCGATACTTCCTTCTGCTCGGCGTTCTGATGGGCCTGTTCAACATCATTCCCATCGCCGGCGGCATCGTTACGATGGTGCTTGTCCTCGGCGTCGCCGCGCTCGACTCCTGGAGCAAAATGGCCGGCGTCCTCATCTTCTACCTCATCTACGTCAACATCGAGAACGCCTACCTCACCCCGCGCATCATGCGTTCGAGCGTCAATCTCATGGGACTCACCGTTCTCGTCGCCCTGCTCTGCGGCACCGCTCTTGCCGGCGTCGTCGGCGCTCTCGTCGCCGTTCCTACCGCCGCGCTCGTCAGCGTGCTGCTCGATGAATACGCCGTGAAATAAGAACAGCCGGTCTTTTCCGAGGTATACATACTTCGGTGTAATGCAAGCATCAAAAAAGTCTCTCCGCACCTCATTTTCTCTTGCTATTCTCAATCGAGTGAACGCCTTAAAATTTGAACAACACGGAAACCGCAATTTCATCGCGCCGGTGCTGATCGCCTTTCTGCTGCTTGGTATTGTCCTGGCGCTGGTCATTCGCCGAGGCCCGCCTCAGACCGTAAATCTCACCATCACACACACCGCCATCTATCCCACGCATACCGTCTTCAAGTCCGACTCGCTCGTCGTCGGCAGCGACAAAGCGGAAGATAACCTATACGTCCTCGCCAACCTGCGCGTCGAAGACCCGCTGCGCCTTCCTCTCTTCCTCAAGGACTTCACCGCTACTCTGCTCACCGCCGACGATCAGGAGCTCACTACCAGCGCCGCCGAGGTGAAAGACCTGTCCAATATCTACACCTCCTTCCCCGCGCTCAAGCCGCTCTCCTCCGCTCCGCTGCGCCGCGAGACCCTCATCGCTCCCGGCGACACCGCCGAAGGCATGGTCCTGCTCCAGTTCCCCATCACGGTCGATACGTGGAACCATCGCAAATCCGCCGTCCTTAACGTGGACCTCTATCACATCGGCGCCTTCCCCATCACCATCCCGCTCAACAGCAAGAAGATCTCCACCAACTTCGGCCAATAACCAACAAGGCAATCGGTTCCAGGTCAGTGGAAGCAATCAGCGATAATAATCAGCAATGACCCGCCGCCGCTGGATCGCAGACACATGGACCGCAACTACTGCCTCGCTCACCGGAGATCAGGCCGCCCATCTCGCCCGCGTCCTCCGCGCCGAACCCGGCCAGATCTTCGATGTCGTCGCAGGAGGTTTTCTCCATCGCGCCGAGGTCACCCGCGTCTCTGAAGCCGAAGTCCTATTCACACTCCACGAAGAGCTCGAAGCCGACGCCGCGCTTCCTCTTCATCTTCTACTGGCCGTCTTCAAGTTCGATCACATGGAATGGGCCATCGAAAAGGCGACCGAGCTGGGTGTTGCGCGTATCACTCCTGTGCTTGCGCGGAGGACCGAAAAACATCTCGCACTCGCAGCACCGAAGCGCGCCGAGCGCTGGCGGCGCATCGCCCTCGAAGCCTCCAAACAATCCCGCCGCACCGACATCCCCGAGATCGCCGCCCCCGCCACCCTGAAAGCTGCCCTCGAAGAAGAGAAGAGCACTACCCGCATCCTCCTCTCCGAGACCGAGCAAGCCACCGCTCTCGCCGCAGCTCTCGCCTCGAGCCGACCTACGGGTTATGAGTCCGTCGCTCTAGCCATAGGCCCGGAGGGCGGCTGGACACCCGAGGAGATGGCCCTCTTCACCGCGCACGACTGGACACCAGTAACTCTCGGCCCACGCATCCTCCGCGCCGAAACCGCAGCCATCGCCGCCATCGCCATCGTCTCCTCTTACCTGACCTGAGCCCACAAAATAAATCGAGCGCGGAGTCCAGAGGAATCCGCGCTCGATAGTAGATGCCGATATCCAAGATGTCTAACTAAACATCTCCTTCACCTTGTCGAAGAGCCCACGCGACGTCGGCGTATTCTCCACAATCATCGTCTCGCTCAACTGGCGCAGCAACTCTTTCTGCTGCTTGTTCAATTTGCCCGGCGTCTGCACGCGAATCTCGACGATCAGATCGCCCTTGCCATGCGAGTTCAGGTGAGGCACGCCTTTACCGCGCAGTTTGAACTCCTTGCCGCTCTGCGTTCCTTCAGGGACCTTGATCGTGGCTGGACCTTCGAGCGTCTGAATCTCCAACTCCGTCCCCAGCGCTGCCTGAGGAAACGAGATCGGCATGACGCAATGCAGGTCGTCGCCATCGCGCTCGAAGAACTTGTGCGCCTTCACATTCAGCACAACGTAGAGATCGCCCGCAGGCCCGGCAAACTTCCCGGCCTCACCCTCGCCCTGATAGCGAATCCGCGTGTCCTGTTCCACACCGGCCGGAACCTTGACCAGAATGCTGTGCTCCGTCTGCACCCTCGTCTCACCACGGCAGGTCTGGCATGGATCGACGATCAGCGTTCCTGTGCCGCCGCAGACCGAGCAGGTCCGCGCCACAGAAAAGAATCCCTGCTGAAACCGCTGTTGCCCGCGGCCGCCGCACTGCGTACAAGTCACGGGAGCCTTGCCCTTGCTCGCGCCCGAGCCCTTGCAATCCACGCAGGTCTCCATCCGGCGGATGGTGATCTCCTTCTCCTTGCCGAAGACCGCCTCCTCAAACTCGAGCGTGAGGTCGTAGCGCAGATCGCGCCCACGTTGTACCCGCGAGGCCTTGCGGCCGCCACCGCCGCCCATGTTGAACATTTCCCCGAACAGGTCGCCGAAGATGTCGCCCAGGTCCTGCGCGCCGCCGAATCCGCCGCTGAAGGGGTTTCCGCCGCCAGCGCCGCCATTGAATGCCGCATGTCCGTAACGGTCATAGGCCGCGCGCTTCTCCGGGTCGCTCAAGACCTGGTAAGCCTCGCTGCACTCCTTGAACTTCTCCTCCGCCGTTGGATCGTCCGGATTGCGGTCGGGATGATATTGCATCGCCAGCTTGCGGTAAGCCGTCTTGAGCTCCTGGTCGCTCGCATCCCGCGAAACACTCAACACTTCATAAAAATCGATCTTCGTCACGTTTGCCGTCGCACTCATTCCACAGTCTCTCTTCTAAAAACTTTGCACCGGGCCGCGTTTCAATCACGCGCCTAATCAGTCACTTGGTCCGCATTCGCAGCGATCCGCACCAGCGCGGGCCGCAGCAGCTTCTCGCGGATCTTGTACCCGCGCCGGATCTCTTCCAATACCTGATGATCGGGAAACTCTTTGGTTTCGATGCTGCCCAAAGCCTCGTGGATTCGCGGGTCAAACTGCGTCCCCACGGTCTCCACCGGAACCACGTTCATTCCCCGCAGAGCGTCTTCCATCTGCTTTAGAATCAGGCCCACGCCGCTCCGCAACTGCTCCACCGTTCCATCGGACCTGAGCGCCAGTTGGAAGTTGTCCATCACGCCCAGAAATGGTTCCACGGTGTTTGACACCACGTAATCCCGCGCATCGGCGCGCTCTTTTGCCTCGCGCTTGCGCGCATTCTCAAACTCAGCCTGCAACCGTGCCAGCCGGTCAATCAACTGGTCGCGCTCGCCCTTCACCTGCTCCAGCTCTGCCTGAGACGTGTTTGTCTCAATCGGCTCAGCCGCCGTGCCTGTCTCGACCTCCGGCTCGCGTACTTCCTGTCCGGTCATCTCATCCTGCATCTGTTGATGTCTCCTCATATCGTTACCTCTTCTATTGTTGCCCATCCGGGCCCATCGCGCGAGTCGATCCCACTGCCGATCCACCATCATCGTCCACCCCACCGCCGAGCATGCTCACTCCATTGGATGCAGCATGCGGTCAAACACCTGTGCAATATAGCCCACCGCATTCATCGTGTTCTCATAGTGCATCCGCTTCGGCCCGATGACGCCGACCGTCCCCCGGCTCTCGCCGCCCATCCGCGCTGGGGCCGCAATCAGCACCAGTCCCGCCATCTCCGGTGCCTGCTCCTCGAGATCGAAGACCACGCGCACACTCTCCTGCCGCGTATCGATATAGGCGTTCAGCAGCTCAACCAGCCGCTGCTTTGCCTCCAACGCGGCCAAAACCTCGCGCAACCGCTCCCGGTCTTCATAGCTGCCCATTCCCTGGCTGCCCAGCAAGTTGGCCACGCCATCGACATAGACGGTCTGTACCGTCACATCGCTCTCCGGAACCGCCTTGACCCAGAGCTGCTGTACGGAGTTCAGCAGCCGTTGATACTCACTGCGTTCCTGCTCCAACATCCGCGCAATCTCGGAGCGAACCCGTTCGACGCTCCATCCGCGAAAGTTCTCATTCAAAAAATTAGCCGCCGTCTCCAATTCACCAAGCGTCAAATCCCGGTCCAGCGCCAGCACGCGGTCGCGCACCATGCCGCTACGCGTCACCACAACAGCCAGCACCCGCGCCGCAGCCAGCCGCGAAAAATGTACATGCTCCAGCATGTCGCCTTCGGTCGCCGCGGCAAGCGCAACGCCAACGCCGCTCGACAAGGTCGCCAGTACATGCGAGGTCCGCTCCAGCACCGCCTGCATCCCGGCCAGCCCAACGAAGCTCGAATCGATCTGACGCCGCGACCGCGCCGGCATCCGGGCCGCATCGATCCTCGGATTGACGCGTGGGTTTGCCCCGCCGCTCAACTGCTCCACATACATCCGAAACGCCCGCGCCGTGGGAATCCGGCCCGCCGAGGTGTGCGGCTGCTCCAGCAACCCCGCATCGGCCAGCTCCGCCATCTCATTGCGGATCGTCGCCGAGCTCATTCCCGAAACATCGCTCATCTGCAATCGCGCAATCGTGCCCGAGCCCACCGGCTCGCCTGTCTCGATATAGCTCTCGACCACAGCCGTCAGAATGGCTCGCTGCCGCGCCGTCACTCGCTCCGCATCCGCCATCCCCACGACCTCCACTGCCTTTAAGTCTACGCTGCGAGTCAACTAACTGATCTCGAGCACATCCTCGCTGTTATCGGCGATCTCTTCCGCCTTCGCAGCGACCTTCTTTGCAACGTCATAGAAGGCCTTAGCCTTCGTCGAATCAGGCCCGGCCAGCGTCACCGGCAGCCCATTGTCACCGCCCTCACGAATTGCCGGATCAAGCTCGACCGCTCCAAGAAATGTCAGCCCAAACTGCGCCGCCGTCCGCTCCGTGCCGCCCGCGCCGAAGACGTCGATGATCTCTCCACTAGGCAGCGTCATCTGCGACATGTTCTCGACCAGTCCCATCACTTCGACCTTCACCTGGTGAAACATCTCCAGCGCCTTCCGCGCATCCTGCAACGCCACGCCCGAACCGGTTGAAACCACGATCGCTCCAGTCAGCGGCACCGTCTGCACCAGTGAGATCACTACATCGCCCGTTCCCGGAGGCAGATCGACGATCAGGAAATCCAGCTCGCCCCACTCCACCTGCTGCAGGAACTGCCGGATGATCTGGTGCAGCATCGGCCCGCGCATCACCATCGGTTTATCGCCCGGCGAGATCAGCCCCACGGAGATAAACTTCACGCCATGCGACAGGATCGGCTCAATCCGGTTCTCGCCGACGACATTCGGCTGCCGGGTCACGCCCAGCATCATTGGCACATTCGGCCCATAGATATCGGCGTCGAGCAGCCCGACCTTGTACCCCAGCTTGCCCAGCGAAACCGCCAGGTTCACCGCAACCGTCGTCTTGCCTACCCCGCCCTTGCCACTGCCAACGGCGATCACGTATTCCACTCCCGGCAGAGGCTGCGGCCCCTGCGGTGCTCCTGCTCCTGTATGTCCCATATATATCTCCCGTTTTCTAGTCCCTGCTTTAAAGATGCCAGCCTTCACCGAGCGCCGTCCGCATCTCGCGCTTCCGCGCCGTCTCTTCTCCGCGCATCTCGCGCCGTCTTCCTGCATCCTCAAATCGTCGCTTCTGGTGCTCCGTAACCGGCACCACCTTCGGAACGGGGATTCCCTTTCCATCCCGGTCCACCGCCACATAGGTCAGATATGCGGAAGAAACATGGCGCAACCGCTGCTCTCGAACATCCTCCACCATGGCTCGCACGCCAACTTCCATGCTGGTCTTGTAAACCCGGTTTACGCTAGCCTTCAAGATCAGCAGATCGCCAACCCGCACTGGAGCCACGAAATCCAGATGGTCCATCGACGCCGTGACCGTGATCGCCCTTGAATGACGGCTCGCCGCCATCGCTCCCACCAGGTCAATGTATTGCATCAGACGTCCGCCAAACAGATTCCCCAGCGCATTCGCATCCGCCGGAAAGATAATCTCGCTTCGTTCCGACTGCGACTCCTCGACTGTCCGCTCTAAAACCGTATCGCTCATTAGCTATAAGTCTAAATGTCTTAGCCTCGTGCTGCTCTGACTTCAGTCGGCATCCATTTGCCAAGCCCAGCCCGGACACCGCACCATACAGCTATGGACAAGATCGCTCTCTTCACCCAGATCCTTGAGCAGAACCCCACCGACGCCTTCACCCGCTACGGCCTGGCCATGGCCTACGCCGCCGAAGGCAACACCGACGCAGCCCTCATCGAGTTCAACACCCTCATCGGTCACAACCCTGACTACGTTCCCGCCTACCAGATGTCCGCCCAAACTCTCATCAAACTCGGCCGCACCGAAGAGGCCGCCGCGCGTCTTCACGAAGGCATCGCCGCCGCCAATCGCACCCACAACTCCCACGCTCTCGCCGAGATGGAGGCGATGCGCGACGAGATCTCCTGACCAAAGCCCATCGAACCGGTGGCACTAGAAAATCCAAAAATCCTTCCGTGACCGTCAAACATCTATACTTAGACATGGCGACTGCACTCCCTACAACACTCGGCCAACTCCGCAAATCAGAATTTACCCCCGAACGCCTCGCCCGCGGGGTCAAGGACGAGCTCCGCGAGAACCTGATCGCCAGGCTCCGGAGCAAAGAACGCCTCTTCCCGGGCATCGTCGGCTACGAGGACACCGTCGTCCCACAGATCGTTAACGCCGTCCTCAGCAAACACAACTTCATCCTGCTCGGCCTTCGCGGACAGGCCAAGTCCCGCATCCTGCGATCGCTTACCACCCTGCTCGATCCGGCCTGCCCCTACGTCGCCGGTGCCGAGACCCGCGACAACCCCTACGCGCCCATCTCGAAGTTTGCCCGCGACCTTATCGCCCGACTCGGCAACGAAACTCCCATCGCGTGGCTTACGCCCAATGACCGTTTCGTCGAAAAGCTGGCCACTCCCGACGTCACCGTGGCCGACCTCGTGGGCGACATCGACCCCATCAAGGCTGCCCGCAGCAATCAGGACCTGGGCTCCGAACTCACGATGCACTACGGCCTCCTGCCCCGCGCCAACCGGGGCATCTTCGCCATCAACGAAGTCCCCGACCTCGCCGGAAAGATCCAGGTCGCGCTCTTCAACATCATGCAGGAGGGCGACGTGCAGATTAAGGGCTACCCTGTCCGCCTGCCGCTCGACGTAGCTATCGTCTTCAGCGCCAACCCCGAGGACTACACCGCCCGCGGAAAGATCGTCACCCCGCTCAAAGACCGCATCGGCAGCGAGATCCGCACCCACTATCCCGAGTCGGTTGAAGAAGCCATCACCATCACCACGCAGGAAGCATGGTCGCAACGTTCTGAGAGCAACATCGAGATTCCCCACTACATCCGTCAGATCGTCGAACAGATCGCCTTCGCCGCCCGCGAAGATAAAAAGGTGGATAAACGCAGCGGCGTCTCACAGCGCCTGCCCATCAGCACTATGGAGCTCGTCGTCTCGAACGCCGAACGCCGCGCCCTGCTTCACGACGAAACAATTGCCGTCCCCCGTGTAGGCGATATCTACGCCGCTTTGCCCGGCATCAGCGGCAAGATCGAGCTCGAATACGAGGGCGAGATGCGCGGAGCCGATGCCGTCATCCGCGAGATCATCCGCACCAGCGTAGCCGGCATCTTCGACCAGTACTTTGCCGACACCAATACCCAGCAGATCGAGGAATGGTTCAACCTCGGCGGGACGGTGCAGCTTAACGATGCTCAACCTGCCGCCGGTTCCCTCGCCGAGCTCCAGCAGATTCAAGGTCTCTTCGAAAGGCTCTCACCCCTTGATATCAACGGAAAGAGCCAACCCGAAATCGCTGTCAGCGCCGCCGAATTCCTCCTTGAAGGCATGTACGCGCACAAGCGCATCAGCCGCGCCGAAGAGCGCGTCTTCTCCGCCGCCGAAAAGAAATCACGCAACGACCAGGCCGCCAACTACGCCGAAAAGATGCGCGAACGCGAACAGGAGCTCGATTTCGCATCGAAGAACCGCACCCGCCGCGGCTTCAACTAGCTCCAGACAAATCACACCCATCTTTCATCAGGGTAGGAACCGTATGTCCGCGAAAATTGTAAGAATGTGTGCCGCCTTTTCTCTCCCGCTTGTGTGTACCGCAATGCTCGCCGCAGACCACGTCACCAACCCCAA
>Ga0068855_100005550_pt1 | contig 15398 bp, 11 predicted proteins | sample KBSCornC52_FD_66592 | JGI IMG/M metagenome (GOLD analysis project Ga0068855, IMG submission 66592) | Corn rhizosphere microbial communities from Kellogg Biological Station, Michigan, USA - KBS Corn C5-2 | ecosystem: Host-associated > Plants > Roots > Rhizosphere > Soil ...
TGCCCGACTCAAGCGATGACGCCGAAACCCGGCTGCTGGAAGTGGGCCGCATCACTCCGGTATACGAATCGCTGGGCGGCCCGCGTCTTGCTTCACGCTGGCAACGTAAAGTGATCTTCAACCTGCTTGAGGCCACTCGCGGTAATGTGCCGGAGAGCCTTCCGGCCGCAATGCTGGCCAAACTCGACATGCCCGATCGCGAGATCGCACTGCGCGAGGTGCATTTCCCGCCGGAGGGCACTTCTCTCACGCAATTGCAGTCGGCTGGCACAGCCGCGCATCGCAGGCTCATCTTCGAAGAACTGTTCTATCTGGAACTTGGACTTGAACTCAAACGGCGCCGAATGCGCGAGCGCCAGGGAATCGCATTCACCACCGACGACAAAGTCCGCGAGGCTATTCGCGAGGTGCTGCCATTCCATCCCACAGCGGCACAGAAGCGGACACTGGGCGAGATCGTCGGCGACATGCGCGCGCCGAATCCGATGCGCAGGCTATTGCAGGGTGATGTGGGATCAGGCAAGACCATCGTCGCGCTCCAGGCCATGCTCGTGGCCATCGAAAACGGTTACCAGGCTGCGCTGATGGCGCCAACTGAGATTCTTGCCACCCAGCATTATCTGGCCGCGCGCAAACTACTGGAGCGCTCTTCGCGCAAATACAAAATCGTGCTGCTGACAGGGTCGCTCGACGAAGATCGGAAGCGCGCCAATCGCGGTTTGATCAATCGCGGCGAAGCGCAACTAGTCATCGGAACGCACGCGTTGATCGAAGAGAAAGTGGAGTTCGACAATCTGGGACTCGTGGTCGTCGATGAGCAGCATCGTTTCGGCGTCTTGCAGCGGTTCAGGCTGATGAAAAAGCCGAACCAGCCGGAGCCCGATGTGCTGGTGATGACCGCGACGCCGATTCCGCGCACGCTGGCGCTGTCGCTCTACGGGGATCTCGACGTCAGCATCCTCGATGAGCTCCCGCCGGGACGAACGCCGATTTTGACGCGGCGCGTGCCGGACGAGCGATCGGCTGAAGTGTGGGATTTCGTCCGAAAGCAGGTAAAGCAGCAGCGCCAGGTTTATGTCGTCTACCCGGTGATTGAAGGCAGCAGCAACGATCAGCCGGAATTGGATTTCTCGCACGATGAAGACAAGGCTGCAGCCAGCGGCCCCGAGATGCAGCCCGCGAAGAAAGTCCGCAAGGGCAAGACGGCTGATCTGTTTCCCGGGGCGACAAAGGAGGCGAATCCGGCCGCGAAATCGGGTCTTAAGTCCGCCGTAGCCATGCATGAGAAGCTGCGCATGGGCCCCCTCGCCGGTCTGCGAGTCGGATTGCTGCATGGCCGCCTCGACCCTGACGAAAAGGAAGTGATCATGCGGCGGTTCCAGCGCGGCGAAATCGACGTTCTGGTGGCGACTACCGTCATCGAGGTCGGTGTAGATGTTCCCAATGCCACCGTCATGGTGGTGGAGCACGCCGAGCGTTTTGGCCTTGCACAGTTGCACCAGCTTCGCGGGCGAGTCGGGCGAGGAGCGGCGAAGAGCTACTGCATCCTGATCACAGGAGGCCGCGTCTCAGAACAGGCCGAAGAGCGCCTCAACGCCATGGTCCGCACCCAGGATGGGTTTGAACTGGCGGAGCTGGATCTCTTGATGCGCGGACCAGGCGAGTTTTTCGGCACAAGGCAGGCGGGTTTGCCGGACTTCCGGGTCGCCAACCTCGTCCGCGACAAGGCCCTGCTGGAATTGGCGAAACGAGAGGCCGAACACTTTGTGAATCACCCCGAAGACTCCACCGAAGCCGAACGGGCACGCGTCCGCGCGCGGCTGAAAGAGGCTTGGCAGCGCCGCTACGGCCTTGTGGAAGCAGGTTAGCGCGGCTTCGATTGAGACCGGCTCACTACGATAAAGTTCCCTTCGCGGCTTGCTCGATCGAGGGCAAGGTCTGGATCTCTAGATCTATGCTCACGATCTCCTCGCCGCAATCCCGCCGGACAAGTCTGGTGCACTGGCATAACTCGGTGAACTGGAGATGAGCGGCGCGGCTTAGCTCCACCCCTGAAGCAATCAGGATGCTGTAAATCTCGAGGCACGACTGCCGTTCGAATTCAAAAAGCATATCGATCAGGCCCGTGTCGCTGGCGCTTCGACTGAGCACCCAACCCCCGCTACCGAGGATGGCGCCGGTTACGGTCTTGACCAGCCGGCCAGGTTCTTCGCTCGAAACGGCCCTCATCTGGAGGGCCCACGGGATCGTGCCAAGCTGCGAGGCCTCGGGAGGAATGATTGCTGGTCTCATGGTGCGGTTATCGGCAACCCCGCGCCAACCATCTAGCTGTGCGAAAGCGGGACTGTTCCAACCTGCTACAGTCCGTACCCGATCCGCGCTCGGCCATGCCCGTTCAGGAGATGTTAGCTTGGTACACAGCATGATCGTCGGCAGCGGCATTGATCTGGTAGAGATTGCACGTATTCAGCAATCGATGGAACGCTATGGCAAGCGGTTTCTTGATCGCGTGTACACCGCCGCAGAACAGGCGTACTGCATGCGCAAACGCAATGCAGCAGAAAGCCTGGCTGCCCGGTTTGCAGCCAAGGAGGCCGGCGCCAAGGCCCTCGGAACCGGAATCAGCCACGGTGTGAGTTGGCTGGAGATTGAGGTCGTCCGCGAACCGGGCGGAAGGCCCACCATTCGCTTTCACGGCAGAGCAGGAGAACTGGCCGGACGCATGGGCGTTGCGCAGATAGCGCTCTCAATCACTCACACAGATACCCTGTCGATGGCCAGCGTGGTGCTGGAAAAGCTGCCCTGACCAGCTATAGGTAAGTTGCTGAAGAATCGACGGGTTCCCTGGCCGGAACGCTACATCTCATCATGTGCATCTCGCCTTTCGTCTCCGGGCCAAAAAGCTCGGTAACCCCTGACATATCTGCTATTCTCAAGGCGACGAGACCGACCAAATCCGGTCCATCTCATCAAAGGGAAACGCCTTGCCGAGCCGCAAAGAGATTCAGTGGTCCCAGCTGAAAGTTGGCGCATTGGTCCTGGCGGCCATGGCCGTATTGATCCTCGTCATTCTGCTGATGAACTCGGCCGCGGGCGGCGTCTTTTCCAAGAAGCTCACCTTTCGCACGTATTTCGATAACGCTGGTGGTCTGAAGAATGGCGCGCCGGTCACGCTGGAAGGCGTAACCATCGGCAACGTCATCAGGATTCGCGTTGTCCCGGAACGTGCCCCGAGGCCTGTCGAAGTGACGCTGCGCGTAGGCGGAAACTTCGGCGAGGACCTGCATACAGACTCGACGACCACCATTGCCCAGGCTGGCGTGTTGGGCGACAGCTACGTCGACATCTCCTCAACACACGCCAAAGGTCCGCTTGCTGCGAATAATGCAGAACTTCCTTCAACCGAGGCGCCGAGCCTGCAGGGCGTGATTACCGCCAGCCAGACCTCGATTGATGAGATCACGAAGCTGATGCGTAATTCCAACAGGCTGATGGATACGCTCAACTCCAACCGGGGTACACTGGGCGGCCTGATCAACGATCAGAAGTTCTACGCGAAGCTGAACCGGATCGCCGACAACCTGGACAAGCTCACCGGTGCGATCAGCAATGGTCAGGGCACGCTCGGCAAGCTCGTCAGCGACGACACTCTCTACACCCATGCCGACTCGATGATCGGCCATTTCGACCAGATCGCCGAAGGCATTCAGAGTGGGCAGGGGACCGCGGGCAAACTCGTCAAAGACGACACCCTGTATAAGAATCTGAATTCCACCGTCACCAATTTGAATCAGTTGCTTGCGGATGCCAACGCGGGAAAAGGCGCAATCGGGAAGCTGGCCAAGGATCCTGAGTTTGCCCGCAAACTGGACGACACGATGACCCGGCTCGACGGCCTGCTGACGAACATCGACGAAGGCAAGGGCACGATCGGCCAGTTGATGCAGAACCGCTCGCTGTATGACCACGCCGACCAGACAATGGGCGAGACCCAGCAACTGGTGAAGAGCATTCGCGAGAATCCGAAAAAGTACCTCGTGATCCGGTTGAAGCTGTTCTAATTCCCCTCAGATTCGCAGATACCGCCGGATTGCTTTTCTGTTCTGGATCTTTGTCGGGTTTTCCGTGTATCGGAGGTCAACGTGTCCAGTAAGTCGCTACTTCCCTCACTGATGGTGTGCCTGGTTTGTGCCGCATTCGGCGTAGCTGTCTTTGTTCACCAGGACCGTACCGTGAATGCCGGGGCAGCCGATGCGCTGTCCTACGCCGCGAACGGAGATATGCTGCCGCCCTCCAACTACCGTGAGTGGGTTTACCTAAGCACCGGTATCGATATGAGCTACTCGCCCAACGCCATGCAGATGAATAACTCTGTGTTCGACAATGTCTTCGTGAACCCGGCATCGTACCGAAGCTTTCTGGCTACCGGCACCTGGCCCGACAAGACGGTGATGGTGCTGGAAGTACGTGGGGCAAAAAGCAAAGGCTCCATCAACCAGCGGGGCCACTTCCAGGACACGACCATCTCGGGCCTGGAAGTGCACGTGAAAGACGAAACGCGCTTCCCCGGCAAATGGGCTTTCTTTGAGTTCGACTCGCCGCAGAAGAACGGCACACACATTCCAGAGAAGGCGCCCTGCTACACCTGCCACGTTGCACACGGAGCGGTAGACACCACATTCGTGCAGTTCTATCCAACGCTGCTGCCGGTGGCGAAGGAGAAGAAGACGCTCAGCGCGAATTATCTGAAGGATGAGAGTGTTCAAGGGGCAAAGTAGGTTATGGAGAGAGATAAGACGAAATGGGTGCGGGCTGATTTCAATGCCTTGTTCAGCCAACTGCTTTGCCTCTCCCACGAAGACTTTTGCCTCGATTTCGAAGGCAGAAGTCTTGAACTTCGTGCAGGGATGATCCTGACTGCGTTTGATGAGAATTTCGAAGGCGACAAGCGCGACGACCTGTTCGCATCCGGAATTGTCGAGCCCAGCCCGGAGTGGCTGTCCTGCCGCGGTTCACGATGGGTGCTCAGGATGGATGAAGACGGTGTCCGTCACGAATCCGATCTTCTAGATTGACACGATGCCGCCGCGAAAGATCTTCCAGAACTGCACAAAGCACTTGAGACGGACTACCTGGAAGTAGTCGTGCGCAATCAGGTAGAAGACCGCCGCGCCTGACCACACGACGTGCAGCGCGTTGCCTCCGAGTTGGTCGCTGAACGGCAATGGCGCCGCGGAAAGCACCATCGCGACAACGATCAGGGCCAGGTTGACGATGCCCATCACCATGCCGATCTCGACCAATTCAGAGGTGAATGGCCGGCCCAGCTTCAATGCCAGCCGGAGTGCTGAACTTGCGGAGCAATCCTCAAGCAGCATGAGCACGGGAGCAACTGACGCCACCCAGCCCAGCAGTGCCCACACCGTAAAGAATGCCAGCGAAAGAAATATGAGCCAGATGGAGAAGCCGATCAGGTCGGGCTCGGTCGCGTTTCCAAGATGCGTGGCTGCAGCCCAGGCAACCGTGTGAAACCAGCCCCAGCAGATGCTGCCAAAGAGCGCGAGCCACACGGACTGCAGCGCAATCATGGATGCCGGCCGAAAGCGCAAGCCCGGCTCTGTCATTTTCAGTGCGAGGTTGCGCCCAACGGCGGAGATCACGATCCATACCAGTGCTGCGACCGGCCCAATCCAGCGCAGTTCGTGCGCGACGAGCGGCTGATACTGCCACCATGCCCGGCTCAGTTGCGCCGCACCAATCCACGGGTTCTGCGAATTGATGTCGCTAAGGCCGGACTGCTGCGGCGACAGAATTGCCAGTATGTGCTGCAGTCGCGTCCAGCAGACCAGCAGGAATGGAATTCCGAAAAGCCATCGCCAGCCAACTTCTATAGCCACCACTGCGGGATGCCGCAGCATCCAGCCCATCTGATCGACCAGCGTTTGTGTACCACGAACCTGCTCCGCTCTACTGCTTGAAATCACTTCACCACCAATCATCACTTCACGACGAGGTTGACGGCGCGACCCGGTACAACGATCACCTTGGCAACCGTTTTACCGGCGGTTCGCGCCTTTACCTTTTCTTCGGCCAACGCCGCAGCTTCCATTGTCTTGGCGTCGGAGCCTGCCGGCACGCGAATCAGACTGACGAGCTTGCCATTGATCTGCACCGGAATTTCAATCTCGTCTTCCTTCGCCAGTGCAGGGTCACTCTTGGGCCAGGGCTGACGAAATACCACGCCCTCGCCACCCAACTCTTCCCAGAGTTCGGCCGAGAGAAACGGGGCGAACGGAGCCAGCAGCAACACAAGCGTCTGCAGCAGTTCGTACATCACCGGGGCGGGGACTTCGCCTGCGGCCAGTTGCGCATCGGCCGCCTGCATCTCGTTCACCAGTTCCATGATGGCCGCAACGCAGGTGTTGAAGTGCCACCGGCCTTCGAAATCCTGCGTGATCTTGGCTGTGGTCTGATGCAGCTTGCGCAGAAGCTTCAGCGCGACGCCTTCCGGGTTCTGCGGTTTTACCTGTGCACCTGTGCGCGCGACCGGTGCGTACTTTGTCACAATCCGCCACACGCGGCTCAGAAAGCGGCTCACGCCCGCAACGCCGTCTTCCTGCCAATCGAGATCGCGATCCGGCGGAGCTGCAAAGAGCGCATACATGCGGGCCGCATCGGCACCAAAGCGCGACACCATGTCATCAGGCGATACCACGTTGCCCTTCGACTTCGACATCTTGGCGCCGTCTTTGATTACCATCCCCTGGGTGAAAAGGCGCTGTATCGGCTCGTCGTTCGTGATCATGCCGAGATCGCGCATCACCTTCGTCCAGAAGCGCGAATAGATGAGGTGCAGGATCGCATGCTCGACACCGCCGATGTACTGATCGATCGGGAACCAGTACTGCGCAGTTTTGGAATCGAAAGGCGCTGCGGCGTTTTGCGCGTCGGTGTAGCGATAGAAGTACCAGCTCGAGTCGACGAACGTATCCATCGTGTCGGTCTCGCGTTTCGCGGGTCCCTTGCACTTGGGGCAGGTGACGTTGACGAAATCCGAAACTTTACTCAAGGGCGATCCACCCTGCTGAGTGATCTCTATGTTTTCCGGCAACAATACGGGAAGCTGATCGTCGGGCACCGGCACAAGGCCGTCGCGCTCGCAGTGAATCATTGGAATCGGCGTGCCCCAGTAGCGCTGGCGGCTTACGCCCCAGTCCTTGAGACGGAACGTTACCGTTGCTTCACCGAATCCCTTTGCCTTGGCGATCTCCTGCAGCTTCTTCTGCGCGTCGCCACAGGTGAGCCCATTGAACTCGCCTGAATTTACCAGCACTCCGTCTTCCGACAGGAACGGCAGTTCCCCTTCTTCCGCTTTCGAATCCGCAGGGGCAATCACGCGACGAATCGGGATGGCATACTTCTTCGCAAATTCAAAGTCGCGAGCGTCGTGGCCCGGCACGCTCATAATGGCGCCGGTGCCGTAGTCGCTGAGCACATAATTCGCCACCCAGATCGGCACCAGTTCGCTGCTGTACGGATTGATGGCAAACTTGCCGGTGGGAATGCCGTGCTTCTCGATCTCGCCGATATCGCCGGCCTCGCGCGCTTTTTTCTGCTCCTCCAGCAACTTCGCCACCTGCTCGCGAAGCCCTGCATCGTCCACGGCAAGCGCTGTTACCAGCGGATGCTCCGGCGCCAACTGGACACTTGTAGCTCCGAAGATGGTATCGACACGCGTAGTGAAGACGCGGATTTTCTCCGACCGGTTTTCAACGCCGAATTCGACTTCAGTACCCTCGCTGCGCCCGATCCAGTTGCGCTGCATCGTGCGCACCTTCTCCGGCCAGCCCTCGAGCTTGTCGAGATCATCGAGCAGTTCCTGCGCGTACGCCGTGATGCGGAAGAACCACTGCACCAGGTCGCGCTGTTCCACAATGGTGTCTTCATGACGCCAGCACCGCCCATCGACTACCTGCTCATTGGCCAGCACGGTGGCGCATTCCGGGCACCAGTTCACCTTGCTCTTCTTGCGGTAGGCGAGGCCCTTCTCATACATGCGCAGGAAGAACCACTGGTTCCAGCGGTAGTAGTCGGGCATGCAGGTGGTGACTTCCGCTCCCCAGTCAAACCCCATCCCGAGGCGCATAAACTGCCGCTTCATGCCGCCGATATTCGATAGCGTCCACTCGCGCGGCGGGGTGTTGTTTTTAAGGGCGGCGTTCTCCGCCGGCAAGCCGAAAGCGTCCCATCCCATCGGGTGGAGCACATTGTAGCCGCGCATCCACATATGCCGCGCCAGCGCATCGCCAATTGCATAATTGCGCACGTGGCCCATGTGGAGCTGGCCACTGGGATAAGGCAGCATCTCTAAAACGTAGTACTTGGGTTTACCGCTCGAAGCAGGCTCAGCGGCGTACATTCCCGGGTCCGCGGCCCAGCGTGCCTGCCACTTGGGCTCAATCGTCGCCGGATCGTAACGTAGCTCTCTCTCTTCTGCCATAACCTTTCAGTGTAAACGGGAGAGCAGAAGCTTCCGGATCAGGCTGCGGTTCGCAGAGGCTTAGCCTGCTCAATTCGTCTCAGCCGCTTTGGCGTGTGTAGGGCCTCCCAAAGATCCGTCCGGCGCTGGACATTGAGCCAGAATTCAGGCGAGTTGCCGAAGACGCGGGCCAGCATCAGAGCAGTATCCGCCGTAACGGCCCGGCGATTGTTGCAGATTTCACTCACCAGCCGACGCTGCACGCCCATAGCCTCCGCCAACCCGCCCTGCGTCAGTCCGAGCGGCTTCAAGAATTCCTCCAGCAGCATTTCGCGACGGTAACCGGCTTGCGTTCTGTCTTTAGCATTCCAGACCTCAGCGGTAACTACTTCACCAGGCTCTTCAGCATCTTCACATTTCGTTCCTCATCCCCCGGATCGTCGTTTGGCGTCTCGGCGACGAATGCGCAATCTGCAAAACGCGGATCGTTCAGCAGCCAGCGGAATGGCTCGATGCCAATGTTTCCCTGCCCGATGTGCTCGTGACGGTCAAGCTTCGATCCGCGCAGTGCTTTCGCATCGTTGCAGTGCCACACGCGCACAGCGTCCACGCCGAAGGTAATGTCGGCCTGCATGATGGTTTCGTGGTAGCCCTCTTCTGTGGTGAAGTCATATCCGGAAACATGCGTGTGGCATGTGTCAAGGCAAACTCCGACGGGCGCATGCGTCTTAAGCCGCTCGACGAGTTCAGCTACCTGCTCAAAATTTCCGCCCAGCGAGCACTCTGCTCCTGCAGTGTTTTCAATGAGAATGCTGAAGTCTGTACCCTGCCAGGGCAGGCCATCCGCGGCTCGCGCGATGGACTCGGCCGCAAGCTTCAGGCCCTCATTGCGCGTCAGTCCCTTCCAGGAGCCGGGATGGAGCACAAGGTATTCGGCGCCAAGCATGAGAGCCCGCTCGATTTCACCTCGAAAGCAGACCACGCTCTTCTCACGAAACTCCTCGGTTTGGCTGCAGACGTTGACCAGATAGCTGGTGTGGATTACGAGTGGTCCCACGTCAAATTTCGCGCGCTGCGTGCGCATCCGCTCCGCCTGTTTGGGGTCAATCTTCTGCGGCCGCCACATCCGCGGACTCGAGGAGAAGATTTGGAGCGTGTTTGCGCCGATTTCGTGCGCCCTGTCTACAGCATTGGAAGCACCACCCGCCGTGCCCAGGTGTACCCCGATTCGCTTCGCCATTCCCAAATTCTAACTGTCCCGTCTCAGCGCTTGATTGCTCACAAGCTCGGGTGCCCCATCCTAAACCGCGTTTGGTGCGGTTTAGGGTGGGAAACGATGAGACCAGCATAACTAGCTTTCGAACTAGCTCCCTAACTCCACTAACGCGCAGCGCGCTAACCCCGCTGCCTCTACCCCAGCTTCATCTCCTCAGGATCCCAACGCACCACCTGCTTCTTCTTGATGCTGAGATTACTCAGCAGCGCAGCCCCCGCGGCCCGATACCCGAACACCGCATCCTCCACCACCGGCTTGCGCGAACGCACCGACGCGAAGAAGTTCTTGAAGTGGTCGTAGCTGTCGCTGTACCCCTCCGGTGCAACGTATTTCTCAAATCCGGCTGCAGGCGAACCCTCCGGATGCCTGCGCGGATATTTCTTGTCGTACTCCGCCTCGATCTGGGCCTGCATGGCTTTCGGAAACGTGTTGATCGTCAAGCCCGGTTCCTTTTCGCGCGGAACGCGGTTGACGCTGACCCATGTCCAGCCAATCTCCATCGACCCTTCGTCGCCGGTAAAGACCAGGCTCTCGCTCTCTTCGCCGCCATCGACGAAGTTGACGCGCAGGCTGAGATTGAAACCTTCCGGATAATCGAAGAGGCCCAGCACCACGTCGTCGGCATCGCGGCCATCTTTCCAGTAGCGCAGTGCACCGGTGGCCATGCCCTGCGTCGGGCCGTGCGCTCCGGTAACAAAATGTGTGCCACTGAACAGGTGCACAAACAGATCGCCTGCCACTCCGCTTCCATAGTCATTCCACTTGCGCCACTGGAAAAACCGCTCGGCGCTGAAGGGAATCTTTGGCGCAGTTCCAAGAAAGCGCGGCCAGTCGCATGTCTCCGGCGATGCATTGGGCGGAATTGTGTAGTTCCACGCCCCCATCGACGAGTTGCGATCCCAATGCGCCGTCACCATGTTGAGTTTGCCGATAGCGCCCGATGCGAGCAGTTCTTTCGCCTTGGCATACAGAATCGAACTCACGCGCTGGCTGCCGATCTGGAGAACGCGATTCGTTGACTTCGACGCCTCGATCATGGCCGGTCCATCGCTGTAGAGATGAATCATCGGCTTCTCGCAGTAGACGTCCTTGCCCGCCTTCATGGCGTCGATGGAAGCCTGCTTGTGCCAGTGGTCCGGCGTGCCGATGATGACCGCGTCGATGTCCTTGCGCGCGAGAATCTCGTTGTAATCGCGCGTGGTGAAGACATCATCTCCCCAGATCTCCTTACTACGCTGCAGGCGCCCGTCGTAGCAATCTGCAACCGCGACAAGCTTCACGCCGGGCACCTGTACGGCGGCCTTGGTGTCGCCCATGCCCTGCCCACCCGCGCCGATCAGCGCGATCTGGATGTGGTCGTTGGCTCCGGCTGGCGCTGCGGGCTCCTGATCTGCTGTCAGGGTCAATACGCGTTTTCCACCTTCGGCGCTCGCGCGTGATGCAGCCAGCGTTGCGGCTGAAACTGCTCCTGCAGCTTTTAGAAAATGTCTGCGATTCCAGATCTGCACAACTCCCCCTGAGGTACAAAAATCCTGCCGCATACAACGATACACGGCCCCTAAGGGAGATCGCGCAAGAGCGAACCCGATGAATTAGAGCCCGCTCAAATCGCGCTTAATCGTCATCGTCCTTCCGCACCTTCGCCCGCTTCTGCGTCAGCATCGCCGGGACCGCCGTTGGCCCCATAGCGTCCTTCCATAGAATCACGTTCAGCTTCTGCGCATCGGCCTGGTCGGCATGTCGGAAGTCCATCTTCGAACTCTCCTGCGCACCGGGCGATCTTTTTGGATTCGCCGTGTAGATCAGCCCGTTATCTCGGTTCGAGTAGTCAGCCGAGTACGCCGGCTGGTCGCCCGGCCCGGTGAACAGCGTCGAGACAAGCGAACTGAAAGCATCGTTGTTGTTCATCGGCGGCAATCCAAGCAGTGTCTCCATCGTGCGGATAAAGCTCACAGTTGAATAGAAACGGCTGTCGACAATCGACGCTCCGTCCTTCCCGTGTGGAGCGTACTTGCTAATCACCAGCCCGATACTGCGGTGCGCATCGACATGGTCCGCTCCATTCTGCGCATCGTCTTCGAGAATGAAGAATGCCGTGTCGTCCCAGAATGGCGAGTGTGCGATCGCTTCCACCGCGCGGCCCACTGCAAGATCGTTGTCTGACACGCTGGCCTTCGGCGTCGGCTTACCCGGCACCGTTCCATTGGTGTGATCGTCAGGTATTCGCAACTGGATGAAGTTGGGCATTGTGTCTTTGCCCTGCTGCTTGTCCGCTTCCCACTGCTTCAGGTGACGAAGGAAAACCTCCACGCGAATCTGATCCGGCACGGCAAGATTGAAATCCGGCGCCTCCGGTGCGAAGTGCCCTGCGAGTTCCGGCTTTGTCGGCTTTGCTGACGCAATCAGCGGAATTGGCCACGGCCATTTGTTTACGCCGCCGCCCCACTCAGCTGGAATCTGTTCGCCCGGCGCGATCGCCTTGCGCGCACATTTTCCGCCCACCATCATCGGGCCCTCTTGCGGGTTCGCCGATTTAACCTCGTCGCAGAAGGTCTCGGCAATGTACTCGCCGAAGTGGTAGTAGGTCTTGCCGTGCGCCGCGAGGTTGCCCCACAGGTATCCGCTTGACGGCTCGTTGACGTCGGGAATCTTCTGCTCCAGCGGCAGCCCGTCCGCGACGACTCCTTCGAAGTCATACGTTCGCTCGTTGCCGCGATATGCCTGCTGCCAGGTCTTCTCCAGATAATCTGTCCCGATCGCGGCATTCGACCAGACGTGCCCGTCGCCCGAAACTTCACCGGAGTCATAGAAATTGTCGAGCACACCAAACTGCAGCGCGAGCTTGTGCAGGTTTGGCGTAATGTCCTTGCCATACATCGTCAGGCTGCTATCGCCGTTTCCGACTGGCTTTCCATTCTGATCGAGATCGCCGAGGATCTGATCGTACGTACGGTTCTCCTTGATGATGTAGATGACGTGCTTGATGCGATTGTTTGAGCCGTCAGAGAAACGGATCTTTTCCTCTGCCGCTTTCATGCGGTTCGATTCGAGCACAGTCTGCGTGAATTCAGCGAGCTTCTGCTCCATCTCGCTTTCATTCATCACGGCCAGCGATCCGTAGATTAGGGTCGCAATGTAGTTCGTCTTTTTCGGCATGCCGGGCTCCGGCTTCTCATCCTTTGGCGGATAAGGATTCGGCCCCGCACCTTTGCCCTTGTCGGTTGCCACGAAGAGCCGCCCGCTCGATCCGCCCGGAAGAAATGCCATCGACATCGGCATCCATTCCGTGGGAACGAAGCCCTCCGGCTCAACCATGCCTGTGCGCGACACCTTCCCCGTGAGCTTTCTGGTATCGATCACGGCAACTGCATCTGTGGCCATGTTGGCTACGAACAGCCGGCTGCCGTTTGCATTGAGCGCTAGCGCGACGGGTTCTGCGCCGAAGTAGCTCTGCCCCGGCAGTCGCGTATCGAAGTAGCCTCGCACTGCAAATTGTCCCGCTGCGACATTCACGGCCGCCACCGCATCGCGATTCGCGAGCGCGACATATAACGTCTTGCCGTCCGCCGTGAGCGCGAACGCGCAGGGATGCGTGCCCGGCTTGACGGGGCTTGCAGGCTTAAGTAGCGCGAGTTTGCGGCCGACAGCATTCTTTTCCAGATCCAGCTCGACGATCTCGGAGGCGTTCCAGAGCGCGACAAAGGCACGACGTCCATCCTTCGAGAGCTGCAGAGCAACCGGATAGGTTGACGGCACGGCATTGCTCTCCGTCAGATCGAAGCGGTGTTCAATCTTCCCCGTCGCGGCATCAATCAGCAGGGCGTCGTCAGTCAGGTTTTCAGCTACGAGCAGTTTCTCCGCGCCCTTCGTCTGAATCACCGCGATTGCCGCCGGAAAAGGCACTCCCTTATTTCCGTCGACTTCGCCGATGAGCTTTGTCTTATGTCCCGGCTCAAGGGTTTCGAGCGGCAGGTGAATGATGCGATCAGGTTCGATCCTTCCTTCTGTAAACCGATACACCAGGATCCCGCTGCCCGTGTCGTGCGGTCCACGTCGCGGCTGGATCTTACCTTCCGGATCCGTCTCCGAGCCAATGCTTGCATACAGATGTGCGCCGTCGCCGCTGAAGGCCAACCCTGAGTAGAGTGTCTGGTTTCCTCGTCCCGAGTACGTACGGTCATCTGGGAAATCTGTCACCTTCCCCGTTTGCGTGTCGAAAACTGCCAGCGACTGTTCATATTTCGACTCATACGTTCCGTAGCCGGCATTCACAGTCACGACGTACCGGCCATCGGGAGAGACCGCCATCGAGATGGGCTCGCTGTTCAGGCGTTGCGGATTGCCCGGAACAGGCTCGATCAACTGTTTGCTTGTGGGCAGATCGATGCTCTGAGCAACAATGAATTGCGTTCCGGCAATCAACAAACTGCTAGCGATCAGAACCAACACGGAATTTCGCATGGCAAAACAATATCAAAACGGCGCGCGCCCGTACTTTACAACCCCTTGACACAATCGCCGCCATTCAACGTGCAGCGTACCTGTCAACCTGCATGCGTACCTGCAATAATGTTGATCATGCAGACGGTTGTCACCGCGGAGAGGCTCTGGGACGGAACGAGCCTTCACCAACATCCCCTCATTCTCATCGAAGACGGCCGCATTCACTCAATCACGAGCCGCGAATCATCGGAGCTTCCGGCGGATGCGCGCGTGCTTGACTATCCAGGTGCGACCCTGGCGCCTTCGTTCTTCGATGTGCACTTTCACGGCGCTGCCGGGCACGATGTGATGGAAGCCGTCCCCCCGGCACTCGACACCATTGGCAGGTTTCTTGCCTCCCGCGGAACGGCAGCATATCTCGCCACCACGGTTACAGCCCCAATGGACGCGACTCTGCGTGCGCTCGACGGCCTGGCCAACGAGATTGCCAAGCTGCCGCAACCAGGCCGTGCGCGTCCGCTCGGAATTCACCTGGAAGGCCCGTTCCTTTCGCATGAAAAGCGCGGCGTCCACCCGCCCGAGCATCTTCTTGCCCCGAGCACGGCCACGTTCGATCGCCTCGTCGATGCTGCGCATGGTCACGTGCGGCTCATCACCATTGCCCCCGAGCTTCCCGGGGCGGACGAACTGATCCGGCACGCTGTTTCACGCGGTGTTCGCGTGTCGCTTGGTCACTCGAACGCCACAGCCGCCGAAACCAGGTCGGGCATCGCTGCCGGAGCATCGAGCGCGACGCACACGTTCAATGCCATGCGCTCACTCGATCATCGCGAACCCGGCATTCTCGGCACCGTCCTTTCGAACGACGACTTGTACTCGGACTTGATCTGCGATGGCGTCCACACGCAACCTGAAATCGTGCGCATCTGGTGGAGAGCAAAAGGGCCGGAACGCGCGATCCTCATCACCGACGCTTTAGCGGCAGCCGGAATGCCTGAAGGCGAGTACTTCCTCGGAGGATTCGCTGTCGAGGTGAAGGACGGACGTGCCATGGCTCGCGGTGTGCTCGCGGGAAGCGTTCTCACCCTCGATCGTGCACTTTCAAACTTCATTCAGTTCACGGGAGCCACGGTCGATGAGGGAATTCGCCTGATCACACGCAATCCAGCAGCGATGACAGGGCTCGATCATCGCGCAGGC
>Ga0068855_100005555_pt1 | contig 15387 bp, 9 predicted proteins | sample KBSCornC52_FD_66592 | JGI IMG/M metagenome (GOLD analysis project Ga0068855, IMG submission 66592) | Corn rhizosphere microbial communities from Kellogg Biological Station, Michigan, USA - KBS Corn C5-2 | ecosystem: Host-associated > Plants > Roots > Rhizosphere > Soil ...
CGCGATCCCAAGCCGGCCCGATTTGATCGGGCGTTTCGACCCGAATGCCCTGCAAGCCGAGAAGTTCCGCATAGCGAGCGAAGCCAAACTCCGGCACGATCTGCGACGGATTGTATTTCGGGTCTCCCATCATCACGCGCTGTTCCCACGTGACCTGGTTTAGATCGCGGTTGGCGAGCACCAGAACGATGAGTCGCGGATCGCTCCAGTTCTTCCACTCGTGCGCGATGGTCACCAGTTCATTGATCCCATTCATCAGCATCGCCCCATCACCGACCAGCGCGATGACCACGCGATCAGGGAAAGCAAACTTGGCCGCGATCGCGTAAGGAACGCCCGGTCCCATGGTCGCCAGATTGCCCGAGAGCGACGCCATCATACCGCGGCGCACTTTGAGGTCGCGCGCAAACCAGTTTGCCGAGGAACCGGAATCCGAGGAAAGAATGCACCGGTCCGGCAGACGCTTGGAGAGTTCCCAGAAGACGCGTTGCGGATTGATGGGATTGGCGTCGTTCATCGCTCGCGCCTCCAGCACCTCCCACCATTCCTTGATCCCTTTCTCGATTTTCTCGCGCCACGATCGATTGGTCTTTCGTTTCAGCAATGGAATCAAGGAGCGCAAAGTCTCCGCACTGTCGCCGATCAACCCCACTTCCATGGGGAAACGAATGGAGACCAGCTTCGGATCGATCTCGATCTGCACACCACGCGCCTTGCCTTCCTGGGGCAGAAATTCGGAATAGGGAAACGACGAGCCGACCATTAGGAGCGTGTCGCACTCGTTCATGAGATCCCAACTTGGCTTGCTCCCCAGAAGCCCGATCGGGCCACAACAATACGGAAGCTCGTCAGGAATCACCGCTTTGCCGAGCAGCGCTTTCGAAACGCCCGCGCCAAGCAAGTCCGCAACCTGGATGACTTCATCCGTGGCGCCGAGCGCCCCGGCTCCCACGAGCATGGCCACCTTTTCCCCGGCATTGAGAACTTCCGCCGCCCGGTGCAGATCGACATCCTTGGGAATGATTCGGGGCGAAGAATAGCCTGCACCGGAATGAACGGTCCCATGCTTGCGCGGCGGTGTGACCATGGCATCGAGTTCCTGCAGATCATTCGGCAGGATGAGACAGGTCACCGTGCGCTCGGCCATGGCGATCCGAATGGCCCGATCCACCATGTGGCGAATCTGCGCCGGGGACATGGCGGTCTGGACATAGTCCCGCGCCACATCCTTGAAGAGCGAGATGAGATCCACCTCCTGCTGGTAGTCGCCACCCATCGCCGCCCGCGACTGCTGGCCGACGATGGCCACAACGCCGGCGTGATCCATGCGGGCATCATAGAGCCCATTCAAAAGATGGATGGCGCCCGGCCCGCTGGTGGCGAGGCAGATCCCCACCTCGCCGGTGAACTTATAGTGTGCGCAGGCCATAAAGGCGGCCATCTCCTCGTGACGCACTTGAATGTATTCGATTTTCTCACCGGCGCGCGCAATCGCTCCGATGATGCCGTTGATCCCGTCTCCCGGGAAACCGTAGATGCGCTTCAAACCCCACTCGGTGATGCGCTGAATCAAATGGTCGCTGACTGTTTCGCTCATGGAATTAAAAATGGGTTACTCGTTGCAGGGAAAAGCGATGGTGCTGAGCAGCGCATTGGCCGACTGCCGCGAGTCGAGCCGCGTGTGCTGGACGACGACCGGGACATCGCTCTCGATCAAACTCGCGTACGGTGTGTCGCGCGGGATCGGCTCCGGATCGGTGAGATTATTAAAGCGGACGTGCAACGTCCGGCGCGCCGGCACGGTAAGGCGATATGGTCCGACCGGTTCGCGTTTCTCGAAAAAAATGGTGATGCCGACATGGGCCTCGGCATCCGTGGCATTGAGAAAACACGCCGCTTCGTGGCTCTCCATTTCGGGTTCAGGGCCGTGGCTCTGGCCGGGTATGTACCCCTCGGCAATGGCCCAACGTTTTCGACCGACAGCGAAATGGCTCATGGCACTGTAGTTCGTCGCAGCGCAAAGGAGAGGATGTCTTAGGCACGGGGAAATTTTGCGAGCGCTCCATCAGGAATTCAAAAATCGTGGAAATTAGAAATCGGTTCCCTACCGCCTGGCGCCGGTTCCTCTCTCGAATGCAAATCTGCAGAGGCGCGCGAATTGCGCCGCTTGCGATAATGCAGTGTGCGCATCGAAGACTATGCGATAATCGGGGACACTGAAACCGCGGCGATGGTCGGACGTAATGGTTCCATCGATTGGCTTTGCCTGCCGCGTTTCGATTCACCCGCCTGCTTCGCGGCCCTCCTCGGCCGCGAAGAAAATGGTCACTGGCAAATTTGCCCAACAGCGGAGATCGCGGCCACGCGTCGACGTTATCGGGAGGGAACGCTGGTCCTGGAGACCGAATTCGACACCGCGGAAGGCAGCGTCCGCGTCATCGACGCCATGCCGCCACGCGAAAAGCACCCCGATTTGATCCGCGTCGTCGAGGGACTGCGGGGCACGGTGAAAATGAAAATGAAGCTCGTGGTCCGCTTCGATCATGGATCGACGCTTCCGTGGGTCCGGCGGATTGAAAACCACCTGGAGTTTCTGGGCGGCCCCGATGCGCTGAGTTTCTGGCCGGGCGTCGAGACGCGAGGGGAGAATCTCGCCACCATTGCTGAATTTACCCTGCGTGAAGGAGAGCGCGTTCCGTTCGTCTTACGGTGGCATCCTTCCTATTCGACCGCGCAAAACGAGGTGGATCCTCTGGCTCAGATCGAGGCCACGACACGCTGGTGGAAGGAGTGGAGCGCGCGGGCGGATTATCAAGGTGAATGGAGGGAGGCGGTGGTTCGCTCGCTGATCACGCTCAAAGCGCTGACCTTTGCCCCGACCGGCGGCGTGGTCGCCGCCGTAACCACGTCCCTTCCCGAACGGATCGGCGGAATCCGGAATTGGGACTACCGCTACTGCTGGCTGCGCGACGCGACCTTTACCCTCTTCGCCCTGCTCGACGCCGGCTATGAGGAGGAGGCCTCTGCGTGGCGCGACTGGCTGCTGCGCGCCATTGCCGGTGACCCCACGCGCTTGCAGATCATGTACAGTGTCAGCGGTGAGCGGCGAATGCCGGAAACCGAAATACCCTGGCTCCGCGGATACGAGGACTCGCGTCCGGTGCACGTCGGCAATTCGGCTCATCAGGAGTTCCAGCTCGATGTTTATGGAGAGCTCATGGATGCGATGTACAAGGCCCGTTGCGCCGGCATTCCACCGGAGGAACACGCCTGGAGCATCCAGAAGAAGCTGCTCGACCACCTGGAAACGGTCTGGTCAAAGCCCGACAATGGCATCTGGGAAGTGCGCCAGGAACGGCGGCAATTCACGCATTCGAAGGTCATGGCCTGGGTGGCGTTTGACCGGGCCATCCACACCGTGGAGCGACTTCATCTCGAGGGACCGGTCGAGCGCTGGCGCCGGCTGCGCGATCAGATTCACGACGAAGTCTGCCGCAAGGGATTCAGTGAAAAACGGAACGCTTTTGTCCAGGAATTCGGCGGCGAACGACTGGATGCCAGCCTGCTCATGGTGCCGCTGGTGGGATTCCTGCCGCCCGAGGACGAGCGTGTGCGGGGGACGATGCGCGCCGTCGAACAGGAGCTGCTGCGCGATGGATTCGTGCTTCGCTATGACCCGGAAACTTCCTCCGAAGTCGACCATTTGCCCCCGGGAGAAGGCGCCTTTCTTTTGTGCAGCTTCTGGCTGGTGGATAACTATGCGCTCGCCGGCCGGCATCCCGAAGCACGCGAGTTATTCTGCCGCCTGCTCTCGATTCGGAACGAAGTAGGCCTGCTGACCGAGGAGTATGACCCACAGGCCCGGCGGCTACTGGGAAATTTTCCGCAGGCGTTCTCGCACGTCGGCCTGATCAATTCCGCTCGCAATCTTTCCCATGGCGGCGGCCCGGCTCACCATCGGCCACAGACCAAATGAACGGGCGATAAAGCCGCATCGGGAATTTTCCGAGAAAACCCTCAGGGAAATTCCGACCCTTCCCTCAGGCCATTCCCTGAAGGGCGCGCGGCCCAACACTGTCGAAACACCTTTTGTTATGGCTAACGTTGAAAAAGTCATCGAGGTAGTAGCGCAATCCGAAAAGAGTTGGGAAGACGCGGCCAGGGAGGCCGTTCGTGTGGCGAGCACTTCTCTCCGTAATCTCAGTTCGATTTCGGTGAAGAACTTCGAGGCCACCATCCAGGGTGGCGAAATTACCGCCTACCGGGTGCGTGCCGAAATTTCCTTCGCTCTCGATTCCGTGGAAGGTGAAAAAGGCCAGCACCTGCCGAGGACGGGGTCGGGTTTGGGGTAAGCCGCTAAACCTCGGCTTCCCACAGGATCTCCACCGTCCGGTCGCTGGGCATGCCGAGGCTTGTCGCGGCCCTCTGGCCATTTCGGCTCATGAAGATAAAGGCGGCTTCCCGCCACGCAGGCAAACCACTGCCCTTCTTCGGGACCACTCTTTGCCCGCCGAGGAAAAACGAAGTTGTCTTCAAATCGAGGTCGAAGTCCCGCGCCGCCGCCGACCGGATGATTCGCTTCATCGTCGGCAACTCCATGTAGCCGTAGTGGACGATCAGATGATAGAAATCCATGGGCAGCGTCTCGATCTCCAGGCGCGACTCACCGCGGCAGCGAGGCACGTTGTCGGTCACGATGGTCAGCACGATATTGCGTTCGTGCAGCACGTGGTTGTGCTTGAGATTCTGCACCAGCGCACCGGGAACGAGCCACCGCGATGACGTCAGATATACGGCCGTACCGGGACACCGCTCGGGCAGGATTCGGTGCTCACTGCGGTTGTTGCTCAGCGATTCGAGGAATTCGCCCAACGGCGTCGCGTGTTCCATCTCGCCGAGGATAATCTGCCGGCCCATCTTCCACGTGGTCATGAGATAGAAAAGAAGTCCTCCGATGCAGAGCGGCAGCCATCCACCGTGTAAAATCTTCAATGCATTGGCGGCGAAGAAGATCGATTCGATCGCCGCAAAGATTCCGCAAACCAGGCCGGCCTGCCAAAGGGGCCATCGCCGGAGCTTCGTGCAGGCGAAGAAAAACAGGACGGTCGTGGTCAACATGGTCAGCGTCACAGCCACACCGTAAGCGGCTCCCAGCCGGGCACTGCTCCGAAAACCGAGCACGATCCCGATGCAGGCCGCTGCCAGGACGGCGTTCACCGGCGGGATGTAGATCTGTCCTTCCATCGCGGCGTTGGTGTGCAGGATGCGCAAGCGCGGCAGGTATCCCATTCGACCGGCCTGCATCGTCAGCGAGAAAATCCCGGAGATGAGCGCCTGCGAAGCGATGATCGTTGCCGCCATCCCCAGCAAGACCATCGGCAATAACGCTGGCCCATGAAAGAGGAGGAAAAACGGATTACGCACCGCGGCCGGAGTGGTCAGAATCAAGGCTCCCTGGCCGAGATAATTGAGACAGAGCGCCGGCAGGACGAGGAAGTGCCACGCCAGCTTGATCGGCCTTCGCCCGAAGTGCCCGAGATCGGCATACAAGGCCTCGCCACCGGTCACCGAGAGAAAGACGCTCCCCAGAACGACGAATGTCGCTTTCCCGTGCTGACTCAAATAACGCAGGCCGATCCACGGATTGAGAGCCTGCAAAATAGCAGGATGTTGTGCGAGATGGACGGCTCCAAAAATCGCCAGACAAAGAAACCAGACCAGCATTATAGAGCCGAAGACTTTTCCCACCGAACCGGAACCCTTTCTCTGCACGGCAAAGAGGATTGCCAAAATGACGACGGTCAACGGCACCAGCCAGGGCGAAAGCTGCGGAGAGTAAACCTCCAGGCCTTCCACGGAGGACAAGACGGAGATCGCCGGGGTGATCACTCCATCCCCATAAAGCAGAGCTGCTCCCAACAGCCCCACCGCGGTCATGATCGCGGCCATACGAGGGGATTCTTTCTGGCGGCCTTCCGGAAAAACCACGCTCAGCAGAGCGAGAATTCCGCCCTCGCCTTGATTGTCCACCCGCAGGACCAGGGTCACGTATTTGATGGAGATCAAAATAACGAGACTCCAGATGATCAGCGAAACGATTCCGAAAACATCTTCGCCCGAAGCTCCCGCGCTCAGACATTGCTTGAAGGCATAAATCGGACTGGTCCCGATATCACCAAACACCACTCCCAGCGCGGCCAAAGCAGTGAGGGACAAACTGGGCGAAGCGGAAGGTTGGAGCTTCGTGGTGGAGTTCATCTTGGCTAAACGCCGGCGTTTCCGCACTTTCTCTCAAATGAATTTCGCAGGTCGCCTCGCGGTTGATCTTCCCGACGTGCGGAAATGCGCGGCGTCCAAAGAGTTTTTAGCAAACGCCGGAAACCCGACTCTGCGAATTGTCTTTTACGACGACCGCTCTGAAGCGGCCGGAAATCTCCTGGCGACTCGCTCTCACCGTCAACGGCGGCGCCTTGATCGGCGCCTTGAGCACAGTGCTCAGGAAGCCTTCGGCAACGTGAAGTGGAAGGTCGCTCCCTTGTCTACTTCGGCTTCCGCCCAAATGCGGCCGCCATGCCGATGGATGATGCGCTGGACGATGGAGAGTCCCACGCCGGTGCCGGGAAATTGGTCTTCGCGGTGCAGGCGCTGGAATACGCCAAAGAGTTTCTCCGCATATTGCATGTCAAAACCCGCGCCGTTGTCCTGAACGAAGAAATGCCATTGTTCCCCCGCATCCTCCACCGCGATCCGGATGACCGCGCGCTCCCGCTTCCGGGTAAATTTCAGCGCGTTGGAGATCAAATTGACGAAGACCTGTTTCAATAGGGCGTAATCCCCCTGGATATCCGGCAGGGCATCGACCGACACATCCACCTGGCGGCCCTCGCGCTCGCCCTGATGCTCGCGGAGGACTTCCGCCACGAGCTCGGAAAGGCTGACCTGCCGCTTTTGCAGCGGCTGCCGGCCGAGCCGGGAGAAATTCAGAAGATCGTCGATCAGCTGTTGCGACCGTTGCGCGCCATTGCAGACCTTCGCCAGTAATCCGTGGGCCGCCTCGGGCAGTTGGTCCTTGTAACGACTGGCCAGCATCTGCGCAAAACCATCCACATGCCGCAGCGGCGCCCGCAAATCATGCGACACGGAATAGGAGAATGCCTCCAGTTCTTTGTTCGCGTCTTCGAGCGCACTGTTGGCCGCTTCGAGTTGTTTCGTCCGTTCCCGCACGCGCTGCTCCAGCACGGCGTTTTCCAGGCGCAAGCGCCGGACGGTCATGGCCCGGGATAGAACGGGAATGACCGCGCTCAATTTGAAGGGCTTGAGGATGTAATCCAACGCGCCGCTCTTCATCGCTTCCACCGCGGTCTCAATGGTGCCGTGTCCGGTCATGACGACGCCGACGAGAGTCGGATCCAAGGCCAACGCCGCGCGCAGAAAAGTGATGCCATCCATTTCCGGCATCATCAAGTCGGTCAGCAGCAAATCGAATTTCGTGCTGCGCAACGCCTCCAGCGCCGGCTGGCCGGCACTGAATCCCGTTGTCTCATAGCCTTGATCGCGCAGCGTGTTGCATAACGCGGTCATCTGCCGCACTTCATCATCGACGACGAGCAATTTCGGCATCGGCGGCTCGGCAGGCGCAGCGTGCTCACTTCCATTTCCTGGGACCATATTCAAATCAATCAAGCATTCACCTCGGGACAGAGCTGCGACAGCACCTCGCGCAGCTGACGCAATTTCGGGGGCTTGTTCAAGACACGATCCACATGCGGCGGCACATCCCCTTCGGCCATCAGGCGCTGTCCCCAACCGGTCAGCAAGATCACCGGCGTGGAAGGAGAGGCTTCCTTCACAGCGGCGGAAACCTTGCGTCCGTCGACATAGGGCATGCCCAGGTCGGTGAAAACCGCATCGAACGTGGCGCCCGTCTTCTGGGCTTCGAGGAAGGCGTCGATTCCGTGCTGGCCGCCATCGGCCGCCGTGATGGCGTGGCCATCCCCTTCCAGAATATCGCGCAAGGCCATGATGAGCAGCGGATCGTCGTCGACCACGAGCAGACGCAGGCGCTGCGCCGGACGCCGCGGGTGTTGGGAAGTGACGACTGCGTTGGGCGAAACGTCGGCCACCGGGAACATCAAGCGCACCGTCGTGCCGCGACCGCGTTCGCTGTCGATTTCGATTTCACCGGCATGGCGCTGAGCCATTCCGTAAACCATCGCCAGACCGAGACCGGTGCCGCGTTCGCCCTTGGTGGTGTAAAACGGCTCGAGACAGCGGCGACGCGTTTCCTCATCCATACCGATGCCGGTGTCGCAAATCTCGACGCAAATGCGGGGCGAAATCGGAGCCCCGTTCTCCGGGGACGAGCCGTCCACCTTCCGGGTGCGCAGGGTGAGCGTCCCACCTTCGGGCATGGCGTCCGCCGCATTGATGACCAGATTCGTCAGCGCATCGCGGATTTCACTTTCCACGCCCATGAACGCGGGAAGTTCCTCTGCCAGCTCCGTCCGCATTTCGATCATTTTCCCCCGTTGCTGCGGGATATCGCTCCAGCGCGCGTGGGTGAGATTCAGGACCTGCTCGACCAACCGATTGATCGGCACCCGGGTGAGGGTCATCTGCGGTTCGCGTTCGCGATAAAACTCACGCATCCGCGCCACGGTCTCGGCGACGTCTTCGATGGCGTGCTGGATGGTCTCGAGATAGCTACGGGCGCGGGTGCTGAGGCTCGGATCGTTTTCGAGCAGCGATTCGGTGTAGAGCGTGATCGGGGAAATGGCGTTGTTGATGTCGTGGGCGATGCCGCTGGCCATCTGACCGAGCGCGCGCAGACGCTCCTGTTGCATGACGGCCTGCTGAGTGCGGCGCAGATCGTCGTAGGCCTGTTGCAGGGCGGCGTGCAATTGGGCCTGGTTGGCTGCGAGGGCCACATGTTCGCTCAATTGCCGCAGGAATTCGCAGTCGCCGCTGCTAAAGCTCTCGACCTCGCGCCGCGCGGCGATCAAGACCCCGAAGACTTTGCTTTCGACCAGCAACGGTGCGGCGACGAAGGCTTTCAGCCCGCCTTGCGCCAGCCGTTGCGGAAAGGGCGATACGGCAGCAGTGATATCCGGCTCATAAACCAGTTGTCCGCGCACGCACTGCGACAAGCCATTTTCGTCGACCGCAATATGGGCACTTTCGGTCATGGCCAGTTCCATGGCCATTTCCGCGCTCCGCACCCCCACACACTCGACGGTCAGCACCGCCTCTTCCAAGTCGGACAGGCACACGCAACAGAAATCCACTGGCAGATGTTCTTCGAGGCTGCGAACGACGACCTGGAAAATGCTGTGCAAATCCTGCCGTTCTCCGATCGCTCTCGTCGTGCGGCTGAGCAAGTCGAGGCGGCTCAATTGCCCCTGAAGGCGTTGCTGGGCCCGCTGGCGTTCCGCCACTTCCTCGCGCAGGGCTTCATTGGAAAGCGCCAGTTCCCGCGTCCGCAAGGCGACCCGACCCTCCAGTGCCGCGGTCAGCTCATGCAATTGGGAATTCGCCTGCTGCAGATCAGTCTGCGTGCGGCTCAATTCGCGATTGCGCTGGATGGCGGCATCGTAGGTCGAGAGCAGGAGATTCAGAATCTGCAGCCGATCCGCCGCGATGAAGTGCCGCTGACCGTTGAAGAAAATCTCCAGCCCCATCCCCGGCTGCTCGCTCTGCCGCATCTCGCGATTGACGATGACGAATTGCAGCCGGCTCACCAGGTAACTTTCGTCGTACGGCTTGAGGATGAAGTTATCCGCCCGGCATTCCAAACCGCGGATTACATCCTCGGGGTCCGACATGGTGGTCACCAGAATCACCGGCACATCCGCCAGACTGCGGTCATTCTTGATTTGCCGGCACAGTTCGTAACCGTCCATTTCGGGCATGACCACATCGCTAATGATCAGGGAAGGCCGCGAGCGTCGGGCCGCCTCGAGCGCGATCCGACCGTTGCCCGCCACGGTCACCTGGTAACCCTGTTGCTCGAGGATGTGGCGCAGACGCTGCGCCTGGGTGGGACTGTCTTCCGCGACAAGGATTTCCAATTCCCTTCCAGACATCTTCAGAGGTGTATTCATGTGGCAGCTTCTTGAGAAAGGATGGGGCGCCTGACCAGCGTGACGAGGGTCTCGGCAATTTTGTCCGCGGCCCGGACATAGGTCGCCCCTCCGAGCAAAATCGCTTCCCCGGGCATTCCATGCACCACGGAGGTTTCACGATCCTGCGCAATGGTCGGCGCGCCTCGATCCTTCATGAGTTTCAATTCCGCGGCGCCGTCCTTGCCCATGCCGCTCAGCAGCACGCCCACGGCATTCGGGCCGTAGACCCCGGCCAACGCACGAAAGAGATAGGCCACGGCGGGGCGCAAGCTGTTCTCCGGATCCTCGCGAGTCAGGAAAATGCGCCCGCTGTGCGTCACGCCCATATGAAAGTCATCGGGGGCCAGATAGACGTGGCCCGGCAAGGGGACGATACCGTGGCCCGCGAGATGAATTTGCCGGCCAGTAGTCTGTCCCAACCATTCAGCCAGACCGGGCAGAAAGCCGCGCGCAATGTGTTGCACGACGAGAATGGGCGCCGGAAAATCCGGGGGCAGGCCTCCGAGAATGGTCTGCAGCACAGGAGGTCCACCGGTCGAAGCACCAATGCCGACCACCTGGATACCGGTGGGTTTCTGCGGATCTTCCCGCGTGGCCGCAGCTGCCAGGGAAGCGTAGCGGGACCGCGGCCAGCGGCGCACCACCTTGACTTCCGACATGAGCCTCACGGTTTGCAGCAAATTCGCCACTTGCGTCTCGTGCTCCGGACTCAGCGCGCCGACCGGTTTCTCCACGCAGGCCACGGCGCCCGCCTCCATGGAATGAAAAGTCGTGGCGACTTCCTGCGAGCTGGTCGTCGAGCAGATGACGATCGGGACCGCTCGCGTCTCCATGATGTGCCGCGTCGCCTCAAACCCATCCATTCCCGGCATATGGATATCCATGAGAACCACATCCGGGGGATTTGCCTGCACGAATTCCACCGCCGCCTCTCCACTGGAGACCGCGCCGACGACCCGAAGCCGCGGGTCCGATTCCAGCACGTGAACCAGCAACTGCCGCGCAACCGAGGAATCGTCCACCACCAAGACATTGATTTTCGTGTTGGTCATGAAAATGATTCGCCCTAGGCCAGCTGTCGGACCGTCTCAAGAAGGTTGCTCTGATCGAAACTGCTTTTGACCAGATAAGCATTCGCGCCCACATCGATGCCTCGCTCGCGATCTTCCCGCGAGGCCAGCGCCGTGACGAGGATGACCGGCATCTCGGCAAGTTTGCGGTCCGCACGAATCCGCGCGGTGAGGTCGAAGCCATTGAGCCGCGGCATTTCCACGTCTGAGACGACGAGGTCGAAACGTTCCGCACGGAGCAAAGTGAAGGCCTCCATGCCATCCACCGCCGTTTTCACGGAGTACCCGGCGCCTTCGAGAATTCCTTTCAAGAGCATGCGCGAGGTGATCGAGTCTTCGGCGACCAGGATGGATTTCGCCACTGCTGCCGCTTGCGCTGGTCGACCGTTCCGCGCCGCCGGACGCGCCGTGCGGGCCACCCGGCGCGCGGATTTGAGCAGGTCGGCGACATTCAGCACCGGAACCACGCGGCCGGAACCGAGGATCGTCGCCCCGGAAATATTGCGCACTCGGGAAAGAGGCTTGCCGAGTTGCTTGACGAGGACTTCCTGCTCCTCGAGCACGGCATCCACCGCGAAGGCCATTCGTTGATCGGCCGCCCCCAGCAGCACCACCGGTCGTCTCTCCGGTTCCTCCGGAGGGCGTTCCGGCAGCGGCAGCTCGAGCACTTCGGCCAGACGGACCAGCGCCACCGGCCGGCCATCAAGGGCCAGCGTTTCGCGGCCTTCCACCGTGCGCACGTCCTCGGCCCGAAACCGGGTCACGCGTTCCACGCTCGTGGTTGGCAAAATGAACAAGCGATGGTCGACCTCGACGCAGGTCCCACGAAAAGTCGCCAGCGTCACCGGCAGGGCAATCCGAAACGTTGTCCCCTCGCCCAAGCGGCTCTGCACGACCACGCGGCCGCCCAGCCGCTCGGTCTTCTCCCGCACGATCGCCAGGCCCAGTCCCCGGCCGGAAAGCTGCGTGATGATGGGACTGGTGGAAATGTCCGACTTGAAAATCAGCGCTTGCGCGTCGGCTTCGGTCAACTGGCTGGCGTTCTCGCGCGAGATCACTCCACGTCGAACCGCCGCTTCGCACACCTTCGCGGCGTCAATGCCGGCCCCATCGTCGGAAACGAGAAGTTCGATTTTGCCGCCGTCGATCGCCGAGACAGCGAGGGTAATCGTCGCCCGCGCCGGCTTGCCTCGCCGCCGGCGTTCCGCGGGTGGCTCGATGCCGTGATCGATGCAATTGCGCAGGATGTGCACCAGCGGATCCTTCATCTCCTCGAGGATGCGCTTGTCCACCTCCACTTCCTCCCCGCGGATCACGAGCTCCGCCTCCTTTTCCTGATCCCGGCACAGATCGCGGACCATCCGGGAAAAGAACGCGCTCTGCGTGGAGAGCGGGAGCATGAGCATCTTCTTCGAATCCTCCAGCAGATCGTCCACGAGTTTTCCGACCATCGAGCGATCCTGTTCCGTGGCCTTCCACAGCGCGTTCACCTTGCTTTCCAGGGTCCGCAAATAATCGTGGTTCCATTCCACGAATTCCATGAGGCGGCGCGCCCCGGTCAGGGTTGCGGAGTTGCCGGCGGGACGCTCGAGCGCCTGCCGCACGGTGCGAACCTCCGGTTGGACGGCTGCCCATTCCTTGGTCCACGTCTCGAGTCGCGCGACCAACTCCCGCAAATCGGCGGCCCGCTGGCTCACGGCGAGCTTGGCCATCAGCATCTCCTCGGCTTCGAGCAAGCGTGCGTCCAATTTAGCCACGGAAATTCGTACGGTTTCCGTCACCGCTGATTTTTCTCTCACCGGCAACCCGGCCGCCGGCAGCGGCGCGGAAACCTCCGGGGGCGGCGCTGCAGAAGACTCCGCAGGCGCGGGGACGACCGACACCGTAGGCGGCACGGGCCGCGCCGGCGTCGTCGGCTGCGGAGACGACGGCCCCTGCCCCGTCATGAGCCCGGTCACTGTATCCAGCGTGTGATGGACCGCGTCCAGCGTCTCCCGTGAGGGAACTTCGCCACTGCGCTTCCACAGCGCGAAGGTGTCCTCCAGCGACTGGCAGATCAGCTCGATGTCATTGAAATTCACCGCGCGGGCCGCTCCCTTGAGACTGTGGGCCGCACGGAAGACTGTTTCGACCAGGCGCTTCCGATCCGCTTCCGGCGGCGACTTTTCCAGCTCCAGCAGTCCTGTGGAGATCACCTCGACGTGCTCATGCGCCTCGATGGCAAAGGTCTCTTGCAGTGATTTCAGGAACTCGTCGTCCTTGGCGCTCATGTCGGAATTAAACCGCGTAACGTTCGACCATCTGTTTCAGGCGATGACCGAGTTCCCCGAGGTTTCGAGCGGCCGTCTCGAGTTGTCTGGCGCTGGCCACGTTTTGCGTGCTCGCCTGCTTGATGCTTTCCATCGCCGTCGCGACCTGGTCCATACCCACCAGTTGCTGCTGGCTGGAGGCCGCGATTTGCGTCGCCGTCTGCGCCGCTTCCGTCACCGTGCCGGCGAGCGATTGGATGGTTTCACCCGCCACCTCGCTTTGTTTGCCCCCGGCCTCCACGGCCTTGGTCCCCTGCTCCGTGGCCAGGACCGCCGTGGTAGTCGCTTTCTGGATGTCGCTGAGAATCGTCCGCACCTGGCTGGTGGCCTGGCGGGATTGTTCGGCAAGACTTTTGACTTCCTGGGCCACCACGCTGAATCCCCGGCCGTGTTCGCCGGCCTTGGCCGCTTCGATGGCCGCATTGACCGCCAGCAGGTTCGATTGCGCGGCGAGATCCTCCACGGTGGCCATGATCTGCCCGATGGTCTGGCTTTGTTCGCTCAGGCGCACCATGCTCTCGGCGATCGACTCCATCTGCTGGCGAATGCGATTCACCCCCGAAATGGCATCGTCGGCAAACTTGCGCCCACCTTGGGCGACTTGCACCGCTTTCTGCGAGACATCCGCGACCGCCCTCGCTTTCTGGCTGGCCATTTGGGAAGTCTGGCGAACTTCCTCGACCGTGGTCGTCGTCTCGCTCACCGCGGTGGCGGACTCCGTGGCGGTGGCGGAGAGTTGCGAGGTCGAGGCGACAATCTCGCTCGCCGCCGAACCGAGCACGTTCGCTCCTTCGACCAGTCCTTTGATCTGATCGCGCAGATTTTCCGTCATGCGGGCAAACGAATTGCCCAGAATATCGTCCGCGGAATGCGGTTTGACGATCGAGCGCAGGTCGCCGCTGGCGATCCGCTCCGCCGCTCCGGCCATCGTGCGCAAGGATTGTGTCATCCGGTCAAACGTTTGCGCCAGCACGCCCACTTCGTCGGTCCGGCCATTTTGCGCGATCTTGACGTCGAGATTGCCGAGGGTAATGCGCTCGGCCACGTGCGTAAGGTCTTGCAGTGGGCCGGCAATATTCCGCGTAATAAAATACCCGGCGATAGCCGTCAGGATAAAGGCAAACGCCGTCCCGATGAGGATAGTCGCCTTGGCATTGCGCGCGCTGATCTGCGCCTCGTCGGCCCGCACTTTGAGTAAATTGTTCTCTTCGCGCTCCATGTCGGCGACCACTTTCCGGATTCCATCCATCGCCGCCTTGCCCTTGTCGGTCAGGACTTCCTGCAGCGCGGCATCGAAACCCTGGGATTTGTCCCGACGCACTTCGATGATCTTCTGGAGTTCGGGAAATTTTCCCTGGTCGCCATTGAGCAACGGATCGAGCAAATCCAGCTTTTGCTGCTGGTTGGGATTGTCGGCAGTCAACTCCCTCAGTGTCTTGACCCTTTGCGTCACGTCCGCATGCGCTCCCAGATAGGGCTCGAGATAACGTTCTTCGCCGGTGATCACAAAACCACGCTGGCCCGTTTCGGCATCCTTCATCGCCGAAAGAAGACCTTCGAGGTTTTGCAAGACGAGGTGCGAGTGATCCACCCGGGTAGCCGTCTCCGTTTGTTTGATGGAGCTTTGATACGAGACGGTGCCGATGATCAAGAGAATGACCAGCGCAAGACCGAAGCCGGTGGCGATTTTAGTTCCTACGTTCCATTTCATATTGAGTGAGGGGTTAAGGTTTGCGCGTCAGGATTCCACTTCTTCGTGAACGATGAGCTTGGGGTCTCTCAGGATGCGCTCGATATCGAGGACGATCAGGCGCTCCGCCGTGACCCCTTTCATGTAGCGCTCGTAAATCCCGGTGAGCGTCGGCAAAGAGGATGCCAGGCCATCGA
>Ga0068855_100005556_pt1 | contig 15387 bp, 10 predicted proteins | sample KBSCornC52_FD_66592 | JGI IMG/M metagenome (GOLD analysis project Ga0068855, IMG submission 66592) | Corn rhizosphere microbial communities from Kellogg Biological Station, Michigan, USA - KBS Corn C5-2 | ecosystem: Host-associated > Plants > Roots > Rhizosphere > Soil ...
CCAGGCCCCAGGTCGCAGTAATCGCCTGGTGTGGATTCGCCCGTGACCCTGACTTTTCCCGAGACGATGTAGATCAGCTCATCGCCGTCCGGATGCAGCTCGCCGCGATGAGGTGGGGTTCGTGTCATATCCGCAAATGCAACCATAAGCCCGTCGCACAGAGTCGGCGGTCCAGGCTGGTGCTCGATCAGAGACATGTGCAAGTCGCGCGAAATCGCGACTGAAAACCGCGTCGGATCGACCTTTGTAATTTTCCCCATTGTACTCACCTCGCGGTTCAGTGCGGCCCGTTTCTACTCCTCAGAGGCCATTGTGGAACAGGGTGTCCCCACAACAGGCTCACCTAGGACTGGCCGCCATATTCACGCTACCTTCGGCCCGGCCAGGTGGGGCTCCGAAATCGAGGAGACCGACGGCAGCAATCCACCCATTGTAGCCATGGGTGCGGTTTCGGTGAGGGACACGCGTCGCGATCCCGGGTTTATCCCCGCCGGAACCGCGCCAGCCGCTCGATCGCCGCGTCCAGCGTGGCGTCCTCCTTGGCGAAGCAGAAGCGCAGGTAGCCCTTTTCGGGCACCGGGCCGCAGAAGGCGCTGACCGGAATCGCGGCGACACCGGCCTCGCGGATCATCCGCGTCGCCACCGCCTCGTCGTCGGGCTCGAAGCCCGAGGCGGCGAGGTCGATGGTGACGAACCAGGTCGCGGCGGAGGGAAGCACCGCATAGCCCGCGGCGATCAAGCCGCGGATCAATCGGCCCCTGGCGGCGGCATAGCGAGCGCGGTGAGCTTCGTGCCACTCGTGCGGCAGAGCCAGCCCCTCGGCCACTGCCCATTGCAGCGGCACCGCGGTGGTGAAAGTGAGGAACTGGTGCTGCCCGGCGATCAGCGCGGCGAGCTCGGGCGAGGCCACGGCCCAGCCGACCTTCCACCCGGTCAGCGAGAAGATCTTGCCCGCGGAGCCGATCTTGACCGCCCGCTCGCGCAAGCTGTCGATGTGCAGCGGCGAAACGTGCGCCTCGCCGCCGAAGATCATCGCTTCCCAGACCTCATCGCAAATCAGGATCAGGTCGTGCTCGGCACACAACGAACCGAGCCGTTCGAGATCGGCGCGGCCGACCAGCGTGCCGGTCGGGTTGTTGGGGGTGTTGAGCACGATCGCGCGGGTGGACGGACCGATCGCCCCTTCGAGCCGGTCGATCGGTATCGTCCAGCCGGGCGGGTCCAGCCCGACGACGCGCGCCGTGGCCCCGGCCCGCGTCACCAGCGGCAGGTAGGCGTCGTAGAACGGCTGCAGCAGGATCGCCTCGTCGCCCGGCGCGAGCAGCGCGAAGAACGCCGCGGCGAGTGCTTCGGTGGCGCCGGAGGTGACGACCACTTGATCGGGTTCAATATCGAGTCCTTGTTCGCGCCGGTAAAAATCGGCGACCGCCTCGCGAAGCGGGGCCAGGCCGCGCATCGGCGGGTACTGGTTCGACTGCTCGACCAGCGCCCGTTGCGCCGCCGCCAGCAACTCAGGCGCGTGCTCGATTTCCGGAAAGCCCTGACCAAGGTTGATCGCCCCGGTCTCGCGCGCCAGCGCCGAGACGCGGTCGAACACGGTGGTCGCAGGCGGTGGAGGCAGCCTCATGGCCATGATTGTGTCGAATCCTGCAAAACACCGCCAGTGGCCAAAATCACTTTCCTACGGGCCGGTTGCCGTGCCAGCGTCTCGCTCACAAGTGCGAACGGAGTTCACGATGAACCGCCTTCCCGGTCGAGCCTATCCATCCGGCGAGGCGACAATTCCTGCCGGCGAAAATGACATTTTGCGCGCGAAGGCGACAATTCCGGCCGAGAAGGCGACAGGTTTGCCGAAAAGAGACGGAATGGCGCTATTTTCGCCCTGGACACTGTCAATTGTGTCAACCTCTCGCTCGCTCGATGATATCCGACGCAGGGCCGACTCGCGCTTTCCCCTTGCCCCGTTGCGCTGAATACGCACATCTAGCTGCGATGCTGCGCCAATACGAACTAGTCGAACGGGTGAAGGCCTACGAGCCCGACGCCGACGAGGCGTTGCTCAACCGCGCCTACGTCTACACCGTTCAGAAGCACGGCACCCAGAAGCGCGCCAGCGGCGATCCCTATTTCAGCCATCCGATCGAAGTCGCCGGCCTGATGACCGACCTCAAGCTCGATCAGGACACCGTGATCACCGCGCTGCTGCACGACACGGTCGAGGACACCCTGGCGACGATCGAGGACGTGGAACTGCAGTTCGGATCGGACATTGCCCGGCTGGTCGATGGCGTGACCAAGCTCTCCAAGCTCGAGCAGATGCCCGAGGACGAGCGAGCGGCCGAGAACCTGCGCAAGTTCTTCCTGGCCATGAGCGAGGACTTGCGCGTGCTGCTGGTCAAGCTCGCCGACCGGCTGCACAACATGCGCACGCTGCATTTCATCAAGAGCCCGGAAAAGCGTCAGCGCATCGCCCGCGAGACGATGGATATCTACGCCCCGCTCGCCGAGCGGGTCGGCATGTACGAGTACATGCGCGAGATGCAGCTGCTCGCCTTCGAGCAGCTTGAGCCCGAGGCCTACGCCACGATTACCGGGCGGCTCGAGCAGATCAGGAGCAGCGAAGGCGGCCAGGTCGATGCGATCGCGCTCAAGATCAAGCAGGCGCTGGCCGAGAACGGGGTCAAGGCCGAGGTCTCTGGCCGGGAGAAGCACCCGTACTCGATCTGGAAGAAGATGGCCGAGCGGCACATTCCCTTCGAGCAGATCACCGACATCTTCGCCTTCCGGGTGCTGACCGAGACGGTCGAGGACTGCTATCGCGCGCTCGGTGTGCTGCACCAGGTCTGGCAGTCGGTGCCGGGTCGCTTCAAGGACTACATCTCGACGCCGAAGTCGAACGGCTATCGTTCGCTGCACACCTCGCTGATCTACGAGAACTCGCAACGCGTCGAAGTGCAGATCCGCACGCGCGAGATGCACCGCCGCAACGAGTTCGGCCTCGCCGCGCACTGGGCCTACAAGCAGGGCGACCGGCCCGACGGGCAGGTCGGCTGGCTGCGCGACCTGATCGAGATCGTCGACGCGGCGCACGATGCCGAGGAGCTGCTCGAGCACACGCGCCTTGCCATTTATCAGGACCGCATCTTCGCCTTCACGCCCAAGGGAGCGCTGTTCCAGCTTCCCAAGGGCGCGACCCCGGTCGATTTCGCGTTCGCGGTGCACACCGATCTCGGCGCCCATACCGTCGGCGCGAAGATCAACGGCCGGCACATGCCGCTGCGCACCGAGCTCCACAACGGCGATGTGGTCGAAATCGTCAAGGGCAAGCACGCCGAGCCCCAGCTTTCGTGGTTGAGCTTCGTTGTCACCGGCAAGGCTCGCGCGGCGATCCGCCGGGCCGTTCGCGCCAAGGAGCGCGAGGAAGTCGCCGCGATCGGCCGGATGCTGTTCGACGAAATCGCCGGGCGCCTCCCGGCGAAGATCGGCAAGAAGGCGATCAAGGCGGCAGTCGATCGGCTCGAGCTCGAAGACGAGGACGAGCTGATGCACGCGATCGGCTCGGCCAAGTTGACCGACCGCGACGTCATGGAGGCCCTCGTTCCCGGGAGCACGACCGACCTTCCGGAATTGCCGGCGCAGGAACGCGCGATCTCTATCAGAGGCCTCACGCCAGGCATGGGCTTCTCGCTCGCGCCCTGTTGCCATCCACTGCCGGGCGACCGGATCATCGGCTTGCGCAAGCCGGGCGCGGGCGTGGAGGTCCATGCGATCGACTGCTTGCGGCTCGCCAACGGCGTCGATGCCGACTGGGTTGACCTCTCGTGGGGCGAGCGCTCCAAGGGTGCGGTCGGTCGCCTTCGGGTGGTCCTTTATCACCGCCCCGGCACGTTGGCCGAGATGGCCGGTATCTTCGCCCAGAACCACGCCAACGTAATCAACCTGGAGCTGACCCAGCGCGACGACCCGTTCCACACCTACGAGGTCGATCTCGAGGTGCAGGACCTCGCGCACCTGACCCGCATCGTCAGCGCTCTGCGAGCGAGCGAGGCGGTGGCCCAGGCTGAGCGGATCTAGTGTAGTTCCAACTCCCCCTCGACCTCGTCGCCGAAATCGAGGCCTTCGGCAAGGCGCACCGGCTTCTTGACCGGCAGGAACCAGCCGCCGCTCTTCTGCGGGAACAGAGAGGTCTGCCACTTGCTCTCGCCGATCCGCGCGGTGACCTTGACCGAGCCGAAGCCGCGCCGCTTGCCCAATTCCAGCCTGCGCGCCAGCTCGTGAGCCGCTACCGCGTCCGCCGCCTCGCCGGTCAGCGCGACCCAGCCGATCGGGTCGTAGCCTTCCTCGATCAGCATCGACTGCAGCGGCCCGGCAAAACGGACGATGTCGCTCACCTGACCTGCGCCTTCGCACCCATCCGCCGGATCGGCACTTGCACGTTGCACACGTCGATGCCGCCTGCCGGCGTCTTGTAAAACGCGTCGTGGCGATTGGCGCGGACATCGATGTAATCGGCGAAGCTCTGGCTATCGCTGGCGAGGTACTCGAAACGCGGCTGATCGCCCGCCGGCAACTCGCTGCCGAGCCGCACCGAGACGATCGGCACCCTGAGCTTCGGATCGTCGTAGACGCCGGCCTCACCCTTGCCACGCGGCAGCGTCGAGAGGTTCTCGATGCCTTCGATCACGCGGCCGACGACGGCGATATTGCGATCGAGCTGGCGCGGGGCGTGGCCGATAACGGCGTAAAGCTCGGCCCCGGTGCCGGTGTCCGGCGATAGGTCCCGTGCAACGCCGACAGTGCCGTAGCAATGCGTCGGCCACGCGGTGTTGCCCGTGCTCGCCAGGGCAACCGCGACAGGCCAACCCGCGCTGAACCCCGTTTGGCCTTTCTGGACATAGGAATCGATCGGTTCGAGCGGCGTAAAGGCGGGGTCGCACACTTCCCTCAGGACCTTGTTCTGGAAAGTGTAGACCTTGCAGGTCATCGAAGTGGCGTACCCGCTTTCAGGCACCTTGCTGATTCCCGCGGGCAGCGGCTTGGCCTTCTTCGGATCGTCCTCGCCGTCACCCCACTGGGCGACCCAGTTGTCGACCACGCGATACACGCTCGTCCCGTCCCACCAGTGCGCCTTGGCGAGAGTGCGGATATTGCCGACCCAGCCCTGGCTGAACGGTTCCGGCATAAGCTGGACGATCACTTGTCGCTTGCCGCCTCTGGCGTCCGGCGCGAGGTTTATCACCAGGAGGTCGTTCGGGTCGATGGCCTTCCACTCGCTCGCCTTCGAAGCGGCAATGACCGACGCGGGTGTCGGCGGCTCGCTGGGCTTGTCTTGCGCGGCAAGGGGCGCAACGGTGAGCATCAGCGCGAAAGCTGCGAGATTGATCCGTCCCATGCGCCCGGTGTGCCACTGCCCGCGCGCTTGCGAAAGTCCCCCGCGATCATGCGAGCATTTGGCGGAGCGGGTGGGATTCGAACCCACGATACGCTTGTGACGTATACACACTTTCCAGGCGTGCGCCTTCGACCACTCGGCCACCGCTCCGCATGCTCGCGCTCGGCAGGGGCGGCACCTAGCGAGGGCGCTTGGCATGCGCAAGGCGCGTACGCCTTGACGCTGGCAAAGCGCGAGCGGCTTTGTCATGGTAGCGCAACCATGGAGGGGATTTTGCAGTTCTTCCCGGCTCTGGCCGCGATGCTTGCGGCCGCGCTCCTGTCCGGCGCTTCGGCCCCGGCCGGTGACGACGTGGTGCAGATCCCGCACGGCATGGTGGTTATGACCGAGGCTGGGCAGAAAGTCCGCGTGCTGGCCTATCGCGACGGCACCTTGCGCGTCACAGTTGCGACCGATCCGGACCTGGCTGCGAAAAGCCTAATGGTGATCGAACGACCGGACGGCGCGCCGAAATTCGCACGAACAGCCGATATGGCGACGCTGACGACGCCCCGTTCGCGTGCCGAGGTTCGCCTGTCCGACGGCCGCCTGCGGGTTTTCGATGCGGCCGGTAAGCTGCTGCTCGACGAATTTGCGCCCGCGCGGCGGCTCGATCCGGTGACGATCGAAGGGCAACGGTTTCTCGCCACACGAGCGCAATTCAACCGCGGCACGGACGAGGGCTTGTTCGGTCTCGGCCAGCACCAGAACGGGCAGATGGATTACAACGGCGAAGACGTCGAGCTCGCCCAGCACAACATGGACATCGCCGTGCCGTACCTGCTTTCGACCAGCGGCTACGGCTTGCTGTGGGACAACGATTCCATCACGCGGGTCGGTGATCCGAAGCCGTATGAACTGCTGAAGAGTCCCTGGCGGGCCGAATACTTCGTCGGAGACAAGCTGGCCGCAGCCCGAACCGAACAGGCGATCGACTATCCCTATCTGCGCGACGTGAAGCGCTGGCCGGCGGCGGTGACATCCGACGAAGCGTCACGCGTTGTCTGGAGCACCGACTATACGCCGCAGCAATCGGGGATTCACAAGTTTAGATTGTATTCCTCAAGCTATGTCGAGGTTTACGCCGATGGCCGAAAGGTCTTCGAACGATGGCGGCAGAATTGGAATCCTTGGTACCACAACTTCGAGCTGCCGTTGACCGCGGGCAAACCGCTCAACTTGCGGATCGATTGGCAGCCGAACCAGGGCTACATCGCGCTCTATCACGCCGATCCGCTGCCGGACCTTGACCGTCATTCGGTCAGTTTTGCTTCAGAGGCTGGGAAAACGATCGATTATTACGTCGTTCCCGGCCAAGCCATGGATCAGCTCGTCGCCGGCTATCGCCGCCTGACCGGCAAGGCGCCGATGATGCCGCGCTGGGCCTACGGCTTCTGGCAATCGCGCCAGCGCTACGAGACGCAGGACCAGCTGGTCGGAGTGCTGAGGCAATACCGCGACGAGCACATCCCGATCGACACTATCGTGCAGGACTGGTTCTACTGGCCCGAAGACCAGTGGGGCTGCCACTGCTTCGATCCCAAGCGCTTTCCCGATCCGCAAGGCATGGTCGACGCGGTGCACGCGCTGCACGGCCGCGTCATGATCTCGGTCTGGCCGAAGTTCTATCCCGGGACCGCCAATGGCAAGGAACTGGCCGCTAGGGGCTACCTGCTGCAGCGTCCACTACATACCACGCAGAGGGATTGGGTCGGCCCGGGCTACGCCAACACCTATTATGATCCCTATTCGCCCGAGGCGCGGGCGATCTACTTCCGCCAGATCAGGGAGGGGCTGGTTTCCAAGGGCTTCGACGCCTGGTGGATGGATGCGACCGAGCCGGACTGGCACTCGAACCTGTCGATCGACGAGCGCAAGTACCAGATGGCTTCGCCCGCCGCGGGCCTTCCGGGCGCGGCGATCTTCAACAGCTACCCGCTGGTCCACGCGCTCGGCATGGCCGAGGGACTGCGGGCCGCGCAGCCCGACAAGCGGCCGTTCATCCTCACCCGCAGCGGCTTCGGCGGCACTCAGCGCGCCTCGGCGGCGGTGTGGTCGGGCGACGTCGCCGCGCGCTGGGACGATTTGCGCGCGCAGATCAGCGCGGGGGCGAACCTGTCGATCTCGGGCATCCCGAACTGGACGCACGACATCGGCGGTTTCTCGGTCGAGAATCGCTATTCGAAGCAGGACCCGGCGGCGCTGCCCGAATGGCGTGAGCTATACTTGCGCTGGTTCCAGTTCGGCGCGTTCAGCCCGCTGTTCCGCAGCCACGGGGAATTCCCTTACCGAGAGATCCCGCTGGTCTCGGCCGGCGACCCGGCGATGCGCGAGGCGCTGATCCATTACGACCGGCTGCGCTATCGCCTGCTGCCTTACATCTACACGCTGGCGGCAGGCACGTACTTCGACGACGGGACGATCATGCGCCCGCTGGTGATGGACTTCGCCGCCGACCGGCGGACGTGGAATGTCGACGACGAGTACATGTTCGGCAAGGCGCTGCTGGTCGCGCCGGTGACCGAGTTCCGCGTGCGCCAATGGAAGGTGTACCTGCCCGCCGGAAGCGACTGGTACGAGGAAGCGAGCGGCCGCCGTATTGCGGGCGGGCGGGCCTACCTGGCGGCCGCGCCGCGCGAGCGGATGCCGCTGTTCGTCAGGGCGGGCTCGATCGTGCCGCTCGGGCCCAAGGTCGAGTGGACGGGCGAGAACCCGCAGGAGCCGCTGACGGTCCACGTGTTCCCCGGCGCCGACGGAGCCTTCTCGCTCTACGAGGACCAGGGCGCGGACATGAGCTACACCCGCGAGCAATTCACCCACATTCCGTTGCGTTGGGACGACAAGGCGCGCCGGCTGACGATCGGCCGGCGCGAAGGCCGCTTCCCCGGCATGGCGGCGACGCGCCGGATCGGCGTGGTCGTTCATGGCGACGGCGGCGGGCCGGTGTTCGCGCGCGAGCCGACGCGGTGGCTGACTTATTCGGGCGCCCCTGTGACGCTGAAGCTGTAAGGAGCGGCGGCGTCGCGCGGCGGAATGGCGCCGCGGCGGGCCAGCGTCCAGGCGGCGAGGCGCTGACCCTGGAGCGCGGCATCGACCGGGTCGAGTCCAGCGATGCGGCCCGCGAGGTAGCCCGCGTTGAAGGCGTCGCCCGCACCGCTTGAATCGACGACACGTACCGGCCCGGGTGGCGGCTGGACCTTGCCGGACGGAAGCAGACAGCCGCAGTCGCCGAGCTTGATCGCGACTTCGCCACAGCCGCGGCCGTGCCACCGGCGGGCGATTTCGCCGGGCTCGGTCGACCCGGAAATGTCGCGCTCGTCCGACAGTGTCGGCAAGCCGATGGTGGCGACGGCCATGGCCATGTCGCGCGCAGCGACGGCCTCCTCTGACGTATCCCACAATCGCGCGCGATAGTTGCCGTCGAACGCCACCGCACCGCCGTTCGCGCCCACCTCCGCGGCCAGTTCCAACAACCGGGCACGGCCGGCCGCAGACAGGATCGCCAGCGTGATTAGCGAGAAATAGAGCAGGTCGGCCGAGGTCGCCCTGCGGATGGCGGCTTCGCTCGCCGGCAGCGCGAACATCTCGCGCGCGGCGCTCGCCTCGCGCCAATAAGTGAAGCTGCGCTCGCCGTGGGCGTCGGTGCTGATCGCGTAGAGCCCGCAGTGGCGCTGCCGGTGGGTCAGGACCAGCGAGGTGTCGAGGCCTTCGCCCAGCCAGCGCCGCCGCAAGTCCTCGCTGAACGGATCGCTGCCGAGCGCGCTGAGGAACGCGACGTCGTGGCCGAAACGCGCCAGATGGATCGCGGTGTTGAGCACGTCGCCGCCGGTGCCGAGGCGCCAGTCGCCGTCCTCCTGGCGCAGCTCGAGCATGCCCTCGCCGACGCAGACGATCCGGCTCACCTCACCAGTTCCACATCGTCCCGTCGCTGAGGCGCGCGACCGGCAGGCACATCGGATTGTAGGGGTATTTTGCCGCCAGAGCTTCGTCGATCGTCACGCCATGGCCGGGGCTTTCGCCGCAAATCAGGTGCCCGTCTTCGAAGCGGTAGTCGTGCGGGAACACCGCGTCGGTCTCCTCAGTATGGCGCATGTATTCCTGAATGCCGAAGTTGGGCACCCAGGTATCGAAATGCAGCGCCGCGCCCTTGCATACAGGGCTGAGATCGGTGGCGCCGTGACTGCCGGTGCGAACCTGGTACATCGCTGCAAAGTCGGCGATGCGGCGGAGATGCGTGATTCCGCCGGTGTGGACCACCGTGGTGCGAATATAATCGATCAGCTGCTCCTCGATTAGCTCCTTGCAATCCCAGATCGAGTTGAACACCTCGCCGACGGCGAGCGGCGTCGTGGTGTGGCGGCGGATATGGCGGAACGCGTCCTGGTTCTCGGCTGGGGTGGCGTCCTCCATCCAGAACAACCGGTAGGGTTCGAGCGCCTTGCCGAGCTGGGCCGCCTCGTTCGGCGTCAGGCGATGGTGCACGTCGTGCAGCAGGTGCGGGCCGAAGCCGTAGGTCTCGCGTAGCTTGTCGAAAAGTTTCGGTGCGAAATCGAGATATTTGGCGGTGTCCCACACTGTCTCGGTCGGCAGCCGTGCGTCGGCGGGCTCGTAGTACGTGTCGCCGCGCCCGACGCCGTAGGCCTTGTCGATTCCGGGGATGCCGCTTTGCGCGCGGATCGCCTTGTAGCCCATCTCGATGTAGTGCCCCACCGCTTCGACGGTCCGGTCGAGGTCGACGCCGTTGGCATGGCCGTAGACCAGCACCCGCTCGCGGCTCCTGCCGCCGAGCAGCTGATAGAGCGGCTGCCCGCAGATCTTGCCCTTGATGTCCCACAACGCGGTATCGATCGCGGCGAGGGCTGTCATGCCGACCGGCCCGCGCCGCCAGTAAGCCCCGCGGTAGAAGAACTGCCAGATGTCCTCGATTCGCTGCGGATCGCGGCCGATCAGGCTGGGGATGAGATGATCGGTCAGGTAAGAGGCGACCGCCAGCTCGCGGCCGTTCAAGGTGGCATCGCCGATGCCGGTGAGGCCCTCGTCGGTCTCGACCAGAAGCGTAACGAAATTGCGGCCCGGGCACGTGACGATGACCCTTGCCGAAGCGATCTTCATGCCCGAGACTCCTTCCCGTTAGCGCTACCACTGCGCTAGGGTCCGGCAAAAGACAAGCTGAGGAGGGATCGCCTGGCACGCAAGCTCGAACTACACCCCGACCGCCTGTTCCCCGCCGAGCCGGCGGTGCGGGCGATCTCGCGCGGGCTTTACGGCGAGGTCGCGGGGCTGCCGATCGTCAGCCCGCACGGCCATACCGACGCGGCGTGGTTCGCGCTCGACGAGCCGTTCGGCAACGCGACCGAGCTGCTGCTCCAGCCCGACCATTACCTGTTCCGCATGCTCTATTCGCAAGGCGTGCCGCTGGAGGCGCTCGGGATCGGCGCAAAAGTTGACCCCCGAGACGCCTGGCGCATCTTTGCCGAGCGCTATCACTTGTTCCGCGGCACTCCGTCGCGAATCTGGCTCGACTGGGTCTTCGCCGAGGCCTTCGGGCTGGACGTACGGCTCGATGGCGAGACCGCCGATCTTCATTTCGACAGGATCACCGAAGCGCTGCAGCGTCCGGAATTCCGCCCGCGCGCGCTGTTCGAGCGGTTCAACATCGAAGTGCTCGCGACGACCGAAAGCCCGCTCGATACGCTCGAGGATCATCAAGCGATCCGCGACAGCGGCTGGCAGGGCCGGGTGATCACCGCCTACCGGCCGGACCCAGTGATCGATCCAGAGTTCGATGGTTTCGCGGCGAACCTCGCGCGTTTCGCGGAGCTGACGGGCGAGGACTGCACGACCTGGCCGGGCTATCTCGCCGCGCACCGCCAGCGCCGGGCCTTCTTCAAGGCGATGGGCGCAACCTCAAGCGATCACGGCCACCCGAGCGCGCGCACCGAAGACCTGTCGGTCGGCGAGGCCGAGGCCTTGTTCGGACGCATCGTGTCGGGAAACTTTTCTTCGTGGGACGCCGAGTTGTTCCGCGCGCAGATGCTCACCGAAATGGCGGCGATGAGCCTCGACGATGGCCTCGTCATGCAGATCCACCCCGGCAGCTTCCGCAACCACAACCGCCTAGTGTTCGAGCGCTTCGGCCGCGACAAGGGTGCCGACATCCCGATGCGCACGGACTACGTTCAGGCGCTGAAGCCGCTGCTCGACCGGTTCGGCAACGAGCGCGATTTCACGCTGATCCTCTTCACTCTCGACGAAAGCGCCTATGCCCGCGAGCTGGCGCCGCTCGCAGGGCATTATCCGTGCCTCAGGCTGGGCCCTGCGTGGTGGTTCCACGACAGCCCCGAAGGCATGCGCCGCTTCCGCCGGATGACCACCGAGACCGCGGGCTTCTACAACACCGTCGGCTTCAACGACGACACCCGCGCGTTCCTGTCGATCCCGGCGCGGCATGACGTCGCCCGGCGGATCGACTGCGGCTTTCTCGCCGAGCTGGTCGCCGAGCACCGGCTGGAGCTCGACGAGGCGTACGAGGTGGCCCAGGCGCTCGCCTACGATCTGGCGAAAGCGGCCTACCGGCTGTGAGGCTGGCGCCCGGAACGCTCGGCCGGCTGCCGCCGGACGTTGCGCGCTTCGACTACCATCGCGACGCGCAGGCAGTGGGCATCGTCCATTTCGGCCTCGGCGCGTTCCACCGGGCGCACCAGGCCTGGTACACCGACCTGGCGATGAGCGGCGGCGAGCGGGGCTGGGGCATCGCCGGGGTGTCGCTTCGCTCCGATGCCGTGGCGCAGCAGCTTGTCCCGCAGGACGGCCTGTACAGCGTGACCGAGCGTGGCAGCGGGGGCGACACAACCCGCATCGTCGGGGCCTTGCGCGAGGCGCTCGTCGGCGAGCGCGACCGTGAGGCGATTACCGGGCACTTGGCGATGCTCGAATGCCGTGTCGTCAGTTTCACCGTGACCGAGAAAGGCTATGCCCGCGCCGCCAACGGATCGCTTGACTTCACGCTGGCCGAGGCGAGCTTCTATCCGCTGCTCGCCGAGGGCCTCGCCGAGCGCCGAGACGCGGGGTTGCCCGGGCTCACGCTGCTTTCGTGCGACAACCTGCCCGACAACGGCCGCCGGCTCGAGCGGCTGATGCGCGAATGGCTCGCCTTTCGTGAGCCCGATCTGGTCGAGTGGTTCGAATCCGAGTGCCGCTGTCCGAACACAATGGTCGACCGCATCGTGCCCGCCACGACGCCCGGCGATCTCGATGCGCTCGAAGGCCGGCTTGGGCTGCGCGACGAGGGCGCGGTGTTCGCCGAGCCGTTCAGCCAATGGGTGGTCGAGGATCGTTTCGCCGGCCCGCGACCGGGGTGGGAAAAAGTGGGCGTGCAATTGGTCGCCGATGCAGCGCCCTACGAAACCGCCAAGCTGCGAATGCTCAACGGGGCGCACTCGGCGATGGCCTACCTCGGCCTCGAACGGGGCCATGAATTCGTCGATCAGGCCATCGCCGATCCCGTGTTGCGGCCGCTGGTCGAGGAGCTGATGCGGCGCGAGGCGGTGACGAGTTTCGAACCCGCGGAAGGCCAGAACCTCGCGGCCTATGCCGACGCGCTGTTGGCGCGCTTTGCCAACCCCCCGCTGAAACACCGGCTGGCGCAGATCGCGATGGACGGCAGCCAGAAGATTCCGCAGCGTTGGCTCGCCAGCCTGGCGGTTCACCAGCGACGCGGCGAGTGGTGCGAAGCGACGCTCACTGCGCTCGCCGCGTGGCTGCGCCACGTGCGTGGCGGGGCGCAAGTCGACGATCCGCTGGCGGCGGAACTGGCCGCGGCATGGCGCGCGTACGGCGCAAGCGGAATCGTGCCGGCGCTGTTCGGACCCGGCGGTCTGCTGGGGTCTCCGTGGCATCCGAACAGTGTCGAGCGCTCGTTCATCGAGCGGGCGCTTTGAGTAGCGGTTCGCTGCAAGACTAGGCGGTCGCGAACGCCTTGGCGTGATCGCGAACGATCGCGAGCATCGCGGTATCGCTGTCAAAATTGCCGTACCAGCCCTGCGGCTCGTGCGGCGGGTCGCCCAAGTACTGGGTGTCAGAGCCGGCGACGAAGCGATGATCGGGGTGCTGCGCGCGGGCTTCGCCGTTCCACGCCCAGAAGTTGGTGCCTTGCACCGGTCCGCCGGCGGCGAGGCCGGCCTCGGCGGCGCCGTAGATCAGGCGGTAGTAGCGTTGGCGGAATGTGGTCGGCACCGAGGGGTCGTAAAGCTCGCCGTCGCGCGGGAAGCCGAATTCCTCGAACACCAGCGGCTTTCCCGCATCTCGCGCCAAGCGCACGTGGGTGTCGATGTAATCGACCACCTTGGCCTTGCCCGCGTCCCACGTGCCGGCGAGGTTCTTGCCGTCGACCCATCCCCAGTTGAGCGGCCAGATGTGCGCAGTCATGTAATCGATGTCCTGGTGCGCGCGGGCGACGATGGCGGTGTCGCCATGGGTGGCGATCGTCCCTTCCATGCCGAGCGAGACGAGGTGGTTGGGATCGAGCGAGCGGATCAGCCCCGCACTGTCCCCGATCCACTTGTAATAGGCCGGCAGGATTGCCTTCATCACTGCCGGCGAGACCCCCGGGCGCGGCTCGTTGCCGAGCTGCCAGGCCATCAGCGTGGGATCGTCGCGATAGGCCAGGCCGGTGACGCTGTTGGTGCGGGTGACGAGCGTGCGCAGGTAGCCGAAGAAGCGCTTCACGGCGGGCTCGTTGGCGTAGAACGCGCTGGCCGCGTCGGGGAACGCCGGCCAGGGATCGGACGGATCGTTCATGTTCTTGAGCTTGCCGGTCTCCCAGTAGAGCCGGCTCATCATCCCGCCAGACCATTCCCAGTTGTTGGTGATGTAGAGCACCGCGGTCATCCCGCGCTTGCCAAGCTCGGCCATCGCCACATCGAGCCCTGCCAGCAGCGCGGTGTTGAGCGTGCCGTCCTGCGTTTCGAAGCCCGGCTTGATGCTGTTCCTGACGGGGCTTTCCTCGGCGCCCGCGAGGAGGCGGATGTTGCCGACGCCGATCGCCTGGAGCCGGTCGAGCTCCCGCCCGAGCCGGGCGCGGTCGCCGTACTTCGTGTCGCTGCCGAGCCAGGCGAGATACCAGGCGTTGGCGCCGGTATAACGATAGGGCTGGCCGCCGCGGGTGAAGCGCGTGCCCTCTCGGCGGACGAAGCGGTCGCTACCTTGAGGTGGCATGTTCGCGCATCCCGTCACAGCCACCGCGCCGACTCCCGCGAGCAACGAACGCCTGTCGAGCGTGAAATCTGTCAACGCCATGTCGCTTCCTCCCCCGCGCTCTTGCATCGCGTGATGATAGCGCTACCATAACGCAAAGGCCGCGACAATTCCGTGAGCAAACGGGAGGCGCCGCCGAAGGGAGAGACCATCGTGCACGCATCGATTCGATTCGCTTTGGGCGCCGTCGCGGCGCTGGTCGTCGGCTGCACGGCCGCTTCGGACAAGCCGGCGGCTTCCGGCGACGGCGTCGCCCATCCCGACATCTGGCCGCAGTACAAATATCCGGTGCCGCGCGATCCGGCGGTCGAGGCGCAGATCGCCGACTTGCTCAAGCGCATGACCCTGGAAGAGAAGATCGGCCAGTTGGTCCAGGCGGACCTGTGCTGCGTCAAGCCGGCCGATCTGAAGAAGTACCACCTCGGCTCGATCCTGGTCGGCGGCAACAGCGGGCCGAACGGCAACGACCTCGCCCCCGCGCCCGAGTGGCTCAAGGCGGCCGATGAATTCTATCTCGCCTCGGTCGACAAGTCGGACGGCGGAGTGGGCATCCCGATGATCTGGGGCATCGACGCGGTTCACGGCCACGCCAACATCATTGGCGCCACCGTCTTCCCGCAGAACATCGGCCTCGGCGCAATGCGCGATCCGGCGCTGATCGAGAAGATCGGCGCGGCGACCGCGCAGGAAGTGCGCGTCAC
>Ga0068855_100005557_pt1 | contig 15384 bp, 12 predicted proteins | sample KBSCornC52_FD_66592 | JGI IMG/M metagenome (GOLD analysis project Ga0068855, IMG submission 66592) | Corn rhizosphere microbial communities from Kellogg Biological Station, Michigan, USA - KBS Corn C5-2 | ecosystem: Host-associated > Plants > Roots > Rhizosphere > Soil ...
TTCACCACCCGACCCGATACGCTTTTCGGCGCGTCTTTTTGCGCAATATCGGCGCAGCATCCGCTGGCTGCCAAGCTGGCGCAGACCAATCTCGCCCTGGCGGACTTCATCGCCGAATGCAGCCGCACCGGCACATCCACCGCCGCCATCGAGACCGCCGAGAAGATGGGCTTCCCCTCGGGCCTCAGCGCGCGGCATCCGTTCGACCCCACCCGCACCGTGCCCGTGTACGTGGCCAATTTCGTGCTGATGGATTACGGCACCGGCGCCATTTTCGGCTGCCCGGCCCACGACGAGCGCGACATGGAGTTCGCCCGCAAATACAAGCTGCCGGTGCGCTGTGTGGTGGCGCCGCCGAATGTCGACGTGGCGGCTTTCGCCGCCGCGTTAGAAGCGGGCAACACGGCCTACACCGACGACGGCGTGGCGGTGAACTCCGGCTTCCTTAACGGCCTCAAGGTGGCCGATGCGAAACGCGCGGCCATCGCCAAGCTGGAATCGCTGAGCCTGGGCAAGGGCACGGTGCAATACCGGCTGCGCGACTGGGGTGTGTCGCGGCAGCGCTATTGGGGCTGCCCCATCCCCATCATCCACTGCGAGACCTGCGGGCCGCAGCCCGTGCCCGACGCCGACCTGCCGGTGACCCTGCCCGACGACGTCAGCTTCGACAAACCGGGCAATCCCCTGGATCGCCATCCCACCTGGAAGCACGTGAAGTGCCCCAAGTGCAAAGGTGCGGCCGTCCGTGAAACCGACACCTTCGACACGTTCTTTGAATCGTCCTGGTACTTCGCCCGCTTCTGCTCGCCCCAGGTCACCGACGCACCGTTCGACAAAGCGGCAGCGGCCAAATGGTTGCCCGTGGATCAGTATATCGGCGGCGTGGAACACGCGGTGCTGCACCTTCTCTATTCGCGCTTCTTCACCCGCGCCATGCGCGACTGCGGCTATCTGGACCTGAAAGAGCCGTTCGCCGGCCTGTTCACCCAGGGCATGGTCTGCCACGAGACCTACCGCACCGACGACGGCGCCTGGGTCGAGCCCGGCGACGTGCGCATGGAGGGCGCCACCGCCACCCGAATTTCCGACGGCGCCAAGGTGAACGTGGGCCGCTCGGAGAAGATGTCCAAGTCCAAGAAGAACACCGTCGATCCACAGCAGATCATCGAGACCTATGGCGCCGACGCGGCGCGGCTGTTCATGCTGTCCGACTCGCCGCCGGAGCGGGACCTGGAGTGGACCGACGCGGGCATCGAGGGCGCATGGCGTTATCTGAACCGTTTGTGGCGCATGGCCGCCATCGCCCGGGAGATTCCCGCCGGCGGCGCCCCCGCCATCGGCGGCCTGTCGCCCGATGCCGGCACGGTGCTGCGCCAAATCCATCGCGCCATCGCCAGTGTCAGCGACGATCTGGAGAAATTCCGCTTCAACTCGGCCGTGGCCCGCGTGCGCGAACTGTCCAACACCGTGCAGGACATGTCCCGTGATGGCGACGGCGCAGCGGTGTTCCGGTTCGGCGTGGAGGTCGTGGCGCGGCTGGTGAATCCGCTGACGCCACACATCGCCGAGGAGATGTGGAAGACCCTGGGTCACGACACCCTGCTGGCGGAAACACCCTGGCCGGCGTTCGATCCAAGCCTGTTGGCGGACGACACCATCACCTTGGCCGTGCAGGTGAACGGCAAGCTGCGCGGCACCATCGTCGTCGCCAAGGATGCGGGCAAAGACCTGTGCGAGACCGAGGCCTTAGCGATCCCGGCGGTGCAGAAACACCTGGACGGCAAGGCGCCGCGCAAGGTGATCGTGGTGCCCGGCAAGATCGTCAATATCGTGGCGGCTTAAATGGCGCGGGCGTCTTAGGGATGCTAAGGTCCATGAACGTCCGGGTTCCCACGGTATTCCCTATGATTTTCGCGCGCCGCTTCCTGTCCTCGGCCATTCTGCGCATTGCCGTTGTTGCGGCAGGCGTGGCCCTGGCCGGATGCGGCTTCACACCCATGTACGCCTCGTCCGACACGCCGGAAGGCCGTGCGGTTGATCAAAGCATGGCCGCGATCCGCATCAGGCCCATCGCCGACCATGACGGCGTGAAACTGCGTCAGATCCTGCGCGAGGGCCTGGAGCCGGAAGGCCCCAACGGCCGCACGCTGTATGACCTGGACGTGCAGATGCGCGCCGTGACCCAGAACCTGGGCGTGCGCCGCGACGCCACGTCCTCCCGCGCCAATCTGATCTATACCGCACGTTTTGCGCTGCTGCAGAACGGCAAGCGCGTCTACGCCGACCAGGTGCAATCCATCGTCAGCTACGACCTCGCCGACGATCAATACGCGACGGTCGCCGCGGCCAATAACGCTGCCGACCGCGGCATCAAGCAGGTGGGCGACGAGATCAAGACCCGCATCGGCCTTTATTTCCGCGCTCACATGGGCGAGCTGGCGGCGAGCCACTGATCCCATGAAGATCGACGCGCGCCGGGCCGACGGTTTCATCGCCAAACCCGATCCGGCCATGCGCGCCGTGCTGCTGTATGGACCCGATGTCGGTCTGGTGCGCGAGCGCATGGTCAACCTGTGCCGCACGGTGGCCGGCAGCACCGACGATCCGTTCCGCACGGCGGAGTTCCCCGCCGACAGTCTGCGCAGCGATCCCGCCAAGCTGAACGACGAAGCGGCCGCCATGTCCCTCATGGGCGGGCGGCGGGTGGTGCGGTTCCGCGATGCCAGCGACACCGTGGCCGGCGTGTTTGCCGACTGGCTGCAGAATCCCGTGGGCGACAGTTTGATCATCGTCACCGCCGGCGAGCTAACGCCCCGCGCCAAGCTGCGGCAGATTTTCGAGGACGCGGACCAGGCCGCCGCCATCGCCTGCTACACCGACGAAGCCGACGTGCTCGCGCGCCTGGCACGGGAGGCGATGAAGAACGCCGGGCTTAGCGTCAACGGTGAAGCCTTGGATTGGCTCACGGATCATCTGGGCGGCGATCGCGAGCTGAGCCGCCGCGAGCTGGAGAAGCTGGTCACGTATATGGGCGAAGGCGGGTCGCGCACCGTGACCGTGGAAGACGTGGTGGCTTGCATCGGCGACACGGCGGCGTTCGATGTGGACGATCTCATCTTCGCCATGGCCGACGGCGACCAATCCACGGTGCAGCGGACCTTTTTTCGCCTCACCGCCGAAGGCACGTCGCCCATCGCCATCATCACGGCGGCGGCGCGGCATCTTGTGCGTCTACATGAAACACGGGGACGCATGGCTGACGGCCGCAATATGGAGCAAGCCGTCGCCGGATTGCGGCCACCCGTGTTCTTCAAGTTCAAGAGCCGATTTCAGGCGCAGGCCAACGTGTGGAACGAGACCTTGCTGGCGCGCGGGCTTGATCTGCTGACGGATGCGGAAGTGTCCGCCAAGTCCACGGACATGCCTGTGGAAGCCGTGGCCGAGCGCGCTTTGATCCAGGTGGCGCAGGCCGCCCGCGCCGCCCGGCGCTGATCGCACGCGCCGGTCACACCGAAAGATCTGCCCGCCGCAAACGCAAGGCGTTGGCCACCACGCTCACGGAGCTGAGCGCCATGGCTGCGGCGGCGATCATAGGGCTCAGCATCCAGCCCAGGAATGGATAAAGCACTCCCGCCGCGATCGGGACGCCGAGCGCATTATAGACAAAGGCCAGGAACAGGTTCTGGCGGATGTTCGTCATGGTCGCATTGCTGAGCGCGCGGGCGCGGGCGATGCCGGCGAGATCGCCTTTCACCAGCGTGATCCCGGCGCTTTCCATGGCCGCGTCGGTGCCCGTGCCCATGGCGATGCCCACGTCCGCTTCGGCCAGGGCCGGTGCATCATTCACGCCGTCGCCCGCCATGGCCACCACATGCCCATCGGTCTTGAGCTTGCGGACGATGCGGTGCTTCTCCTCCGGCAACACGTCGGCGTGGACATCGTCGATGCCCAACTGCTGCGCCACCGCTTCCGCTGTAACGCGGTTGTCGCCCGTGAGCATGACAATGCGGACGCCTTCGGCGCGCAAGTGTGCCAACGCTGCTTCGGTCGTGGGTTTGATCGGATCGGCCACGGCGATCAGCCCGGCGAGCGCGCCGCCGATGGCCACAAAAAATACCGTGCCCCCATCGCGCCGGAGCGCTTCGGCGCGCACGGACAAGGCGCAGGGATCGATATTTGCTTCCTTTAGGAATGTCGCATTGCCCAAGGCGACCTGCACACCGCCCACAGAAGCGGTGACGCCTTTGCCGGTGGCGGATTGGAACGCGGTCGCATCTCCTATGGCCAACTTGCGCTGGCGCGCGACGGCGACGATGGCATGCGCAAGCGGATGCGCGCTGGCGCGTTCGACACCGGCGGCCATGGACAGCACATACGCTTCGTCGAAACCGGGGACCGTCACGACCGCCGTGACCGCAGGCTTTCCGGTGGTGAGCGTGCCGGTCTTGTCCACGACCAACGTATCCATCTTCTCCAGGCGCTCAAGCGCTTCGGCGGATCGGATCAGCACGCCCGCGTGCGCGCCGCGGCCGACGCCCACCATGATGGACATGGGCGTGGCAAGACCGAGCGCGCAGGGACATGCGATGATGAGCACGGAAACCGCTGCCACAAGCGCATAACTGAAGTGTGGCTCCGGGCCCCACACCATCCACGCGGCGAATGCAGCGAACGCAGCGGCGATGACCAACGGCACGAAGTAGGCCGCGACGGAATCCGCCAAACGCTGGATAGGCGCGCGCGAGCGTTGCGCTTCACCCACCAGGGCGACGATGCGGGCGAGCATGGTCTCGCTGCCGATTTTGGTGGCGCGCACGACAAGCGCGCTGGTTTGATTGAGCGTGCCGCCGATGACTTTGTCGCCGATATGTTTCGTCACAGGCATGGATTCACCGGTGACCATGGATTCATCGACACTGCTTTCGCCGTCGATGACGTCGCCGTCCACGGGGACAGATTCGCCAGGGCGAATGCGGACCTGGTCACCGGCCTGGAGGTTCTCCAGCGGCACGGTTTCATCGCCGCTCGATGTGATACGCAGCGCCGTCTTGGGCGCGAGGTTCAGCAGGGCGCGCAAGGCATCGCCGGTATTTTCCCGCGCACGCAGTTCCAGCACCTGGCCAAGAAGAACCAGGATCGTGATCGCGATGGCGGATTCATAATATTGCGGGACGGCGCCGGTTTGATCGCGCAGCGCTGGTGGAAAGATGTCGGGCGCGACAACAGCGGTGAGGCTGAAGAGATAAGCCACCATCACGCCAAGGGCGATAAGCGAGAACATGTTGAGGTGGCGGCGGCGGAAGGAATCGAAACCACGCACCAGCAGTGGCCAACCCGCGCCCCAGACCACAAGCGTGGCGAGGATCGTGTCCATCCACGGCGCGACGCGCGCCGGCAACGCCGCATGAAGCGGCGCCATGAAATCGCCGCCCATGTTCATGCCCATGAGCACGACGGGAAGACCAAGCACCGTAGCGATCCAGAATCGAATCGTCATGTCGCGCAGCTCGGGATTGGGCGCGCGTTCCGCCGACAGGGCCGCAGGCTCCAAAGCCATGCCGCAAATGGGACACGCGCCGGGTCCTTGCTGACGCACTTCGGGATGCATAGGGCAGGTGTAGATCGCGGTGGGTGACGCTTTCGCGGTCGGCGGCGACGTCGGCGGGCTCAGATATTTGGCGGGCGCGGCGGTGAACTTCCGTTCGCAGCCGGCACTACAGAAAAAGTAGTCGGTGTCGTCATGGTGGGCGCGAAAGCGTGCCGTGGCGGGATCCACCGCCATGCCGCAGACCGGGTCCCGCACGCTTTCACCGGGACCGCCGGCGGCCCCATGCGCGTGAACGTGATGAGAATGATCCATATGAGCCATGGGATAATATGACAGCGGCCCGTCACCAATGACGGCAATCAGTCCCTGATCAAATCGCTATATAGGCCCGGCGGAGGATAAATCACACGGCATTGTGATGTATATACATATATATGTGGGTAGGCAGCCACCCTAATTTCGCCGACACGGCCAATCTAATGGTGCATATACACCAATATATTATTCCAATTCGGTCGTTTCGCCTTCATCGGAGGGAAGCGCCTTAAAATCCCGCTCCAGCAGCTCTTCCAGATCCACCGTGTGGGGATCGCGGGTGTCGCGCACCTTGGCCATCATCCCAGAGGACGTGAGGCGCTTGGCGATATCGTCGAGCTGTTCCAGGTTGGCATAAGCGATGGTGACCACCCCGCCCGTGCCGTCGAACTTGATGTTCACCTGATAACCGGTGGCCTGCTCCAGGCTTTTTTCCAGGGCCGCCGTATCGGCGTCCTTCACGCTCACAAGCCTCTGGCGCTTTTGGCCAAAATGCTTCGCCAGCCGTTCCGTTTGCCGGGCGCTGAGGCCCTTTTTCACGATGGCAAAGGCCAGTGCTTCCGCATGGCGATTGCCGATCAGCGGACGGACCTGACCGGCGGTGAGCTTGCCCTGGTTCAGCAGCAACAGGACGCTTTCGGGCAACGTAAGAAGGCGGAGGGTATTGGCCACGTGGGAGCGGCTTTTGCCGAAGATCTCACCGACCCGTTCCTGGCTGTAGCCGAACTCCTGCATGAGGCGGTCATAGCCTCGGGCTTCTTCCACCGGCGACAGGTCCTGCCGTTGCAGGTTTTCGATCAGCGCGATCTCCAGCGTCTCCGCGTCGTCCAAAGTCCGGACGATGGCGGGCACTTCATGGAGCTGCGCCTTCTGGGCGGCACGCCACCGCCGTTCGCCGGCGATGATCTCGTAACGGCCCGGCCGGGCGGCATCGGGGCGGATCAGCAACGGCAGCACAACGCCGCGCTCAGCGATGGACGCCGCCAGCTCGTCGAGCGCCTGTTCATCGAAATGCTGGCGCGGCTGATAGGGCGAGGGCGACAAGAGATCGACAGGGAAGGTGGCAACCTTGCCCGCGGCGACGGCCGCCTGGACCTCTGCCGTCGTCTCTTCCTGTTCGCCGAACAGGGCGTTCAGGCCGCGGCCCAGATGCTTGTGCTTTGGGGCGCTGGCGTTCATGCCGCTACTCCTTGTTCGCGCTTAAGAACTTCGCCTGCCAGGTCGAGGTAAGCGCGGGCTCCCTTCGACTGGAAGTCATAGAGCAGTACAGGCTTGCCGTAGGACGGCGCCTCGGAGATACGCACATTACGGGGGATTGTCGTCTTGTAGACCTTGGCGCCGTAATAACTGCGCACGTCGCTTTCCACCGCTTCGGAAAGCTTGTTGCGGCCGTCGACCATGGTCAGGACGATTCCCTGTAACTCCAAGGAAGGATTGAAGGATTTACGGACGCGCTCGATCGTTTTGGCCAGATGGCTAATACCCTCGAGCGCCAGGAACTCCGCTTGGAGCGGGACCATCACGGCCTGCGCCGCCACCAGGGCATTGAGCGTGAGGAGACCCAGGGACGGCGGGCAATCGATCAGGATGTAATCGAAAGCGACGCCATGGTCGGTGATGGCATCCCGCAGCCGGGCATGGCGATTGTCGATGTCCACCAGCTCGATCTCGGCGGCGGCCAAGTCGACTCCCGACGGGACGACGCTGAGGCCGGGAACGGCGCTCGGGACGATCGCGGCCGCCAGGGGCGCTTCCCCGGTGAGCACATGATAAGTGCTGACAGTGCGGTGCTTGTGGTCGATGCCCAGACTGGTGGAGGCATTACCCTGGGGATCCATGTCGATGACCAGGACTTTCTTGTGCACCGCGGCGATGGCCGTGGCCAGGTTGACGGCCGTGGTGGTCTTGCCGACGCCGCCTTTCTGGTTGGAGATAGCAATGATCCGTTGCTGCGGCTGGGCCTCAGGCGGGGCCAGGAGCTGAACCGGTTCTTCCGTCACGACGCACCTCGCGTAAACGCAGAATGGTAGCCGCCGGATTGGTGCGGCTGGGGAATTCTTCTGCGCGCATTGTCCATATTTTGCGAGTCGCCGTCAATTCACCCTCTATATTTTGACCTTTCAGATAAATATGCACAGTTTCGTGGGACGCGAACGGCGCCGCCAAGTCCAGCAATTCCGCCAGGGGCGCCAGGGCCCGGGCCGTAATAATCCCCGCTTTTAAGGCTTTTACGGCATCCAGGCGCTTGGAGTGGATGGTGACCTGGGTCCCCGCGACTCGAGCCGCTTCGCGCAGGAAAGCGGCCTTGCGTTGATCGCCCTCAATGAGATGGGCATGAGAAGCGCCCATGATGGCAAGGACCAGACCCGGAAATCCAGCCCCCGAACCCATGTCCACCAGGGTGGGAATGGGATTGGGCAGAAAAGGGTAGAGTTGGGCTGAATCCAACATATGCCGCCACCACAGTTCGGCGACTGTGGATTTACCCACGAGATTAATGCGGGCATTCCATTGCAGCAGAAGATCGGCATAAGCCTTGAGACGATCCAATGTTTCACGTGAAACACCGGTGTCGGCTTGAAACGCCTCGGGACCGTAGGCGTCATGTTTCACGTGAAACAGTCCGTCAGCCGGCGGCGGCGAAATCGCCGTCGCGGGTCGGAGCGCGTTGGACATAGCGGAGCAAAGCCGTCAGCGCCGCGGGGGTCACGCCGGGGATTCGGGCCGCAGCCCCGAGACTCGTGGGGCGAGCCGCCGAGAGCTTGAGGCGCACCTCCGTGGAAAGCCCGCCGATCTTGTCATAGGCCAAATCGGAGGAAAGGCGCAGGGACTCATCTTTCCGGAAGGCGCGGATATCTGCTTCCTGGCGATCCAGATAACCAGCGTAGCGGCTGTCGATTTGAAGCTGCTCCAGGACGTCGGCACTGAACCGTTCCGTCTCCGGGCAAAGCTCGGCAATTTTCGCGAATGTGATCTCGGACAGCGCCAACAGATCAAACCCGCTGCGGCGGATGCCGTCATGATTGACCGTAACGCCGCGCGCCGCCAGTTGGGGCGGTGTATAAACCGTCGCCTCCAAAGCCGCGCGCGCCGCTGCAAGCTGGTCGCGCTTGGCGGCGAAAGCCGTTGCCCGCTCATTCCCCACGCAACCCAATTCCAGGCCCCGGGCCGTCAGCCGAAGATCGGCATTATCGGCACGCAGCAAAAGGCGGTATTCAGCGCGGGACGTGAACATGCGATAGGGCTCCGCAGTGCCCAAGGTGGTGAGATCGTCCACCATCACCCCGATATAGGCTTCAGCCCGGTCGAATGTGGTCAATTCGGAATTGCCGGCGCGGCGCGCGGCATTTAATCCCGCCAGCAATCCCTGCGCGGCAGCTTCTTCATATCCCGTTGTGCCGTTGATCTGCCCCGCGAAGAACAGACCTTGGACTTTTCGTGTCTCCAGGGTCGGATTCAATTCGCGCGGATCGACGAAATCGTACTCAATAGCATAGCCCGGTTGAAGCATGACCGCGCGCTCCAATCCGGGAATGGCCGCCAGGATGCCGCGCTGAACATCCACCGGCAGGGAGGTGGATATGCCGTTGGGATAGACGGTGAAGTCGTCGAGCCCTTCGGGCTCCAAAAAAATCTGGTGCCGATCACGCGCCGCGAAACGCACAACCTTGTCCTCGATGGAGGGACAGTAGCGCGGGCCTTGGCCTTGGATCTGTCCATTATATATAGGTGCCCGATGCTTGTTGCTCAGGATCAGGGCATGGGCTTCGGGCGTGGTGAACGTCACGCCGCAATGGACTTGGGTCGGATTGAACGACTTGGTCATGAAAGAGAAGGGCAACGGCGGATCGTCGCCGGCCTGAAGCTCCAAGGACGCCCAATCGATGGTGCGGCCATCGAGACGCGGCGGTGTACCGGTTTTCAACCGGCCCAGTGAAAATCCAAACGATTTCAAAGTATTAGATAGGCCAAGGGCGGGGGCTTCGCCAATGCGTCCTGCGGGGATACGCTCCTCGCCGCGATGAATCAGGCCATTCAAGAACGTGCCTGTGGTCAGCACCACAGCTCCCGCCAGCCATCGCCGGCCATCTGCGCCGACGGCGCCAATGACGCGGGCGCGATCTTCGCTCAGCACGAGGTCCTCGACCGCACCTTCGCGGATATCCAGGCGCGGCTGTTCCGCCAGAATGTTCTGAATGGCGCGTTTATAAAGTTTCCGGTCGGCCTGAGCGCGCGGACCACGCACGGCGGGGCCCTTCGAGCGGTTCAACATGCGGAACTGGATTCCGCCCTGATCGGTGGCCCGGCCCATGATGCCGTCGAGGGCGTCGATCTCCCGCACCAGATGGCCCTTGGCTAATCCGCCGATGGCGGGGTTGCAGGACATCTGACCCAAGGTGTCGGCACGATGGGTGAGCAGCACTGTCCGGGCACCCATGCGCGCCGCCGCCGCCGCGGCTTCACAGCCGGCATGGCCGCCGCCCACCACGATCACGTCATATATATATGCGTCTGATCCGCTCACGGCGTACCGCTCCAATTGCGCGGCTTATATATCGCGGGGCCGCGGTTGAACCAATGCGGATTCGCGACCGTCACCCGCATCACGAGCTGCCGGATCAAGAAGGCGGCCTACGCATTATACCTCCGACACAGTGTTGGGAGTTCATTCGTGCTGCTGCAATCCATCGCCCCGCAAACGCTTCAGCCCGTCCACATCATGCATAGCTTCGCGACACCCGTGGAACGGGTGTTCGATGCTTGGGTCACCCCACAGATGATGCGGCGCTGGCTGTTCGCTGGCGATGCCAATGAAATATTGGACGTGCGCGCCGATGCACGCCCAGGCGGAAGCTTCTCCATTCTCGAGCGCAATCAGGGCACGCATGTCGAGCACTACGGCCGCTATCACATCGTGGAAGGTCCGGCACGATTGGGCTTCACCTTACGTGTGCCCAAGCATTTCTCCGGCGAGACCTACTGCATGACGGTTCTCTCGCCCACATCGAGCGGCACGCTCATGACCTTCAGCCAAAGCGGTGTGGACCGAAATGTGGTCGATCAGAACTGGCGCGATATGTTCGATATCCTGGGTGCCGTGCTCGGAACCTGACGTTACTTCCCGATACAGAAATCGCGGAACACAACATCCAAGATCTCATCCACTTCGACGCGGCCGGTAAGCCGCCCCAAGGCGCGCGCCGCCACGCGTAAGTCTTCCGCCGCCAATTCCGGCAGCGCTGCTTTTGATGCGCGCTCTAATGCAGCGGCGCACTCCTCCAAGCCACGCCGATGACGCGCGCGGGTGAGGGGCGCCAGCGCGCCACCGTCCAGCCGCGCCCGGATCATGGATTCCAATTTCGCCATGAACAGGTCGAGGCCCGCACCGGTCGCCACAGAGATCATGAGGGTTCCATACTGCAGCGGAGAAGAATCCATGTTGCGCAGCAAATCCGCCTTGTTCACGGCCACCAGCGCATTCTCGTCCACAAGTTTCACGGTTTCCGCGTCCCGGGCCGGGTACTGCGCGCCATCGAACAGCACGATCTTGATATCCGCATCGGCGGCCTGACGCTGCGCGCGGCGCACGCCTTCATGCTCGATATCGTCGGCGGTTGTGCGTAAACCGGCCGTGTCCACTACAGTGACGGCGTAGCCGCCCACATCGAGATGCACTTCAATAATATCCCGCGTGGTGCCCGGGCGGTCCGAGACAATGGCCGCATCGCGGCGCGCGAGCCAGTTGAGCAAACTCGATTTGCCCGCATTCGGCGGGCCCACAATGACGATGCGCACGCCGGCGCGTACGCGTTCGCCGCGGCCTTTGTCGTCCAGATGGGCGCGAATGGCTTGCGCAAGATCGCGCACTTCCGGCCAGACCTTATCGGCCACTTCGGGCGGCAAATCTTCGTCCGGGAAATCGATCACCGCTTCCAGATGCGCCAACGCCTGCACAAGGCGATAGCGCCAGTCGTCATAGAGTTCCTTCAGCACGCCGCCCATCTGCCGCAGGGCCTGTTTCGCCTGGGCGCGGGTCTCGGCGTCGATCACATCGGCAAGCGCTTCCGCTTGCGTAAGATCGAGCTTGTCGTGGGCGAAAGCGCGGCGGGTGAATTCCCCCGGCTCGGCCAAACGCAATCCGTCCATTTGGCTAAGCGCGTCGAGCACGGAAGCGATCACGGCACGGCCGCCATGAAGATGCAGTTCCACCACGTCCTCGCCCGTGAAACTGTTGGGCGCGGGAAACCACAGGGCCAGACCATCGTCCAACAATTCAGTGGTGGCGGGATCGGTGAGCCGGGCCCGTGTCGCCCGGCGCGGCGGCGGAACACCGCAACCCAATCGCGTCAACGCCGGACCGGCAGCGGGACCGGACAGGCGCACGACCGCGATACCCGCACGCCCCGGCGCCGAGGCCAGAGCGAAGATGGTATCCCCGCTCATGGCCTCGCTCTCGGCACCGCGTTGGTCATCGATCCACGCCGATCAAACCCGTGAGGGCTATTTGTTGCGGGCCTTGAATTGACTCCAGAACGCCTTCTGCAATTCCGTGAACGCTTCGGACTGCAGGGGGAACAAGGTCTTGAGGAAGGACTCCGGATCCATGGCGGCGGCGGCTTTCTCCATCTTCGCCTCCATCTGCTCAATCATCCGTTGCTGCATGGGAGCAACGTCCGGAAGGCCGAAAAAGGCGCGGGCTTCTTCCGGCGTGCAATCGATCGATAAGTTCACTTTCATCGGATGGCCGCTCCCCTAGGAAACGTGTTTGCGCCAGCTTAAGTTAGAAGTGAAGCACCCCTCCTGTCCACGGCGTCGAGGCCACCCCGGCATGTCCCTATCTCCTTCGCCCGCAACCAACTATTTCCCGTCGGGACAGAACCGCCTGGGCGCGGAAACGAGTCCATATCTACGCCAACATAAGGACAATCCGGTCCATTGGTGGGCCTGGGGGCCGGACGCCCTGGCCACCGCGCGCGACGCGGACCGGCCCATCCTGCTGTCGGTGGGATATTCCGCCTGTCACTGGTGCCACGTCATGGCCCATGAAAGTTTCGAGGATCCGGCGGTGGCCGACCTCATGAACCGGCTTTACGTGAACATCAAGGTGGACCGGGAAGAGCGGCCGGATATCGACGCAATCTATATGAAGGCGCTCCATGCCATGGGCGAACATGGCGGCTGGCCCCTGACAATGTTCCTGACACCCGACGGCAAGCCATTCTGGGGCGGGACCTATTTTCCGCCGCAGCCGGCTTATGGACGGCCCAGTTTCTCCCAGGTGCTTACGCAACTGGATCGCGCCTGGCGGGAACAGCGGGAGGACATTACGCAGCAGACAACTGCCCTGACCGGGGCCCTCGCAAACCGCTCCTATGAGTATCTGGAGGAAGGACCGAGTTTGAGCCTGCTGGAGGAGATGGCTGACCATCTCCTGCCCCATCTGGATCAGGAGCGCGGCGGACTGAAAGGCGCGCCCAAGTTCCCCATGCCCTTCGCCTTCGAATTCCTGTGGCGACGGGGATGGCGCAATTCCGGTTCGCCCCTGGGCGAGGCCGTCGTCCGCACCCTGGAGCACATATGTCAGGGCGGCATCTATGACCACGTCGGCGGCGGCTTCGCCCGCTATTCCACGGACGAGTTGTGGCTGGTCCCTCATTTCGAGAAGATGCTCTACGACAACGCTCAGCTCATCGACCTGCTGACGCTGGTGTGGTGCAAGACCCAGTCGCCATTGTTCGCCGCCCGGGTCGCCGAAACCATCACCTGGCTGTTGCGCGAGATGATCGCCGACAACGGGGCGTTCGCTGCCGCGCTGGATGCGGATTCGGACGGTGAAGAAGGCGCCTTCTATGTCTGGCGTGAGCCGGAGATCGACGCGCTCCTGGGCGCCGACAGTGCGGCATTCAAGAAAGCCTACGACGTCACGGCAGCGGGCAATTGGGAGGGCACGACCATTCTCAATCGCTCCGCGACGGCATTCAATACGTTCGACGAAGAGCACATGGCTGAATGCCGCGACGTTCTGCTCCAGGCCCGTGAAACACGCGTCCGGCCCGGGCGTGACGATAAGGCGCTGACCGATTGGAACGGCCTTACCATCGCCGCGCTCGCCCGCGCCGGGACCGTGTTCGATCAACCGGACTGGATCGCCGCCGCCCGCCGCGCATTCGCCGCCGTGTGCGACACCATGACCTGGCAGGACGGCGACAAGGGCAGACGCTTAGGTCACGCCTGGTGCGATGGCCGTCTGCAGCAAACCGCCATGCTGGACGATTACGCCAACATGGCCAACGCCGCGCTAACGCTTTACGGCATCACCGCCGACAGCGCTTATCTGAAGCGGGCGGAACACTGGGCGCAGCTCGCCAATGTTTTATATTGGGATGAAGAAGCGGGCGGCTATTTTTTCACTGCCGGCGACAGCGAGAATCTCATTGTCCGTACCAAGACGTCCAACGACGCCGCCACCCCCTCGGGCAACGGCGCCATGGTGGCGGTGTTGGCAAAACTGTTCTATCTCACCGGCAATCCCGATTATCGCGCCCGTGCTGTCGCGACGATGGCCGTGCTTGCAGTGGAAGCGCTTAAGTCCTTCCCCCACGGATCGACTTTGATGTCCAGCTTCGGTCTGCTGGAAGAGGCCGTGCAGGTGGTGATCATCGGCCACCCGGAGTCATCCGACACCAAGGCCATGGTGCGCGCGGCCCACCGCACCCCTAATCCTCATGTCATCGTCGCGGTATTGGAAAATACAGGCGCGCTGCCCGCCCATCATCCGGCCGCGGGCAAGCAGCGTCTCGACGGCCATGTCACGGCTTATGTCTGCCGCGGTCCGGTATGTGATGCGCCTGTGACAGCGCTCGCCGATCTGGAAGCGGCATTGGTGAAATAGTCATGCCGCAGCTCTCACTTCATTCGCCGGTGGGCGACCTCACGGTAAGCGCCGAGGACGATAAAATCGTCGCGGTGGATTGGGGCTGGGGACGGGATCAGACACCCACGCCGCTGCTGCGGGAAGCGAAGAAACAGCTGGAAGATTACTTCGACGGCAAATTGCGAAAATTCGACCTGCCGCTCGCACCAACGGGATCGGCTTTCCAGAAAAATGTATGGAAGGCCATGTGCAAGATCCCTTACGGCAATACGGCCACTTACGGCGATCTCGCCGCGCGGCTGGACTCAAGCGCCCGCTCTGTCGGAACAGCCTGTGGACGAAACCCGCTCCCCATATTGATTCCCTGCCACCGGGTCGTGGCGGCAGGCAATCGTCTCGGCGGTTATTCGGGGGACGGTGGCGGAAAAACGAAACTCACGCTCCTCCGCTTGGAAGGGAGCGGGATATTCCCGCTCCCTTGATTCAAGCCGATCGTTCGACTACTGCGGCGTGCTGGGAGTAGTCGGGGTCGTGGGCGTCATGGGTGCCGGGTTGACGGCCGGCGGCGTGGTGGCATTCGGCGCCGGGGTTTGTGTCCCCTGCTGCGCTTCCTGCTTGGCGTCGATCATCGCCTGATAATGGGTGG
>Ga0068855_100005558_pt1 | contig 15383 bp, 8 predicted proteins | sample KBSCornC52_FD_66592 | JGI IMG/M metagenome (GOLD analysis project Ga0068855, IMG submission 66592) | Corn rhizosphere microbial communities from Kellogg Biological Station, Michigan, USA - KBS Corn C5-2 | ecosystem: Host-associated > Plants > Roots > Rhizosphere > Soil ...
GGCGTGCAGGGACTTCCAATCGATTGTGGCGTTGTGACCTTGCACGTAGCAGTTGGAGCGGAAGTAGTCGCTGGGCTTGCGTGCGCTCTCACGGAATTTTTTGATCATGTACTCGTTCATCGTGCGCCGCCCGATGGTGGCGCGCATGTTGTTCGAGTCGTAAATCTCATCGAGCGTGTTGAGCACTTCCTTGACCCAATACAAGCCGCCGGTTTCGGCGATGACGATCTTGAGCTTGGGATGGCGATCGAAAACGCCGCCCGACAAGAAGTGCATCAGCGGGCCGCCCTTGTTCATGTTGGAGTAGTGGATCCAGACCTGATTGAACACAGCCGCACCGGGACCGGAGACCCAACCGCCGAAATCGCCGCCCGGGCTGAACGCACCGTGCATGTTGAACGGCAGGTTCAGCTCTTCGAGTGTTTTGAAGAATGGCTCGTAGTAGGGATCGCAAAAAGCCGGTAGCCGCGGCGGCCGGCCGCTGGCGACATAGGCGCCGCCACGCATGCCGTTCTCGGCCGCGAAGCGCGCTTCAGCGCACGCCTTATCGATATCCGCCAGGTCGACCATGAACGTGGTTGCATAACGGTCGGGATGGGTCTTGGCGAATTCCGAGGCGAAGCGGTTGTATGCGCGAATGCCCGCCCACAGCAGGTTCGGGCCGACGCTGCTCAACAGGAAGCCAAGTTGTGGGAACAGCACTTGGCCCACGGTGCCGTCGATCTCGAGCATCTTCAGACGCAAATCGGGATCGTCTTCACCGAGCACGGTCATGAACTCGTCTTCGTCGAATTTATCGTAGCCGAGCGATTGGATGATCTCGCGCCGCAGTTTCTGGTTGCCGGTGATGAATTCGCGTGAGTAGGGCACCGATCCGTCCTGCTTGCGATCGAGCAGCATGTCGAGCATTCGGCCCGGTGCCGCGGCCATCATCGCCATGGCGTCGCCGCCCTGTTTGGGTTGAGCTTCGTTTGCAGCCTTGGCAGCGCGCTCCGCTTGTATTTTCGTAGCGAGCGCTGCGGTTTCCAGGAATTCTTCGTACGCAGGCCGGAACTCCGGATCGAAATAAGGCAGGAAATTCGTCGTATTGTTGCCGAGATGGGTATCACCCGTAATCAATACAAAGTTATCGCTCATGTCCGTGGCTCCGAAGCTGCGAGGGGAGAGTGGTTATTTAAATAGTGTAAATACTATGTGAGGTATTTATACCAGTTTACGAACGCGTGCAAGCGCGCCGTCTGATCGCATATTCATGCTGCACTGCTAGATGAGCGCGATATTCAGAGCATCACCTGGCCGCCGTCCGCGTTCAGCGTCTGGCCGGTGATGTAGCGCGATTCGTTGCTCGCCAGAAAAACGGCTACCGGACCTATATCGTGATGCACGTCTCCAAGGCGGCCGAGTGGAATGCGTTCCGAGAGCTTGCTCGCCGCTTCGGGCTGACTCTCGAGAAATTTCTGCGCGGCCGGGCTCAACGCGGCCGGGCAGATTACATTCACACGAATGTCATATCTTCCCCATTCGCGTGCCACGCTGCGCGACAGTCCGCGGATCGCCTCCTTGTTGGCGCCGTACACCGACATGCCGAAAGCACCATGAATGCCGACGGCGGAGCCGAGATTGATGATGGAGCCGCCGCGTTCTTTCATGTGCGGGAAGCTTGCTTGCATGAAATACAAGGTTCCGAGCAGGCCCGACTCCAATATCATCGCGATCGTTGGATCATCGAAGTTCTCGAATGGCACGCCGGTGACAGTGCTTTGCGCATTGTTCACGAGCACGTCCAAGCGGCCGAATTTCGCAACCGTGGCGTGCACTGCATGCTGAGCGTCTGAGCGACTACGCGCATCGCCTGCTACGATGAGTACATCGGGTGCTCCTTGCGCGCGGATGAGTTCCGCAGCCGCGTGCAGCTTGTCTTCGTTCCGACCGGTGATCGCGAGCGTGGCGCCTTCCACTGCAAGTGCCAACGCAATGCCAAGACCAACACCCTGACCTGCGCCTGTGACAATGGCCACCTTGTCTAAGAGTATGTTCAAGATGTCCACCTCTGTTTCGACGGTGACTCACTTTGCAAGGCGCTGGGCGCTTTCCGACGGCGGAAAACCGGACAGCAGATTCATATTCATGTATTCGATGTTGTGACAAATCTTGCCGTCGCGGAACTCGACGATGTTGATATAGCGCTGCAGATAGGGTTGGCCGCTGTGGCGGAACACAGCATCTGCCTCCGCTTCATAAATGATCTTGTCGGGATCAGTGCAATCGTGAAACGCGATGTACTTCAAACGATAGTGTTTGAAGTTGTGCGGCACGCTTTGCACAGCCTTGACCTGATTGTCGAGACCCTGCGACTTCACGTTGAGATGCGGCAGTTCCATCACTACGTCGTCGGTGTAGTACTTCTCGATCTCGGTGCGCTCGCCCGCGACGATTTCGAACAGATGATCGGACTTGTAGCGCAGCAACGCCTTGTGATGTTCGCGCCGTTCGTAATCACCCATACCGTCTCCCACTCATGGCCGAGTCGACTTGCCCGATGCTCAATCCTTGAGCGTCATTGCACGACGACGCGCGCTCTTCCTAGATTTTGTACTTGGCAGAATTTCGCTTGCGCATCGCCCGAGCGGTGCGTGGTCACGCGAATCGACGGAAACCACGTTCCCCCTGTTGCGTAGCGTTGGATTCGTTTTAGCCTTACGCGTGTCGCGCCAGCCTTGAGAGGCTCATCCCACGCTGTCCAAACGCCACGACCTTCCGGATCGATCTCGACGCGTGTAATGGTGCCCGTGCCCGCAGGCGCTTCAGCGGTGATCGCGAGTTCCACTGTTTCACCTGCACTCACATCAGCGCGCAGAGCGCCGTTCACGCGCAATGAAACAACAGGCTGCAGTCCGCCTCGCGAAGCGTCTTGTGGTAACTCGATGGCGTTCGAGGCTGTGCGTTGATAATTGGATCGCGTCGGTTCGATGCCGTGTTCGACCCAAGCAATCACATCGCGAACTGCTTGATGCAGACACGCTTCATAGTCGATCAAGCGCGACGTCGGTGTGGGTGCATCCGTGGTTGGATAGAAGTGCGCGGGAATGTGCGCTGCGTGGTCGAGGAAGTTGATGGAGAGTTGCTCGCGCACGGCCTCAGCGCCCATCTTCTGCGCGCAGTAGTCGGCATAGTTCGCTGCGTGACTAGGCCAGTTCGCGGCATCCATACAGTGCTGCAGCAGAATCATCTTGCCCTTGAATTCGTATTTGTATGGCATGACGACGTCGACTTGATCCCAATCTTCCAGCCGCCGCGGTTCATAGATGGGCTTGCCATCCACCACGAGCTGCCGCCATTCGAAGTGTTGCGCGCCCATACGATCCGCCTCGAGATTGGCTTGCGTGCGGAAGTAGTAGCCGAAGGCGAGCAAATCACGGTTGTCGAGCGTGAGCTCATCGCCCACGGCGACGCCGGTGAACAAGCGATCGCCCAACGCGCCGGCAGCGCCGCCGAAGACGAGATCGCCGTCGACGGAGGAACAATAGAGAGACACGCCTTTGAGTTGACCCGTAGTGAAGCTTAATTGGCAGCCTTGCAGTCGCTGCGGATCGGTGTTGTCGATGCTTTTTAGCCGCAGCGCGACGACCGTATCGTCGGCCCGTGACATCGCCATGATGGCACTCATGCTGCGTAACTTACCCGTCATGACCTGAGCGCGAAGTTCGCCAGCAGTCACCATCTCGGTCACGCTGGCGCGCGTTTGCACTCGATAGCGCTGTAGCATTTCGGGCAGGTCATGACCGACGTAGCCCGTCTTGTTCCAAAAGTCGGTCAAATAACCGGGATCGAATTCGCGCAGCGTGCCGACTTGGCTCGTGAAAATGCTGCGAGCTTCGAAGGGCATGGCGAGCAGGAACTCGGCGCCGCGACCCCAGCCTGCGCGATAGAGTGCCGCGAGTGCTTCGCGCTGCTCTACGCGCAATGTCTTCCATGGATCACCGCTGCCTCCGACTTCACACGCGTCGATGACAGCGGGGAGTTGATCTGCGAGTAGTGTTGCTGCATGCATCGTGAGTCCATAAAACGGGCCCGGAAAACAGATGGCCCCCGGAACGGCGCCTTGCCACACATCAGGCGCGTACTCCATGCACAAGATGGAACGGCCGCCGCCGCCGCTGATGCCGTAGACGTAACCCCAGTCGGGTGCTGCTCCGTACATTTGCGCCGCAAGTTGTTTGGAATAGCGCGCCGATTCGGCGCTCGCACGAAAAGCAAGGGTGTCGCGGTCGTAACCGTGAAAGTCGCCGCTGCTATGACCGTGATTGGTTTCGACGAGATAGCTGCCGTTCGTAAACGCAAACTCGATGGATCGGAACCCGAAGGGCAGCGTGGCCGTGTTCTCGTTGCCGCCGGCGCCGCCTTCGAGAAGATGTAAGAAGCGGCGTTCGTAGAGGTTGGGTTCGGGAAAATAAAACGAAAATAACGTCTTCGTTCCTTCGAACCCGCCGTGCACGTACCGGTGACGTACCGGCTGGTCGCGCCATTCGTCCACATCGATGAAGGGCGCGCCAAAATTCCCAAACTTGCCCATGGGGGTATCCCTCGTTGTATGTGCTCGGTATCAGGCTTTGTCCGGCAACGTGACGATGGCTTGCATGGGGCACGCACGTTCGGCGCGCAACATGAGCGGCTCTTGTTCCGGCGCGATCTTTTGCGTCTTCAAATACGCTTTGCCGTCCGAGCCGATCGCAAATACCTCAGGTGCTACCGCAACGCATCGAGCATGGCCGTCACAAGTTGCTGGATTGATCCAAACGCGCATCGATTCCCCTTGCGCGCGAAGCGCGCCGCAAAAATCTAAATCGTGTAAAGAATAAAATTTAAATTACACGGAATTTGAAAGTGGCGCAAGAAATCCTCCTCATGTCGCGATGAGCTGAGTGAATTCATGACGATACGTCGAATGGGCGGCTGGCGACGGCATCTCGAAAATGCGTCCGCTCCACGTACACGGATTGACGCGCGAGTTGTATTCAGTATAAAAAATTGATCCTGACGTACGGAGATTGACGAAAGCACTGGACTCGCATTGCGATGGAACGTTGCTCGTGCGCGGTTTTCACGAACGACCGCGCGTAACAAGACGACGAAGAGGCGGTTGATTCACAACGTAACTTGGTAAGGGGGATTCTGTGACTGACGAACAATCTGTTCGCGTAACACGGCGCGAAGTCATTTCCGGTGCGGCTGCCAGTGGTCTCGTGCTCGGGGTGGGACTTGCGCAACCGTTGTTTGCCGAAACAGCGGACAAGCGCTTACCTGCCCCGGACTACGTTTCTGACGATAAATTCTTCGGCAAGGCATTCATCGACATCGACGAATGGCGCGACAAGCCAGTGCGCTTTCGTTACGTGCATGGCGGATTCGAAGGCACCGATGCACGCTTCTCGTTTTACCTTCCTGAGAAAGCGCAATACAAGCAGCGCTTCTTTCACACGCTGCAAGGCGGCACGGGCGGCAGCGAAAACACAGTGCTCGATGCCATTAATGCATACAACCAATTCGGCGTCGTCGCACCGCAGGCGTTGCTGGCGGCCTTCGATTGCGGCGGCTACCTCATCGAATCCAACCAAGGACATTTCGGAGATGATCTCGCCGGTGTGAAGAATGACCACACCATCTTGTGTTATCGCACGAGCGTGCAAACGGCGAAGTTTGCAAAACAAGTGGCGCAGCAGATGTACGGAGCAGCGCCACAGCATGGTTATCTGTACGGCGGCAGTGGTGGAGCGGTTCGCACGATCAATTGCCTCGAGAGCGTCAAAGGCATTTGGGATGCCGGCGTGCCGTTCGTGTGTCCGCACGAGTCATCGGGTACATTTTTCTCCATTCAAGCGAATGCCGTGCGTCTTCTCGGCCGCGACAAGTTGGCGATGTACAACGATGCGGTGGAAGTGGGCGGCAGCGGCAATCCCTTCCAAGGACTCGACAACGAACAGGCCGACGCACTCAAGATATTGTACAAAACCGGCCATTCGCGCCGCATCGGTCTCGATAATCCCGTGGAGCAAGTGCTGGTCTGGTCGTATGCCGCGTGGGACGCGGAAACCGCCGATCCAACGTACTGGGACGATTTCTGGACCAAGCCCGGCTATCTCGGTCACGACTCGCCCAGGGTCTTCGAGAAGGACCGCGTGCAATTCAAATCCCGCGTGAAACGTCTGCTCACGCTCAATGATCTGAAAGATCTGAAGTTGGATCCGAATTTCGTCGATGAACTCGGCATGGGACCGCAAGCAGCATTTCGGGCTGCACGTGCGAACCCGCGAGGTCCAAACGCTCCAATCGCCTTGGTTCTCGAAGACCGGTCCGACAAACAGTCTCGGCTGGGTTGCTCGAGCGTGATCTTCAGCGGCGCTGCACAGGGTCGAGAGCGTTTCGTCTTCGCCGTACTCGGCGATGTTCTACTCCTCGGAGGCAACGGTAAGGAATTGTTGGAAGGCGTCAAAGTCGGCGACGAAATCACCATCGACAATCGCAAGTATCTGTCCTTCTGCTACCAGTGGCAGCACCAAGTCGAACCCAAGTTCCGCGAATGGGCGCACAGCGTCGTGGATGGGCGGGCTATCTATCCGCAGCGCCCCAAGATGAAGCGCATCACGGCGATGTATCCGCACTCTTATGACGTGGGTACGCGCAAGATCATGATCGTCGAGAACCTCATGGATCGAGGTACGTGGCCGTCGAGTGCCGCGTCCATACAAGAGCAATACAAGAAGGTACGAGGCGAGCAGTGGTTGCGCGACAACTTCCGCATCTATTACAACGACCATGCGTGGCACGGCACCGTGACTGCGGATGTTCCAGGTATACCGGCGCCCGTGCTCACGACGAAGCTGATCGATTATCAAGGCATTCTGCATCGCGCATTGCGAGACATGGTCGCATGGGTGGAGCAAGGCAAGGCGCCTCCGCCGAGCACTCATTACGAATACACCATGGATTGCGATATTCAGGTGCCCGCGACGGCTGAAAAGAGACTGGGATTGCAGCCTGTGGCCACGCTGGCCGGCAATGGCAAGGAGAATCGCGTCGAAGTGAAAGCAGGCCAGCCTGTGCAGTTCGTCACGCGTGCGGAAGTGCCGCCCAACATGGGAATGTTTGTGAAGGCGGAAATAGATTTCGATGGTACCGGCGCGTATCCATACAAACACACCGGGTTGGATGGCAAGTCGAGCAAGCTCGAATTCCAAACGAGTCATACCTACGACAAGCCGGGCACGTACTACGCGTGTGCGCGTGTGGCGAGCCAACCGGAAGGAGACACGAAATCACCGCTCTATAACGCGATCAACTTGGCGCGTATTCGCGTGGTTGTGACCTGAGTGACGATTCAAACGCAGCGTGCGAACGCCCACACCTGTAGGTTGGCGTTCGCCAGTTCTTCGTCATTGCAGTACTTGCGTCGACGCCGGTAGCCAGCTACCGGCGTCCACGTGAGCGATTCCATGCGCGCACCGTAGCTCGATGCAAGACGTTTCATGAACTCGACCGCGAATTGCGGTGTCAGCGACTCCACCAAGATCAAGGAACCTTGCGGTCTGAGTACGCGTGCCACCTCGCGCAGCATGTCGAGCTTCATGTTCCAAACGTGCTCGGCCGCTTGACGCATGCGCGTGCGCAATGCTTCTAATCGCGCCCATTCGCGCCGCTCGAGTAATCCTTTGACCAGTGCGGCGTACTCTTCTCCGTTCGTGCAGCCTGTGAGTTGTTGCGGTGTGAAGCCGAGCCCGGCATCGCCGAAAACGTTTCTTGCGAGCACACAATCCACCGTTGCCGAGCGCAGTGCTAACTTGCGTGCGTCGCTGCGCATCCGGCAGTGCTCGGCCGATGCTCGCTCCACTACGGATGCGATGTCGCAGGCAACGAAGAAATCCCCCGGATGGAGGGAACGGGGCGGCTGCGGCTTGTCGCCGCAGCCAACTTCGAGAATGACGCGTCCTTGGTCGAGTGCTTCTTCCGGTTCATTCATGCATCGAAACGCGCCTGCATCGGGACGCAATATCAAGCCGCGGCGGATGCGGTCAGCTTAGGTCCGACACGATCTGCGATGGGTTGCAGTTTCTTGACGTCGAAGCCATACAGTTTGGCGGCGTTCAATCCCAAGAATTTGCGCGCGTCTTCGATCGATGTGCCGGTGTCCGCCATGAGTTTCTTGATCTCCTGCACCGAGTACGGCCAAGTGGATTCGGCGTGTGGGAAATCGGAAGACCACACGACGTTGTCGATGCCGACGGTACGCAATGCTTTCCAATCCAAGGCGGAGTTGTGACCTTGGACGTATACATTGGTCTTGAAGTAGTCGCTCGGTTTGCGCGGAAATTCCTTGAACTTCTTGACCGTATTCGGGTTCATATTGCGCAACGAAATCGACGTGCGCTGATCGGTCGAATTGTAAATTTCGTCCAGAGTCTGCAGCACCTCCGTCGCCCAGTACAGTCCGCCCGATTCCGCCACGACGATTTTCAATTTCGGATGACGCTCGAACACGCCGCCCGAGAGGAAGTGCATGAGCGGTCCGCCCTTGTTCAAGTTGAGGTAGTTGATCCAGATCTGATTGAAGACCGCCGCGCCGGGGCCCGCGACCCAACCGGCTTGGTTGCCGCCGGGGCTAAAGGCGCCGTGCATGTTGAACGGTAAGTTGAACTCTTCGAGTGTCTTGAAGAAGGGTTCGTAGTAAGACTCGGAGAATGCCGGCAGCCCGGGCGGACGGCCGCCGGCGATGTACGCGCCACCGCGCATCCCGTTCTCTCCGGCGAAACGCGCTTCCTCGCACGCTCTCTCGATGTTGGAGAGATCGACCATGAATGTCGCCGCGTAGCGATCGGGATGGCTCTTGGCAAATTCCGCGGCAAAGCGGTTGTAAGCGCGGATGCCCGCCCAGAGCAGTTCCGGACCGACGCTGCTCAGCAGAAAGCCGACTTGCGGGAAGAGCACTTGGCCGACGGTGCCGTCGACTTCCAGCATCTTCAAACGCAGGTCGGGATCGTCTTCGCCGAGCACGGACATGAATTCGTCCTCGTCGAATTTATCGTAGCCGAGCGAACGGATCACTTCGCGGCGGATTTTTTGATTCTCGGCGATGTACTCGCGTGAATACGGTACGGAGCCATCCCCGCGCCGATCTACCAGCATGTCGAGCATGCGGCCCGGCGCGGCAGCCATCATCGACATCGCATCGCCGCCCATTGCCTTGCCCTTGCCGCCGGCCGCTGCTTTCGCGAGGCGTTCAGCCTGGATCTTTTGGGCGAGTGCCGCCGTTTCCAGGAACTCCTGATAGGCGGGCCGATATTGCGGATCGAAGTAGGGCAAGAAATCCGTGTGATTGCTGCCCAGATGCGTATCGCCGGTGATGAGAACTAAGGCGTCTGTCATGTGCATTCCCCTGCAGTGCGTTGCGAATCTGTGTCTCTAAATCGTGTAATGAATGCAGATTAAGATACATTTATTAAAACGCGGGTGCAATACCGACCTGGCGGCATTCGAGTCGAAGGTACAGGTTGTGCGATGCGACAAGCGATTTGCATGGGCTGCATTGGGTATTTGGATGAGTCGTCCATTCGAGAAAACGCGTATCGCTGCGAGCGAACGGACGAAAGAAATCGTCCGCTTCCACTTGCATATGGATTGACGTACACGTTTGAATAAAATTAGTATAAAAAAATAAACATGCTATCTGACTGTTTTAAGGTCAGCGCTGGACGCCCGCACAGCAGCGCATAGCTGCGGGTGCGATGCGATGAACGGACGCTCTGCCAGTGTTGTACTCAACGCAAAAAAGGCCAATGGGGGATCGCAATGACTGACGAGCAATCCGTTCGCGTGACAAGGCGCGAGGTGATTTCAGGTGCCGCGGCCAGCGGCTTGATGCTTGGTGTAGGACTTGCTGGGCCGCTACTAGCCGATACGGCGGGCAAGCGACTACCCGCACCAGACTACGTCCCCGACGACAAATTCTTCGGTAAGGCATTCATCGACATCGACGAATGGCGCGACAAGCCCGTGCGCTTTCGCTACGTGCATGGCGGGTTCGAAGGCACCGATGCACGATTCTCGTTTTATTTTCCTGAGAAGGCACAGTACAAGCAGCGGTTTTTTCACACGCTGCAAGGCGGCACGGGCGGCAGCGAGAATACAGTGCTCGATGCGATCACTGCGTACAACCAATTCGGCGTCGTTGCGCCGCAAGCGTTGCTCGCCGCGTTCGATTGCGGCGGTTTCATCATCGAGTCCAACCAGGGACATTTCGGTGATGACCTCACGGGTGTAAAGAACGACAACACCATCTTGTGTTATCGCACGAGCGTGCAGACGGCGAAGTTTGCAAAGCTAGTGGCGCAGCAAATGTACGGAGCAGCGCCACAGCATGGTTATCTGTACGGCGGCAGCGGCGGTGCAGTCCGCACGATCAATTGCCTCGAAAGCACCAAGGGTATTTGGGATGCCGGTGTGCCGTTCGTGTGTCCGCATGAGTCGTCGGGCACGTTCTTCTCCATTCAAGCGAACGCAGTGCGTCTGCTCGGCCGTGACAAGCTCGCGAAGTACAACGATGCGGTGGAGGTAGGCGGCAGCGGCAATGCTTTCGAAGGTCTCGACAACGAACAGGCCGAAGCACTCAAGATATTGCACAAAACCGGACATCCGCGTCGGATCGGTCTCGACAATCCCATGGAGCAGGTTCTGGTCTGGTCCTATACCGCTTGGGATATCGATCGCGGCGATCCGTCGTTTTGGGAAGATTTCTGGACCAAGCCCGGCTATCTCGGCCACGACTCTCCCCGGACGTTCGAAAAGGATCGCGTGCAATTCAAATCGCGCGTGAAGCGCCTGCTCACGATCAGCGATTTGCAAGCGCTCAAGCCCGATCCGAACTTCGTCGACGAATTGGGCATGGGACCTACTTCGATATTTCTCGCAGCGCATTTGAATCCTCGCGGTCCAAACGCGCCCGTTGCGTTGGTGCTCGAAGATCGATTCGACAAACAGTCGCGATTGGGCTGTTCGAGTCTACTGTTCAGCGGCGCGGCACAAGGTCGCGAGCGCTTCGTCTTCGGCGTGCTCGGCGATGTTTTGGTCGTGGGAGGCAACGGCAAGGAATTGTTGGACGGTGTCAAAGTCGGCGACGAAATCTCCATCGACAATCGCAAATATCTCTCCTTCTGCTACCACTGGCAGCATCAAGTCGAGCCCAAGTTCCGCGAATGGGCGCACAGCGTCGTGGACGGGCGGCCTATCTATCCGCAGCGTCCCAAGATGAATCGCATCACGGCGATGTATCCGCATTCCTACGACGTGGGTTTGCGCAAAATCATGATCGTCGAGAACCTGATGGACCGCGGCACGTGGCCGTCGAGTGCCGCGGCCATCCGCGAGCAATACAAGAAAGTGCGGGGCGAGCAATGGGTGCACGATAACTTCCGTATCTACTACAACGACCACGCTTGGCACGGCACCGTAACTTCGAATTTCCCCGGTGAACAGCCGCCGGTGTTGACGACGAAGTTGATCGACTATCAAGGCATTCTGCATCGCGCATTGCGAGACATGGTCGTATGGGTGGAGCAAAGCAAGATGCCGCCGCCCAGCAGTAACTACGAATACACGTGGGATTGCGACATCGTCGTGCCTGCAACGGCCGCGAAGAGATTGGGGTTGCAGCCTCTCGTCACGCTGGCCGGCAACGGCAAGGAAAACCGCGTAGAAGTGAAAGCGGGACAGCCCGTGCAGTTCACCACGCGTGCGGAAGTGCCGCCCAACATGGGCATGTTCGTCAAAGCGGAATTGGATTTCGACGGCACCGGTGCCTATCAATACAAACACACCGGCTTGGACGGCAAGGCCACCAAGATCGAATTCCAAACGAGCCATACCTATGACAAGCCGGGGACCTACTACGCGTGCGCGCGCGTGGCGAGCCAACCTGAAGGAGATACGAAGTCACCGCTATACAACGCAATCAATATGGGGCGCATTCGGGTAGTCGTGACCTGAGGTGCGCCACCGAGTTCGAAATCCGATCACATCAAAAACACGGCATTTTGCAAATGGGGGAATCATGAAAATTCAAACGACGGCCCTTGTCTTTGCGACGCTGACAAGCGGTTTGGTGATAAGCGATACGATTTACGCCGCGGGATTGGAACTAGAAGAGATCGTAGTGACCGCGCGCCGGCGCGAGGAAAACTTGCAACAAGTTCCGGTGGCGGTGACTGCATTTAGTCCGCAGCAATTAGTGGAGAAGGGCATCACGAGCAACCAAGCGTTGTTGTATCAGACACCGTCGTTGGTGACGACCAACTTTGCCGGCAGCGGTTTGATCGAGGCCGGATATACCATCCGTGGTCAAGGTCCTGGTTCTGGCGCGACCAACGTCGGCGGCGTGGTGGCGTACTTCGCCGAAGTGCCGACACATCTGACCTCGATACCTTATTACGACATGGCTTCGATTCAAGTATTGAATGGTCCACAGGGCACGCTCTTCGGACGCAACACGACGGGTGGCGCGGTATTGCTCATGCCGCAAACACCGATAGACAAGTTCGAGGGCTACGCGCGCATCCAGGGGGGCAACCTCAAGTACGGTGAAGTCGAAGGTGCAGTGAATGTGCCGCTCGTGAGCGACAAGGTGATGCTACGCCTGGCGGGTGATCTGTTGACTCGCGAGGGCTATGCGACCAATGCGTTCACCGGCACACAGCTCGATAACAAGCACGGCCAGTTTTACCGCGCATCATTGCGTTTGAAGCCGACGGAGTGGTTGGACAGCACGTTTATCTACGACGTCGTGCAAATCAATACACACGGCGGCGGCATGGTGCTCGCCTATGCCAAGCCAGGAAGCGGTGCGGATCTCACGTATGGTCCAGCCTTGGCGCCATTCTTCGGCGGAGTGACTTTGCAGAGCGCCTATGCCGGACAGGTACAGCGTGGAGTCGATTCGCCTGCGCTCGATACTCCCACACGCGAAATTCGCACACACAAAACGGGTATCAACACGACGACCATCGATCTCGGCGACACGTTCTTGGGCGGCATCAAGCTCAAGAACATCGCAAGCTTCCGGCAGAACGACATCAATCAGGCGCGTGACTTCGACGGTACGCCGCTGCCTATCGTCAACAATCCTATCTTGAGTGAATACAGCCAGTATTGGACCGAAGAATTCCAGGTCCAAGGCAGCTCATTGAGTCAACGTCTGCAATGGACGTTGGGCTTTTATCACGACGAGACGCAGCTCATCGATCCAAACAGGAATCGCACGCAGCAAGTTCTGTTTGGCGCTCCCTTCGCCATTCCGGGTCTACCGCTTACGCCGCTCACGATCTACAGCGGTCGTTACGATCGCAGCAATGCAGTGTTCGCTCAGGACACTTTCAACATCACGGACAAGCTCAGTCTCACGACTGGATTCCGCGAGACGTGGGATTTCACGCGCACGAAGAGCCAGCAGTTCAGAGGGCCGACTCAGTCCGTCTGCGGTTTCTCGGTGCCGGGCACCACGACGCCGCTGCCGTTGAATTCGTGCGTACAGCAAGCGTCGGGAAGCTGGAAGGCGCCCACGTGGACCATCAGCGTGGATTACAAATTGACCGACAGCTTACTGATGTATATCGCGAGCCGTCGCGGCTACAAAGCCGGAACGTTCAATTCGCAACTCGCTTCCTCGGACCCCTTGTTCCTCGTCAAACCCGAGACCGTGACCGATTTCGAATTCGGCACCAAGGCTGATTGGAATGTCGGGGCCGTCAAAAACCGCACTAACGTTGCACTGTACTGGAGTAACTACAACGACATCCAACGCAACGTCAGTACCGTCGTGAACGGCGTCATCGGCACGTTGGCGCGCAATGCCGCGAAAGCGCGCATCCGTGGTATCGAAATCAGTGATTCGACCTACTTCGGCGATCAGCTCGAAATGCAGCTGACCTATTCGTACACGGATGCCAGCTTCACGGAAGTGTCCGATCCGATTCTGCTCGCGGCAAGCGGCGGCGAATTGTCGGGCGTGCCCAAGCATAAGGGTTCGCTCACGTTGCGCTATCACGTGCCTGTCGATGCATCGGTAGGCGACATGGCCATCGGTGCGACGGGATTTCACCAGACGCGTTGGAACTGGGTCGATGCGATCGGCACGGAACCGCTTGGATTCTCGCCTGAAGTCACGACCATCGATGGCCGCGCCGATTGGCGCAACATCATGGGCTCGAATGTGGATTTCGGTTTGTGGATCAAGAACGCCACGGATAAGCGCTATAGCTTAGGCGGTGTTGCGCTCAGCTCGACTGTGGGCACGGTGACGTACGTGTATTCGGAACCGCGAACCTACGGTGCGGATATTCGCTACTCGTTCGGCAAATAGAGGTGGATGTCGATGAGGCGCGGGACGCGCCTGTGCCTCATCGGTATGTTCACGGAGGGTTCAAGGGCACGGACATGCGGTTCTCGTTTTATTTCCCCTACGAGAAGCTACTGTGAACGTGTCCTGATGATCGATGTCGGCGGCCCGGCGGCAGTGAGCCCGTCGCGACCGCCGGCATCGGGTCATCGAGTCTCATCACTGCATTCGACGCCGGCTGTTATCTACTCCTCGAGCCCTCGTGCATGGATTTTCCACGCACGGTGAAACCTGCCAGAATTGCGCCGCGAGCGACAGGCGACAACCATCGCCTGCATCCGCAGACTATAAACAATCGACGCGGATCCCTATGTCATCGTCAAATCTCGATGCCGACCAACGCACGGCCACCGGTGTTGGGGCCGGTAGCGATTTCCAAGGTAATCGACCTGAGAGTGACGCAACGTCGCCCAAGCAAATCGGTCCGCGCGTTCGCGCGCCACATATCTTTGCGTCATTACTTGCGCTTCTCGGTGTCGTGCTCTCGGTGGGTGGCGTACGCCTCGCCACTTTGGGCGGGTCTCTCTACTATCTCGTAGCGGGCGCAACGCTAATCGCTTCGGGTGTTTTGTTGTGGCGCCGTCAGGCTCTGGGCGCGCGGCTATATGCGCTGCTCACGCTCGGCACCGCCATATGGGCCGTATGGGAAAGCGGCTTCGATGGTTGGGCGCTTGCGCCCCGCGTCGTGCCTTTCCTGGTTGTTGGTGGGTTCTTACTACGACCGGGATTACGTCGGGCTCTCGAGCCTCGCGGCGATCAGTCGTTGCTGCGTTCGCCGTTTACGTGGATCTTTGCCGTCATGCTGTCGATCGTTGTCGTCGGCGTGGCAGGGCATAGACCGTATCCTGTTTTACCGTTTCCATCGACAGCAGTGCAGACACCTGCGCAGCCACTCACAGATTGGCAGCATTTCGGTCGCACGTTATCCGGCACGCGTTACGCACCT
>Ga0068855_100005560_pt1 | contig 15380 bp, 13 predicted proteins | sample KBSCornC52_FD_66592 | JGI IMG/M metagenome (GOLD analysis project Ga0068855, IMG submission 66592) | Corn rhizosphere microbial communities from Kellogg Biological Station, Michigan, USA - KBS Corn C5-2 | ecosystem: Host-associated > Plants > Roots > Rhizosphere > Soil ...
AATGTCTCCCGGCATCTGTCGTTGTACAAAGCGCCGAATACCGCGCCGGGACTGTGGAGGCCGGGCACCAACACCAACCCCTTCAATCCCTTTCCGGATCTCGGCGGCATCGGTCAGATCCACTACGGCGGCGTGAGCACGTACAACTCGTTGCAGACCAAGCTGGAGAAGCGGTACTCCCATGGGCTGTCGTTCCTGGCAACCTATACCTGGTCCCATGCCCTTGACGATGCCAGCGATGCAGGCGGCCTGTTCACCGCGATTGGCAACCGCAATCAGGCGCTGATTCCATTCATCGATGAACTCACCAACTCCGTCTTTGACATCCGTCACCGCGTCACCGTCAACGGCAACTATGAGTTGCCCTTTGGCAGGGGCAGAGCATTCCTCAACCACTCGCGCTGGGCTGACGAGACGGTTGGCGGCTGGTCGACGAGCTTGACCTGGGCGGCGCAGACGGGCGTGCCGTTCACGGTTGGGCCGAATATCAGTACGGCAGCCGGCGGCGGCGGCCGCGCATACGCCATCCGCAATCCATTCAGCGGAGGCGGCACACCCGATCCAACCAATCCAAGCCTCACCTCCTGCCCGACCGAGGTGCGGACCAAGCTGAACTACATCAACCCCTGTGCCTTCCGCAACCCAATTCCGGGTGAGACGATCTCGGACGCCACGCACCCGGTCGGTTCGGTCAATGCGGATGGAAGTCGCGTCCTTTACCAGGCGCCGGTCATCGACAAAGCCACTGCGATCGCCCTTCTCGGCGGTGTGCAGAACAACGTCTATGGTCCCGGCTACTATCAGGTAAACATGTCTGTGTTCAAAACATTCCCCACCTGGCGAGAGCAGAAGCTGCAGTTCCGTGCGGACGGTTTCAATGTATTGAACCACCCGACGCTGGGAACTCCCAATGGCTCCATGAACGCGAATGGAGGCCTTGTCTCCGGGCCGAAGTTCTTCCAAAACAACACCCCGGATGCCCGTTTCTTCCAATTGTCGTTGAAGTATGTGTTTTAGTTGATTGCAGCTCACCCATCCGCGAGAGTGAAGGGAATTCCCCTTCACTCTCGTCTCTTCTTCGGAAGGTTGCAGTAATTTAACCGATTTGAATTCATTCTGCACAGAGAGGTTCTCTTTATCTATGCATCTGTCTCTTAAGAGGAGTTTTGTCGCCGTCGCCGTCTTCGCTGCTCTTTCCTGTGGAGAAGGTCTTGCGCAGTCGGGACCAGTCACGCTCTCTTCTCCCGACCAGCAGCTCGTCATGCAGTTCACGACCGTTGCCGAGAAGGGGGCCACCGACGCTGGAGGAAAGCTCGTTTACTCCGTAACGTTCCATGGCAAGCCGTTGCTTGATGCATCTGCGCTGGCCCTTGAGCTGGCCGGCCAGCCGGTTCTGGGAAGCAAGGTGCAGATCGCCGAGAGCACCCTGGGAAAGGGAGACGACGATTACACGCTGATTGCCGGAAAAGCCAGCCAAATCCACGATTCATACAACAAGGTTGAGCTGCGCGTTGTGGAGCCGGGCGGGCCAAAGAGGACACTTCTGATTGAGGCCCGCGCCTATAACGACGGGATCGCCTTTCGGTATGTGCTTCCCGAACAGGATGCGATCAAGGAACTGCATTTGAAGCAGGAAGACACAGAGTTCCGCATCAGTACGGATGCAACCACATGGGCGCTGGCGCTACCCAACTATCGCAGCAGTTATGAAAGCGAGTACGTGAAGCTGCCCATCACCGCCTTTAGCAACCAGGGGGGAGTCTCAAGTCATTTCCTCATCGGTCTGCCTCTGCTGATGCACTCGCCGGGAACGGCATGGATGGCGCTGACCGAGGCCGATCTCGAAGGCAATGCAGGAATGTATGTCACGAACCCTTCCGGAAACTGGGCAGGACATTGGTTCGTATCGGAGCTCTCTCCGCGACTCGATCAATCCGGTCTGGCGCTTTCGACGACCCTGCCTCACCACTCCGCGTGGCGGGTTCTATTGGTCGCCGATAGCCCTGGGAAGTTGATGGAATCCAATATCATCACCGATCTGAATCCGCCCAATCGAGTGCAGGATACGAGTTGGATACACGCCGGAAAGGCTTCGTGGAACTGGTGGGCGGGCGACATCGGGCCGGACGGCAAGTCGGCATTCACTACGAAGAACATGGAGTACTACGTGGACTTCGCCGCAAAGTCCGGCTTTCCTTATATGCTCCTTGACGCCGGTTGGGCAGATGGGCGGAACATCACGAAACTTCGCGGCAATGTGGACGTGCCGGAGCTGGTGCGATACGCCGCCTCCAAACATGTTAAGGTCTGGATCTGGCTCTACTCCGAGTCGGTCATGGATCAGATGAAGGAGGCGTTTCCGCTCTATGAAAAATGGGGCGTGGCCGGGGTGAAGATCGACTTCATCAATCGCGACGACCAAAAGGGAATCAAGTTCTACTACGACGTCGCACGCGAGGCCGCGGACCATCACCTCATGGTGGACTTTCATGGAGCCACCAAGCCTTGGGGCATCGAGCGGACGTATCCCAACGTGCTCAGCTACGAGGCGGTCCTCGGCGCGGAAAACAACAAGGTCGCACGGCGGGACAGCCCGGTCGATCGCAGTGTCTTCCCGTTCACCCGCATGATTGCCGGGCCGCTGGATTACACCCCGGGCGGTTTCAACAACGTAACGGAAGACGGATTTGTCGCGCAAGACAAGAACCCCATGATTATGGGGACACGGGCGCAGCAGTTGGCGTTGTACGTCGTCTTCCAGACCCCCTTCCAGATGGTCTCTGACAGCCCTCAGGCATATGCCGGCCAGCCGGCGTTCAAATTTATTGAGGACGTGCCGACCCAATGGGACTCGATGCGCGTGATCAATGGGGAGCCGGGTGAGTTCGTCACCATCGCGCGCCGCCACGGTCAGCAATGGTATCTCGGCAGCACCACAAACTGGACGCCGCGCGAACTCCACGTGCCGCTGGATTTCCTGGGGGCGGGCCGTTACGTCGCCGAGATCTATGAAGACGCACCGGATGCCGGAACACATCCGAAGCATGTCACCATCAGGCAACAGGTAGTAACCAGGGGTGAGAAGCTGACCCTTCGGCTGGCTTCGGGCGGCGGTTGTGCAATCCGGTTCGTTCCGCGGCATGGCAATAAATGATGGGCAGCCGAGACGGCAAAGCGTCAGCATTATCGCTGAAGCCGATCTTAGGTTCCCTCGGACTCTGCCAGGCCGTCCAGGCGGTCCATGAAGAGGGGAAGATTGCTTCGGAAGATAATGTGGGGTGCCAGGCGCGTGACTGGAGATGTCTTCCTGTCTTCCAGCAGATAGTTGACCAAGCTTTCAAACGCAACCTTTCCCTGCGTAAAGGGGCGCTGATAAAGGGTCGCCAGGATCTTTCCCGCCTCGATTAAAGGGACGAGTTCCTGGAAGAGATCGGTCGTGACCACTTGGATCTTACCGAGCAATCCTTCCTCTTCGAGTGCCTGGAGGACCGGAATGCTGTTGGCGGTACTGATGTAAAGCCCCTGCGGCTTCGTTTCTCCATGCAAGAGTGCGATTGTCTGGCGATAGGCTTCCCTGGGCCGCTCATGAGATTCCACTGCAGGCAGCAGGCTGAGTTGCGGAGCAAGCATGGCGAGCGTGGCCGCGAAGCCGCGCAGTTTCTCCGCATGATCGAGGGTGGTCAATTCCCCGGTGATGGTAGCGACATGGGTCTTGCGAGAGAGTTTGAAGGACAGAAGCTCCGCGGCGATCGCGCCGCTGGAGTAGGCATGGGAGGAGACCAGGCCGATTCGTCCGCTGCCCGGTGCGTCGCTCGCCACGCAGAGCATCGCTGTTCCCTGGGCGGTGAGGCGACGGATGACCGGATCCAGCTTTCTGGGATTGCCGGGAGTAAAGATAATGCCGTCGCACTTGTCCTTCAGACGGGCCTCCAGCAATTCAATGTCGCCCTGACCCATCCGCGGGTATTCGTGAAAGGTAAGATTCACATGAATCCCAGTCGTTGCTTCTGCTGCGGAGCGGATTCCCGCGCGGAGCGGATCAAAAAAGTGGGAGATCTGTCTCGGAAGGACGACGGCGATCTCGATTCTGCGGTTGAGTTTTAATGCCTGCGCCGCCAGATTCGGCTTGTAGCCCAGCTCTTCGGCTTTTTGCAAAACGCGCGCCTTGGTCTTCAGGCTTACCCCGGACCGATCATGCAACGCACGATCGACCGTGCCGATCGAAATTCCGAGCGCCTTCGCTATGTCTTTGATACCAGAAGTTTTGGGTGCGATGGTCATATTGGCAAAAGTTACAAGGGGAGCTGAAATCTATGTTACGGCGATTCTCCATCCGTCACGCAGACCTCTTGCTAGCGATTCACTTCCTCGCGGCTCACTCCAAAGAGCGATTTTTGTTTCGAGCGGGATTTAAAAGATCGGGGTGAGGGGATTTGAACCTCCGATTGCGGTCCCGAAACCGAAGCAGATGTTCTAATATATTGATCCTTCTCGTCCGGCGCTGCGTCGTAGTATACCGTTTTACTTGATATTTGGCAGGATTGACCCAACGTCTGATCGGATCGAACCTATGACCTCTTCTGTGCCACGGAATTGTCAGAACCTTAAGATATTGACGGCAACGACAGAGGCCGCTGAGCGATACAACGTCGTCAAGAGGGCATGAGAGTTCTGGCTCGACGTTATGGGATCAACCCGAAGACGGTCGACAAGGTGGAAGAAGCGTAACTCCACTGCCGATCGCCGGACGGGTCCGACCGTCCCAGGTCGAGTGTTCTGTCGGTGGAACAGGAGGCCATGCTCATCGCGTTTCGCAAGTACACGTTGTTGCCGCTCGAAGATTGCAAACTGTGGACGTAACCCGAGATAATTTACTCTCAGCCCAATCAGCAAATGACTGGACTATACGCCTAGTAAAGCTGACAGATGGTATTCTTGAGCAAGATATTCGCCGGAAGGGTATTCATTACCTTCCGTTGAGGTCAGGGCGCATAACTCAGCGGTAGAGTGCCACCTTCACACGGTGGAAGTCGTAGGTTCGAATCCTGCTGTGCCCACCAACACTAAATCAATGAAATAAATAGACTTAGAGAGTCAAGCTTAATCAACAATTCTGAGGAAACAAGGGCACTAAAAAGGCACTGAAGGAATAGTAGCGTCGACTAGCGCCTGCAGTCGAGCAAAAAGAAGCCCACCATTTCCGGTGGGCTTTGTGGTTTACAGAAGAGAGTTAGTTGGCCTTGGGTACGACAAACAGGCTGCCGACATGCCTCTGCGCAGTTCTCTTGGCGTCGGCATCGGCCTCGGCCTGCTGGTACAACTCCATCGTGATCGACGCATTCGCGTGCCGGAGCAGCTCCTGCACGACCTTCACATGCTCACCCTTGGTCGCGAGGATTGAGGCGAGCGACCGCCGGAACGTGTGCCAGCCGATCCGCTTGGTGATCCCTGCCGCTTTAGCGGCTGGCTGGATGTAATTTTGGAGGACCTCGCTCAACCAAACAGGTGCCTTGCCGTCCTTGACGGCTGAAGCAAATACCCAGTCGTCCTCACCTGGGTACAGAGACTTGCCCCTCCATTCGATCAGAGCCTCGGCCAGATCCTTCGGAATGGGCACGCCTTTGCGGCTGCCCTCAGTCTTCAGCTTGGTCTGCATCCGCTTGACGATGCCCCTCTCTAATCGGAGCCACAGGCGGTCGAATTCAAAATCTGACCACTTCAATCCCATAATCTCAGACCTACGGAGGCCGGTCACCGCTGCGATCAGGACGGCAATCCGGTGCATAGGATCGGTCAGTCGGCCGAGGATTGCCTGCATCTCTTGAAGAGTGAGGATGTCAGGGATCGAAACCCGCTTCGAGCTCTGCCGGACGGATGCGATCGGGTTGACGCCCTTCCAATGTTCATGGCGGATGGCGTGCGAGTACAGGCAGGACATCTGATTGCGTAGCTTTGCCTTGGTGGCTGGGGCGTAGGACAGCGAACTGAGCCACTTCTCGATGCCCACGGCCTTGACCTTGTCGAGGTAGTGATCTCCCCATTCAGGGAGTATGTACCGCTTGAAGTTTTCGAGATAGCACTCGATAGTCGTGGGGGACCGATCCGCGTGGGAGCAGCGGAGTTCCTCTGCCTGGAAGTGACCCCACAATTCCCGGATCGTCATTTTCCCGATGAGTTCTTCGCGGGCGTTTATCTTAGCGCGTAGGTTCTCAACCTCACGCTGGACATCGGACTTAGTTGGAAATCGCTTAATGTCGCCGATAGTCTTCTTGCGCTGGACACGGGTGCCATCTTTCTTGAGCTCCCTCCAGCGGTAGACCGACATATCGGGGCCGTTGGCGCGCTTGACGCGGTCGATGGAACCTTCTTGATATCTATGAGAACGGGTAGCTGGCATGGTCTTCTCCGGCTACTCGACGGGCTGGCAGGTCGACTGTACCTGAGACTCGGCCCATGAGGCAAGATCGGCGCGGCGAAAACGCCAGTGCTTGCCCAGGCGCAACACGGGGAGTTGGCGGAGCCGGGCCATCTTGATGACGGTCTTTTCATGCACACCGAGATAGTTTCCGGCATCCACGGGAGTCAAAAGCGGTTCGAGGTATTGGGGGGAACGCAGCGTATCCATAAGGGCCAATACCCCCAAGGCGGGTTATACCCGGTTTATTGACCATTAGGGCTGACGCCGGCGAATTCTAGGCGTTCCCTGGAGAGGAATGAGTGCCTTGGAAGTCTGCTTGCTCCCGGGGGCAGTGAGCGCTACTTGTCGAGTAGCATCCTGAGAAGAGTTGCCAATCGGTCCAAGGTCGCCGTCAACCGCCTTGGATCTCATCGGGCTCGTTAGCCGCTTCACCGCCGATAACCGCTCCCGCAATCGTTGGAGCGCCACCGCGCGCCCTCATCTCATACGTATGGGAAGGCGATGAACACCAAGCATGGGTAATCGGGCTGGCTACCCGTCTTCAGGGCGAAAGCGGCGTTGAAATCATCTACGACATGTGGAGCCTACATCCCGGAACCGACAAGCAGCACTTCATGGAGCAGTCCGTCAGGGCTCAGGATTTCGTAATTATCATCTGCACCGAGGCTTACGCTGAACGTGCGAATAACCGTGTCGGAGGCGTCGGCATCGAGACAAACCTCATCACCGGCGAGATGGCAGACGATCTTCTGTCGAAGAAATTCATCCCCGTTTTGCGACAAGGAACGTTTAAAGATTCGCTCCCCAGCTACATCAAGACGAAGATGGGCGTCGATCTTCGCGGCGACACCTACAAAGGCTGGCTTTCAGGCCGGACTGAACCTAGAACCTTTGGATGATTCAAAATCTGCGGTATGGCAGCAGGGCTGGGCCGATGCCGAGGAGTGAGAAAGCCAGGAGGGGAGAAATGGGATAACAATTGCCTGAGACACTAACTACATCTAATCCTCATGGCCAATCCTATGGATCCAACGCGTAGATCTAGGGCTTCCGAAAAGGAAAAGATCGAGCGCACGCGCAACGATCCAACGCCTGAGGAACGCAAAGGGGACTCGCGTTTCCTGCCCGCTCTGATCCTTGCGGCAATCGCTCTGATTATTATCTTGATCGAAGCGATTGTGCTGATTCGGGGAAAAAGTCAGAAGATCGTTCCTCAATCTCAGGACAATCAGCCTTCCTCGAGCCTTGTGATGAAGGTTCCTGCGGCGGGCTAGGCTCAATCGTATGCGCTCAGATAGGCTTACACTCAAAAGACTTGATATCTCCCTCGGCTCTAGCCCTTCACTTGCTATTCAATAGATCGGCCGAGTTGCGCACGTTGCCCACGTCTTTGCTGACTTCGAAGGCTTCCATCTCATCAGCCGGAAACGGTCTTAGGAGATCGATCGGCGGCTGATGGGCCTCCCCACGTTCGAGCCAGTGGTTGAAATATCCCTCATGCAGGATGACCGGCATCCGGTTATGAATCGGCATTATGTGGAATTGAGAGTTCGTTAAGAGAAAAAACATCAAAATCCGTTTATTCGAAGCAGCGTCGTTTTCCAAAGACACAACAGCCGACGATTTCACACCGAAACGCTGAAGGCCAACGAGTCCAGGCAAGGTCAACTTTAGGCTTCACCACGTCGCTGGTCAGTGATATCCAACTCGGATTCATCCCAGGTGCTCAACTTTGTGGGTAATCGAAAGTTCGACCACACGCTAACGGTAAACCCGGAAGGTGACAGGTCATCCCCTCAGTTCTAATTGGAAGTGAGGGTGACGGTGGCGGATCCTGTGGCTCCATTCATTGGAGATATCAGAGCGGTATAAGTCCCTGTCGAAGGGAGCGAGACCTGATTCAATGCTCCCCCTGCACCGCAGGTGAAGGCGGTGGTGAGTTGGGAACCATCTGGATTCAGGATGCTGTAATTGAGGCATCGGCCGGCCGTAGTGAACGTAGAGTTGCTAACGGCCAGGTTGACCAGTTGACCGGCGGTGCCGCTGAACGAGAGCCTCGCATCTTGTCCAGGGAATGTGTTTCCGTCTGCTTGGGTTTGTTGAGTAACCCGCCCAGAACTGTCGTATTGATTCGTGAGATAGACAGTGCCCCTCGGGTCTGTGATCGTCGTGACCTGGTCGTTTGAATTATAGGCAAAGGCTGTCACCCCTCCATTAACATCAGTTACCGATGCCAGATGGCCTCCAGAATCATAGGCTTATGAAGGCTACACTGGCCTCATCTCTGAAGTAAGTGTCACTGATCCGCGCGGGTACGTGCGCCAAGTAATCTATAACAATCTCGGAATGAAGACCAGCGATACCTACGCATCAGTCCAACCAGAGCAACAGACAAGCACTTATCAGTATTATGCAGATAACCAACTCAAATCGGTTACAGATGCGTTAGGAAGGACGACGGCATATGATTACGATGCTTTGGGAAACAAAACTCTAATAACCCGGCTTGCCGGAACACTGGATGCGGTGTCCTATACCGCAACCTATGACCAAGCATATGGGAATTTGCTGACTACGACAGATCCGCTAGGCCATTCTTACTCGTTTACGTATAACATTGACGGAGAGCTGGTCAAGACTCAAGACGCTCTTGGTCACGGAATTACGCTGACGTATGATGACGTCGGCGAACCAAGCTCGATGACGGATGCAGTCGGCAACACGACGAATTTTACATATAACGGTGGAGTTCTCACCACTATTACCGATCCGCTGGGTAAACAAACAGTCTTGTTTCCCGACGACCTCGGTCGTGTAATCCAGAAGACTGATCCTCTTGGTAACACGACTCGATATCAATATAATAATAAGAACAAGCTTACGTTACTCACGAATGCGCAGGGGAATCAGATTACCTACGCTTATGACCTAAACGGTAACTTGCTTTCCGTACACGATTTTCTCTCTCACGCTACTCAGTACACGTACGATACGATGGACCGGCGCATCACAAGCACAGACCCTTTGCAAAAATCTGCATCTGTGACTTATGACCTGGGAGGTAATCCCGTGTCCGTGACTGACCGAAAAGGCCAAGTCACGGTCAATACTTTTGATGCGCTTGGGAGGCTCACTTTTAAGGGATTCGGTGCATCGGGCAGCGGCTCGGCAACAACGTACGAGAGCACTTTGTCTTACCAATACGATAGTGGAAGCAGAATGATATCGGCGACGGATTCCGCGGCAGGAGCGATCTCCCGGAGCTATGACGGTCTGAACAGGCTCACTAGTGAGACGACGCCTCAGGGGGACATAAGCTATACATACGATACTGCCGGAAGACGTAGTAGCGCGCAGCTCCTGGGCGGAGCGTTGACCTCGTACGGCTACGACGACGCGAATCGCCTTATGAGCATTACGCAGGGTTCGGCTCAGGTGGGCTTTTCTTATGACAATGCAAACAGGAGGAATACGCTCACCCTTCCGAACGGAGTTCTAGTCCAGTATGCATATGATCAAGATTCTCACGTACAGAGCATCAGCTATGGGCCTCCTGGAAATCCAATTGGCACATTAGCGTATGTTTACGATGCTGCTGGCAATAGAGTTGAGGTCGATGGCACTTTGGCGAAGACTGCATTGCCAGCTGCACTGACATCAGCAACCTACGATGCCGCCAACGAACTCCTCAGCGCCGATGGCGCGTCGTATTCCTACGATGCCAACGGAAATATGATCTCGGGATTGGGCGGAAGCCAGCTCACATGGAATGCCCGGAACCAGTTAAGTGCCATCACAGGGTTCATCAATTCTTCATTTTCCTATGATGCGCTTGGCCGACGTGTTTCCAAAACAATCAGTGGCCAATCTACAAATTATCAATACGATGGCGTGAACCGTATCGCCGAAGTCTCGGCCGCAGGTACAGCCTCGATACTCCCGGGATCAATCGACGAATTCTTTCTCAGAACCGATAGCGCTGGCACAATATCCCCTCTCGTGGATGCCACGGGGAGTACCGTTGGCCTTACGGATCCATCTGGCAATTTGATTACCAGCTACACCTACGAGCCATATGGTGCAACGGAACTATCTGGCACCAGTAGTAACAACTTGACCCAGTACACAGGCCGCGAGAATGATGGAAACGGCCTGTATTATTACCGTGCCAGATACTACGATACTCAAGTCGGACGGTTTGTGAGTAGAGACCCTCTGGGGTTCGGAGGCGGTGACATCAACTTGTATCGGTACGCGGGAAATAACCCCATCTCGTACATCGACCCCAGCGGACTAGATAAAAGGGCTGGAGGATCGGGAGGAGGACCGGGGGGCGAAGGTGCATCAAACGGTAATGGGACCGGCGGCTCTGATAATGCCTCAAATGATGAGCAACAACAGACACCACAGCAGAACTGCTTGAGCGATTTCAACAACAACCTGCTCGGAAAAACTGTCAATTTTCTAAGTTTAACATCCCCTTTTATTGGCCCTGAGCCCGGACAAAGCGCAATCGAAATGATCGTTGGAGGCCATATCAAAGTTGGAGCTATTTCTACCCTGAAGGGATTGGGATATGCCTCGGAAGGGCTGGAATCGACTCCATGGTTAGCGATTGGCGAAGCAGTAGGAGTCACAGCAGAAGGAATTGCAGAAGAAGTCGGCAGCCCAGCTGTAGCCGTGGCTACTCTATCTCAAGTTGGAGTCCATCTCGGCTGCAAGTACCTCGCACAATGATGCGCACGCTATGCGGAAAGCTCAGGTGAGCGGAGAGGATAGAATAGATGGGTGGACTAGTAATCGACATTTATGTGGCATTCATCCTAAAAGGTATCGTTCGGATCTTTTGGATGATCAGAACAATGTCATGGAGGCGCTTGCAGGCCACAATCCTGAGTTCAAGCAGAGAATCTGACTGGTGCCCAATCGTGGAGGTCTCGTACAAGTTTAGTGGAAAAGCGGACTTTGAAATCGGAGAAACAACCATTCCATTTCTATTCACTCAAACCGCTGACCGTTGCGCGAAAGCTCTTTCTGCGGGACGAACTATTACAATTAGAATTGCCCAAGACGATTCCTGTCAAACTATTTTCTTTTTACGTGACAACTTGTGAACTCCATGAATTAATCGTCCATTTCCCTGCAAATACATAGAGCACCAAACAAGCTACTCGCCCCAAATAAAAATCCAACCTAGCCGAAACTATAGCAGCCAGATTGGTAAAAAAATATGGGATGACTACGGGTTCAGTGCCCTCGGAACTTTGTGCAAGGAATCCCCGGGAGCCCCGGTCACGAAACGAGCGGAGTCCGTGGATGGAAAATTGAAAATAGAGTTATATCTCCAGCCAAATGAACCATGACCTTCGAACAAAACTCGCGACAGTTATCGTGGCGTCATATTGTGTCTTTGTTCCCTATCTTGTGTTGGGGCAGGCTCACAGCACGCCAACCGGCGAAGGCTTCTCACAGAAGTTCAAGGCGGAAGGGCCACAAAACGCTCAATCGTGCTCTGGATGTCATGCAGTACCAACACTGGGTGGATCCAGCAAAGTTGCCGTCATGCGAATGGGACATCGTGTAGCCGGTCACTACGTGCCTAATGGGCGAGACGGCACTCTTCATGTCCTATCGGACACGCTTGGCCATAATGATCCTAAACACTCTATCGGGTTACGTGTCGTTCTGAATATACTAGGGGAAGGATATATCGAAGCTGTACCAGATCAGGAGTTTCGCTCCATTTCTGCGGCGCAGGTAAAGGAATCTCACGGAAAGATTCATGGCAAGTTGACCCAGGTCACTCTCTTGGAGAGACGCGATTCGCGCAAAGAAATGGGTCATTTCGGCTGGAAGGCGCAACACGCTTCACTCTTATCCGCTTCCGCGGATGCACTCCACAGTGAGCTAGGAGTGCCAAATCACTATTTTTCCGATGCCTCAATGACGATAAGACATTCTGAGCACTCCGAAAATGGAAGCGCTGCTGATCTGGAGAAACTTAACGAGATGGTCAGGTTTCTCCGTGCATCCGAGCCGATCGCTCCAGATTCCGAACTAAGCGTCACCGAGTCAGCAAGAGCGGGATCGAAACTCTTTGACCAGGTCGGCTGCTCAATCTGTCATGTGCGGACGCTCAAAACGGCTCGGGCAGGAAGCAAGATGATTGGTGGCACGGCGATTGTTTCAGAGCAGTTGGGAAGTAAGGAGATTCATCCGTTCAGTGATTATCTACTGCATGACATCGGGACCGGTGACGGAATTATCCAAAATATTCGCCCTCAGGACTATGACGAGGACACCGCGAACAAATTTCGCACCGCACCGCTTTGGGGAGTTCGCTTTCGCAGTTGGATGATGCATGACGGAAAGTCCGTTACATATCATCAAGCAATCATGCGGCACGCCGGAGAAGCGTCAGATGTCATACAACGATACGAACGACTTACGCCTATCGAAAAAGAAGACCTCAGGCAGTTTTTAGACTCACTTTGACGAGTTGGGGATAATTGAACTGGGAACCTCCAAGCCGTGCGAGTTTTGGTCATATATAACGTGAGCGAGTTTCCCCATTGTCGTTGTTATTTTCGCACAAAGGCTTATTGCACCTTAAGGCGCCATTGCCCATCGCCCTCTGACCTGCTATTGGCAAATTCAAATGACTTTATCTTTCGGATTGTGCCGTAACCCGCTCAATTAATTTTCGTGGCGACTTGCGGTCTCCTTCGAGCGCCTTGCGCTCTGTATCGGTCACCGGAATTGTTCCAATAATTTCAGATTGTGAGCATCGGCTTCAAGTGCTTGAGCTTTTGTTGAATCGCCGGGTACATAGAACTCGCAACGCTGACAGGTCATGCGATGGGATTCGCGCAGTAGCCATGTCCAAGATGGGTATATGCCCCATAAGAGCGGCGTTCACGAACAAAACACCGTCTTGCTCCAGCATTCCGTATCCACCATGGATATGCCCAAAGCAATGGAGCCGGAGAGACGTGAGCTCTTTTACCCGTGACATCAGCTCCGGATCTCCTGCGTGCTCATGCTGCCCCGGCGAGAGGTCGAGTATCCGCCGAGGCGGTCCGTGCGTAACAAGGACATCGACATCATCGGGAATCCGAGCCCAATGTCGGGCTCTCTCTTCCGAAGAGGGCATTCCAAACGCCCCTCCACCCAGAGGCGTTACCGGCGAACCATAAATCTTCAGTCCATGAATACTGATCACCTCATCGATAAGCACCGTTGCATTTGAGAGGATGGAATCGATTATGCGGAGCTGCCTCAAGGAAGAACTCATGATTGCCAGGGATGACCAGCTTCCAACGATGCGGTAGCTCGCCGAGCCAATCGTTGAAATCCTCAATAGCCGACATGCGCTTACTGAACATGCTCAGGTCTCCCGTGAAGATCAGGAGATCCCCGCCAGGAACTTCAACTTCCTGATGAATCTCGTGGGTATCTCCCATAATGACCAAGTCCATAGATTTCCTTAAGACGATCGATGTATCGACTTAGACTCTTTATGTCGAGGCTCGGATGAAGAAGACCGACATCATTACAGGAGTGCTGCAATATCCGATTGCCCGGCATCGCTCGTGCGGAGTTCTGCGTTCATTTCGTACTCCTCTATGAAATAGGTCCTCTCTGTCTCGCCCATCCGCGAAGGGTTAATATCCATGCCTTGCCTAATTGGGGGATTAGGACTTGAGAAGAACCGTGTTTTGCCAGACTTCATTTTTTTCGATTATTTTGCTCTTCGAGTCCAGAACTGGGTCGGGAACTCCTGAGGTTACTGAGGTTAAGAGTATGAGGCGTGAAGCCTCCCTCAGGAAAGGAACCGAATCATGTCTCGGATAGAAACATGGACACTGACCTACCGCGCTGATCATCTCTGGCCACAATTTACCCAACCTTGCCGGGTTGGCGACCTGAACCACTGCGTGCAGAGCGGGACAAATTCATCGACAGCCGTAGTTATGTCCCAAAACAGGACATTTGAAGCGTCCTTGAGCATCGTCGGCCTCATTGGTTCAAGGCCGACATGTCTCAACTAAACCAGTGCACTAGTGTGGTGACCGTTGCCCGTGTCACTGCAACAGCCGCTTCTACGAAAGAGATTGGAAAATGACGACTCCTCATGATGAGAGATATCACGCTCGCGCTATCTATATAGATACAGAGCAAAGTTGCTGGACTGCTCCCCGCCTCCGGGTATGCGGCAGGAGATCATCGAAATCGGTGTGGTCGAGATGGACCTTCAGGCTCTCGAGATTACCCGGGAACGGTCTCATTTTGTACGACCGAGACGTTGGGAGATCAGTGAGCGTTGCACAGAGCTGACCGGGATCACAAAAGAGGACATCCAGGGTGCACGTTCCTTCTCTGAGGTCCTCCAATCCCTGGCGGAAGAGTTCACGCCGGGCAAAGCCCTATGCTGCGCCTGGGGCAACGATGCAGGTCTGATTGAAGCGACCTGCCACGCTCATGGGTTCAAGACCCCGCTGCGGTATCGAGTTGATCTGTCGCAACTCTTCTCGTGGCTACTCCTGTTGAAGCAGATACGGAGCCTTCGTGATGCTGTCGAGATGCTGGGGCTGGACTTCGATGGAGTCCCACACGGAGCTCTCGTCGATGCCCGCAATACGGCGCGAGTACATGCCGCGTTGATCCGCAGGATGCGCCGGGAGCCAGACCTTGTTGCGCCTTCGGTGAAGCAGGTCATCGATGCCCCCGCGGTCACTTCGTTTGGAGAGAAGCTGCGTCGCGCCATTGTCCTTGAGAACCTCAACAATTCTGGCGATTAGAGAATGGATTTTTCTGGCTTGGAATGATCGATCCATTAATTCAGACTGGCGAACTCACCGTATATGCGATACAGCGGAAAAGATATTCCGCAAACAAGCCGCGGCTTGGGTATTGGTCCTTGACGGGTATGCGCGAACCACATCGTGTAACCGGAAGGAGA
>Ga0068855_100005561_pt1 | contig 15378 bp, 21 predicted proteins | sample KBSCornC52_FD_66592 | JGI IMG/M metagenome (GOLD analysis project Ga0068855, IMG submission 66592) | Corn rhizosphere microbial communities from Kellogg Biological Station, Michigan, USA - KBS Corn C5-2 | ecosystem: Host-associated > Plants > Roots > Rhizosphere > Soil ...
GGCTCATCGGGCGCGATCCTGTCCTACATCATGTGCAAGGGCATGAACCGCTCGATCTTCAACGTCATCCTGGGCGGATTCGGCGGCGACGTGGCGGCTGCGAGCGGAAAGAAGAAAGAAGCCCGCGCCCATAAGTCAGGCTCCGCCGAGGACGCCGCCTTCATCATGAAGAACGCCTCCAAGGTGATCATCGTGCCCGGCTACGGCATGGCCGTGGCCCAGGCCCAGCATGCCTTGCGCGAAATGGCCGACAAGTTGAAGGCCGAGGGCGTGGAAGTGAAGTACGCCATCCATCCCGTGGCGGGCCGTATGCCCGGCCATATGAACGTGCTGCTGGCCGAAGCGAATGTGCCTTATGACGAAGTGTTCGAGTTGGAGGAGATCAACCATGAATTCTCCACGGCCGACGCCGTCTACGTCATTGGCGCCAATGACGTGACCAATCCCGTCGCCAAGACCGATCCGCAAAGCCCCATCTACGGCATGCCGATCCTGGACGTGGAGCGGGCCAAGACCGTGCTGTTCGTCAAGCGCAGCATGGCGGCGGGTTATGCGGGTGTGGACAACGAGTTGTTCTACCGCGACAACACCATGATGCTCTTCGGCGACGCCAAGAAGATGACCGAAGAGATCGTCGGCTCGCTATAAACGCCGTTATCCGGACGGTTTCCCTCACGGCTTTTATCGGCGCGCGCTACACTGGCGTTTCCCAGAGCCTTTCCCGGCGCGGTTGGCCTGACAGCGCCGGAAGGTCTCTAATTCAATATCTAGAGGAAAACCGGTACCCACTTTTCCGGAACGTGCTCTAGCGGCGGTGGGCCCATGGTTCATGTCTTTCTGCCGGGCGGCCAGCGTTTGCGGTTGCGGCTTTTCCCGCGACCGAAATCCGCGCGCAAGAAGCGTAACGAAAAGGAAGCGCCGCCGGGATTATTCGCTCCGGCAACGGCCGACGCCGCCGTTGTGGTCGCCAGCGAGACCCTAGCCGCACGCGTCGTCGAGTTCTGCTTGGTCAACCGCGTCAACGCCGCCATCCTGGAGCGGTTCTCCCAGTTGGGCATACGCGACTGGTGGCTGACATCGGGCTGCGTGGTGCAGACGGTATGGAACTTGCGCTGCGGCCGGCCGGCGACGGAAGGCATCAACGACTACGACGTGGTCTATTTCTCCGAAGATACATCGGCGGAAGCGGAGGATCAGGTCATCCGCGACGCGGCTATGCTGTTCGATGATCTGGCGGCGGCGATCCAGGTGCGCAACCAGGCGCGCGTGCATGAGTGGTATCCGGCGAAGTTCGGCATCGCCTATTCACCGTTGACCACGGCCAGTGAAGGCATCCTCCGTTTTCCATCCACCACCACCGCTATAGGGCTTAAGCGCACGGGCGACGAGTTCCTGGACGTCTATGCGCCCTTCGGGTTGGCGAATGTGTGGGACATGATCGTGAAGCCCAACCGCGTGCTGCCGCTGGCCGATGTCTATGGCGCGAAGGCAGAACGGTGGCAGCGGCAATGGCCGCGCCTGATCGTGCGGCCGTGGGTGGTGGAGCGGGAGAGCGAAGCGTAGCTTCGAGATTTAGCTCAGCGCCAGGCCCATGCGCATGGCGGTGAAGCGGAAGCCGGGGATGTGTTCCGTACGGCGGCCTTCCGGCACCCAGCCACGCGAACGATAGAACGCCACGGCGTTTTCGTTGGCGGCCAGCACTTCCAGCATGGCTTTGCTACGGCCCGCCTGTTTCAACGTGCCAATGGCGGTGTCGTAGAGGGCTGAACCCACGCCGCAGCCCTGATAGCCGGGCAGCACATACAGCATCCAGATCACGCCGCCGGGATTGAGGCCGACGACGCCGACGATCTCGCTGGCGTGGGAGGTCTGGGCTTCCGCGACCCAGATGTCCTGCCACTGGTCGGCGGCGAAGCGGCTCATGGTGTCGCCGTGTTCCAGGTGCCGCACGGTGTCGGCGGGGAGGAGGTGACGGTTGGAGGCCAGCCAGGATTCCCGCACCACATGGGCGACGGCCTCCGAGTCCATGGCGGTGGCAGGCCGGATTGCGACAGTGGTCATGGCAACTCCCCCAAACAGGACACGAATCCTCAGAAGGTAGGGGGCACCGGTTTCGAAGCCGTTAAGGGCAGGTGAGGTGGGGTGCCGGAACGCGGTCGCAAAAAAGCGGACCACAGGAATGGTCCGCTTGGTCGCCAGCTTTGACGTCGTCTCGCTGAACGGGATGCGTGTGCATCCCGGCGAAACTAGAAGCCTTCGCGCTCCAGGCGCTTGCGCTCCAGCTTACGGGCGCGGCGCACGGCCTCGGCCTTCTCCCGCGCCTTGCGCTCGGAGGGCTTCTCGTAGGACTTGCGGAGCTTCATTTCACGGAAGATGCCTTCACGCTGCATCTTCTTCTTCAGGGCTTTCAGGGCCTGATCGACGTTGTTGTCGCGAACGATGACTTGAACCAGGGTCGTTCTCCATAATTCGAGCGAAAGGGCGGTGCCGGGGCGCACACCCCGCGCGAGGGGCGAGCGTATATCACAGGGGATTCGCCTTGGGAAGGGGCCCAACCGGGCCCCTAGGGGGTATCTGCCCGTAAAAACGGCGAGATCCCCTACCTGTGGACATTCCGGGCCTAGAACCAGATCTCAGGGCCAGATATGGCATCGCCGACCGTTGGACATTATAGGATAACCCGAGATAGATCACCTAAGCCGTCCCCAAGCGCAGGAAGCTCCCAGTTTATGACCGTGTTGCCGATTTCCCGTATGGGAGCCGAAATCCTCAAAGGACGCGCCAATGAAGTGGAAAACGCCACCGATCCGGCCGTGCACGCCCTGGCGGATAATATGCTGCAGACCATGATCGCAGCCCACGGCGTCGGTCTCGCCGCTCCCCAGGTGGGCGAGCCGTATCGAATCGTGATCTTTTTCGTTCCCGCCGGCCGCAACGGCGGTTCGGAAGTGCCGCTGACCGTCATGGTCAATCCGGTGATCGAGCCCCTGAGTGCCGACCAGGCGGAAGACTGGGAGGCCTGCCTGTCGGTGCCGGGCCTGACCGGTCGCGTACCGCGGTGGACCTCCATCCGCTACAGCTTCACCGACCTCCAGGGCGAGCGCCATGTGCGCGAGGCGCGGGATTTCCATGCCCGCGTCGTGCAGCATGAATGCGATCACCTGGACGGCGTGCTCTATCCCATGCGCATGACGGATATGGCGTCCCTTGGTTTTTCCGAGGTGCTGCAGGCGGAAGCGTCGGCCGCCGGTCGCGAACTCGACCTGGACGAAGAAGGCGTGCCCTTGGAATGAGCAGCAAGGGAATGGGCAGCAAGGGAATGAGCGACGTGGCCAAAAGCACCGAGCCCGGTAAGCGTCAGGCGGACCAGGACGCGATCGTCATGGCGGCGTTGCCCCATGTGCCGTTCGACGGTTGGGGCGATGCGTGCCTGAAACGCGCCGCTGCTGAAGCAGGTCTCAAGGCTGATGCCGTTCCGCTGTTGTTTCCTGACGGCGCGCGCAGCGCCGTGACGCATTTCATGGAAATGGCCGACCGCATGATGGCGGCTGACTTGGCCACCCGCGATCTCACCGGTCTCAAGATACGTGCGCGCATCGCCGCCGCCATACGGGTGCGCCTGGAACGGTGGCAGCCTCATCGCGAAGCCATTCGCCGCGCTCTGGCGCTGGCGCCGTTGCCGCCCATGGTCGGCCCGGTGCTGCGCGGCTGGTATGAGACGGTGGACGTGATCTGGCGCGCCGTGGGTGATCGCTCTACGGACTTCTCGTTCTACACCAAGCGCATGTTACTGGCGGGTGTGTATGGAGCCACACTTTTATATTGGCTGGATGATCGCAGCGAAAATACCGATGCCACCTGGGCGTTTCTCGACCGGCGCATCGCCGATGTCATGCGTATTCCACAGATTCGCGCGCGCATCGTGACGCAATTGAAGACCGTGTCCAGGCCCGGCGATCTGCTGCGCCGTTTCTCCGGCCGTGCGAGCCGCGGCGGGAAGGAGCGGGGCTGGCGCGCCGCCGCCAAGCGCCCGTGAAGGCATACGTGAAAGAATATTTGAGAATTTTAGCGTGAGTTTTGGTTTTAACTGAGCTTCGGCCTTGTCTGCGGGTCGGATCAATGAACTGGCCCAATTATGGCGGAGAGCGTTCAGGTTCCATCCTCACGTGAGTTCTCGCGGGTGGTGCCGCTGGCGATCGCCGGCGGCCTGCTCATGGAAGGGCTGGACTCCACTATTATTGCGACGTCGCTGCCGCAGATGGCGCGCAGCCTGTCCGTGACCCCGGCGTATCTCAGCCTCGCCATCACCAGCTATCTTCTTAGCCTCGCCATCTTCATCCCCATCAGCGGCTGGATGGCCGACCGCTTCGGCGCGCGCCGTGTATATTGCATCGCCATCGCCATCTTCACCGTGAGTTCGGCGTTCTGCGCGCTCGCGTCCGGTCTTGGTTTCCTGGTCGCGATGCGGATTCTCCAGGGCCTGGGCGGGGCCATGATGTCGCCGGTGGCGCGGCTGATTCTTCTGCGCTCATTCCCCAAGAGCCAATATCTGGTTGCCACTGCCTATATGACCACGCCCGCACTGATCGGGCCCATTGCCGGTCCGGTGCTGGGTGGTTTCATCACGCAGTATTTCTCCTGGCACTGGATATTTCTCATCAACATCCCCGTCGGCATCGCCAACATCCTGCTGGTCTTGAAGCTGGTGGAGAATATACCGCCGCAGCGGACGGGGCCGTTTGATTTCGCCGGCTTCCTTCTGGTTGGGGCGGGGCTGGCCATGGCGCAATTCGGGCTGGAATGCATCGGCCATCAGATATTTCCGCTGGTGTGGCAGGTCGCATTGGTGGTTGGTTCCGCCGGCGCGCTGTTGTTGTATCGCGCCTATGCGCGCCGCCGCGCCAATCCGGTGATCGAGCTGAAACTATTTTCCCTGCCGAACTATTCTGCTTCGATCCTGTGGGGCGGCGTCGCGCGTATCGGTGCGGCGGGAACGTCATTCCTGCTGCCGCTCTTCTTCCAGGTCGGGTTCGGCTATACCCCGGTGCACGCCGGCACGCTGGTGCTGGTCTCCATGGTCGGCGCACTTTTCATGCGGGCGGGGTTCGCGCCGCTGTTGCGCACGATGGGCCTGCGCAATGTGCTGATCGGCAACGGCGTGCTGATGACGCTGATGCTTGCGGGCTTCACCACTTTCCAGGCCGACAGTCCCACCTGGATACTCATGATTTATCTGTTCGTGTTCGGCTTCCTGCGTTCGGTGCAGTTCCTCAGCCTGAACATGCTGAGTTATGCCGATCTTACCGGCGACATGGTGAGCAAGGGCAGCAGCCTGTATGTGGCCGGTCAGCGCCTCTCCATGAGCGCCAGCGTGGCCGTGGCGGCGGTGGTGCTGTCGATGGCGTCCCGCGCCACCGGCGTTGTGGGCGAGCGGCAGTTCCACTGGTCGTTTGCGACGCTGGCGCTGATGGAAGCGATTTCACAGTACGGCTTCTGGCGCCTCGATCGGAACGCCGGACATGAAGTGACGAATGGGTAGGGTCAGAGCGGTCGCGTTATCACACGAGTACACGTGTTCTGTCGCTATTGCATTGGATTCAGGAAAGACCGCTCCTGGATCGGTGTGCGATCAGGTCTATGAAAAGTTCTACTAAATCGCCGCCGCTGCGGTTTTGAAGGCGTCTTCAATAGCGCGCGCGTTCGGTAACTGTGTCACAGCCGAAACGAGAATTTGCAGCGGCGTTGCTTTTGACTCGCCCCGATCGTCAAACAGCCCCGCACAAATCTGTGAGACTGTCTTGGCGTTACCTTCGTAAAGCACGCGCTCCGGGCCTTCGGGCGTTGGCAGCACTTTTATGATCAAACCGTTCTTGTGGAGCGTGAGCACAATGTGTTCTCCGCTTTTGAGCTTGATCTCGCTGGTGGGAAACTCAACGTTATCGACGTAGCTGATGACGGCGCTCAAGACTTTTTCCCTTTCATGGGCCGATTAAGCTATCCTGAAGCCGTCCGCTGCATCAAAGAATTTGTTCGTCGAGCCCCGTCTCCCATGGAAACGATCCATCTTCCGCTGATCTCGTCGACGCACTACGACGCGTTCAGGGCTCTTTTTAAGGGCGGCCTCCCGGACACTTATGACGAATGGAACAATCTCCATATGCAGCACATCACGGACTGTATTCGCCAAGGGTTGGCTTACGACGAGATCTCCATCATCCTTGAAGAGTTTGTTGCGTACTGCCGGGCGAGTGGGAGCCTGCCCAAGCCCATTGTGCTGCGCCGGTTCGCGCGCGAAAAAGCCCTTAAGAAGACCTGAGAGTGTCCGCCAACCATGGCTCAAGATCCCGTCCCGGCCCTCGAGGCACTGCTGAAAGATAAGCTGGACCCGCGCGTTGTTTCCAATTGGATCACCGCTTATTTGGGAAAACGCTCGGACCGCGACAAGCGTCTTGCGCTCCAAGCGCTGCGAATGGAGTTCCAGTCACGGCAGGCGGCAGCGCCGCGGGCGGCTGGGCTGGTGCTGCGGGTCATCGAGAGTCAGCTGGCGAATTTGCCATAAACGGCCCATGACCGGTGTGCCGGCCCGTGGGCGAAACTTAACACCCTTCGTCGGCCGATTAAGCTATCCTGCCGCCATTCAGCGCTTCAAAGGATATGTCCCGTGAGTTCCCGATTTCCCCGCGGATCGACGGTCTATGCCAAGGACGGTCGCAGCTATATCGTCGAGGAGGTGGCCGACGGCATTGTGTACTGCACGACATCCAGCGGTGCCGAGACGGAATTCCCCGAAAGCATGCTGACCAGTGAGACGGAGCGGGCGGCCGGTACGCGCGGCCACGCGAAACGCGACGTGCCGTACGCCCGCATGAAGCAGGCACGTCATTTCCTTCCGGCGGGAGAAAAGCTAGATGCAGCGGCTTCCGAGCGGATGCTGGCGAAGGCAGATCGGGCGTCGCCGGGCCTTCTCGATTTTGCCGCGTTCACGCTGGCCGTGCGTATCCTCGCCGAGCACAAGGAAGACGACCTCGTGCCGCAGCTCTCCGTGCGGCAGTGCCGCGCGGTGTTCGATTCCGCACCTCATGCGGTCCGGGCGCGCCTGCTTGCCGATCTTCTTGGTGCCCGCGCCGACGCTCTGGTGAGTGCCGGCGGCTTGGGCGAAAATCTGCTCAAGGCAATGATCGTCAAAGGGCTGGAGCTTCACGCCGCAGCCTATGACGCCTTCCAGGACCGCCCGCGCACGTAGATCGAGGTAGCTCAGCCCGAAGCGCTGCGGGCGTCGCGGCGCGCTTGCCGGGCAGCGTACTTCGCGTCGCGGCCCGCCTTTTGCCGCGCCCTGAGTTCGATCAGGTCCAGCGCGGCGCGGTTCTTTTCGGCCTCCTGCGCAGCGCGCTCGGCCTCGGCGGCTTGTTGGGCGGCCAACGCGGCGGCGGCGCGTTCCTCGGCTTCCTGTTTTGCCTTAGCGGCTTTCGCAGCTTCACGCTCCTGGCGTCTTAGGTCGCGGGCCTGCGCGACCGCGATACGTTCGGCGCTACGCGCGGCGGCGCCTTCCGCGTTGGCGGCGGCAATTGCCCGCGTTTTGGCGAGCAGCTCCTTCTTAGCGGCGGCCGCGGTCTCCAATCTCTTTGCAAAGTTCTGTTCGTTCCGAGACATTTAACTTCGTTACTCCATTGCTGACAGATGACTGATGTTTGGTGATGTGCTGCGATGCATGGGGCCTGGTAGCGTATCCTTGCCGCCTTGCAATGCGACTACTGTTGTCGGTTTTAGTGCTTAACTGGCCGGGCAGGGCTCGCGTCCTGCTCCCCCATTTCTGCGATTGCGTTTGCGACGTGCGCCCAGAACTGACTGCCCGCCGCGTCGCCGGCGGCTTTTTGATCCGTGGATTTTGAGCTTGCCTCCAACCAGGCATCGTCGCCGTGCTCCTTGATCAGGAGGGCGGCCGCCGTAAGAACGTCTGTCTTGTTCGCCATGCGAAAAAATCCTTGAAAGAAGGGCAGCCTCGGCGGTGCCGCCGAAGGCTTACCAATATCCCTTCATCAGTTCCAGCGCCCATGATGGTTCTGTAAGCGTGGGGCGGGGGTGGGGGTGATGGTTTCGATCATTTCAGGTCGTTCCTGCCCGGGAATGGGGCCGGACAACATTAACGTGACCCATCTTGCGGCCGGGGCGGGCTTCGGCCTTGCCGTAGAGATGCACGCGTGCAAGGGGGTCGGCATAGTAGCGTGCCAGACCGTTGATGTCGTCGCCGATGAGGTTGACCATGGTGACATCCACGGTGCGCGCGGGCGGCACCAGCGGCAGCCCAGCGGCCGCGCGCACCAGCATCTCGAACTGGTCGCAGCCGCCGCCGTCCATGGTCCAATGTCCGGAATTGTGGGGGCGAGGGGCCATCTCATTGCATAACAGCGATCCATCCGCCGCCACGAACATCTCTACCGCCAGCAGTCCGACCAGATCCAATGCCAGGGCCGCGCGTGTGGCGATATCGGACGCGGCCCGGGCGGTCTCTGCTGAAATTTGCGCGGGCACGGTTGATGTGGAGAGGATGTGATTGGCGTGATCGTTCTCCGTGGGCTCAAACGCGACTGTGGTGCCGTCGTGACCACGGGCGGCAATGACGGAAATCTCGCGGATGAAATCCACGAAACCTTCCAGCACGGCGTAAGGGCGCACTGATGATGGCGACTTGCCGCCGCCGATGGCGGCCCACGCTTTGTCGGCATCAGCGGGCCGCATGATCTTCGCCTGGCCTTTGCCGTCATAGCCCAGACGTGCGGTTTTCAGGATCGCGGGTGGGCGGATGGTGGCGAGTGCGGCCTTGAGTTCGTCCAGGCTATCGATTGGCAACCATGGCGGCGTGCGCGCACCGATCTCGGCGAAGAACGACTTTTCCTTGGCGCGGTCCTGCGCCACGTCCAGGGCGCGCCACGACGGCCGCACCACCGCGTGGCTGGCGAGGAACGCGGCGGCTTGCGCGGGCACATTCTCGAATTCGAAGGTTACGACGTCGACGGCGGCCGCGAACGCGGCGAGGGCGGCTTCATCGGTGTAAGCGGCGACGGTGGACGCGCTCGCCACCTGTTCGGCTGGGCTGCCGCGGTCGGGACCGTAAACATGGGTGCGATACCCCAGCCGCGCCGCCGCAAGGCACAGCATGCGGCCTAATTGTCCGTTGCCCAGAATGCCGATGACGGCGCCGGGCGCGAGCGGTGCGGCGGAGGATGGCATTTACGGATTCAGGCTTTCGGGTTCTTGCTCACGGCGGCGGTTTGACGGCGCCGCCAACCGGCCAGCCGCGCGGCGATGCCGGCGTCGGACAGCGCCACCACGGCGGCGGCGATGAGGCCCGCGTTCTTGGCGCCGGCTTTACCAATCGCCAGGGTGCCCACGGGGATTCCGCCCGGCATCTGCGCGATTGACAGTAAGCTGTCGAGACCCTTGAGGGCTTTGCTCTCCACCGGCACACCGAAGACCGGCAAATTCGTCATGGCGGCGGTCATGCCCGGCAGGTGGGCGGCGCCGCCCGCGCCGGCGATAATGACCTGCAGGCCGCGGTCCTGGGCGCTGTGCGCGTAGTCGTACAAACGTTCCGGTGTGCGATGCGCGGAGACCACTTGGGTTTCATAGGGGACCTTCAATTCGCCCAGCACTTCGGCGGCGTGACGCATGGTCTCCCAATCGGATTTGGAGCCCATGATGATGCCGACAAGGGGCCCGCGCGCGGTCTTGGGCGGACGTGCCTTGGCCCGGCGCGACGGCGCCTTCCTTCCGGCTTTCCCTTTTATGGCCATGGGCTTTCGGTCCCCGCGAAAGCGCTGGACTGTAATGGCCCCACGGCTGAGGGGCAAGCCGGACCGGTCGGAATCCGCCGTTTTGGTAACGAATCGCAAAGGTTCCTGGGGTACTGGTATCCTTTACCAAGACCGCAAATAAGGGTTTGGGCATGCCGGGTATGTGACCGGGACGCTCAACGAAGGGCCGCGACGATGCCCGATATTCCGCAACCTGCCGGACTACCCGCCGTCCAGCCCCGTGAGGATGGACGCAGCCAGGGCGGGGGCGGTGCGCCCGGGCACCCGCCCAAGAAGGTCGCGGAAACCTATCAGGAGATGGAACGCGTCCGGCCACCGGAAGACCGCGTCACCATCATTGGCATCCCCATCGAGCAGATCACGCCGTCCACCCAGGCGGCGCTGGCCGGGTTGGTGGCGGAGAACGCTACGCTCCGCGCGCAGGTGCGCCGTCTCGAAAGCAGCAACATCATTACCAAGAAGAACGCGCCGATGCTGGAGCGCGATGCGTTCATTGCGCGCCTCAATGAATTGCTGGCCACATCGCCGGGCGCCAATGGCATCTGGATTTTGATGCTGATCCATGTGCAAACCTACGAGGACATTCGTCGCAGTTCCGGCGTGCTGGCCGCCAATACCGCTTTGGATGATGTAGCGCAGCGCCTGCGCCAATTGGATTTCGGCATGCCCACCGTTGCCAATGACGATGCGGCATCTCATGATTCGCCGCCGCCCCGCGCCGCGACTGCGCTGAGTCTGTCGGGTTACGTGGGCGGTCTGACTTTGGGCGCATTGTTCGCGGCTCCTGCCGCGGTCGATCCGTCGGGCCTGGCGCGGGATGTGCACGCAAGCCTGACCAAGGATGGATACGACGTGGCGGGTCTTGCCATGGCCCTGGCCATCAAGACGGCGGCGGCAGTGGCGGGTGTGGGCGAAAGCGCGATGCTCACCATCGCCCGCGTCGATCATCTGTCGCGCGGCGCGCGCTAAGGACGCAGCTTACAGACAGCTGATTCGTTATCCCAATGGTTTCCAATCGCCCGGTAAGTAACTCATGCCATTCATCACCCCGACATGCGCGTCTTTCTTTGCGCATTGGAAGAACTTGGCGCATGAAGGCGTGAGTCCTCACTCGTCGGCGTTTCTCGACCGCGCGCCCGCCGCGTTGATGCCATACACTCTGATTTTGGAACTGTTGCCGGAAGGCATTCTGGTCCGCTTCATGGGTTCCGGCGTCGTAAATCGCTGGCGGGCCGATTTCACGTGTGAGTATCTGTCGGCAAGAATTGAAGCCTCGCAGCATCAAAGATTCTTGAACACGGTGGAGACGATATGTCGGCACCGCGTTGGAGCGCGGATGGTTGGACAGGCTATTACGTCCTTTGACCGAAGCATAAGTTTCGAGGCCGTGTGCTTACCGCTTATGGTCGATGAAGGAAAACCACCGCGCTGCGTCAGGTTTAGCCATGAGCTATGTGAACTTGAACGGAACGAACGCAAGACTGCGTCGATCTGGGATGATCACCCGCATTGGATCGACCTGGGCAATGGACTGCCACCAGGAACTGTGCGTTAGGCTCGCGAAGTGGATTTGATATTTGCCAGGCTGTCGCCGCGCACTAGGCGATAATATCTGGGATCAAGCTATTGCGCAGATTGGTGATCTGATCTTTCAACGCAAGTTTGCGGCGTTTCAGACGCGACAATTTCAACTGATCGAAGTCACCGCGCTGTGTGACGCTGAGGATCACGTCGTCCAGGTCCCGGTGTTCGACTTCAAGTTCCGCGAGTTTCGCTGTTAATTGTTCTCGATCCAACGGCGTCATGACGCGTCGCTTATCCGCATACTTTTAAACTGTTCTAAGAACCCGCGCCCGGGGTTCGGGCGGCAGGTCATGAGGGTTAGCTGGGGGCGAATATGCGCCCGGACTCTCCATGGATGCAATGCAATCGGACAGAGAGCGCTAATGCCTACGGATTTCACCGCAGGCCGTTGGGCAAGTGCCGGGAATCCCATCTGCGACTCCGGCGCCGCGCATGATTCCGCGCCTGCTTTTCAGCCGAAGATGGTGCAAAATTCAACTAAGTTAATTACATTGCGTCAATGGGTTATCGAATCCCTGGAAGTGTCGGCAGGATCGGCGTTACCATTTCGATGTTCCAACCGCCATTCGGAGGTTATGTGTATGGGTCAGGACGCCAGGACTGATGCGCTAAAAGCCAAGCACGCGGAAATCGAAATCATCCTCACCGAAGAAGAGCGACGACCATTCCCCGACTTCGTCATGGTTCAGGAGCTGAAAAAACAGAAGCTGCGGGTTAAAGACGAACTCCGCCGCGTTGTGCTCCACAATTAGGCTCAACATTCAAAAAAAACAGACAACCGCTCCTCCGGACATAGCGGATACTCGGCCGCTCCGGAGAGGTGCAGGGTAGGATCCCCAATCTCGGCCCGCCATGCCCGTTGGCGGGCCTTCTTTTTTGCGGGAGGAGAGCGCGTCTGAAACCGCGCCGGCGATTATTCGTGAGTGGGCGGTGAGGGCGGCGGCGTTTCTTCCGCGGGAGCCGGCGCGGCGGCAGCTGCGGCCGCACGTTCTGCGGCCCGCTCGGCGCGTTCCTTGGCTTTCTCACGCGCTTTCTGGCGGCGCATGGAAATCACCACCGCCTTCTCCAGGTCCGCTTCCGTGCAGAGCCCCAGCGTGACGGGGTTCTGCGGCTTGATGTTGGCGGCATTCCAGTGGCTGCGGTCGCGCACGCTCAGGATGGTCGGCTTGGTCGTGCCAATCAGGCGGGCGATTTGCGCATCCGTGAGATCGGGATGATGCTTCAGCAGCCATGCGATGGCGTCGGGGCGGTCCTGGCGCTTGGACACGGGCGTATAACGCGCACCCTTGGAGCGTGCCTTGGGCAGCGGAATGTCCGTGCGGTTGATCTTGAGGAACGACTGCGGGTCCGCTTGGCAGCGGTCGAGTTCTTCCTGGGTGAGCTGACCACCGGTGATGGGGTTCACGCCGACAATGCCCGCCGCCACCTCGCCGTCGGCAATGGCCTGGACTTCGAGTTCATGCATGCCGGTGAAGGCAGCAATCTGCTCAAACGACAGCGATGTGTTTTCCACGAGCCAAACGGCCGTTGCCTTGGGCATAAGCGGCAGCGACATGTAACGTTCCTTCCGGAGTCTTACGCTCTCCGCAGGAAAACGACCGAACGGGCGGGTTTGTCCCCGGAGAGAACATTCCGGAAACTACCGCGTCCACAGACCGTCGTAGCGGAAAGCGCGAATTGCGAGGCTATATATCGGGTTTGCCGCGACGCGGTCAAACACTCCCCATATAAATATTTAACCTACTGAAATACAACAAATATTTTCAGATAACGAGGACGATTTTTCCGATATGAGCACTGCTTTCCATGCGGCGGTGGGCCTCGGCGGCCTGCGCGAGGGGAAAGGCCCGGTCCAGGATTGGCGCGACTTCGCCTCGGGCCAATAGCGGCCACACCTGAGTACGCAGACACTGGGCAATGGCCCCTTTGAAGACGATATCCCGGGAGCGCATGGTCGACCCGGTCAGATGCAGGCGTTTGAGCATCACCGGCATGAGGTCGATGGCCACCTTCGACCCTTCCAGGAAAGCGATGTTCACCAAGCGGCCGTCGGGTTTGAGGCACGCAATGTTCTGGGCGACGTAGTCGCCCCCAACCATATCCAGGATCACATCCACACCTTTGGCCGGTAAGGCGCGGATCTCGGTGACGAAATCCGTGGTGCGATAATTGATGGCCATGTCCGCGCCAAGCTTGCGGCAGGCGTCGCATTTTTCGTCGCTGCCCGCGGTGGTGATGATGGTCGCGCCGAAGGCTTTCGCAAGTTGAATGGCGGTGGTGCCGATGCCGCTGGTGCCGCCGTGGACAAGGAAGGATTCACCTGCCTTGAGGCGGCCCCGCTCAAACACGTTGTGCCATACGGTAAAGAATGTCTCCGGCAAAGCGGCGGCGGCGGTGATGTCCATGCCGTGGGGGACGGGCAGGCATGTGACTGCGGGGGCGGTGGCGAACGCCGCATAGCCGCCTCCCGGCAACAGGGCGCAGACCTGGTCGCCCACGGCCGGCCAGGTGACGCCGTCGCCTTGCATCACCACGGTTCCAGCGACCTCCAGCCCCGGCAGGTCGGATGCGCCCGGCGGGGGTGGATAACTGCCCTGGCGTTGGACCACGTCGGGGCGATTGACGCCCGCAGCCACCACGGCGATCAAGACTTCGCCAGCGCGCGGCTTGGGCACCGGACGCTCGGCCGGAACCAATACCTCCGGGCCGCCGGGGCCCTTGATCTCGATGCAACGCATGCGCTCGGGGATGTTCGCGGGAGACATCATCGGTTACGGGCCCATCTTTGCGGGGACTTCAATGTCATGCGGCGGATCGTATATAGAACATCTGCGGCCTCGATGGCGACAGTGGGAGATGTTCATGGATACCGATGATCTGGAACCCGTGCGCAAGCCGGCGGCCAAGAAAGACCTCAGCCGCATGTCCATTGACGGCCTGCGCGAATATATCACCGAGCTTAAAGCCGAAATCACACGCGCCGAGAACGCGATCGCGACCAAGGACAAGGCGCGCAAGGGCGCGGAAGGGTTTTTCAAATCCTGACACACGGACGTGTTTCCGGCGAACTTGATCGGGGATAGGGGATATGGGGAAGAGCGTGGCGGCCCTTAGGGCGCTGGCGGCGTTGTACGCCTGGGCGATCGTGTGTTCGGCCGCCATGGCCGAAGATGCATCATCCACGGTTGGAGCGGTCTACAAAAAAAACTGCGCGCCCTGTCACGGCGAGAAGCGCGAAGGCACATTTGGACCGCCGCTGTCCGGCGCGGCTTTCGATAGGAAGTGGGCGGGCACAGGCAATGCGCTGGCAGGCTACATCGCCCAGAAGATGCCGCCGGCAGCGCCCGGCTCGCTGAGCGATGCTGCCTATCGTGCTCTCGCAGCTTATCTTCAGAATACGATCAGCGGTGATAGCGTCGCGGCGGTGACAGAAGGGGTGTCACCGACACTACAGCAATCCGCGCCTGTGGGCACCGATGCGCAATCCCGCGCGGCCCTCGCGTCGCGTGCCGCGCTTGCCCATGCCATGACGCCCATCGACGATGGCACGCTGGCGCACCCATCTCCTGATGATTGGCCGGTGTGGCGGCGCACTTATGCGGCGTTGGGCTATAGTCCGCTGACGGATATCAATGCGTCCAATGCGCGGCATTTGAAGGTCGCGTGGACCTTGAGCCTTGCCGCTGGCACCAACGAGATCGCGCCGCTGGCTTATCAAGGGCTGCTGTTCGTCAACAGCGCGGGCGTGTTGCAGGCGCTGGATGCCGCGACGGGCGATGTCATCTGGCAATATACGCGCCGCGCTGAACGCGGGCCCGTGCTCATCACGCAGCCGCGCAGCATGGCGCTCTACGGCACGACATTGTTCGTGCCGACGGAGGACCTGCATCTGATCGCGCTGGATGCGCGCACGGGCGCGCCGTTGTGGGATCGTGATCTCTCCACCGGCGTCGAAAAAGCGCAGCTCACGGCAGGGCCGGTC
>Ga0068855_100005562_pt1 | contig 15377 bp, 14 predicted proteins | sample KBSCornC52_FD_66592 | JGI IMG/M metagenome (GOLD analysis project Ga0068855, IMG submission 66592) | Corn rhizosphere microbial communities from Kellogg Biological Station, Michigan, USA - KBS Corn C5-2 | ecosystem: Host-associated > Plants > Roots > Rhizosphere > Soil ...
CGCCAAAATTCGGCAGATCTGCCGTGAACGACCCGACCCAGAAGTCGTCGAACGCCGCCGCGAGCCGTTGCGCGAAAGCCGGATCGCGCACGATGTAGCCCCCGGGCGAAGTGCCGGGCGCGGGCGTCAACGGAACGACGGCGACCCGGCGATCGAAGACGGTGAACTGCGGGGCGTTGACAAAAGCACCGGTTCGGTACTGCCGCCCAGCCCTCTTCACGGCGCGGAGACCCTCGCGCACCATGTTGTGCGCGGTGTAGTGGTGCCATGTTGAAGCATGCACGATTTGTCGGCTCGAGATACCTCTTCGCAAAAACGTTCGTGCCTCGTTCTGCATCTCTGTTCCGAACTCCTGCCCATGCTCGCGGACCCACCCCTGTGAAACGGGCGGGCAGAAGCGAATGGTTTCGTGCCGGCAAGCGACTGACAGACCTGTTAGCTTCGCGATCACGCCACCTCGAGAGTCGATCTTCTCCGCGTCGGCGTCGTCCGATGCTCCGCAGATCTCGCCGATAGCTTCGACGACGAGCTTGCTTGCCCGCATGGTGCGTTGGGCCGCTTGTCGCAGGCTGAGTGCCTGTTGCCGTCGCGTCGCCGACTCCAGGAGACGCTGCGCCGACCGCGCCTGAAATACGCCATTCGAATCGCGAACCACGAGCCCGCGCACGGCCAGCTCCGACAGATGACGGCGCATCTCAACCGGTGTCAGCCGGGTGAACAGCCGCAGCTCGGCGGCCGTCAACGGACCGGATAGCAACAGCCGGTACACCGCCTCGGCATCCGCCGAGACCGCAAGTGGCTCCAGCATTACTCCCCCTCGACAGCGCCTCGGGCGATCACGCCAAGCAGTATGACCGAACAGTCGCCGCGGTGGCACATTTGTGCCAACGGCCTAGCCGACCGCTTGAGCATCCGGCAAAGTCGCCACTGGGTTCAGACCCGCGGCGCATCGCCGGTCGGGGCGGCACAGGGGATCGCCCGGGACGCCGATGCGCCACACCAACTTCGCCGCGCCCGGCGCCGGCTCATTGCGCTCCGAAGGCACCCGCCGGCGCCCGGACGCAGCGGTGCCCGCCTACGTGCGGGACAATCAAAACATGACTGAACCGCTCTCAGCGCAATCTGTCGAGCCGCACCTGCCCGCCGACTGGGCCGACCAGGTGCGGGCGCTCGCCGAATCGCGCAACGCGGTGATCTTGGCGCACAACTATCAGGTTCCCGAGATCCAAGACGTCGCCCATCACGTCGGGGATTCGCTCGCCTTGTCGCGAATTGCCGCGCAAAGCGATGCCGACGTGATCGTGTTCTGTGGCGTGCACTTCATGGCCGAGTCGGCCAAGATCCTTGCGCCGTCGAAGAAAGTGCTGATCCCCGACCTCGATGCCGGATGCTCATTGGCGGCAAGCATCGGCGTTTCCGACGTGGTGGCCTGGAAGAACGACCACCCGGGCGGCGTCGTCGTCGCGTACGTCAATACCTCGGCTGCGGTCAAAGCTGAGGTCGACGTGTGCTGCACGTCGTCGAATGCGGCCGACGTCGTCCGATCGATCCCCGAGGGCAAAGAGATTTTCTTCCTGCCCGACCAATTCTTGGGCGCCCACGTGCAGCGCGTGACGGGTCGCGACATCGACATCTGGGCCGGCGAATGTCACGTGCACGCCGAGATCTCGCCGTCCGCGCTTCGTGAAACGCTCGACGCCAATCCCGACGCCGACCTGCTCGTGCACCCCGAATGCGGCTGCACGACCACCGCGTTGTACCTCACCACGACGGGCGACATCCCGGCACAGCGCGCGAAGGTGCTTTCGACCGGCGGCATGGTCGAGTACGCAAAATCGACGACGGCGCAGCGAGTTCTGGTCGCGACCGAGACCGGCATCTTGCATCAGCTGAGACAACTCGCGACCGACACCGAGTTCGTGCCGATCTCCGATCGCGCGGTGTGCCCGTTCATGAAGATGATTACGCCCGCAAAGTTGTTGCGCACCCTGCGCGATGACGTGTTCGACGTCGACGTCGACCCGGTCACGGCCGACCGCGCCCGGGTGTCGCTCGAACGGATGATCGCGATCGGCAGCCCCTCGCGAGGAGGCGAGTAGCGAATCTCGCGCGCAACCGGTCGGCTTTGAACTTGAGTTGACGTCGGTTCGCGGGCGACTACTGCCCCGGATCTACCGGCGGCTTGTATCCGATGACGCTGGGATCCTTGCCCAAACAGGCATACAACTGCGCCAGCTGGTAGTTCGTCGCGTGGTCGACGCGATAGCGGACGTTGTTCTGCAAGGTCGCGGCGTACTTGCTCTTCGTGACGAGCGGCTCGGGGCTGACGCCGGGAAACGCCCGGCACTCGGCGTAGACGCGCGCGTGGTCAGCCGCGGTGGCACCGGACTTGAACACCACCACGACTTCTTGCATCGAAAGACTTGCCGTCTGCTTGCAGCCGGATACGAGCGTGGCTAGTCCGACTGCTGCGCCGACGAGAGCCAGCGCTCGATGACGCGTGTCAACGCATCGCCGGGTCACCGCGTCACCGCCGACGATGTCTCGGTCGGTGCAGCCGGTCGGTCGAACAATGCAGCGGTCCCTCGAACTCGGAATATCGGGCCACGCACCAAGCTTGGCCGCCTACCGGCGTCCACCGGTCTTGTTCTAAGGGTAGTTGCTACCAGCGGCTGCGCCCGCGGTGGATCGAAGCCCTCACCACGTTTCGATCTGTCGTTGAGCGTTTCGATCTGTCGTTGAGCGATCATGCTTGAAGAGTAGGTAACCCGAAGGAGTTCGACGTGTCGAGACCGCTCGAAGATTACGGACTGATCGGCGACCTGCACACTGCCGCACTGGTGAGCCGCGGTGGCAGCGTCGACTGGCTCTGCTTCCCGCGGTTCGACTCGGCATCGTGCTTCACCGCGCTCCTCGGTGACGAAGAAAACGGGCACTGGACCATCGCGCCGAGTTCGGGTGGTGATGCGACATCGCGACGGTATCGCGGCGACAGTCTCGTTCTCGAACATGAATGGACGACGTCAAGCGGCACCGTGAAAGTGATCGACTTCATGCCACCCCGTGACGACCTACCCGACCTGATCAGGGTTGTCGAGGGTGTCGCCGGAACTGTTGACATGCGCTCCACACTGCGGATGCGGTTCGACTACGGCCACATCGTGCCGTGGGTACGACGCTCGGACGGCGACCTATGCGCCACCGCTGGGCCCGATTCGCTATGGCTGCGGAGCCCCGTCGAGATGCGTGGCGAAGACATGACAACCGTCGCTGATTTCACTGTTCGGGAAGGCGAACAGATCGGCTTCACGCTGACATGGTGCCCGTCGCATGAGCGCGAACCTCGTGACCTAGATCCGCTCAAGGCACTGCACAACACCGAGAAGTACTGGGAACACTGGACTTCTCGAGCAACGTCCGAAGCCACGCAGGACGGCAGCGAATACCGCGATGCAGTGATGCGCTCGCTGATCACGTTGAAAGCCCTTACCTACGCGCCCACGGGCGGCATCGTGGCTGCTGCGACCACATCACTGCCCGAGCAACTCGGCGGAACCCGTAACTGGGACTACCGCTACTGCTGGCTTCGCGACGCCACGATGACCCTGCATGCCATGGTCGGCAGCGGTTACCACGATGAGGCCAAGTCCTGGCGCGAGTGGCTAGTGCGGGCAGTCGCGGGCGACCCGACCGATATGCAGATCATGTACGGCATCGACGGCACGCGGCGGCTGGTCGAGTACGAGCTGCCGTGGCTTCCAGGCTATGAGAATTCGCGGCCGGTACGCATCGGCAACGCCGCGAGTGAACAACTACAACTCGACGTCTACGGCGAGGTGATGGATTCTTTCGAGCTCGGGCGATCGGCGGGCCTCGCCGTCGAGCAGGACGCCTGGTCGGTGCAGCGACTGATCATGGATTACCTCGAAGGGCACTGGGGTGATCCCGACAACGGCCTGTGGGAAATGCGCGGCGATCGCCGGCGTTTCACCCATTCGAAGGTGATGACATGGGTGGCGGTTGACCGTGCGATTCGCGGCATCGAGGCGTGGAAACTCGAAGGCCCGCTCGATCGCTGGAAATCGTTGCGTGACGAGATTCGCGCCGACGTGCTTGAGCATGGATTCGACTCCGACCTGAACAGCTTCGTGCAGGCCTACGGCTCACGCGAAGTGGATGCCTCGCTGCTGCTCATCCCCTCGGTGGGCTTCTTACCCGGTGACGATCCGCGGGTGATCGGCACTATCGACGCCATACAGCGCTACCTCCAGGTCGACGGGTTCGTCCGGCGCTACATCACCGATGAGACGACCGGGCCTGACGGCATGCGCGGCGAAGAAGCAACCTTCATTGTGTGCACGTTCTGGCTCGCGGATGCGCTCTGCCTCGCGGGGCGACTCGATGAAGCGAAGGAGACGTTCCAGCGGGTCCTCGACCTACGCAGCGATCTCGGACTGCTCAGCGAGGAATACGACGTGCGCCAAGCCCGCCAGATCGGCAACATTCCGCAGGCATACAGCCACATCGGCGTCGTGAACACGGCCAGTAACCTGAGCGCCAAAGAAGGCGGCCCGGTCCACGACCGGTCGCGGACGAAACCGGCGAGTTCTCGATAGTCTCGATCCGTGCCCCGGCTGACGGCTGACAATCTGCAGGCGCGCCGTCGCACGATCCTCGACGGCGCTCGCCGCTGCTTTGCTCGCGACGGTTACGAGGGCGCCACCGTGCGTCGACTGGAAACCGAGATCGGTTTGTCGAGGGGTGCGATTTTCCACCATTTCCGCGACAAGGAGTCGCTGTTCTTCGCCGTCGCCGAGGACGACGCTGCCGAAATGGCTGCTGTGGTGGCCGAACACGGACTCGTGCAGCTCATGCGCGATTTAAAACACCTGGACGCCGGGTGGCTCGGCGTCCAACTCGAACTTTCCCGACGGCTGCGCACCGATGCCGACTTTCGTGAGCGCTGGGCAGCACGGTCGAAAACCATTGGCAATGCGGCCCGGGAACGGCTGACCCGAGGCGTCGAAAGAGGCACGCTGCGCACCGACGTGCCGGTCGAAACCGTCGCGGCATTCCTCGAACTCGTGCTCGACGGACTCGTGCTGCATCGCGCAATGGGCGTGCCCGACGACGATCTCGATGCCGTGCTCGATCTGGTCGAATCGACCGTGCGCCGTCGATCGGGATAACGGACGACGGCAGCGTGGCACCTGCTCACCGAGGCGGCTAGCAGTCGGGCAGCGCGAATCAGTTGCGCGGCAGTTGTCTTGCGGCCAAGTAACGATTGCGCGACACGAGCAACGCAACGCCGCTTAGCGACGTCTGATACGACGGAGGGCAATCGCGGGAGGTAACAGATGAGTCCGACGACCGTTCGCGTCGAGCAACGGCGCGCCCGCGCGCGCAGACGAGCATTGATCGCCGATCGGCGGCTTGAGCGGCGTCGTCGCGAGGCCGCCCGCGCACCGCACCCGACCCGCGGCTAGCGCCCCCCTACGGCCCGCGGCGCTACATCTTCGCGGCGCCCAGGCACCTAGCACGGGAGAAGCGGCGCTACATCTCGCGAGCAGCGGCATCGTCGCTATCGTCGGCGATAGCGTCGGCACCGGAAGCGGAATCGGCGAAAATCGCCATCTCGAGTGAAATCATCTGCGCGGCTTGACGTAGTCCATCGACCCCGAACCGGTTGCGGATCGCGATGATGCGCTCACCGATGAAGGGATCGACGTCGTCGGGCATCGTCGTCATCATGCGAGCCCTCTACCCGACCGATGTTGGTTCGATGCGCGGCCACACCTGCCCCGTGCGGTAGGTCTCGCAACCCAAAGGGGAAACTTTCAGCCCTATAGCGCACGAAAGTTACCCCACTGTTCACGTAACCGCGGCCGTTGCAGGCGCAGTTCTCGGCGGCCCGGCTGCCATCGAGCTCCGGCAGCTGTGCCACAGCCAGCTCAGACTCGCGGCTCAGCCATCTTGGTTGACGCCCAGCGCCGACGTCATCTCGGCCGTAGCCGACGTCATCTCGGCCGTAGCCGATGTCATCTCGGGCGGGGCGGTGATCATCGCGGCTCCCGGGGAACCGCCGTCGGACGGCGACTGCCGTTCGAACTGTGTGTGGTAGAGCTCGGCGTACAGACCGCTGGCGCCCAACAGCTCCTCGTGGCGACCGCGCTCGACGATCCGGCCGTCGTCGACGACGAGGATCTGATCGGCCTCACGGATGGTCGAGAGTCGGTGCGCGATCACCAGTGACGTGCGGCCGGCGAGCGCCGTTTTCAACGCGCGCTGCACCGCAGCTTCGGACTCTGAATCGAGGTGCGCGGTGGCTTCGTCGAGCACGACGATGCTCGGCGCCTTCAGCAACAAGCGGGCAATCGCCAACCGTTGCTTCTCACCGCCCGAGAGCCGGTAGCCACGCTCCCCCACCAATGTGTCGAGCCCGTCGGCGAGCGACGACACCAGATCCCAGATCTGGGCGGCCTTGCACGCCTCGATCAGTTCCGCCTCACTGGCGTTCGGCTTGGCATACGCGAGGTTGGCGCGGATCGTGTCATGAAACATGTGGCTGTCTTGGGTAACGACGCCGATCGCGTCGTGCAACGAGTCAAGACTGGCGTTCTTTACGTCGACTCCGCCGACGCGCACGGTTCCGCCGCTGACGTCGTAGAGCCGCGACGTGAGTGACGCGATCGTCGTCTTGCCCGCACCTGATGGCCCGACCAGCGCCACGAGCTGGCCGGCCCCAGCTTCGAACGAGACGTCGTGCAGCACCGGCGCGCTCGGCGCACTGCTGAGCACAGCAACCGATTCGAGCGATGCGAGGGACACCTCCGACGCGACCGGGTAGCGGAAGGCGACGTGGTCGAACTCGATCGTGTTCGCGCCCTTGGGTAATGCCACCGCCCCGGGCGCGTCGGCGATCATCGGTGGTAGGTCAAGCACTTCGAAGACGCGCTCGAACGACACGAGCGCCGTCATGATCGACACGTTGACGTTCGACAGCGCGGTCAGCGGGCCGTACAGCCGGGTGAGGTAGGCGCCTAGTGCGACGACCGTCCCGACGTCAAGGCGGCCAGTCGCTGCCATCCAGCCGCCCCAGCCGTAAACGAGCGCAGCCCCCAACGTGGCTACCAGCATCAGCGAGACGAAGAACACGCCACCGTACATCGCCTGCGTGACGCCGATGTCGCGGACCCGACCGGCCTTCGATCGGAAGGCATCGTCTTCTTCGTGCGGGCGACCGAACAGCTTCACCAGCAATGCGCCGGCGACGTTGAAGCGCTCGTTCATCGTGTTGTTCATCGCGGCGTTGAGGTTGTAACTCTCGCGAGTGATCGACTGCAGCTTGCGGCCGAACCAGCGAGCCGGAAGCACGAACAGCGGCAGCAACGCCAGCGAAACCAAGGTGATTTGCCACGACAGCTTGAACATGACGGCGAGGGTGAACGTGACGCCAAGCAGGTTGCTGACCACGCTCGACAACGTGCTCGTGAACGCTTGCTGCGCGCCCAGAACGTCGTTGTTGAGCCGGCTGATCAGCGCACCGGTTTGAGTGCGCGTGAAGAACGCGATCGGCATCCGCTGGATGTGGGCGAACACCTTGGCGCGCATGTCGAAGATGAGTCCCTCGCCGATGCGTGACGAGAAATACCGTTCGACCAGCGCCATCCCGGAGTCGACCACCGCGATCAGCGCCATCACCAGCGCGATGCCGATGACCAGGTGCGGTCGCTTGTCACCGATGCCCTTGTTGAGAATCTCGCGCACGAGCAGCGGGGTGACTGTGCCCAGTGCCGCATCGATCGCCAGCAGGACCAGCAGGATGGTGATGAGCGCGCGGTAGGGCTTGGCGAATTTTGCGATCCGCTTGATCGTGCCAGGGGCGAGCTTCTGCTTGGTCACCGAACGGTCTTGGCTGAACGAGCGCATGGCATGCCAGTTGCCCATGCCGGAACCCATGCTCATGCGCTGCGGTCTCGCTTTCGCTCGTGCCGATGCCGTGGACGACAACGCCGTGAGCCCGCCGGACGTTCCCGCCCGCTACTCATGCTCGCCCGCCAGCCTGGCGGCGGCAGCCAGTTCGGCTTGCACCCGCCGGGCGCGCGCCGCCGCGCTGTCGATGCCGGACGTCGACAGCGTCGCCTTCATCTCGATCGCCTGATCACGGGGCGTGGCGACGAGGGCTGCTACCAAGTCGTCGACGACCGCAGCGACCTCGTCAGCGTTGACCGACACAGTTGCGAGCCCCAACGCCACGGCCTCGGCTGCATGCACCTCGCGCCCCGTCAGGCACAACTCCAGCGCCCGCGAGTAACCGACTAGGTCGGCAAGCCGACCAAGGCTGCCCAGAGCCTGGGCCGAGGCACGCAGGCCCGCATCGACACTGCACAGCCGCAGGTCGCAACCGAGCGCGATGGCGAGCGCCGGACCTTGCAGCATCGCATCGATCACGGCGACCGACACGAGATCAGGTCGCGCCAGCGCCGTCAGGCTTGACTCGACGTCCGGGAGCGACAGAGAACTCAGCTCCGTGCCGATTGAAGCCACTGCCGGAGGGTCGAATCGGACGACGAGCACGCGGACCGCACCGCTGAACTGTCTGCAGCGTTCGGCCAGCACCGACCACGCGGCGCCCGACGACGGCAGCCGCGCTTCGACGACGGTTGCGCTCACGACGTGCGACACCGCACCCCGCACCGGGGCAAACACCAAAGTCTGGGATCGCCTCGCATGGAGGCGACCCTAGACCCTGGTGTCGTTTGACCGGTGTCGTGAGTTACCGGTGGTGGTCTAACTGCTGGTGTGCTGCTTGGCCTTGCCCCGCGTTGCGCCGCCGCGGCCCCGAAGGGTCGCGCCGGACTCGGTCAGGATGCGGTGCACGAACCCGTAGGACCGGCCCGTCGAATCGGCCAGGGTGCGAATGCTTGCGCCACTGTCGTACTTCCTGCGGAGGTCTGCGGCAAGCCGGTCGCGCTCGCCGCCGGTAACCCGGCTGCCCTTCTTGAGAGTGTCGGCCACGGTGTCTCCCCTTCTTGCTCGACTTGTGCGGGAGTCGTCCCTATGACCCCATGATCACCCAAGACCCGCAGATCGGCCACCGAATCGCCGGGTTGGTTCAGGCGAGGTGAGTAGATCATCCCCCGAACGCTATGAACGGATGGCGGTTACTCGCTGGAAGGTCAAGGGCGGGTCAAGCCGACTCATGCCAGCGCGACGAGGTCGGCGAGGTCGTCGCTCCAGATATCTTCGACGCCGTCAGGCAGTAGCAGCACCCGCTCCGGGGCCAGTGCCTCGACCGCGCCCTCATCGTGGGTGACGAGCACGATCGCCCCCCGGTAACCTCGAAGCGCCGCAAGCACTTCTTCACGACTTGCCGGGTCGAGGTTGTTCGTCGGCTCGTCGAGCAGCAACACGTTCGCGCTCGAAACGACGAGCCGGGCGAGCGCCAGCCGTGTCTTCTCGCCGCCCGACAACGTCTTCGTCGGCTGGTCGACGGTCTCGCCCGAGAACAGGAAACTGCCGAGGACGCGGCGCAGCTCGACGTCCGGCAAATTCGGTGACGAGGTGCGCATCGTTTCGAGCACGGTGGCGTCTGGGTCAAGTGTTTCGTGCTCTTGCGCGTAGTAGCCGAGCTTCAGGCCGTGCCCGGGTTGCACTTCACCGGTATCGGGTTTTTCCACGCCTGCAAGGGTTTTGAGTAGCGTCGTCTTGCCCGCGCCGTTCAGCCCGAGCACCACAACGCGGCTACCCTTGTCGATCGCTAGGTCGACATCGGTAAAAACTTCGAGCGAGCCGTAGGACTTCGAGAGCCCCGACGCCGCAAGAGGCACCTTGCCGCACGCAGCCGGTTCGGGGAAGCGCAGTTTTGCCACCCGATCATGCTTTCGCACTTCTTCGAGGCCCGACAGGAGTCTCTGCGCGCGCTTTTCCATGTTCTGCGCGGCGGTGGCCTTCGTGGCTTTGTAACGCATCCGATCGGCCTGCGCCTGCAGCGTGCTGGCCTTGCGTTCGGCATTGGCCCGCTCGCGCTTACGGCGACGCTCGTCTGCCTCACGCTGTTCGAGGTAGATTTTCCAGCCCACGTTGTAGATATCCATCACAGCGCGAGTTGCATCGAGATGCAGCACTCGGTTGACGGTGGCTTCGAGGAGGCCGACATCGTGGCTGATGAGCACCAGCCCGCCCTTGTGGGAACGCAGGAATTCCCTTAGCCAGACGATCGAATCCGCGTCGAGGTGGTTCGTGGGTTCGTCGAGCAACAACGTTTCGGCTCCGGAGAACAAGATGCGCGCCAGCTCGACACGACGGCGCTGTCCGCCCGACAACGTACCCAGCGGCTGACCCATCACCCGATCGGGCAGGCCGAGACTGGCCGCGATAGATGCCGCTTCCGACTCTGCGGCGTAGCCGCCCAGCACGTGAAAGTGATCCTCGATCCTGCCGTAACGGCGGACCGCCGCATCGCGAATGGCGTCGTCTTCGCTGGCCATCTTCGTTTCGGCGTCCCGCATGTCTTTGACGACAACGTCGAGCCCACGCGCCGACAGGATGCGGTCGCGCGCGAGCACGTCGAGGTCACCGGTCCGTGGGTCTTGCGGCAGGTAGCCGACCTCTCCTGTGGTGGTGACCGTGCCGTGCGACGGGATGCCCTGGCCTGCGAGCACTTTCGTAAGCGTCGTCTTGCCCGCGCCGTTGCGACCCACGAGACCGATCCGGTCGCCGGCCGCGATCCGGAACGACACCTTCTCGAGCAGTACCCGCGACCCGACGCGTATCTCGACGTCGGTAGCAGTGATCACGGGCTGGCCTTTCGGACGGTGGCTGTCTGGTTGACCACGTTAAGTCGGCTGGACCGCGCTTCATACGGTGCGCGCGCCCCATGAAGCGTTGCTACGCCGACTTAACGTGGTCAACCGACAAGCCGGCGGGCGGGCGTGAAATCAGGTTGGTGAGGTGGACAGGTCAGACGTTGAAGCCGATGGCGCGCAACTGCTCGCGGCCGTCGTCGGTGATCTTGTCGGGGCCCCACGGCGGCATCCAGACCCAGTTGATGCGGAAATCCTTGACCAGGCCGTCGAGCGCGCTACGGGTCTGGTCTTCGATGACGTCTTGCAGGGGGCACGCCGCCGACGTCAATGTCATATCGATGACGGCCGTGTTGTCGTCGTCGAGCACCAGGTTGTAGATGAGGCCGAGGTCGACGACGTTAATGCCGAGCTCAGGGTCGACGACGTCGTACAGTGCTTCCCTAACGTCTTCGAGGGTGGCGGTCATTGGGAGCTGCCTTCCGGGATCGTGGCGTCGTCGAGAGACGCCGGGGCTCCTAGCGCTTGCGCTGTCGCGTCCTTCCAAGCCATCCATGAAAGCAAGGCGCACTTGACGCGCGCCGGATATTTCGAGACGCCGGCGAACGCGACCGCATCTTCGAGCACGTCTTCGTCGGGCTCACCTTGACCCTTGCTCTGCATGAGCGCGACAAATTCCTGATGCGCCGCAAGACCCGCGCCGACCTCGCGCCCGATCACCAGATCGCTGAGCACCGACGCGCTCGCCTGCGAGATCGAGCAACCGGCGCTGTCATAACTGATGTCGACGACCTTGTTTCCCTCGAGCTTTACCCGCAAGGTGATCTCGTCACCGCACGTCGGGTTGACGTGATGCACCTCAGCGTCGAAAGGCTCGCGGAGTCCCTTGTGGTGCGGGTGCCGGTAGTGATCGAGGATGATCTCCTGATACATCGATTCGAGTTGCATCAGCCGAAGAACCCTTTCGCTTCGTCGAGCGCATCGATCAACGCATCGATTTCTGCAGGGGTTGTGTAGAGGTAGAACGATGCACGGGTGGAGGCACTGACGCCGAACCGCTGATGAATCGGCCGTCCGCAGTGATGGCCCGCGCGCACCGCGACGCCCCTACCGTCAAGGATCTGCGCGACATCGTGCGGATGCACGTCGGCCAACGTGAACGAGATCGCTCCGCCACGGTCGACAGGCTCGGCCGGCCCGAGAATACGCAGACCGTCGACGGCGTTGAGCCGCTCTAACGCATACGCCGTGATTGCCTGCTCGTGCGCCGCGATCGCAGGCATGCCGATGGCCGAGAGATAATCGACGGCCGCACCGAGCGCGACCGCCTCCGCGATCGGCGGCGTTCCCGCTTCGTACTTGTGCGGCAGGCTCGCATACGTCGACTTCTGCATCGTGACAATCTCAATCATCTCGCCGCCCCCGAGAAATGGCGGCAACTCGTCGAGCAAATCACGTCGTCCCCACAAAACGCCGATGCCCGTAGGCCCGCACATCTTGTGGCCGGTAAAGGCGTAAAAATCAACGCCGAGAGCGCGGACGTCGACCGGCAGCTGCGGCACCGATTGTGATCCGTCGACAGCAACGAGCGCGCCGAACTCGTGGGCCCGCACCGCGATCTGGGCAACTGGATTCACCGTGCCCAAGACGTTCGACACGTGCGCCAGCGAGACGACCTTGGTGCGAGGGTTGATGACCTCGTCGATGTTCGACAGGTCGAGCCGGCCATCGTCGGTGACCCCGAACCAGCGCAGTGTGGCACCAGTGCGCTCGCACAGCAGTTGCCACGGCACGATGTTGGAGTGGTGCTCCATCTCAGTGATGACGACCTCGTCGCCCGCCTTCAAACCACGCGCCCCCCACGCCAGCACATTCGCGACAAGGTTCAACGCCTCGGAGGAGTTCTTGGTGAACACGATTTCGTCAGTACTGCCCGCGCCGACGAACGCGGCCACCTTGCTGCGCGCATCCTCGTACGCCTCGGTGGCTTCCTCGCCGAGCGCATGCGTTGCCCGATGGATGTTGGCATTGTGCTGCTCGTAGAAATCAGTGAGGACGTCGAGAACCTGCTGAGGCTTCTGCGAGGTGTTGGCGCTGTCGAGGTAAACCAACGGCACGCCGCCGCGAACCGTGCGCTGCAGGATCGGAAAATCCTTGCGAACGGCCTCGACGTCGAAGCCCTCTAATGCATCGTGCAGCGCAGCTTCACTCATATGGCCGCCTTGGCTGTGTAACGCTCGTAGCCCTCGTCTTCGAGCCGGTCGGCGAGTTCGGGGCCACCTTCTTCGACGATGCGGCCGTCGACGAACACGTGCACGAAATCGGGCGCGATGTAGCGCAGGATGCGGGTGTAGTGGGTAATGAGCAGCACACCACGATCGGCCTGCTGACGGAACCGGTTGACACCTTCAGACACGATGCGCAAAGCGTCGACATCGAGGCCCGAGTCGGTCTCATCGAGCACTGCAAACTTCGGGTTCAGCAGTTCGAGTTGCAGGATCTCGTGGCGCTTCTTCTCGCCACCGGAGAATCCTTCATTCAGGCTCCGCTCGGCAAAGGCGGAGTCTATCTGCAGCTGCGACATCGCACCGTTCACTTCTTTGACCCACGTGCGCACCTTCGGCGCCTCGCCACGAACAGCGGTTGCCGCTGTGCGCAAGAAGTTCGATACGGAGACGCCAGGAACTTCGACGGGGTATTGCATCGCCAGGAACAGGCCGGCCCGCGCCCGCTCGTCGACCTTCATCGACAATACGTCGGCGCCGTCGAGCGTGACGGTTCCGGACGTGACGGTGTATTTCGGGTGGCCCGCGATCGAGTAGGCCAGCGTCGATTTGCCCGAGCCATTGGGGCCCATGATGGCGTGCGTCTCGCCGGCCTTCACGGTGAGGTCGACGCCGCGCAATATCTCACGCGCTTCTTGGCCTCCTGCAGTATTGACCGACACATGCAGGTCACGGATCTCTAGCGCGCTCATCAGGCGTTCGACTCCATCTTCGTCAGCGATGCGGTGACGGGCGTGGTGCTCACGTAAACACCGTCACCCTCAATAGTGATGTCAAAAACAGCGACCGACCTCTTTGCAGGCAAGCACAACGCCTCGCCGGTGCGGACGTCGAACTTCGACCCGTGCAGCCAGCATTCGATCGTGGTGCCCTCGACTTCGCCGTCGGACAACGAAACCTCGTCGTGCGAGCACGTGTCGTCGATCGCGAACAGCCCGTCGTCAGTGGCGACGATGGCCATCGGCTCACCCTCGACGTCGACGCGACGCACGCCGCCTATGGCGGGCAGCTCGGCGACCGAACAGACTCGCGCCCGGCCGCTCATGCGGTCGCCGGATTCGTTACTCGTGCCGTCACCGCGCTGCCCATCGTGCTTTCTAGCTCGCGGTCGACTGTGGCTAGCAGCCGCTCGACGAGTTCGGGCACTGCAATGCGCTCGATGACGTCGGCGAAGAATCCGCGCACAATCAGGCGGCGCGCCTGGTCGGCAGGAATTCCTCGCGCCTGCAGGTAAAACACCTGCTCGTCGTCGAACCGGCCGGTGGCGCTGGCGTGGCCCGCACCGACAACCTCTCCGGTGAGGATTTCGAGGTTCGGCACTGAATCGGCGCGCGCTCCCCCGGTGAGTAGCAGGTTGCGATTGACCTCGTAGGTGTCGGTGTTAATGGCGTCGGCACGGATGATGACATCGCCGGTCCAGACCGAACGGGCATTCTCACCCTGTAACGCGCCGCGGTAGTTGACCCGACTCTTGCAGTTCGGCACGGAATGGTCGACGAGCAAGCGAGCATCGATATGTTGCCCGGCGTCGGCGAAGAAAAGCCCGAGCAGTTCGGCATCACCGCCGGGACCCGCGAACTTCACCAGCGGCGTCACGCGAGTGGCGTTGCCGCCGAAGCTTACGTTGATGTGGCGCAGTTTCGCGTCACGCCCGACGAGCGCGGTGTGGGCACTCACGTGCACGGCGTCGTCGTCCCAGTCTTGGACCGTGACGACGGTGACGGCGGCACCGTCGCCGACCTTGATCTCCACACCCGCGGCATAGGTCGTGCTGCCGACGTGGTCGAGCACGACAGTGCCGGTAGCGAATGGTTTGACGTCGATGACGACGTGACCGTAGGCAACTCCGCCGGTGCCTTTGGCGGCGATCGTGACAGCGTCGGCGACTTCGCCGTCGATCGTCACGACCAGAGCGTTCGGCGATTTCTGCCGCGCAATCGCCGACACCCGGTCGAACGGCGTATGCACCACGCCGACGCGGGAATCGGTCATCGGCACGATCTCGACCGGCGCGCCCGCCGGCCACGAGAACGCGACCTCGCCGTCGGGCTCGGGGCCGGCGAACAACGCGCGTAGCCGCGGCAGCGCAGCGAACCGCCAGATCTCTTGCCTGCTGTTGGGTTCGGGAAATGCCTGCGGATCAAAGGAAAATGTGCGATCGAGGTGCCGGCCACCAACGTTCGAGTGGCCGGGCAGCTCAGGATCGCCAGTTTCGGCGACAGCGCGGTCGAACTCGCCGAGGTCTGCTCGATTCGCTACGTGGTCCGGGTTCGTGGTGAGCTCGGTC
>Ga0068855_100005567_pt1 | contig 15371 bp, 14 predicted proteins | sample KBSCornC52_FD_66592 | JGI IMG/M metagenome (GOLD analysis project Ga0068855, IMG submission 66592) | Corn rhizosphere microbial communities from Kellogg Biological Station, Michigan, USA - KBS Corn C5-2 | ecosystem: Host-associated > Plants > Roots > Rhizosphere > Soil ...
GTTTCTGCTGCGGTAGGCGCCCAACAGGGAGAGTTGATTGAAGAAGGCACTGATCACCGGCGTCACCGGGCAGGACGGGGCGTACCTCGCTCAATTCCTGCTTGCAAAGGGCTACGAGGTTCACGGTATCAAACGCCGCACCTCGCTCTTCAATACCGCGCGCATCGATAGCATCTACGAGGATCCCCACGCTTCCTCCCGTAGCTTCATCCTGCATTACGGCGACATGACCGATTCCTCTTCCCTCATCCACATCGTGGAGAAGGTGCAGCCGGATGAGATCTACAATCTTGCCGCGCAATCGCACGTACAGGTCTCCTTCGAAGAGCCGGAGTACACCGCCAACTCTGATGCTCTCGGCGTCCTGCGGCTGCTTGAGGCCATCCGCATCCTGGGCCTCGAGAAGAAGACCCGCTTCTATCAGGCCAGCACCTCGGAGCTCTACGGTCTGGTGCAGGAGATTCCCCAGCGTGAGACGACCCCCTTCTATCCTCGTTCGCCGTACGCGGTCGCGAAACTGTATGGGTACTGGATTGTCGTGAATTATCGGGAAGCCTATGGCATGTATGCCTGCAACGGCATCCTGTTCAATCACGAGTCGCCGATGCGCGGTGAGACCTTCGTCACCCGTAAGATCACCCGCGGGCTGGCACGCATCAAGACAGGTCTGCAGTCGGAGCTCTACCTAGGCAACCTGGACGCAAAGCGCGACTGGGGACATGCGCGCGACTACATCGAGATGCAGTGGCTGATGCTACAGCAGGATAATCCGCAGGATTACGTGATCGCCACGGGACAGCAGTACAGTGTGCGCGAATTCGTGAAGCGCTGCGCCAGTCTGCTGGAGTTAAAACTCACCTGGTCCGGCTCCGGCGTGGACGAGAAGGCCAGCGACGAGAACGGCAACGTCATCGTCGCCGTCGATCCCCGTTATTTCCGTCCCACCGAGGTCCAAACTCTTCTCGGCGACGCCTCCAAGGCAAAACAGCAGCTGGGCTGGGAGCCGCGCACCAGCTTCGATGAGCTGGTTCGCGAGATGGTAGAAGCGGACCTGAACGCAGCTCGGCGAGACGCTCTGGTGGTGCGCCACGGCTATGAGGCCTACAACGTTCGCGAGACCTAGCCTGCAAGCTTTTAAGGAGACATAGAGATGCAGCCCGACAGCCGAATCTTCGTTGCAGGTCATCGTGGGCTGGTAGGCTCAGCGATCGTGCGCGAGTTGGAGCGGATCGGGCATCGAGCCATCCTCACTCGCCGGCGCGCCGAACTGGATCTCGGGGATCGCTCGGCGGTGCATAGCTTTTTCGACCAGGAGCGGCCGGAGTACGTCTTCCTGGCCGCAGCAAAGGTGGGCGGGATCCTGGCCAACAACACCTATCCGGCAGACTTCATTCGGGACAACCTGCAGATCCAGTCCAACGTGATCGAGGCGAGCAGGCTCTCTCGAGTCAAGCGTCTGCTCTTCCTGGGATCCTCCTGCATTTATCCCAAGCTATGCCCGCAGCCCATCCGCGAGGATTACCTCCTGACCGGTCCGCTTGAGCCGACCAATCGGCCATACGCGATCGCCAAAATCGCCGGCATCGAGATGTGCTGGAGCTACAACCGCCAATATGGCACCCAGTACCTCGCCGCGATGCCAACCAATCTCTACGGGCCGAACGACAACTTCGACTTGAACAACTCGCATGTGCTCCCTGCCCTCATCCGCAAGGCTGCCGAGGCCAAGGCCAGCGGCTCCGGCGAGTTGGTGGTCTGGGGGACCGGCACCCCGCGCAGAGAGCTGCTTTACTCCGACGATCTGGCCGAGGCGTGCTGTTACCTGATGAATCTGGACGACGCGCGCTTCTCTTCCCTGCTGTCGGAAGATCATCCGCCACTGATCAATATTGGAACCGGCGAGGACGTCACCATCCGCGAGCTCGCCGAAACCGTGGCCCGTATCATCGGATTCCAAGGCGGGTTGCGCTTCGACACCTCCAAGCCCGACGGCACTCCGCGCAAGCTGCTCGACGTCAGCCGCCTGCACGGACTTGGCTGGCACCACAAGGTCTCGCTCGAAGACGGCATCCGGCGCACCTGGGAGGCCGTGGGCGGCCGATTGAGCGCCGAATTCATCGGTGCCGGTATCCGCACCTAGGGCCCTCTCGCCCTTCCGTTCCATCCCTCGAAAGTTCCAGTAAACTGTGCGAAGGAACCAGCGTCTCAGCGCCGCATCTGGGGTTCAATAAAGCGGGAGACTTCTAGCCGTGCGACCCTGTTCGTTTGCTTTTCTTCTGGCCATTGCCTTCACTCCGGCCGCCCTGTGTCAGCTACAGCACGCCAGTTTAACTCGCGAGGACACCACGGTGGCCGAGCAGTACCTTCTGGCCGCCGCCAACCAGGAACGCCTCTCGCGTGGATTGTCTCCCTTGCAGCGGAACCCGGAGCTTGCGCGTGCAGCCAGGGAGCACGCCTATTCGATGGCGACTCACGGGACTATCTCTCACCAGTTTGCCGGTGAACCGGACCTGACCCAGCGTGGGGCGCAGGCTGGCGTTCCCTTCAGTCTGATCTCGGAAAATGTCGGCGAGGCTCCCAACGTGGTCACCATCCATGACATGTGGATGCACTCGGAACATCACCGCAGCAATCTGCTGGACCCAGCCGTCGACTCGGCCGGCATCAGCGTCGTGGTGCGCGAAGGCCAGTTCTACGCCGTCGAGGACTTCGCCAGGACGGTACGCCGCGTTGGCACGGAGCAGCAGGAGGCGGCGATCGCCCGAAGGATTGAGGAACTCGGACGCGTTGGCCTTGCCGAGGATCGAGAAACCATCGTCGCGGCACGTGAGACCTGCGCCATGGAATCGGGATTCTCCGGCCAGCGGAAGCCATGGTTTGTCATGCGCTTCACCTCCGACAGCCTCGACCGGCTACCCGAAGAGCTCAGAAGCCGCATCGCCTCAGGCAAGTATCGGGAAGCAGCGGTTGGAGCCTGTCCGGGCACAAAGCAGGGTGCGTTCACCGCGTATAACTTCGCCGTGCTGCTCTACCACTAGAGATGGAGCCGACGGTGCTCAGCCTCGTTGAGTACCCCCCCCAATCCCTTTTCTTGGCGCGAGGTGGTTTCATTTCAGCTATGGTTCCGCATGGACCGCACCTGCCCTTTTGCATCGAGAGCGGGGGGAAATTGCTGAGGGCGCGCTTGCTGCGCTAACCTGAGTCCAGTGCTGCCCATGAACTGGAACCGGAAACCCCTTCGAGCCCTCACTCTCACCGTTGCCGTGCTTCTGCCCATGTCGGCTGCCGCACAGGCCGATCTCCCCGATGCTCCGGGCACCGTTAGCACTCCCAAGGCGGCTCCGGAGCCGACCGGCCCAACGATTGTGATCGACACAACCATGGGGCGGCTCACCTGCAAGACCTTCATCCGGCAGGCCCCAATCGCCGTGTCCAACTTCATCGGACTTGCGGAAGGCACAAAAGAATGGTCCCTCGACCAAGGCAAAACCAAGCAGCGCGGCAAGAGGTTCTACGATGGCCTGCTCTTCCATCGTGTGATCCCGGGGTTCATGATCCAGGGCGGCGATCCGGCCGGAGACGGCACCGGCGGCCCGGGCTACTACTTCGACGATGAGGTTGATCCGAACCTGACCTTTTCCGTCCCGGGACGGCTGGCGATGGCCAACTCGGGTCCCAACACGAACGGCAGCCAGTTCTACATCACCCAGGTTCCGGTGCCGCAGCTTGACGGAAAATACACCATCTTCGGCCAGTGCGATGCGCACTCGGTGGACGTGGTCACCGCGATTGCAAATGTGGAGCGCAACGCGAGCGATCGCCCTCTGACCCCGGTCCGCATTGAGCACGTCACCATCGTGCGGGAGGGCCAGCCGATGCCTCCCGACCCGAACCCTCCAGCGGCTCCGGCAGCGATGCCGGCTGCCGCCCACTGATAACCTGCGACACCAAAGCAACAAGAACTGGAGAGTCAATGCCCACCAAGCCTGGAACCTATGCGCGCTTCAACACCACCCTCGGCCCTATCGTCTGCGAGCTGTTTGAAAAGGATGCCCCCCAAACGGTAGACAATTTCATCGGTCTCGCGGAGGGAACGAAAGAATGGAACTCCCGCTCGAAGAAGGGCGCCAAACTGTACGACGGCACGGTCTTCCATCGCGTGATCCCCAACTTCATGATCCAGGGCGGCGATCCGGAGGGTACCGGGATGGGTGGGCCGGGATACCAGTTCGCCGACGAGACCAAGGGCTCTTCGCATACGTTTCAGAAGCCGGGCAAGTTGGCGATGGCAAACGCCGGCCCGAACACCAACGGAAGCCAGTTCTTCATCACAGTCACGGACACCAGTTGGCTGACGGGCAAGCACACGATCTTTGGCGAGGTCGTGGAGGGATATGACGTGGTGGAGAAGATCTCCAAGGTGCCCACCGGAGGCCAGGACCGCCCCAAGACCCCGGTAATTCTGGAGTCGGTAACGATCGAGCGCGTCGCCTGATTGGTCGAGTACGGCTCAAGAGTGAAGGCCCGCCAACTCGGCGGGCCTTCTGCATTTGCGAAAACAACCTGCTCTCTACGCCATGCCGATGACGCTGCAGAGCTCCTTGACTGCGTCGGCGGACCGGTTCAGTGCCGCCTGCTCTTCAGCCGTGAGCTTGATCTGGATGATCTGCTCCAGACCCTTTGCGCCGAGCTTACAGGGAACGCCGACGTACAGGCCGCTGATGCCGTACTCGCCCTGCAGATACGCGGCACAAGGCAAAATCTTCTTTTTGTCCTTGAGGATCGCTTCGACCATCTCCACGGTGGCCGCCGAAGGCGCGTAGTATGCGGAGCCGGTCTTGAGGTGCTTGACGATCTCTGCGCCACCATTCGCGGTGCGGGATTCGAGCTCCTTCAGGCGGTCCGGAGCGATCAGCTCCGTGATGGGAATGCCGGCAACAGTGGAGTAGCGCGAGAGCGGCACCATGGTGTCGCCGTGACCTCCCAGGACGAATGCAGTGACGTTCTCGACCGAGACGTGCAGCTCTTCGGCGATGAAGGTGCGGAAGCGCGCTGAGTCGAGCACGCCGGCCATGCCAATGACGCGCTCGCGGGGCAGACCAGCCTTCTTGAACGCGGTCTGCGCCATTGCGTCCAGTGGATTGGCGACGATGATGAGGGTGCAGTTGGGCGAGGCGGCGACGGCCTTCTCGACAACGTCACTCATGATCTTGAAGTTGGTATTCAGCAGGTCGTCGCGGCTCATGCCCGGCTTGCGGGCGATGCCGGCGGTGATGACAACAATATCGGAGTTTGCGGTGTCCGCGTAGTCGTTGGTGCCGAGAATGGAGACGTCCCGCTTCTCAATCGGCATGGCTTCGAGGAGGTCGAGCCCCTTGCCCTGAGGTACGCCTTCAACGACGTCGATCAGCACGACATCCGCGAGCTCCTTGGCTGCGATCCAATGCGCTGCCGTCGCACCTACGTTTCCTGCACCGACAATAGTTACCTTCTTCCGCATTCGTATGCTTCTCCTTCTGATCAATCCAATACTTCCATGATAGCCATCCACAATTGATGACAGCGCGTTTATCTATCGATAACCGCACAATGCCGATGTTTCCCGGACGACTCGGTTAGCCCATGTTCTCGATCATGCGGCTGGCAAACTCGCTGGTCTTCAACTTGGTTGCACCCTGCATCTGCCGCTCGAAGTCATAGGTGACGAACTTCTGCTGAATGGTCTTCTCCATGGAGGATTCAATGAGGCGGGCGGCCTCGCTCCAGCCGATAAAGTCGAACAGCATCACGCCCGAGAGAATGACGGAACCGGGGTTGATGACATCCTTGTCGGCATATTTGGGCGCGGTGCCGTGGGTCGCTTCGAATACCGCATAGCCGTCCCCGACGTTCGCGCCGGGCGCAATGCCAAGCCCGCCAACCTGGGCCGCGGCGGCATCGGAAATATAGTCGCCGTTGAGGTTTGTCGTGGCCAACACGCTGTAGTCGCTGGGCCGGATGATGATCTGCTGAAAGATCGAGTCGGCGATGCGGTCATTGACGAGCACCTTGGACTTCCACTTCCCTGCTCCGTGGGACTCCCCGATAGAGGCCAGCACCTGCTTGACCTCGGCGACGATGGAGTCACCGAACTCCTTTGGCGCGAATTCGATGCCGGGCTCGATGAGAGCGGCATTCTCTTCGGCCGTCAGCTTCGGGTTGGCCTCCAGGTTGCCGAGGATCCAGCTCTCACGCTCGGTAATGGTCTGATCGCGGAACTCCTGGGTGGCAACTTCATAGCCCCACTCCCGGAACGCGCCCTCAGTGAACTTCTGGATGTTGCCCTTATGGACGAGGGTGACAACCTTGCGGCCGTTCGCGAGGGCGTACTTGATAGCCGCTCGGACCAGACGTTTTGAGCCGGTGATGGAGATGGGCTTAACGCCAACGCCTGAGTCGACGCGGATCTTCTTCTTGCCGCCCTTCAGCATGTCTTCGTTCACGAATTCAATGAACTTCTTCGCCTCGGGGGTTCCCTCGCGGAATTCGATGCCGGCGTAAATGTCTTCCGTATTCTCGCGGAAGATAACGACGTCGAGCTGCTCGGGATGCTTTACCGGGCTGGGGACGCCCTGGTAGTACTTGACCGGGCGAATGCACTGGTAGAGATCCATGAGCTGGCGCAGAGCCACGTTGAGGCTGCGTATACCGCCGCCGACCGGAGTGGTGAGCGGTCCCTTGATCGATACGCGAAAATCGACTGTGGCCTTAACGGTATCGTCGGGCAGCCAGTTCTGGGTCTGGCGATAGGCCTTCTCGCCAGCGAGAACTTCATACCACTCGATCTTGCGTTTGCCGCCGTAGGCCTTCTCCACTGCGGCGTCAAAGACGCGCTGTGAGGCCTTCCAGATGTCGCGGCCGGTGCCGTCACCTTCGATGAACGGGATGATGGGGCGATCGGGGACGATGTACTTGTTGTCTTTGTACTCGATGGGAGTGCCGTTCGCCGGAACTGCGATGCCGTTGTAGCTGGTCTGCATGTAAGGGATTAACTCCAGAGCTTGACGGAAAGTGAGGCAGCACTTTCACGCTACCATCGGCAGCGGAAGCGGCGCAATGAACGAGCGGCAGGCAAAGCGAAGGGCCGCTTGCGCGGCCCTGCCTGGTGCTCGGTCGAAGTTAGAACTGGTTCCAGAGGAGCTGGTTGTAGACCTCGTGGTGGAACTTGACCTCAGGTGCCTTGACGATGGTGCCGAGCAGACGCGGGCAACGATCGGCTGAGGCCTGCTTGAGATCGGCGAAGCGGCCCTTCACGTCTGCCCCGAAGATGGTGCTGGTCCACTCGGAGTTCCGGAAGTCCTCAATCGCGGTGTAGATGTTGTCCGGGAGATAACGCTCGGCCTGACGAAGATTCTTGATCTTCGCAGTCTCACCGGCGAGGCCGGTCTTGAAGATGGAGTAGAGCACCATGTACGGGTTCGCATCCGGCGCCACGGAGCGGACCTCCACACGCGACGACTTCTCATTGCCGATGGGAATGCGGATCATGGAGCCGCGGTCGACGGCAGAAGCCTTGATCTGGTTCGGCGCCTCGAAGTGTGGGTCCAGGCGACGGTAAGCGTTGACGCTGGAGTTCATGATGAGGCAGAGATCGAGCCCATGGCTGAGGATGCGATCCACAAACTGCCATGCCGACTTGGAGATCTTCTCTTCGCCCTTTGGATCCCAGAAAAGGTTCTTGGAGCCTTTAGAGACGGAGATGTTGGTGTGCATCCCGGAGCCGTTGACGCCGACAACCGGCTTGGGCAGGAAGCTGGCGGTCATGCCCATCTGGGTAGCGACGGTGCGGCAGATCAGCTTGTAGAGCTGGATCTGGTCGGCTGCAGCGACAACCTCGCCGTAGCCGTAGTTGATCTCGAACTGCGAGGGCGCAACCTCGGGGTGGTCCTTCTCGTTCTGGAAGCCCATGGCGCGCTGGACTTCAGCGGTGGCATCGATGAACTCGCGTAGTGGATCGCCCGGAAGCGAATGATAGTAGCCGCCAGTGTTGACGTACTCGAACGCTGCGGTCTCGTGGAATTTTCGCTCTGCATCGATACCGTCGAAGAGGAAGCCTTCGATCTCATTCGCGGCATTCAGGGTGTAGCCGTTCTTGTCAAACATCTCCTGCGAGAACTGCTTGAGCACGCCACGCATATCGGCGCTGTAGGTGCCGCCGTTCTTGTCGATGACTTCGCCGAAGACAAGGACCTTGCCCGGTCCAAAGATGTCCGCCGGCGCCCAGTAGAAGGCGCTCCAGTCGATGCCGAGACGCAGATCGCTCTCGCGCTGTGCCGTGAAGCCGCGGATGGAAGAGCCGTCGAAGGTGAGGTTATCCCAGCTTTTTACGAGGAACTTCTTATCGTAGTCGAGCATGTGCAGACGGCCTTCGAGATCGCTGAACAGGACGGTGACGGCCTTGATGCGGTTCTCGTCGGTGAGGTACTTCAGCCGCTCTTCCTGGATGACATCGGGGGCGACGCGGTTCTTCCGCTGTTCCTTCGCCTTGAGGTTCAGGTCTTCCAGCTCCGGATACGAAAGCTCGAGAAAATCACGATAATCGCTCGCCATGAGACTCCTTGCAATTTGGGAAGTAGATAGAGGCTAGACCTGTGCCTGCGCGCAACCGTAGGTTATGCGGATGATTTGGGAACGGACAGGAGCAGTTGTCGCCTATCCATCCAAAAATACCAGAGATTCGGCAAATTTCGGAGAGGATTCCGGAATTCCGCCCCAAAATCGAGGGCTGAAACTAGGAGAGCGCGAGTGAAGCGTGGACCATAAGAACGCAACTTTGCCTGCGGGCCTCGACCAAGGGTGTGAAAACATCCTCCGTTTGCATTATGGTAGTTTCTCGCTGCATTCTGCCGCCCGAAGGTCGGAACCGGGCAGCGTCCACTCATTGCCGAAGTTTGACCGCTGACCACGGAGGATGAAATTGGGAAAGAACATGGTTCCGACGCGCCTCTTCTTTACGAAGGGCGTTGGCAAGCACAAGGAGCGGCTGACCTCGTTTGAGCTTGCTCTGCGGGATGCGGGAATCGCGGCACAAAACCTGGTTCGGGTGTCTTCGATCTTCCCGCCCCATTGCAAGCTGATTCCGCGCAAGGAAGGCCTGCGGTATCTTCATCCCGGCGAGGTGGTGTTTGCGGTGGTCGCAGAGAACTCGACCCGCGAGCCGCACCGGCTGCTGGCGAGCTCTATCGGTGTGGCGATTCCTTCGGACCGTTCCGCGTACGGATATCTCTCCGAGCACCACAGCTTCGGCGAGACCGAGGACCAGGCCGGAGATTACGCCGAGGAGCTTGCAGCGGAGATGCTGGCGACGACTCTGGACGTCGACTTTGACCCGGATAAGAGCTGGGATGAAAAGAAGGAAATCTATCGGATATCCAATAAGATTGTACGTACGGCTAACGTCACACAGTCCGCGGTCGGTCATAAGCATGGGCTGTGGACGACGACGATCGCCGCCGCCATTCTCATCTTCGACGACAAATAACACGAGTTTGCGAAGACGTGAGGCGCCGGCGAAGAGCCCGCGCCTTTTCTCTTGCTCAAGGAGTTTCCCAGAATGCCAGCAGCAAAGACCCGAGTCGCATTGATCCAGATGGCGTGCGCCCCCTCCACCGAGCAGAACCTGGACCACGCGTGCGAGATGGTGCGCGAGGCGGCCCGCGGAGGAGCACAGCTGATCTGCCTGCCGGAGCTGTTCCGGGCTCAGTATTTCTGTCAGCGCGAGGACCACGCGCTGTTCGCGCTCGCGGAACCGATCCCCGGGCCTTCCACCGCCCGGTTCGGGGCGATTGTGCGGGAAGAGAAGATTACGCTGATCGCGAGCCTGTTTGAGCGCCGCGCGCCCGGGCTCTACCACAACACCGCAGCCATTCTGGACCACGCCAGCAATGGGGTCGACCTGATTGCGGGGATCTACCGCAAGATGCACATCCCGGACGATCCGCTGTACTACGAAAAGTTCTATTTCACTCCCGGGGACCTCGGCTTCCGCTCCATCGCCACCAGCCAGGGTCCCGTAGGGACGCTGGTCTGCTGGGACCAGTGGTATCCGGAGGCTGCCCGGCTGACCTCGCTCGCAGGTGCCGGAATCCTGTTCTATCCCACTGCGATTGGCTGGCACCCGGGAGAGAAGGCAGAGTTTGGCGAGGCGCAGTACTCAGCCTGGCAGACCATGCAGCGGGCGCATGCGATCGCGAACGGCGTCTTCGTGTGTGCGGTGAACCGCCTAGGCCACGAGCATGGCGATGTGGTGCTGAAGGATGCCGAGGGAGCCACGCAGGAGATAGCCGCGCCAGGAGACCACACGCCCGCTTCGGGCCTCGAGTTCTGGGGTGGCAGCTTTATCGCCGATCCGTTCGGTCGCGTAATTGCCCAGGGCTCCCATGACCAGGAGGAGATCCTGACTGCGGAGCTGGATCCTGCGTTGATCGAGGTGACACGCCAGCATTGGCCGTTCCTGCGCGACCGCCGGGTGGACGCTTACAGCGCGATCACCAGCCGGTTTATTGACACGCCATTCAGGCAATGAGGCGCTCTCGAGCTTAGTGCAGTGTGCCGCTCATCCCGCGCATGATGCTCAGGATGGCCGGCGCGAGAATGACTATAAACATGCAGGGAAAAATGAACAGCACCAACGGGAAGATGATCTTCACGGTCGTTTTGGCCGCCATCTGCTCGGCAATTTGCTTACGCTTCAGCCGAATGCCGTCAGCGAAGCCGCTGAGCGCCCGGGCGATGGGAGTGCCGAAGCGCTCGGTCTGCAATAGCATGGCCGCGAACGAGTCGATGTCCTCCAGTTCGCTCCGCTTGGCCATATCCATCCAGGCCTGAATGCGCGGCTTGCCGGCGCGCTGCTCACGATTGATCTGCAGCAACTCTTCTGTGATCTGAGGATGGCTGATGCCCAACTCCTGCCCGACACGCAACAACGCCTGATCGATGCCAAGCCCTGCGTCCACACAGATGACAAGTAGATCGACGGCGTCTGGGATACTCCTACGGATGCGGTCCCGGCGTCGCTTGATCAGTCGCGTGAGCACGACGTCTGGCGCGATGAAGCCGATCGCCGGTAGAGCCGTGACCCAGAGCATCTGCATGTACGGGATCATCAACCCGGCGACCAGGCCAAGGAGCGGAATCAGGAAGCGGGCAGCGTTGTAAACATCAATGGCAAGCGGTCCTTTATATCCGGCATTGGCGAGCCGCTTCGGCAGCTCATCAGATTCCGAGAATCCAAGCTTTGCCCGAACGCGCTGCACGAGAGTGAGTAACCTGCGCCAGATATCCCTGGTGCGCGGAATGTCGCGCTGGACCTCGCGCCGGCGAATTACCACCTCCTGAAATCGATGCCCGGTGGCGCGAACTCGTCTGGTCGCAAAGAACCAGTAGATGGTAATGGTACCGAAGAATACGGTAGGCGCGAGCGTTATGTAGAGAAGATTCACTGCAGCCACCTCAGACTTGAATGTTGACGATGCGCTTGATGAAGAACGCTCCAATGGTGATGAGCCCTACACCGGCGTACATCAGATCCCTGCCGACGGGGTCGTGAAACAGAACATCCGAATAGCCCGGGCTGACGATATTGATCAGCACCAGCATGACTACGGGCAGCAGTCCCAGAATCCATCCCGTGAGTCTGCCCTGAGCAGTGCGCGTACGCACTTCGCCCTCAATTCGAATACGCTCGCGGATCACGTGGGAGGCGCGACTAAGGATCTCGGTCAGATCGCCTCCGGTCTCTTTCTGGACGAGGATCGCGGTAATGAAGAATTGGAGGTCGCGCGATGGAACCCGATCGCCCATCTGCAACAGAGCGTCGCGGAACTGGAGCCCGAGACGCTGCTGCTGATAAACCTGCACGAACTCAAACGCCAGCGGTTCGGGTGCCTGCTGGCTGATGATCTCGATGGACGAGCCAACCGAGTGTCCGGCTACCAGGCAGCGCGCCATCAGGTCAATGGCATCGGGCAGCGCTGCGTTGAACGCCTTAAGCCGCCTGCTGCGCTTGAAGCGGAACACAATACCAGGCAGGATAGCGCCGGGCAGAAGACCGAGACAGCCAATCCAGAGCGTGCGGGAGAACGACAGCCCCAGCAGCCCGGTCACAATGGCACCGATCGCGCTGGCAATGACAAAACCGCTGAGGCTCATGTTGCTGTTCGCATGCAGCAGGAGTAGCTGTATGTTCTTAGCTGGCCCATAGCGCTCAAGCAATTGCTCGAGCGACTCCATATATCCCCAGGGCTCTTCCTTTTCCAGGTCGGTTTCGAGTGCACCACTGGCAACCTGGATCGACTTTCTAATGTTGGCGAGCCGCTGCGTGGTCACTTTGCTGGTCGCCTGCGCGCGCACGACGGGAAGCAGCATAACAAAGCTGAGAACGAAGGCGCCGGTGAACAACCATCCCATATGCTCCACGAACTAGACCTCCACCGACTGATCCAGGAGATTCACGCTGAGAGGTATGCCGGCTGCCTTCAGCCGCTCAGCGAACTTCGGCACGATACCGGTGGAGTGGAAACGTCCCTTCACCGCCCCGGTGGGCCCGAGCCCCTGTTTTTCGAACAGGAAGATGTCCTGCAGGCTCACCACTTCACCGCTGGTACCGGTGACCTCGGTGATATGAGTGACGCGGCGGGTGCCGTCTGACATACGAGATGCCTGGACAATCACGTCAACCGCGGAGGCGATCTGAGCGCGAATCGCCTTTTCCGGTAGAGCAATGCTTCCCATCATGGCCATGGTTTCAATGCGGGCGATGGCATCGCGGGGGTTGTTGGCGTGAATGGTGGTGATGGAGCCATCGTGACCGGTATTCATGGCCTGCAGCATGTCGAGTGCCTCCTCCCCGCGCACCTCACCCAGGATGATGCGATCCGGCCGCATACGCAGCGCGTTGATCACGAGTTCGCGCTGCCGTACTGCACCCTTGCCTTCCAGGTTGGGCGGACGGCACTCAAGCCGCGCCACGTGCTCCTGCTTGATCTGGAGTTCCGCTGAGTCTTCAATGGTGACAATGCGCTCTGCTGCTGAGACGAAGCCGGAGAGCACGTTGAGCAGCGTCGTTTTGCCTGAGCCGGTTCCGCCGGAGACCACAATATTCAGCCGAGCGCGCACGGCGGCCCGCAGTACCTCCAGCATCTGCGGCGTGAGCGCACGAAACCTCAGCAGATCGTCGGAGCTGAGCGGACTGGATCCAAAGCGCCGGATGGAAAGCAACGGGCCATCCACCGCGAGTGGCGGAATGACGATGTTGACGCGGGAGCCATCCAGCAGGCGTGCATCGACCATCGGCGAGGATTCATCAATGCGTCGGCCCACTGCCGAGACGATCTTGTCGATGATGTGCATGAGGTGGGCTTCATCTTTGAAGACAATGTCGGTCTTCTCAATGACGCCGCGCCGCTCCACGTAGACCAGCTTATGGGTGTTGACCAGAATGTCGCTGACGCTCGGGTCATGCAGCAGGGGCTCGAGCGGCCCAAGCCCGAAGACCTCATCCAGGATGTCGTGCGCAAGCCGGTCACGATCGGGCGCGCTCAGCGGGACACTCTGCTCGGCGAGCAGTTGCAGGATGACGGTGAGCAGTCGCTGACGACCACCGATATCGTCGGCCTGGATGGCGGCGAGCTTTTCCAGGTCCATGCGCCGGATCAGCTCATGGTGAAGGGTGGTCTTCAGGGAGTGGCGCACCGTCTCGGTGAGCACGGTGGTGCTGCGTATCTCCGGCACCACTTCCTGGCGTACCGGCTGTGACATATACATGGACAGGTCAGACATGGTTCCTCACCGTAGTTGCGGCTATCGCAGGAAGGACAGCAATCCTTTTTTGGCGGACGTGCCCACAGGAGCGGACATGCCGCCGATCAGTCGATTGGCCCACTTGGCAATCGACGTGTTGAACTCGGACCGCCGCTGCGGCGCGATTGGCTCGCCATCATTAATGGCCTGAAGCAGTTCGAAGTAATTGTTGGGAACCGATACAGAGATGGGAAACCGCACCACCTTTTCGATCTGCTCCGAAGTAATCGAGTCGGTCGCGGTGGACCGGTTGACGACGACGCGCAGCTTGGCAATTGCCGATTCAGTAAGCGAAATGCTCTCGACCAGGCGCGCAAGATCGCGCAGTGCCGCAACGTCCGGGGTCGAAACGATGTAGATCTCATCGGCCTGCTCTACAACAGATGCCTTGCGGTCCTGAAAGATAGGTGGGCAGTCGATGAGGACGTAATCGTATTCCCGTCGGAGAAAGTCCATCACCGCGGCCATCTCCTCGGGCTTCGCTTCGTGAGCACCGGCTGCCATCTCCGGAGAGGCGATGACGTGCAGTCCACTACGATGCCGGATGAGAAAGCCTTCCAGCAATTCAGCGTCAAGACGGCCTGCATTCCGCAGCAGCTCATCGAAGTGATACTGCGTGTCCTTCAGCCCCAGATAGAGTGCGACATGGCCGAGCTGCGGCTTCTGATCGATCAGCAGCACCTTCTTCCCGTGCTGGCGGACAAGGTGAGTGGCAATGTGAACGGCCAGCATGGTGGTGCCAACACCGCCTTTGGAGCCGAAGAAGGCAATGATTCGCCCCAGGCTGCTGGGCGCCTGAGGATCGATAGCGCGGACTGTCTGGAATCGGTTCAGAGCAGCAGTGAGCTCCTCCTGCACCAGAGTTTTGGTAAGAAATTCGGTGCAGCCGTTTCGAACAGCTCGCAAGAGCACCCCGGCATCGAGCTGGGAACCGAGACCGATGATGGAGATACGGCTGAGAAAAATCTGTTGCAGCCGCTCCACCGTCTCCAGAGCAAGCTCCGGGTCCGGATCGAAATCGACCAGCGCCACACAGGAGATTGCATTGCGGAGCACAGGGGAAAACTGCGGTCTGCGATCCGCTGTGATGTAGTCACCGAAGCCACCGGCAAACAGAGCTCCCGAGATCTTCAGCGCCGCTGCCATTGCTACTTCGTTCACCGAGTCGTCGGTACAGACGGTAAAGATGGCCTGGTTGGGCCGGTCCTGCGGATTCATTTCGTCCTCGCTGCGGGGGCTGCGGTTCCGTTTGCCGTGTCTGACTTTGTGAAGCTGCCTGACAGAGACTGATCGAACTGCTGCTGGTCCATGCCGGGAACTGGGAACGGCGGTTCAGAAGCCGCTTTCGTGGTATCGTCCTTCAGCGGATCGATCACGGTTGCCGTCGCCACCACCACAAGCTCCAGCACGGAGTGGTTCAGACTCTTGGTGCGGAAGAGCTGGCCCAGCAGCGGGACATCGGAGATGCCAGGCAGCTTGCTGAGACTTTCCGTGGTGCGGTGATCCAGCAGGCCGGAGACTGCAAAGCTCTG
>Ga0068855_100005568_pt1 | contig 15369 bp, 13 predicted proteins | sample KBSCornC52_FD_66592 | JGI IMG/M metagenome (GOLD analysis project Ga0068855, IMG submission 66592) | Corn rhizosphere microbial communities from Kellogg Biological Station, Michigan, USA - KBS Corn C5-2 | ecosystem: Host-associated > Plants > Roots > Rhizosphere > Soil ...
TACATACGCCCTGCCCCCCGACAATAACTTCCCTCCCATCTCCCCCAAGCGCTTCCGGTCCACCTTCCCACTGCTCGTCCGCGGCAGCTCCTTCACCTCTACATACGCTCCCGGTATCATATACTCCGGCACCCGCTCCCGCAACCACCTTCGCAGCTCTTCCACCCTCATCTCCCTATCGCTCACCATATACGCCACCAGCTCCCGCTCTTCTCCCACCCCCGCCTGCGCCACCACCACCACCGCCTCTATCCCCTCATACCCCTCCAGCGCCGCCTCGATCTCCCCAGGCTCTATCCGGTAGCCCCGCACCTTTACCTGGTCATCCATCCGGCCCAGGTACTCTATGTTCCCATCTCCCATCCATCGTCCCATATCCCCCGTCCGGTACATCCGCGCCCCAGATACATATGGGTTCACCACAAACTTCTCCGCCGTCAGCTCCGGCCTGTTCAAATAACCCCGCGCCAACCCCGCCCCTCCTATGCATATCTCCCCTATCACACCCTCTGGCAACAGCTGACCATACTTCCCCACTATGTACAGCTGCGTATTCCATATCGGCCGCCCAATCGGTATCTTCACGTCCCCTGGCCTCGTCCAATAGCTCGTCACATCGATCGATGCCTCCGTCGGACCATATAAATTGATAACGGGTACATCCACCCGCTCATACCATCTCCGCACACTCTCCGCCGACAACGCCTCCCCGCTCGTGATCACCCGCCGCAGACTCCCCAGCCATGCCCCTATCTCCGCCTCCCCAAACAACGCACCTATGAACGCATTCAGCATCCCCGGCACAAAATGCAGACAGGTCACCCCCTCCTCCCGTATCAGCGACACGATCCGGTCCGCCATCCCCGACTCCCCCTTCCCGCACAAGACCATCCTCGCCCCCCAGCACAACGGCAGCAACAGCTCCCACACCGACACATCAAACGTATAGGTCGTCTTCTGCAAAATCACCTCGTCCTTCTCAAATCCCAGTTCCTCCCACATCCACAACAGCCGATTGTACAATCCCCCATGCTCCAGCATACATCCCTTCGGACGACCCGTCGAGCCCGACGTATAGATCACATACGCCAGATCCCCCGCCTTATGCACCACCTCCATATCCTCCCCGCTGTACAGCTCCTTCTCCTCCCAAAACCGCTCCAGCTCCTCCTTATCGATCACTACACGGCACCCGCTGTCCTTCACCAGGTACCCGATCCGCTCCGCCGGATGATCCGGGTCCATCGGCACATACGCCCCTCCCGCCTTCAATACCCCCATTATGCTGATCACCATCCATTCACTTCGTTCCAGACATATCCCCACCAGCACATCCGGCCCTATCCCATACCGCCTCCGTAAATACCTCCCCAGCCTGTTCGACCACTCATTTACCTCCCTATACAACATCCTCCTACCCCCCTGCACGATCGCTACCTTCTCCGGATTACGACGCGCCTCCCCCATAAACAGCTCCACCACCGTACATTCCCCCTGATGACTGTGCTGCGTATCGTTGAGCCCGGCCGACAGCCGGTGAAATTCTTCTTCCGTCAGATAGCTTATTTCCTTTACAGAAAAGCCTGGTCTATGATACAGGACGTCTGTCAACCTGCTGAAATGGACCAGGAGACCCGTTATCGTCTCCTCCGAAAAAAGGTCCGTCTTATAGTCCACCGCCAGACCGGGCTCGCCATCTCCGTATTCCAGCAAATGAAAGATCAGGTCTTCCTGCTGCTGCCCATTGTGCAGATAATTGACTGAAGTGGTCAGGTCGCCCAATCGCTCCTCAAAAAAACTGTTCTGGTAGGAAAAAGTGACATTGTATATATTGCCTCTCCTTCCAATGTCTTCCAATACATCATAAGTAGAGAACCGCCGGTGTTTATAACACTCCTTCAACTCCTGCTTCACCCTCATAAGAAGGTCCTCAAAGGTGGCATCCTCTTCAAAAGAAAGGCAAAAAGGTAAAACATTGACAAATGTCCCCAGCGTGTTCTTATATCTTTTGTTAGACCTGTTGGAGACAGGGATGCCTATTATTGTCTCCTCATTGTTATAACATTTATTCAATACAAGGAGCGCCGAAAGGAAATAGTGAAAAACCGTACAATTATACTTCCCGCAAAACTCGTGGATCCTTTCAAACCGATCCTTAGGTACTGACACTTCCTTCCGTCGCGAAAAAACAGTGTTTTCATTCGCCGCCTTAAGGCAGGATCCGAAAGCTTTCGCAAAGGACGCTGCCTTCAGTTTGCCCATCCAGAATGCACGGTCATTTTCCCATTCCGGGGATTGCCTGTAAGATTTATCATCACTTATGTAATCCGCATATCTGTAAACAGGCCCGGCGGATGCCTGGAGATCATATCTTTTATGGGCGGAATACAGGGAGGACACCTTGTTAAAGAACAGGGACATGGAGTACCCGTCAAAGACCATGTGATGGGTCCTTGCATACCAAAAGTGCTCTGTATCGGAGGACTTCAGTATTCTCACTGTCAATATATGCGCTTTGTCATGGCGCCTTGTTCGCATGTCCGTATTCATCCAGTCCAGGCAGGAGCAGGCAGAATCTTCAGAAGAGGAAAGATCGATGATGCCTATCTCATATTGTTCAAACAGGACATCGGCATTTGCCAGCACCTCTTCGATTGACCGCATTAGCAGGGGAATATCTATGCCACCTCCTCTGATATGAGCATATCCGCCCACATTATACAGGGAGGAGAAAGAATAGATATTTTGCGTAAGCCAAATTGCTTTCTGTATGGTTGATAGATTTTCCATTTATTTCTTTTTCAGCATTTTCATTACTGCTCCCATCCATCCACAGTAGTCGACAGTCAGCTTCATAAAGGGGTACAGGAAGATCAACAATATCCCCTTTCCTCTTATTTCGTTGGTTTCCTTAGGTGACACAAGGAGCAGATAGGCATTGAGCGTGAGACAGAGCAGATATATTCCCACCAGCGCCGGGAAAAGGTTTTGGGGTCTTATGACAACCAGCGTAATTATGAGTGCCGGCAGCAGCAGCAGGAAAGAAAAAACAAAAAGGTCGATCCATAGCCTGATCCCCATTTTTGTAAATCGTACGGCCTGTCCCAAATAATATTTCTTTTCCTTCAGAAAAGTTTCCAGGTACCCAAGATTCCATCGTACCCGTTGACGGATCAACGCCTTTAGAGACAATGGCGGCCTTGTCAAAGCCAGTATATGATCTACATATAATGCCTTGTACCCCAGCTTATGGCCGATCTGGGTCGCTTCCCGGTCCTCCCCGTTCCTGAAACCACTGTGCTCTGAATAGATCGAGATAAGAACATCTCTTTTGAAGAGCGATCCGGCGCCGGGCATGACCGTTACGCTTTTTTCGTGCCTGTGGAAAGTGTAAAGGCTTCGCAATAACGAATATTCCATTTGTTGGAACAGGAAAACATGCCCTTTGCCATCATGAGGTATCATCCGGAAATAACACCCCATCAGATCATCGTCTTGCTGCAGGATATGAACGAGGCTACCGACCTTCTCCATGTTCTCTATATCCGTATCGAAATCGCTTAGAATAACGAATTCATGGCTGATCGATAATGCTGCAAGGAACAATGCTCCCACCTTATTCGCATTGGGATGGACCGATGCAACATGCAATGGCACATGCCGGCTGTCCAGGAAACATTTGATCTTCTTCAGGCTGTCGTCGGTGGACCCGTCATCGATAAGTATGACGTCAACCTCATTTTTATACTTTCCTGACAGCTCGCCAAAATAAGCCATTCTCTTTTCGAAATCGCAGCTCGATGCTTCATTATACTGTGGAATGAGAAGCGCAAATTTATTCTGCGCGGGGGGCATATCGGTAAGCCACTTTATCTTTACCCCATTCCGGCTGATGTTTTCTATCATAATTAAATGCTACTTATAAAATCGGATAATTTATGTGCTACCTGCTGGTCCTGCCATTTATCCTGTATCCATACGGCGCCCAGCCGTGCCTTCTCTTCGAAGTGATCATACCTGCTGTACACATCCAGGATGGCCTCGCTGATCTCGCAAACATCCACCCTTGTCCAGCTGCCTGAATATTCGCCGTCGAAATTTGCAGGTTCCCGTTCCTGAGCATTGATAACCTTACAATATCCGCTTTCTGCCAGTTCCTGATGCACCGGTATCGATGAAATGATAGTTGGAACGCCAAGGTACATGCTCTCCCGGGGTGTATAAGACCAGCCCTCTCCACTCGATGGGAAAACATAGCATGAAAGACGCTGATACCATTCCGACACCTGGCTTTCAGTATACCTGCCGGACGTCCACCGGACCATACTGTCCGTCTTCAAATCCTGAAAAGGCGCAGGATCCAGCCAGTCGTAAAAAGATGATATGTGAATATGAAGCTCCAGTTCGGGGATCGCCGTTTGCTGCAGCTGTTTACAGGCTATATATAGTTTCAGCAGGTTCTTTCTGGCGACAGGAATACCCAAAAAACCGACGACAAAAGCTTCATTCTCCTTCGGCTTCCTCCAGTTCCTTTCAAATCTCCTGTAGCCCTGATGTATAACAGCCATCGGGATCGCCACTCCGGACATCTCGAATATATCCCTGATCTTCTCATGGGGAACGATGCAATGATCATATCTGTTGATAGCCTGGACCCATCTCCGTGGGAGCTGATCCGATTCAAATGTCGTAAAGAGAATATTGGTATTTAATGACGACAGCTTATCATTATAGAGGGGCGCTATCCCGCATACGAGCACTTTGGCATCCCGGACATCCTTAGTATCCCGCACGACATCGCCGATGTGTTTTATCTTACTGAATATCCCGGACAGCCCATCATGCGGAGACTCTCCGGATGGGTAGGTTTCAAGGATCAAAAGATCTTCGCATTTCTCTTCAGGCATATCAAATAACTTTTCCTTTCTCTGTATTCTGCCAACGCCATGATCCAAAATGCATGTGCACGGCAAAATCCCCGAAATGGCAGGAAGCAGGACCGCAGGATTTCGGACAGGGCCGCTCATGATTTTGCAATAGCCTGATATCGGCGTACCGATCCCTCTCCGAATGAAATACATCCGTCAGCAGTCCCGGCCCTGTTGTCTCCAAAATATCAGATTCAACGCAGATCGTTCTATCCCGTCTCCTCCCCGCCTCATCGAGAACATCCAGCCAGAATCCATGGCCCGGCGTGCTCCCAAACATATAATTGGCGATCCGAAGACCGTATTTATGATCCAATCCGGCGCATTCGTTCTGCGCCAACGTCTTTTCAACTCCCAACACCAAATCGTATTTGCATAGTTCATTGAGGCTCTTGAAACAAAACATATCCATATCCATATAGAAACCACCGTTCAAAAACGTTATCATTATCCTAAATATATCCGTTCGTTGCACCGTGAAAGGATAGGAAACATACATATCCAACAGCTTTGGAAAATGCTCCTGGACCACCAACAACGCATGGGCATCATCCCATATCTTTATTTCCCATCCCGGATGAAGGGACCTTATCGTGTCGACAAAAAGAATGTATTTGGGAGGTGGCGTCATCTCGGCGCCAATAAGATGGATCAGCTTCGGTATTGGCATCGTATTTATACTTTATGTTCTTCCGCTTCAAAAAAGGCACAGACCTCCCCTATGGTCCTGTCGCTGTTGGCAGCTATGATATCCAGCATATCCTCATAACACTTCACTATGTCCTCGATAAGCTCAGCGTTGAACAACCGGGGATTATATTTCAATTTAAACCTGAACCCGTCCCTGTACTCATATATTACATAACAAAGAGGATAATGGATGCCCCCGATGCCCGTATGCATCCTGTTCGCAAACTTGCTGAATCGTACCCCGGTGTTCTGCTTGATATAGTTGAGATACACATCGCAGCTGGCGCGCCATAAGGACGAATCCAGGTCGATATATTCGTGGCTGGGTATGATCTTGCCGCAATTCATCGTAAGATCACGGAACGTCTCTCCAATAAAATGCCTTACATTCTGGTCATCGGAAAGGTCTCTGGGGAAGTAGACGCCACCCAGCAGACAACCTATCAAAAAATGACTTTCCGGTGTGAACCTGTCCGCCATCAATGCAGCCAGCAGTAGCTTCTTTTTGCCGGTGTAATGGTAGAGAAAAATATAAAAGCTGGCATATATAATGGACGCGATGGTGCACTTCAGGCTCGCGGAGAGCTTTTTCACCTTATCGAATCGTTCACCGGTGATGTAAAACGTATATAATACCGCTGAAGGGTTGTTATAGATACTGCAAAGCTCCTCTTTTGTCACCGGTCTTTTTTCCGGCGCCTGGGTCGACGGTCCCTTGATATCCTCCGATAGCAATCTTTTTCTGAAATCATGGATATCGAATAAGGTGTCATATCCTTCCAGCCTGGTTCTCCAGAACTCCCTTGACGCATCCCTCGTTTCACGCAGCCATGCATTCTGCTGCTCGCAATAGTGTCTAAGCTGCGCCTTCAATGGCGGAACATCCGGCGTCCTTCCCTCCGCATAGCTCTGATAAAAAAGGGTCAGCTCATTCCTGATGATATGCTGGGACCATCCATCGCATATAATGTGATGGATAACCACGCAAAAACTATAGTTCGCCGGCTGCCTGAACAGATAGAATTTGACAAGCGGCCCGGCCTGTATATCTGAAAAGACCACAGCGGCCTTATTAAAATGCTCATTCTTCACTTCCGCGTACGGCTGCTGAAAAGCGCCCATGTCGACATGCTCTATCAGAAATCTCCTGTCACTGGCCGGAAGTATCATTTGCCTTACTTCACCATCCATCGATGGGAATACTGTCCTGATACTTTCGTGCCTTTCAAGAAAGAACGCTATTGCCTTCTCTACCGCACACATATCCGGGTTGTTTAATTCCATTTCGACGACGACAAAAGTAGGCAGTATCTCCTTTGGCATGCGCTGCAGGTCTTTCAGGTATTCGATCTGTCCTATAGAAGGTTCTGAAACTATGCTTGAAACAGTATCCATGTCAGCAGGCTTTTTATTTTTTAAAAAGAAGATATGAGTTTAAGTATGTCGTCGTCCACTTTGCCGAACAGGGAAATTCCGGCAGCGCCCTTCGACAGGGCCAGTCGCATGCCATCTTTCAATTCCCGGATATTTTTGAAATCCGGGATGAACAGCCCCGCATACAAGGGAAGCCTGTCCGGCAAGGATCGGACCCCTTCTTCTACGGCATGACCTATCCAATTGATACCTTCCTTATAAAAACCATGATAGATCATCGGGAACACGCTATCCAGGTCCCAGTTCGTCCAGTCCTGTCGAACGAGACGCCTGGCCACTTCCGGAGTTGGGAACACCGCTGCGGTAATTCGTTTGTTATGCTCGTGAGCCACCGAGCTGAGGTCATTGACCAAAGCAGTTATACTGTCATACCGGAATTTCCTCCACGACAGGTCCTGATCGGGGAATTCCACGTCCAGCGGATCGGCCCCATTGATCCGACGGAATTTATTTCTGCACAATTCGCAATAACAATAGTCATATTGCCCAAGCTCGCTGGTTTGCACAATACCGTATCTGGACCAGAGATTCAACGGCAGCACCACGTCGCAGTACCGGATATAATCCAGATGTATCCCGTCCACATAGTCCTTCCGGAGAATTTCCCTCACTTTATCTTTAAGATGGGCCACCACACCGGGTTGATTAGGGCATAGCCAGCGATAATAGGCAACATACGGAGGCTTGTCTACGCAGGATTCACCATTCCTGTTTACAGCATACCATTCAGGATGCATGACAGCATGCTCCAAGTCCTTGTCATTCAATGTCCATATCCATCGATGGGCCTCCAGGTTATTGCTCTTCGCCGCTTGGTAATGTGATTCATCATCAAATTCGAAGAGCAATCCATGGATATTTCTCCGGGCATATTTTGCATATGTCGCCTCAAATACAGGGTCATCTTCCTGTGTTCTCCAGATCCAGTTCATACGTGGAGAAGATTTTTTGCAATTACCATGTCCAGCAGCCGGGTGCCTTTGTAAAGAGAATATTTCCCATACAACACATCGGCTACATCCATCGAGTCCTTGGGGGACAGCTCCATGCTGCATTCGAATATTTCGTTCCAATGCTCAAAGTTCCAGGTATTTCTGCCGTGGTATATATATATGTAAAGCGCAGGAGTGTCATCCATGAAGTGCAATGCGTCCATCGACACAAGGCGGTCAATGGTCATCGTATCTTCTCCTATAGCTTTATCCTCATACGGCGCCGACAGGATAACGGATTTCCTGCAGAGGACGCTTCCTTCCCATAATCTCTTATTGGATATATAGGCTTTGTTCCGAATGGAGTCGAACACCAGCCATTGCGTTAGGATCGACCCGTCACGACCGCTGGACGTCAATGCATTATACTGATCAACTAACCTGTCTATATGATACCAGTCGTCATCATCCCATTGGCATATGAATTCACCCCGTGCCGCTTTTATTCCCGTATTCCTCAGTTCGCCAAGCGATACCTTGGGGTACGATCGCACACAAACAAGCACGACCTCCTTTCTGGCCGCCAGTTCCATGTTCCCTATATGATCGATAGTTACCTGGTCGTCATCTTCGTATACGATCACCAGCTCCTTTTGCTGATAAGACTGTATAAGAAAGCACCTCACGGCCCTTTCCAAAAGAGCAGGCTTCTTTCTGGTAACACAAATGCAGGAAATCACAGGAGGACGATTATTGATCATTGCTCTTTTTCCACCAGGTTCCTGCATAGTAATGAATTCCATATGCTCCTTTTAGTTTTTGTTGTATAATATGATTTTCCGGATTGTTCTTCCATTCCACCAGCTCCTCTTTTGTCAGCGGATAAATGATATTCGAATTCAGCACGCCAATGTCTTCTTTTCGATGGTATGCTGAGTACAGGCGGGACAGCATAAAAGGACCTGTAGTCTCCAAAACTCTGTCATTCACATGCCCGTTGAATTGATGGCATTGCCCGAGCTCTTTACATAAGACCTCGAAGAATTTGGATCCTGGTGTCGCGCCCATGAATGCATTACTGATAATGAAGGGCCTGTTATGGATCATACCATGTTCGATGGGCTCCTGGCCAAAGACACATTCTACATCGCCCAGGACGGGCTCAATATTTGCCAGGCATGCAAAATCCATATCGATGTAAAGCCCCCCATATTTGTACAGGACAAAATATCTCACTGCATCCACGCGCTGGATATTGGTCTCATATCCATCGTATATTGGCAGAAAAGAAGAAAAGTGGTCTTTTATGAAATTCCTGTTCATTTCATCAGTCCAGAAAACATAGTCCCAGCCTGAATGCTTTTCCCGCCAGGAGCTGGACATTTGCTCGAACTCCTCCGGGATATCGTGATCCTTCCAGGTTTGATGAAAAACGCGAGGCATCTTCATGTCGACGATGATTAAGTTTATTTGCCCGATTGATTCAAAAGCTATCGCTACAGTAAGCAACAATTCTTACTTTCGGCTGGATCTCAAACTGAGTTGTTGGGGAGTTCTTTTAATAGGTGGATCTTTCAGGAGAGTCAAATTTATTACAACAACCAGAGGATGCTTTGGTAGTAATGCTATTTTTCGATTCGGTTTCTACTAAAAAATACACTTGTCATTGCAGTCGCCCCTAACTTACCTGTATACATAGCGAGTCCTGTCAGCAACCCACATATGATGCCGGGAATAATGAACGCCAGTATCTCTGCAGCGGGACCAAGCCTTTTCAGCATCATACCATTGTAGTATAGGTGAAAAAACAGGTTAGAGCCGGACCATGCAGTAAATCCCGCCATGAACCCAATAGGGAAAAATGCCGGGTTCTTTATTTTAGTTGTCAGGAAAGCGCCGGATAATAGCACCGGGACAACAAAGCTCCACCAGGGGATAGCCCCTATCATTCCGGTGAACATCACCAGTAAAAAAGGAATGAAAAATATCTTCATTTTATTGCCCATGTGTGTTTTGCCGCTTTTTTTGCTTCTTCTTCTGTATACAGATACAATGGATAATATTTCCCTTTTCTCCAGTCGTTGACGAAATCGTCATAATATCTGCTCCCGATGTTACCCGATTGTCCTCCGGCATATATACCGTAAGCTTTTGGCTTTTCGCCAAGTTCCACCACCATTCGCCAGGAAGGCCCCGTGCTGGAAGTAATGGCATTTATGGTTTCAGAGCAACCCGCAGATGGGATATTTAATCTGCTAAAGGCAGGTATCCTCGTTAAATGCCTTATATTGGTTTTATGATGATCAGCCCATGTCTGTCCATGATCCTTTACGAGCTCTTCATATTTTCTCACTGACATTGAAAACGCCTGACGTACAATGTCCGCAGCATCTTCTTTCCATGGCGTGGCCTGCCTGTCAAAATAACGATTCTTCGGATCGCTCCGTATCATATTCAATAAGACATGATCCGAGGGAGATTTCGTCCCGAAAGAATATCTCTGGAGCTCATCCCAGGTGAGATACGATATATTCTTCCACCATAGTTCGAAGAGCAACGGCATTTTATCGTCTTCGCCGTACGCCCCTTTCCAATGGCCGATAAGTGAGAATTTGTCCCTCTCGTCCTTAGTCAGCTTATTACTGTCGATACATCCGGCCAATGCCGGCAAGGCGTTCTGCGCAAAATCACTGATATTATCAAGCTGCATTTTTTCCATGGCATCTATATCAAAAGCATATCCTGTATCAAGGATCTTTTTAATCCGCAGTGCCCTGTTGGCATTATAATATCCATTATAGTAATAGGGGTAAAAAGTATCAGTAGGGTGCTGATTGGCAGACACTATATATCCACATGACGGGTTTAAAAGGTGTGGAAGGCTGTCTTCCGGCACATAGCGGGTATGAAGATGTGCGCTGACTGCCCCGTCAAGCAAAAACCTCCCCTGGCCAGGCCATTTAATAGGCAATTTGCCCTGATGTGTCACGGCAATATCTCCGTCCTTGCACGCAAATGTGAAATTTTGGATCGGACACGAATAATATTTTAAAGCTGCCAGATAATCCCTGTAATTATGAGCCCGATTTAATTCAACGAATGTTTTAAATTCATTGGAGGGGTTATGCAATTCCCATTTCAGGGCATAATTCAACAGTTCCGGTTGGGAGCCGGAGAAGTTTTTATCATAAACGATGGGACCATGCACCGTATGATAGATAGTATCATAAAATGCTGGCTGGCCTCTTACTTTGATCGGCTCAACGGAATAAGTCAGATCGATCCATTTATTATCATACTCGTATTTTTTCGAATTCTCCGTCAGTTGCAATTTATACCAATCTTTAACATCATCGAGGCCGTTGGTAACGCCCCATGCAATATCATTGTTAAAACCAATGATGACCCCGGGTGTGCCGGGGATAGACACTCCATATACATTCATATCCGGCGCTGACAATTGCATTTCCATCCATATACACGGCAACGAAAGGTCCAAATGGGGATCATTGCACAGCATAGGATGCCCCGACCTTGTCCGGCGGCCCGATACCACCCAACTATTGCTTCCCAACCTGGGGTTATATGATAATTCGGGTACAATCGGCTTTAAGGACATAAATGAATAGTCCAGGTACCCCGGGTTCTTCAGATATGTTAAAGCCGGATTTGGCCTGGAAGTGCGATCACTAACCAATGGCACTGTATATGGGTCATATCCCGGGAATAATCTGTTGAAGTCCCCCTCGCCAAGCGCCAGCATCAGATTTGTCATTATATAGTCTTCTTCAAAGCCTGACAGGATATTGGCCATGTATTTTAAGATCAATATTGTCTTCAGATCCGACCAGGCTTCCGGTTCGTAATTCAAAAGTTTGTATTCAAGGGGCAATTCTTTATAACCCAACTGTTTAATATAGGCGTTTACGCCACGAGAATAGGCATTGATGATGTCGTTGGTCGCTGTATCCTTGTTTATGAGCTGTAGGGATCCTCTGGCTGCTTCGAGTATCCCTATCCGTCTTTGCTTTCGATCATATTCAAGAAATTGCGGACCTAGTATCTCAGACAGCCTGCCGGCTGACGCGTAGGTTAGAAAATCCATCTGCCACAGTCGGAAGCTGGCAGTCACATACCCTTGTATAAAATAGAGATCTTTCCTGTTCCTGGCGTAGATATGAGGGATGTTTCTGTCATCGAAATAGACTTTGGCGCTATCCCCCAATCCAAGCCCGTCGATAGCCAGATGAACGCTTTCCAGGGTCCGGTCTCTTTCATTTTGCACTCCGCCGACAAATGGATCCAGCAATTTGCCCAACGGTGGCGTTCCATATATCTCATGGGACAACGCATATATCAGGGCGCCCAGCAATAGCAATGGAAATATGAAATAAATTTTTCTCCTTTTCATACCCTGTTATGGCGTTGTTAATTCGTTATCAAAATAGTTGACTTGTAACATTCTTTAATAATCCCGGAGATACGCTCGGGATGATCATAAATAAAGAAGTGCTGCCCCTTCATTATTTCATATTTAAAGGAAGCCCGTGTGAATCTGGCCCAATTCGATATCCTGTCCGCTTGCTTTTCGTGACTGCCCATAATGGCATAAAGAGGAGCGCTCACCGGTGACTCTTTGTCTAAACTGTTCACTTCGGCAATTTCAAAATCCGCCCTTAATATAGGTTCGCAAAAAGCAAATAGTTCGGCATTTTCAAGCAGCTCTCCGGGCATCCCGCCTATTTCTCTCAATTCCGCCTTGAACTCGTCGGGTTTCATTAAATACCTCCTTTTCGACGGCATACGATCCAAAGCTCCGGGTCCCGGATTTCCACTCACAATGAGATATGCAGGAGGACGACCCAATCGCTCTAAAAGCCCAGAGACGCGCAAAGACAGATAGGCGCCCATGCTGTGCCCGTAGATCAGGTAAGTAGAATTTTTTAATTTCACCATTACCTGGTTCAGTATATCCTGCGCGGCAATATCGAAATCCCTTAGCAACGCTTCCCCGAGACGTTTGCCGCGGCCAGGAAGCTCAAGCGGGATCACCTCAAATTCATCGAGGAATGGCGTAATGAACTGAAAGGAATAATGGCTTCCGCCGGCAAATGGGATAAGGAATAACTGCGGCCGCTTCATTTCGAGGATTTACATCGCAATTAAGGATTCGGAAGGCAAAGAAAGGAGCAAATGCCGGCGAAGCAGATCAACCCTCACCAATAATTTTTGATGGTTATCTATCTCTACAAGTTCACAGGAAAGCCCTGCCAACACCCCCTGGCTGATGACTAATTTACGTCCTGGCTGAAACCTTTCTTCAGAAACTTCCAGGTCATTTGACTGATCAGTCACCAGCTTTATATTGTTGATCACTGACTCCTGAACCCTGGTTATCTGCTGACCGGTTCGAACATAATAAAGCGCTCCCTCAGAATTTATTCCTCCATAATAGCACTGCATATCTTTCAGGTAAATAAATACATAGGAGGGGAATAAAGGCTCATCGACATATTTTTTTCGGTCGCGACGGACCCTGAGCGCCTTTCTTACTGGAAGGAATGATGTAATATTCAATTCATTCAGCCGGTCGTGCACTTTTTTCTCATGACGTGGTTTTGTATAAATAAGATACCACCCGGAATGAAATTTACTCATAGAGCAAATTAATCTCAAAAATGCTGGATGAAATTTAGTACTGACGCCATTTTTTAATGCGGATTTTACGAAAAGCGCATATTGGAACTACGGGCGTTTACTTCTATTATTTTTTTATTAATAGCATACTTTAGCATCCCCACAGTTGACTTCACATGCAGTTTCTCCTTTATATCCTGCCTGATCTTTTCGACAGACCTGATCCCCAGGAAAAGCACATCTGCAATCTCCTTATTGCTTTTCTCCTCCCATATCAGCTGAAGTATCTTCTTTTCACGCTCATTAAGTGTAACATCCTGCCCTTTTAAATAGGTTCTGATATTATTCTGTTTATTCCAATAAAGGGCTTCTGTAAAAAGCCTGTTCCGGTAAATACGATTGTCCGCAGCGGCATAGATAGCCTGGAGCAGCTCTTCGGGCTCCTCCGCCTTGGAAATATATCCATGGATGCCGACATCCAGCAGCTCGCCGATAAGGTTCATGTCAGTGCTCATAGACAGTATTAGTATCTTGATGTTAGGGAATTCGCCCTGTATCACTTTTAATATCTCAGTACTGATCAGCTCAGGCAAAAAAATATCCATCAATAATACATCGATGGACGAAGTTCTCAGTTTCTCCAGCAGATCAAATACATCTGATGCCTGTACTGTGACTTTGATATTGCCCTGGTCTGAAAGGAAACATTTCAGGGTCTTTCTGAATAAAGCATGGTCATCGATAATTCCGACGTTAATAGGTCTTGATAGCATAAGGTTGTAGTTATAAGGTCGCACATTTCCTGTGCCAAATAAAATCTTTATCCATGCAATAAATACACGATGCTCAAAATTATTTCAGCATTTTCGGTTATCTAATCTTTGCCCTTTATAATTGATGGTTAAACCCGGTACGGAATACTAAGAGTAGGGGGTCATTCATATCAGGTAGATGTGCTCAATGACGATTGACAAAACTAATGTACAATAAAACTCATGAGAAAAAAAATGTTTAACCTTTAAAAGATCGTTATTGAATTTTAAAGATGATCTGAAATAGCGGCACATGCATGGTTTATCAAAGCTCATCCGCTGTAAAAGCAAAAGGAAGTAATAGAGCAGATTGGGGAAAAATATACACAGGTCCCTTTCCACCGCCCAGAAGCAAGCGTATTGGCTTCCCCGTTCGCTGCTCGAATTCCTGCAGTGACTGCCTGCAAATGCCGCAGGGAGAGATGGGATTGTCGCTGGGACCATTGTCATTGTGATAGCTGATGGCCAGCGTGTCGATGGGGACGCCGGGATATAGAGAAGCTGCCGTCGACAGCAGCACCCTTTCCGCGCAAATGCCCGCGGGGAAAGAGGCATTTTCCTGGTTTGTGCCGGTAATTACCTGCCCGTTGTCAAGTCTGGCCGCAGCACCTACCCGGAACCGCGAGTAGGGCGCATAGGCATGAGCGGTGACCTCTTTAGCTTTTTTTAGCAACTCAGCATCGGCAGGGTTCAGGTCCGCTGCCGAATCATATATATCGTAGGAAAATTGAAAGACCTCTTTTTTCAATCGACAAATTTTATCCGTAAATGATAACTGTCTATTTGATCTTTTTGAATATCCTGTTCCAACGCACGCCCTTGTTCCAGCTCATCCAGATCAGCCAAGCCTCCCCTACCACATGGTCTTCCGGTACAAATCCCCAATAACGGGAGTCCTGAGATCCATGGCGGTTGTCACCCATCATCCAATAATAG
>Ga0068855_100005574_pt1 | contig 15362 bp, 15 predicted proteins | sample KBSCornC52_FD_66592 | JGI IMG/M metagenome (GOLD analysis project Ga0068855, IMG submission 66592) | Corn rhizosphere microbial communities from Kellogg Biological Station, Michigan, USA - KBS Corn C5-2 | ecosystem: Host-associated > Plants > Roots > Rhizosphere > Soil ...
GCAGGTTCGCGAGCAGTGCCTCGCGGTCAACCAGGCGATCGAAGCCCTGATCGCCGCGGTGAGCGCCAATGGCAACGCCGCCGACCAGGCCAGGATGACCGCACTGGTGATCGGGCACGAGCAGGCCCGCGCCCACAAGGATCGCGTGTGGTGCGCCCCGTTCGGGTTTGACACGCTGTGATCCGGCCCGAGGACAACGACTTTCACTTCACGGCCGAATCCCACTGGTCGTGGGCGGAAACGCTGGCGCTGCCGTTCAACGTGCCCGAGGCAAAGATCGACGTGATCGTCTATGTCGTCACGCGGCCCAAGGTTGGCGCGTGCATGGCCGACGTAACGATGCTCGATCGCATTGCCGAGCGCTGGGAAGACCAGCTCTATGTTGACAACCAGCAGCACCTGCCCTGCCCCGAGCGGATGAGCAACTTCGCTCTGCCGAACGGGCTCTCGTTCGAGGTGGTCCAGCCCCTCAAGCTCTACCGCCTGCGCTACGAGGGGATCGACGACACCCGTTTCGACCTGACTTACCGGGCGCTGCACGAGCCCTATGACATCAACGACCCGGCCATGGACCCGACCGCCGCCGCGCGGCTCGGACCGGCATGGGATGCAAGCTGGTCCGGGCACTACGAGCAGACCTATCGCATCACCGGCACCCTCACCGTACGCGGCCGGACCTGGCCGGTCGACTGCGTCGAGACCGGCGACCGCAGCTGGGGCCCCCGACCCGAGCGCGACAACAGCTCGGTGATCTGGTGGCACGCCAGCTTCGGCGAGGCGCTGACCATCCACCTGTTCACCGGCCACGACATCGCCCGAACCGATGCGATGGGGCCGCACATCAGCGGCTACGTGCTTGAAAACGGAGAGATCTTCGGCCTCGTCGATAGCAGCGGCATCCAGGAATACCGCCATGTCATGCCGATGGGCGGCATGCTGAGCGTGACCGACGTGCGTGGCCGCAAGTTCGCCGTGACCTATTCGACCGTCAACGGCTGCTACTGGTCGCCGATGCCCTCGAACGTCTACCTCCAGGCTTCGCTGCGCACCCGGTGCAACGGCCTCATCGGCCACGGCGTCCAGCAGATCGGACTCAGCCGTGCCTACCTGACCCGCAACCGCGAAACCATTCGCGCTCGCCTGTGATCGAAGGAGCCTGTTCCATGGAAACCCGTGCCGCCGTCCTCAACGAACCTGCCGGTGCCTTCAGCATCGAGACGATCGATGTCGCCGCGCCCCAGGCCGGCGAGGTGCGGGTCGCGATCAAGGCGGTGGGCATCTGCCACACCGATCTCGTCATCGGTTCGGGCGCGCTCGGCAACGCCTTCCCGACCGTACTCGGCCATGAGGGCGCCGGAATCGTCGAGGCGGTGGGCGAGCGCGTGACCTCGGTCAAGCCGGGGGACAAGGTGCTGCTCAGCTTCAACAGCTGCGGCCACTGCGCGCGCTGCGCCAGCCACGATCCCGCCTACTGCTTCGAGTTCTTTCCGCTCAACATGCTCTGCGTCCGCCCGGACGGTTCGTCGCGCCTCAGCAGGAATGGCGCCCCGGTGGCCGACAACTTCTTCGGCCAGTCCTCGTTCGCGGGCCTCGCCATCGCCAACGAACGCAACGTGCTCAAGGTCGCGGACGATGCCGACCTCGCCACCCTCGCCCCACTCGGCTGCGGCGTGCAAACCGGCGCTGGCGCGGTGCTGCGCTCGGTCAAGGCCAAGGCTGGCGAAGCGCTGCTGGTGATTGGCGGCGGCGCGGTCGGGCTCTCGGCGGTGCTCGGCGGCACGCTCGCGGGCTGCAACCCGATCATACTCGTGGAACCCCAGGCCAGTCGGCGCGAGATCGCACTCGAACTCGGCGCGACCCACGTGATCGACCCGGCTGCCGTCGGTAACCTCGTCGAGGCGGTGCGCGCGATCGTTCCCGCAGGGGTCGATGTGATCATCGACACCAGCGGCCACATGCCCACCGTCGAGCAGGCCCCCAACATGATCGCCACGCTCGGCCGCATCGGCCTGATCGGCATGCCCGGCGCGCTGGATGCGGTTCTGCCAGTGCCGGTCATCCAGTGGCTTACGCTCGGCGGCACCGTGCGCGGGATCGTCGAGGGCGACAGCGACATCGCCGGGTTTCTTCCGGAACTGATCGGTTATCATGCCGCCGGCCGCCTTCCCATCGAACGGCTGATCACCCGCTACCGCTTCGATCAGATCAACGAGGCGATTGCCGACAGCCACCACGGCAAGTGCATCAAGCCCGTACTCGTGCTCGACTGAGGCAGCCTGCGATGACCGACAACAGCATGCGTATCGAACGGGACGGCGGGCTCGCCCGGCTGGTCCTTTGCCAGGCCCCGCGGGGCAATCCGATCGGATCGACCTTCTGCGACGAATGGGCCGATGCCGCCATCACCCTGACCACCGATGCAGGCGTGCGCGCCGTGCTCCTCACCGCGGAGGGCAAGAACTTCTGTTTCGGCGGCGATGTCGCCGCGTTTCATGAGAACGTCGATGCCCTCCCGGGCCTGATCAAGCGCTGGGCAGCCGATTTCCACGCCGGCACGTCGCGCTTTCAGCGCGGCGATGCCCCGCTGGTCGCCGCGGTGCAGGGCGTCTGCGCAGGCGGGGGCGTCTCGGTGATCGCCGGAGCCGACTATGTCGTGGCCGAAGCCGGGGCGCAGTTCGTCTCGGCCTATGCCGGGCTCGGCTTCTGCTGCGACGGCGGCGCCTCGGTCCTGCTCGGCCGCCGCATGGGCCTGGCCCGGGCCAAACGGTTCCTGATGATGCGCGAGACGCTTGACGCCGAGCAGGCGCTGGCGGCAGGCCTTGTCGACGAGGTCGTCGCGGGCGAGGATCTCGCCGCCCGCGCCGAGGCCGTCGCCTGCGGCCTCGCTGCGGGACCTACCCGGGCCTTTGGGGAGCTCAAGCGCCTGTTCGTCACCGCCGGCGACACCGCGCTCGAAGCCCAGCTCGAACTGGAAGCCCTCGCCCTTGCCCGTTGCGCGGGATCGGCGGACGCGCGTGGCGCCCTCGCCTCCTTCACCGAAAAGCGTAAACCCGCATTCGAGGGACACTGAGCAGACATGTGGGTCTATCCCGAAATCCGCACTCTCGGCGAATTCATCTCCTATTGGGCCCGCCACGATCCGGAGCGGCTGGCCCTGCGCAACGCCCAACGGCAGATCAGCTTCGCCGAATTCGATGCCCACGCCAACCGCGCCGCCCACTGGCTCATCGCCAACGGGGCGCGGGAAGACCGGCTGATCGGGTACTTCGGCAAGAACAGCTTTGATTTCTACATGGCGCTGTTCGGCTGCGGCCACACCCGTGCGGCGCTGGTCGTGTTCAACTGGCGCCTCGCCGCGGCCGAACTGGCCGAGCAGGTCCGCGACAGCGACACCCACCTGATCGTCGCCGAGCGCGAACTTGAACCGCTGCTCAGCGCGGCGCTGGCCCAACTGCCGCACAAGCCCAGGGTGGTGTGGATCGACGAGCAGGAGAGCTTCGAGCGCCTCGTTGCCGGGCAGCCGGACACCCGCCCTGCCGCGGGCGTGCTCGAAAACGATACCGCGTTCCAGCTCTACACCTCCGGCACCACCGGCAAGGCCAAGGGCGTAATGCTCGCGCACAAGGCGATAAATCTGATGCGCCTGTCCGAGCACCTTGAACCGGCCTACCACTGGGAGCGCGACGACAGCTTTATCAACGCGCTGCCCAACTTCCACCTGCTGCACCTCGGGATCACGCTACAGTGCCTCTACAACGGCGTGTCGATCACGGTAGAACGCCAGTTCGATCCGGCCGCCGTGCTGCACTCGATCAGCACGCTCCAGCCGACGCTGCTGACCCTCACCCCCACCATGCTGCAAATGCTGCTCGACCATCCCGACGCGGCCACGGCGGACTTTTCCTCTTTGCGCCTCATGCTCTACGCCGGGTCGCCGATCTCGCTCGGGCTGATCAAGCGGGCGATCGCGGTGATGCCGTGCCGGTTCATGCAGTTCTACGGCTCGACCGAAGCCGGCGGCGCCACCTCGATCCTGCGTCCCGAGGAGCACAACCTGGCTGACGAGGCAAAGCTGCAAAGTTGCGGCCGCCCGCTGCCGCTGATCGAATTCCGCATCGTCGATCAGAATGGCGACGACGTGCCGCCAGGCCAACCCGGCGAACTGCTGATTCGCCAGCCGAGCATCACCAAGGGCTACTGGCGCCAGCCCGAGACGACCATGGCGGTGATCACGCACGGCTGGTACCGCAGCGGCGACATCGCCCGCTGCGACGAGGAAGGGCTGTACTACATCGTCGATCGGGCCAAGGACATGATCGTCTCGGGCGGGGAGAACATCTACTCCGCCGAGGTCGAGAACGCGCTGTCAGTGCACCCGGAAGTCGCCGCGGTGGCGGTAATCGGCGTGCCCGATCCGCGCTGGGGCGAGGCGGTCAAGGCTTGCGTGGTCCTCAAGGATGGCAGCACGCTCGACGAGGCGGCCATGATCGCCTTCGCGCGCGAGCGGCTGGCGGGCTACAAAGTGCCCAAGAGCGTGACCTTCATGGACGGCTTTCCCCTCGTCCCCAGCGGCAAGGTCTCCAAGAAGGACCTGCGCGCGCCGTTCTGGGAAAGTCACGGGCGGGCGGTCGCCTAGGGTCGGGACCCATTAACCGCACCATCGAGGCGCTGGAGGAGCGGGGAGCGGCAGCCTGCCGAACCGGCCGGTCCGGCCGCCTCTACCGGCTGTTCGCCCCCCGCGAGGCGCGTCGACGCGACACCGCGGCGGCTGGGCCGTAATCCGGCCTCATGGTCAGGCACCGTGCAGGTTGGTATTAGCCCGCCTGCTGGGAGAGCTTCATCCGGTCCGCCGCCTTCACCGTCACGAAGGTCATCACGACCATCCAGCCAAAGAACACGACGAAGATGAACCAGAAATCGATCACGCCGGCGTAGGTGAACGGCCCCGCCTTGAAGAACTCGATCAGGGTCGCCGGGCTGATCGCCAGCGCGCACCAGAAATTGAGGAAGGCCACCCAGCGCGGGAAAATGCGGGGGGTGTTGTGATCGCGCAGGATGCCGATCCCGATCATCACCATGAACACCGCGAAGGGAGCCCAGCTGAGAATGAACGTGAACCACACCCAATCGTTCATGATCTGTAGGAACCACGCATCGACCAGTTCCGGCCGATAGGCCAACGCCGCCCAGGTGAACGGTTGGATCAGGAACAGGACATAGCCGCCGCCGGCGTTCGCCATCGAGGTCCACGAAACCACCGGCAGGCCGGTTTCCATCCGCCGCAGCATCAGCACGATCGACATGGCCCAGGTCAGGTAGAAGGTATAACCGACGCATTCGATCATCGTGCCGATACGGATCGCGGTCTTGCGCTCGATGAAGATAGCCTTGATCGCCTCGGCCGGGAGATCGGGCGATGGCGGCGGCAGGAAGCCCATCAACCAGTAGCTTACCGCCAGGCTGATCACCACGATCACGCCCGACCAGGCCATGGCCTTGATCAGGCCGGTGTTAGTCTTGCCATCCATCGCTTGCCTCCCCTTTCCGTCACTCAGGACGCGAATGCCGGATAATCCGTATAGCCACGGGCATCGCCGACATATGCGAAGTCCATGTTCGGCACGGCCAGCGGCTCGCCCCTGCGCAGCCGCTCGACGAAATCCGGATTGGCGATGAACGGGCGGCCGAACGAGATCGCCTCGGCCGCGCCCGTGGCGATCGCCGCTTGGGCCCGCGCCGCATCGAATCCGCCGTTCTGGATCACCGCGCCGCCATAGGTGTGGCACAGCCGACCGAGCACGGGCACCTCGGGCCGGTCCATGAACCCGGCCTCGACCGGCTCGATCAGGTGGACATAGGCAAGGCCGAACTCCTGCGCGAGCGCGCCGATCGCCTCGGCCAGCGCGCCGGGATCCGCATCGCCCATGCCCTTGCGGGCGCTGGTCGGGCTGATCCGCAGGCCGACCCGGCCCGCATCGATCCGCGCGGTGACAGCGGCGAGCACCTCGCTCAGGAACCGCAGCCGGCCAGCCAGCGATCCGCCATAGCCATCCGTGCGGCGGTTGGTGGCCGACTTGAGGAACTGGTCGATCAGGTAGCCATTGGCGCCGTGGATCTCGACCCCGTCGAACCCGGCGGCCAGCGCATTGGCCGCGCCCGTGCCGTAGGCCGCGACCGCATGATCGATATCGGCCTGGTCCATTTCCCGGGGCACGACATGGGGCTTCATCGGCAGCAGCAGGCCGGCATCGCCCGGCGCGCGTGGAGCCAGGGTCTCCCCCTCACCGGCGAGCGCCGAAGGCCCGATCGGCTGGCGACCGCCGATGTAATCGGGCAGGACGAGACGGCCCATGTGCCACAGCTGCGCGACGATCCGGCCGCCGGCGCGGTGGACGGCATCGGTCGAAAGCTTCCACCCGGCGACCATTTCCCGGGTCCAGATGCCGGGCGCGCGATACCAGCCCATGCCCAGCGGATCGACCGCGGTGGCCTCGGACACGATCAGGCCACAGGCGGCGCGCTGCGCGTAATATTCGGCCATCAACGCAGTGGCTACGTGGTCCTGGCCCGCGCGGCCGCGAGTGAGCGGAGCCATGATGATCCGGTTGGGCAGCCCAAGCCGCCCCATGGCAACCGGGGAAAACAGGGCCGACAGGGTCACGCCGCGCGGTCCGCGTCGAGCCGGCGTTCGCGCGCCACGAGGTAGAGCGGGAAGGCAAAGCAGGTGCCCAGCAGCGAGAGCAGCGCGAAGCCCACCCCCCATTTCGTGCCCAGGCCGATACGGCGCGCATCGCCGATCACCCATACGATGAAAACGCCCCATACGAACAGGATGTCGATCGTGAGGAAGGCGGCGGCGCTGCCGGCGCGATAGGCATCGACGAAGAAGCTTGGCAGGTTAAGCAGGTTGCCCCCCGCCGTCATCCAGACGAGCCCCTGCGACCACGCCCAGACAAGCGAGACCAGCGCGGCAACGATGAAAAGCAGGTGTCTGACGGTCATGGCCTTGTCCCCTCCCGGTTGATCGTTCCGCCGGTACGGGCGGGCATGCCCATGGCCGTGCGGGCGGCGGCATAGTCGGCCGCGAGCCGGTCGATGTAGGCGGCGGCCGGCTCGGACCGCTTGACCGCACCGATGCCCTGGCCGGCACTCCAGATTTCCTTCCACGCCTTGGCATTGTCGCCGCCGCCGTCAATATTGATCCCGCCTTCGCGGCGCTTGAGGGTCTTCGGATCGAGCCCGTTCTGGAGCAGCGAAGGCACAAGGAAATTCGCGTCGATGCCGGTGAAGCAGTTGGTCGTCACGATATCGGCCGAACTGCCCTTGACCACCATCCGCCGGAAGCCCTCCTGGGTATTTGCCTCGGTCGAGGCGAGGAAGGCCGAGCCGACATAGGCGAGATCCGCACCAAGCACTTCGGCGGCAAGCACGTCCCGGCCAGTGGCGATGCACCCCGAGAGGAGCAGCAGCCCGTCCCACCATTCGCGGATTTCCTGCATCAGCGCGAAGGGCGAAATGCAGCCGGTATGCCCGCCCGCGCCCGCGCCGACCGCGATGATCCCATCAACGCCGAGTTCGGCGCACTTGCGGGCATGGCGATCGCGCACGACGTCCTGGAACACGAGGATGCCATTCGCCTGGAGTACGCGGACCAGATCGCCGTTCGCGGCCAGTGCAAGGACCACGATGGGCACCTTGTGGCGCAGCACGATCTCGAGATCGGAGGCAAGCCGCGCGTTCGACGAATGGGCAACCAAATTGATCGCATAGGGCCGATCGCCCACGGATTCGCGAATGCGGGCGACATCCTCGTCCAGCGCGGCCGCCGAGCGGGCGTTGAGCGCGGGCATCGACCCGATAATCCCGGCGCGGCACTGCGCGATCACCAGATCGGCGGTGGAGGCGATGAACATCGGCCCGGCCATCACCGGAATGCGCAGGCGGGACTTGATCGCGTCGATCCGCTGCCGGTTCACTGTGCTCTCCATGAAATCGAGCCGCTTTCAAGCACCTTGCGCTCACCCACGAAGGCTTCGAAGCGCGCCGCCCGTTCCCCCTCGCGCCAGGCGTGGAAGCTGACCGGATCGCCCGGCAGGATCGCGCCGGAAAACCGGCACGCCAGTTCGGAAACGGCCGCCGGATCGCGGTTCAATGCCCGCGAGACGCCGATTCCGGCCATGCCGTAGCTTGCGAGGCCCTGCATGATCGGGCGCGGGAAGCCGGCAGCGGCGGCTATCGCGGGATCGAGGTGCAGCGGATTCCAGTCGCCCGAAAGCCGATAGATCAGCGCGGCGCGGGGCGAAGTGGGCAGGTCAAGCACCGCATCGGCTGGCCGGCCCGGCTCGAACCGGGCGTCCCTGGCTGCCGGATCGCCACGGAAGCCGCCATCGCCGCGCAGCAGCAAGGTCTGGCGCATCAGGCAATAGACCCGGGCATCGGCCGCGTCGGCGATTTCCCGCTCAAGGACGAGCACCGCACCGCGGCCTTCGCCCCGGTCGGCGAGCGAGACGACCCGGGCGGAGCCGCGCACGGCCGCCGCCGGCGGCAGGGGCTCGGGAAACTCGGCCCAGTGCGCCGAATGGACAAGCTTGCCGAAATCCACGCCCAGCGCAGCATCGCGGATCCACATGCCCGGGCTGCACAGGGTGACCGCGAAGCTGGGCAGCACGGCCAGAGCGCGCTCGTCCAGAAAGCGCAGGTCCTGCGCGCCGAGCGGATCGGCGCCAAGGCCAAGACCGAGCGCATAGAGAATCGCGTCGCGTGCGGCGTAGCCCTGGGTCGGGCTGCCGAAGTCGTAGGCGAAGATGGCTGCCGGATCGATCACGCCGCGCTTCCCCTCAGACCGGGTCCCAGGTGAATACGTCGCCCGACTTGTGCAGCGGGTAGAAATCGTTGGCGAACTGCGGGAACACCCGGTCGCAGATCGATTCCGGGGTCCAGCCCTCGGCGGTGTGTGCGGTGCGGACCGGACGCGGTTGCGAGAACAGGTAGATTTCGTTGTTGCGCACGCCGAACACCTGCCCCGTCACCCCGGCGGCGCCATCGCTGCACAGGGCCGCGCAGAACGGCCCGATCTTGTCGGCATCGAGCTTCTTGAGCCCATCGACCCGCTTCTGCTGCTCGGGCGTTTCGGCCGGGATCGAGCTGACCATCCGCGTCCAGGCCCAGGGCGCCACCGCGTTGGAGCGCACGCCGAACCGCTGCATGTCCATCGCGATCGCCTTCGACAGGCCCACGACGCCGAGCTTGGCGGCGATGTAGTTGGCCTGGCCGAGATTGCCGACCAGCCCGCTCGACGAAGTCATGTGGACATAGGCGCCACTGCCCTGTTCCTTGAAGAACGGCGCCGCGACCCGGCTGGTGTTGAAGCTGCCGAACAGGTGGACGTCGATCACCGCACGGAAATCGTCCTGGCTCATCTTGTGGAACAGCACGTCGCGCAGGTTGCCGGCGTTGTTCACCACCGCGTCGATCCGGCCGAACCTGTCGATCGCGGCCTGAACCATGGTGCTGGCGCCGTTCCAGTCGGCCACGCTGTCATGGTTGGCAACCGCCGCGCCGCCAAGCGCGCGGATTTCCTCGACCACCTGCTCGGCAGGCGAGGCGCTGTCGCCACCCTCGCCAGTCAGCGACACACCGAGATCGTTGACCACCACGCTCGCGCCGGCGCGAGCCATGGCCAGGGCGATGCCCCGGCCCACGCCCCGCCCCGCCCCGGTAACCAGCACGGCTTTTCCATCCATCATGCCCATTGTCGCAATGTCCTTAGTAACTCTTGGGAAGGCCGAGTACCTTCTCGGCGATAAAGCTCATGATGAGCTGCTCGGTGATCGGCGCGAGGCGGGTGAGCGCGGCCTCGCGGTAGAGCCGCTCGACATGGTATTCCTTGGCGTAACCAAAGCCCCCGTGGGTCGCCACGGCCTGCCAGGCCGCATCGTGGCAGGCGCGGGCTGCCAGGAACTTGGCGCTGTTGGCCTCGGCCCCGCAGGCCTGACCGCTATCGTAGAGGCGGGCGGCCTTCTCGATCATCAGCCAGGCGCTCTCGAGGTACATCCACCTCTCCGCGAGCGGGTGCTGGATGCCCTGGTTCATGCCGATCTGGCGATCGAAGACCACGCGGTCCTTGGCATATTGCACGGCCCGCCGCAGCGCGTCCGACCCGATGCCCATGGCGGCGGCGGCGATGAGGATGCGCTCCGGGTTGAGGCTGTGGAGGATATAGCCGAAGCCCTTCCCCTCCTCGCCGATCCGGTCCTCGTCGGGAATGAACAGGCCGTCGATGAAGATCGCGTTCGAATCCACCGCCTTGCGGCCCATCTTGGGGATCAGGTGGACATCGATCTTCGAGCGATCGAGATCGGTGTAGAAGATCGTGATGCCGTCGGTCGGCTTGGCGCAGTCCTCAAACCGGGTGGTGCGCGTAAGCAGCATGATCTTGTTCGCGACCTGCGCGGTGGAGGTCCAGACCTTCTGGCCGTGCACGACGTAGCCCCCCGGCACCTTCTCGGCGAAGGTCTTTATCCGGGTGGTGTTCAGCCCCGCGTCGGGCTCGGTGAACCCGAAGCAGACCTGGTCCTCGCCCGAAACGAGGCGCGGAACCCAGCGCGCCTTCTGCTCCTCGGTCCCCTTCACCACGATCGGATGCGGGCCGAACAGGTTGATGTGGATGGTGGACGAAGCCGCGAAGCCACCCCCGCACGAGGCCACTTCGCGGATCATGGTCATCGCCTCGGTCACGCCCAGCCCCGAGCCGCCGTAGGCTTCGGGCATGGTGATGCCCAGCCAGCCCCCCTCGGCCATGGCGCGATGGAACTCGCGCGGGAACTTGCCGTCGTCGTCGCGCTCGAGCCAGTAGTCGTCGCCGAACCGGGCGCAGACGGCGCGGACGCCTTCGCGGATGGCGTCGAGATCCTCCTCGGTGGGCAGCGGACGGGGGGCGCTCATGGGTTCACTCCGGCGGCGGCAAGCGTCTTGTGCGCGGCCTTGAGGTGGGGGATGTCATACATCTTGCCGTCGATGCCGATGGTCCCGAGATCGGGATTGGCGGCGAAGGCGGCGACGATACGGCGGGCCTCGGCCACTTCCTCGTCGGAGGGGCTGAAGCAGCGATTGATGATATCGACCTGGTCGGGATGGATCGCGATCCGGCCAAGGAACCCGTCGCGCCGCGACCGGCGGCAATCGGCTTCCAGCCCCACCGCATCGCGGAAATCGGCATAGAGCGTCTCGACCGGCACGACCCCGGCCGAAGCCGCCGCGAACAGGCACAGCGAGCGCGCCAGGCGATAGGGTTCGGTCCAGGCGCCGTCGGCTTCCCGGTTGGCCGTGGCGCCGATCGCGGAGGCAAGGTCTTCCGCGCCCCAGGTGAGGCCGATGAGCCGCGGATGGGGCGGGGTATAGCTGCCCAACGCGAACATGGCCGCAGGCGTCTCGGTCGATACGACCATGATCCTGACCGCGCCCGGGGCCATGCCGGCGCGCTCCTCCAGCTCGTCGAGAAGCGCGGCGATCGCGGCTACGTCGGCGGCGCCATCCGCCTTGGGAATCAGGAGGCCCGCCAGGCCCGGGCGAACCACGGCGGAAAGATCGTCAGCAATCAGCCCGCTCGACAGCGGATTGGGCCGCACGAACAGACCGGCAGAAACCTCGTCCGCCCGGTCGATCCACCCTCCGACCCTGGTACGCGCGGCGCCCTTCATCGAAGGCGCGACCGCGTCCTCGAGATCGAGGATCAGGACGTCGGCCTGGCCCTGGGCGGCACGCGCGAACTTCTTCTCGCTATCGCCGGGCACGAACAGGAGCGAGCGCAGCTTCACGCCGGCGCCCGCAGCATCAGGGCGCCCCGCAAGGTACGGCAGACCACCTCGTCGTTCTGGTTGTAGCCGATGTGCTCGAACTTCGCGATGCCCTGCCCCGGCCGCGACTTGCTCTCGCGCAGCTCCACCACCCGGGTTTCCGCGCGGATCGTATCGCCCGCAAAGACCGGCCTGGGAAAGGTGGTTTCCTCCATCCCGAGATTGGCCACCGTGGTCCCCAGCGTGGTGTCCTGGACGGTCAGGCCGATGACGAGGCCAAGCGTGAAGATCGAATTCACCAGCGGTCGGCCGAACTCGGTCTGGGCCGCATAGGCATGATCGATGTGGATCTGCGCCGGATTGTAGGTCATCGATGAGAACAGCATGTTCTCATATTCCAGCACCGTCTTGCGGATTTCGTGCCGGAACACCTGGCCGACCTCAAGCTCTCCATACCATTTTCCTGCCATCGGATTACCCTTCCTGTCAGTTCTGGCGGCCCAGGATCGCGACAGCGGCCACGCTGTTGTAGGGTGATCCGCCAAGATTGTGGGTCAGCCCGAAGTCTGCCGTCGCGCGCTGACGCTCGCCGGCCCGGCCCTGGAGCTGGTTGTAAACTTCGTAGACCATCCGCAGGCCCGTGGCGCCGACCGGGTGGCCGAAGCACTTCAGCCCACCGTCGAGCTGGCAGGGAATGGCGCCGTCGCGGTCGTAGCGGCCGTCGAGGATATCGGCCGGCGCGCGGCCCGCGTCGGACAGCCCCAGGTCCTCCATGATCACCAGCTCGGTGATCGAGAAGCAGTCGTGCACTTCGATCAGGTCAAGCTCGGCGCGCGGATCGCGGATCCCGGCCTCGGCATAGGCGCGCGCGGCGGCAAGCCGGGTGTTGGGCACCGAGCTGCCGTCCCATTCGCCGAACTGCATTTCCCAGCCATTGCTCGCGCAAAGCTGGATCGCCTTGATCGTCACGGGATCGGCCTTGCCCAGTTCGCGGGCGATCTCGGGCGTGGTGACGATCGCGCAGGCCGCGCCGTCGGACACGCCGCAGCAGTCGAACAGGCCCAGCGGGTCGGCGATCAGGGGCGCGCCGAGGATCTTGTCCATATCGACCGCATTGCGCAGGTGCGCCTTGGGGGAGAGCACGCCGTTCTGGTGACTCTTCCACGAAACGTGGGCCATGGCCCGCTTGAGATCGGCGGCATCGACCCCGTGGCGCGCGACATAGGCCCCGGCGAGCTGCGCGAAAGTACCGGGCGCCGACCCATAGGGCATCCACAGGTCGTTGTGCAGGCCCTTGGTCCTTAACGGCAGCCCGCCGTAGCCGGTATCCTTGAGCTTCTCGACCCCGATCGCCAGCGCCACATCGACCGCGCCCGAAGCGACCGCATAGGCCGCGCCGCGCAAGGCCTCGGTCCCGGTCGCGCACATGTTCTCGACCCGGGTGACCGGCACGTTCGGCAGGCGCAGGGCGTGGGGCGCGGGGAGCGCGCTATTGCCGACGTTGATGTCGTCAAGCGCGTTGCCCACCCAGGCCGCCTCGATTCGCGCGCGCGCGATGCCAGCGTCGGTCAGCGCCTCGGTGAAGGCTTCCACCATCAGCCCGTCGGCGCCCACTTCCCAGCGTTCGCCGAAGCGGGCGCACCCCATGCCGACGATCGCGACCTTGTCCTTTATCCCGCCCGCCATCATGCGTCTCCCAGCCGGGGCCGATCCAGCGGCGCGGCCTTCCAGAACCAGGTCCGAAACCCGAGACGCGGATTGAGCGACTTCACCCGCAGCCGCATCCGCACGCGATCGCCCACGGCAAACCCGGCGGCCGGGCGATCGGTCATCTCCATCAGCACCCGCGCGCCGTTGTCGAATTGCACCAACCCGAAGTCGAACGGCGGATCGGGCGTGAAATTGAGCCGGTCGGCGGTGATCGACAGGACCCGCGCCTCAAGCTCCGCCAGCCGCACGTCCTCCAACACCTCGGGGGCGCCGAGCGCCGGGTTCACCGGGAAGGCCGACTTGGGAAACTGCACGTTGCCCGTGCTGTCGCGCCCGCCGAGAAAGCCGATCATCTCGCGCCCCACCCGTTCGAGCACAGTCGCCTGCGCCTTTTGCTCGAATTCGGCGCGCATCCCCCAGTCAAGGTCAAGCGCGCCGACCAGGCTGAGGAAACGGGTGGGGCTGGCCAGGGCCACGCCCCCGCCCAGTTCGCGAGCCATGGCCGCGGCGCCGGCCACTTCGCCCAGCTTCTCGAACACCAGCGCGTCGGCCCCGTTGCCGAAGCCGAGCAGCAGCACGAATTCGCCAACCGCGGCGACATCCAACGCCAGGCCGAGACCGTAGAGCGGGTGCGCCGCGCCAAGATCGCCAGCCAGCTCGGCCACGCGATCGCAATGGTTGGGCGCGGCGATTCGCAGCTTGCCCGCAACCGCCTTCCAGCACCCGCCCACCGGCTCGGCGGCGGCAACATGCGCGATCCGGTCTGGGGCGATCCCCGCTGCGGCGCAGGCCTCGCGAACCGCCGGGACCATCACCTGCGGTACCGCGACATCGCGCACGAACCGCTCTTCGTAGGCATAGGGCGCCGGGTGCCCGCGCGAGGCGTAGCGATCGACGAGGTCGTGCGAGAGCGAGGCATGGCCGGCCAGCCGGGCTCCGCCGGCATCTCCGGTCCGCACGGCCGCCGCGCCGTCGCCATAGGCCAGGTGCGCGGCGCTGCCAGCCTGGGTGGAACGCTGCTCGGCCGCGACGACCACTTCCGCCGCCCCCGCCAGCAGGGCATCGAGCAGGGCGCCGGTCGCGGCGCGGCGTGAATTGGCGCAATCAGCGGTGCGGACGCTACGCGGAAGCGCCAGCGCGTCGAGCACGATCCCGGCCTGGAGCCGATCGGTGAAATAGGCCGAGGTAGAGGCAAAGCGCAGCGCCGCGGGGGCCGAGGCGATCAGCCCGCGCCCGGCCTCGACCGCCATGGTCACCGGATCCTCATCCCAGCCGGCAACCGCGCGATAGCCCGCGCGCGGCATGCCCAGGCCCGACCACGACAGCTCCCGGGCGAGCGCCTTGCGATCGGCCCGGAGCAGGGGGACGTAGCCCCCCATGGCGACGACATTTCCAGACACCTTCACCCCGCACGATTGAACTACACCGACTGACCATTCAGGCGGGCCGTAAAATGGCGAACCACCCTTGACAGGCATCGCCATTTCGTAAACAGGTTCACTTATAGAGGCAAGCGGGTTTTGAGTCCACGCCCGCCGGAGAGGGTCTGATGAACATTTTCAGGGATGATGTACTGGCCGGCAAGTCGGTGCTGGTCACCGGCGGCGGGAGCGGACTGGGAAAGGCGATCGCCCGCGACCTTTCCGCCAAGGGCGCGACGGTGCACATCTGCGGCCGGCGCCAGGCCCTGCTTGATGAGACGGCGGGCGAGATCGCGGGCCAGACCGGCCGGCAGGTCCACGCCCACGCCTGCGACATCCGCGATGCCGATGCGGTCGATGCGATGATCGAGGGCATCTGGCAAACGGGCCCGCTCACCGGCCTGGTCAACAACGCCGCGGCCAACTTCATCACCCC
>Ga0068855_100005575_pt1 | contig 15361 bp, 17 predicted proteins | sample KBSCornC52_FD_66592 | JGI IMG/M metagenome (GOLD analysis project Ga0068855, IMG submission 66592) | Corn rhizosphere microbial communities from Kellogg Biological Station, Michigan, USA - KBS Corn C5-2 | ecosystem: Host-associated > Plants > Roots > Rhizosphere > Soil ...
CGCTCGCTCTTCTCCGGAGTTTCCGGCTTGCGCGCGCACCAGACGATGCTCGACGTCGTCGGCAACAACATCGCGAACGTCAACACCACCGGATACAAGTCGTCGTCGGTCGAATTCGAAGACACGCTAAGCCAGGCATTGAAGGCAGCGGGCGCGCCGCAGGGCGCCCAGGGTGGCACCAATCCCGCACAAGTCGGTCTCGGCGTGCAAGTCGCGGCGATCAACACGGCGTTCACGCAAGGCCCGGCCGAGACCACTGGGGTTTCGACCGACCTGATGATCCAGGGCGACGGGTTCTTCGTGGTCAATGACGGTGGCCAGCAGGTATACACCCGTGACGGTGCCTTCAGCTTCGACACCAACGGCAACCTGACAACCGCTACCGGTGGAATCGTGCAGGGCTGGACGGCGGTGAACGGCGCGGTGAACACGAGCGGCGCGACCGCAGGAATCAAGCTGCCACTCGGCGCTTCGATGCCGCCGACCGCAACCGACAAGGCTGTGCTGGCAGGCAACTTGCCGGCCGATGGCAGCGGGGCGTCGCCCACGAACGACCTGAAGGTCTACGACCAGAAGGGGCAGTTGGTCGATGTCACACTCACGTACACCTACGACACCACCGCGAAGTCATGGAGCTTGAACTACAGCGACCCCTCGACCTCGCCTGCAACGACCGGCAAAGTCACTGACCTCGCGTTCAATCCCGATGGCACACTTTCGACGACATCGCCAGTTACAGCAACGCTGAATGGTCAAACGGTTTCGATGGACATCTCGGGAATCACCTCCTTCGGTGGCGCCAACACCGCCGAGGTGGAGTCGTCGACCGGCAATGCGATGGGTTCGCTCGCGTCGTACTCGATCTCACCCGACGGCACGATCGAAGGGGTGTTCACCAACGGCATGAAGCAGCCATTGGGTCAGATCGCGCTCGCGACGTTCAACAACCCTGGTGGTTTGAACAAGGTCGGCAACTCCGAATACTCCGAGTCGGTCAACTCCGGCCAGGCACAGATCGGCTCCGCGGGCACCGGTAGTCGTGGCCAGCTCGCGGCGGGCGAACTCGAAGGGTCGAACGTCGACCTGTCGCAGGAGTTCAGCAACCTCATCATCGCCGAGCGCGGCTTCGAGGCGAACTCGAAGGTCATCACGACGTCGGACGAAGTGCTGCAGGACCTGGTTAATCTCAAGCACTAATCGGGATTAGCCCGTACGGAGTAAGGGCGGATCGCCCGGAGCCTATGAGCCCGGGTGATCCGCCCTTTTCGGTCGGACGGCGCCAGAATGCCACCCGCCGCCGTCCTCAGATTCAGGCAACAAGGGCCGAAGGGGAACTTGGCTCGCCACGGATCGGCGAACTCGCACCACTTCTCCACGGATGGAGGCCTTGAAGATGATCGTGTTGACCCGACTCAACGGGCCTCCGTTCGCGTTGAACCCCGATCTGATCGAACGAGTCGACGCCAATCCCGACACGGTCGTGACCCTCGTCGGCGGCATCAAGTACGTGGTTGCCGAATCACTTGATGAACTCGTCCAACGCGTTCGCGAATTCCGCGGGCAGGTCATCGCGACTGCCTACGCATTTGAATCCGCGCCACCCGCGGAGCGTAACTTGCGCGTGGTAACCGATACCGACGATCCGGACCTACCGCACGCGAGAGATGTGTGAGCAATGGATCCGGCTACCCTCATCGGGATCGTGCTCGCCCTCGGCGGCATCTTCCTGTCGATGATTCTCGAAGGCAGCAGCCCCGCAGCCATCTTGCTGCCCGCTCCGATGATGCTCGTCCTGTGCGGCACCATCGGTGCCGCGATGGCGGGCGGCCTGCTCAAAGACTTCACCGGTTCGCTGAAGTGGCTGAAGCTTGCGCTGATGGCGAAGCCGACGACGGCCGACGGCTTGGTCGACGACCTCGTAAAGCTCGCCGACCGCGCTCGCAAGGAAGGCCTTCTCGCGTTGGAAGACGCTGCCGCTGAAGTCGCCGACCCCTTCTTGCGGAGAGGGCTCGAACTGGCGATCGACGGCACCGACCCCGAAGAGTTGCGTGACATCCTCGAAGCCGAGGTTGTCGCGAAACGCAAGGAATTCCAGCAGGGCGGCAAGCTCTTCGGCGACATGGGCGGCTACGGCCCAACCCTCGGTGTCATCGGAACCGTCGTCAGCCTCGTACATGTGCTCGCCAACCTGAGTTCTCCGGAATCTCTAGGCAAGCTGATCGCTAGCGCGTTCGTGGCCACCTTGTGGGGTGTCATGTCGGCTAACGTGATCTGGCTGCCGATGGCTAATAAGATCAAGCGTCTCGGCGAGATCACCGTGCACCAGATGGAGCTAGTAATCGAGGGCGTGCTCTCGATTCAAGCCGGGGTCAACCCGCGGCTCATCCAGCAGAAACTGCGCTCCTTCTTGCCGGCCGATGACGGGAAGAACGCGAAGAATGCCAAGCCCGACAAGGCTGCCGCATGAGCAGTACGCGGCCTGCTCGCAGGCGCCATGCCGTCGAGCACGACGAGCACGAAGCCAATCACGAACGTTGGCTGCTCACCTATGCCGACATGATCACCCTTCTCATGGTGTTGTTCATCGTGTTGTTCGCCATCAGCGTTGTCGACAAGAAGAAGTTTGCGGAGCTGGCCGACGGTCTGTCGCACAACCTCGACGCCACCACAAAGGTGCTGCCCGCGGGTACCGGCGTGATGGACGGCGGCAGCTCACCCGTCAACGATCAGGGTCAGCTGGCGGGCAGCCCGCCCGGCGCGATCGCGCCGGTACCTCAGATCGATCTCGCGAAACCCATCTCGCCCGAGCAGGCCCAACAGCTGAAGCAGGACGCCGACAAGCAAAACCTGTTGAAGCAGGAGCAAGAGTCGCTGGCTGAAGCCGAGAAGCAAATCGAGGCGGCGCTTCAGGTAAAGGGGCTCACGAACTCGGCAAAGCTGCAGATCACCTCACGTGGGCTCGTGGTCAGCATCGTGACTGACCAAGTTCTGTTCGACACCGGCCAGGCCGAACTCAAACCGGTGGGCCAGCAAGTGCTCGACGCGGTTGCGCCTGCGCTGCGGAACTTGCCGAACGAGGTGTCGATCGAGGGCTACACCGACAACGTGCCGATCACCGGCGGGCCATTCGAGTCGAACTGGGAGTTGTCGGCTGTCCGTGCAACCACCGTGCTGCGCTACCTCGTGGCAAACGACGGCTTGCCGGCGGGCCGGTTGTCGGCGACGGGTTATGCAGACACCAGGCCGATCGTGCCGAACGACTCACCCGCTCATCAGCAGCAAAATCGCCGGGTCGAGGTCGTTGTGCTTTCCACCCTGCTGACCGGCGATGCATCGACCGCAACTACCAGTTCACCAGCACTGCCCGGAGGCTCGCAATGACCACCATGACCGACAAGACGGCGAAGGCCGCGAACTCGGCCACGGCCGCCGACGAGCCGGTCAAGAAGAAGGGGAAGAAAAAGAAGCTTGTCATCATGCTCGTGCTCGTGCTCGTGCTCGCCGCCGGCGCCAAGTTCATGCTCGGCGGCAAGAAGGCCCCAACCGGAGTCGCCGCCGCTCCCAAGCCCGGGCCGGTTGTCGCCATCGACGCGGTGACGGTCAACCTGGCGGGTGGCCACTACCTTCGGATCGGCGTCGCCGTTCAGTTCACCAGCAAGGTGAGCGCGACAGCCCCGCCCGACGGTGCCATGGCAACCGACCAGACGATCACCTTCTTCACTGGCCAGGACCCATCACCTCTCGAGACCGGAGCCGGGCTCGCCGACGCCAAGAAAGGACTGGAGGCAAAGATCGCCACGGCATATCCCGACGACCCGATCTACGACATCTTGTTCACCTCGTTCGTGGTGCAGTAAACGAACCTGCCCGCGCATGCCGGGTGTTGACGAGCCGCTTGACCGGGCGGTTGAAGGACGCCAAGAACGCTCATGGCCGCATGGTGGCTGCCGATGGGTGGTTCGTGACCTCCCCGTCGATCGCCGAGTCGTCCGGCGGCTCAGTCACGGCCGGAGCCGTGTCGCGTGCTCGAGGTCAGCGTTCCAGCAACGAGCCGAAGACCTATGACTTCAGGCGCCCGAGCAAGCTGAACCGTGGTCACGTGCGCAAGCTGCACATGACCTACGAGACGTTTGCCCGGCAGTTCACCACGATCCTGACCAGTACCGTACGGGTTTTCTCACTCGTCGAGTTGATCGCAGTCGAGCAGCTTTCCTACGTCGACTACATCGAGTCGCTGCCGTCGCCGTCCTTCTTGGTCTTGACCTCGATCGACCCGTTACCGGGCACCGCAGTTCTGCAGATCCCGCATCAGACCGCGATGCTGTGCGTCGACCGGTTGCTCGGCGGTCCTGGTTCTCCCGAGCAGCCCGAGCGGTTGCTTACCGACATCGAGACCCAACTCATGCGCGCGTTGGCCGAGCGGGTCGTTCACGAATTGCGCTACGCGTTCGACGGCCTGGTTCCGCTGTCGCCGGAAATTGTGGGTGTCGAGACAAATCCTCAGTTCGCGCAGGCAGCGGCGCCGTCCGACGTCTTCGTCGTCGCATCGTTTCAAATGAACGTGGGCAACCAAGAGGGCGCGGCAACGTTCGCGATGCCCTTCACTGGGCTGTATCCGGCACTCGAGGCAGCCGCAAGCCCCAAGCGAAGTGACCGGCGTGACGTCGCGGCGCGCAGTGCAGCCGCCCTGCAGGCGTTACTCAACGACGTTCCCGTCGACGTCGCTATCGAGTTCTCGAAGGTCGTGCTGAGCCCGCGGCAGATTCTTAGCCTCTCGGTCGGCGATGTATTGCCGCTCAGCCAAGCAACGAACGAACCGCTCCAGGTCACCTCTGGCGGGGTGACGTTTGCCTACGCCGTACCAGGCAGCACGGGCAAACACGTCGCCTGCCGCATCGTCGAAAGCCCGGAATCCCAGGAAGGCGCTAGCACGCGATGACCGAGTCAGCTACTGCGGTCGATCCGCAAAACACCAACGACGAGGCGGCTGCCGAGGCCGCTCGGGTGGCAGAAGATGCCGGCCGTTCGGCCCGGAAGAAGACGGCGAAGGCCGAAGAACTCCCCGTGGCCAAGGCGATTCAGTCCGTCGCGGGCAGTGACCGGCTCGACCTGCTTAGCAACATCGAGATGGACGTCACCGCAGAACTTGGACGTACGCGCATGACCGTTCGCGAACTGCTGTCGCTCACACCGGGCACCGTGGTCGAGCTTGACCGGATGGCGGGCAGCCCGATCGACCTCTACGTCAACGGAACGCTGATCGCTCGTGGCGAAGTCGTCGTCATCGATGAGGAATTCGGCGTGCGCATCTCCGAGATCGTCACCCCCGGCGCAGTAGAGACGGCGCGATGAGCGCGATGTTCGGGCCCGCCTTGCGCATGGTGGTCTCGCTGGCGATCGTGCTTGCACTGATGTATGTCGCCGCCCGATTGCTCGGGCGGAGTCGCGGGATCGCGCCTGCCAAAACGCGAAAGTCTCGGCCCGTTTCGCGCGCCCGTGCAGCCGGTTCGCTCGCCGCGGCCATGCCGAGGTTCGCTCGAACGGGCGGCCGTCGGTCGCCGCGCCGCCGCGCGCGCCTTGAGGTAATAGCCCGGCAGCCGTTGGGCAAGACTGCTTCTGTTGCGGTGGTCAGGGTCGCCGATCGCACCATGCTGCTCGGTGTCACTGACTCCGCCGTGCAGTTGCTCAGCGAGATCGACGCGGCACTTTTCGAGGACGGCGAAATTCCGGTCGACCTCGAAGTGCTGGCGAGTCCCGCCAACACTGACGAACTCGCGGCCAGGGTGTCGGGGGCGTCGCCAGCCGACGCTGCATCTTCGGCCTCGCGGTCGGCCGTTTCGGTGCTCGACCTGCTGCGCGAGCGCACCGTACGACGGGCCTGACCCTTGACCAATAAGGCCGCCGTGTCCCGGCGTCGATCCGTCGTCTTGTTGTTGGCGGCGTGCGCGCTCGGCGTTCTCGCGTTGACGACGAACGCCGGGACGGCGTCTGCCAGCGAACCCGCGTCCTATCAGACGGCGTCGCATCAGGCCGGCTCGACCTCGACGCCCGCGCCGATTGCGCCGATCCAGTCGATCGCCCCGATCGCCCCGATCACGGCACCGAGCGCGGGAGCAACGAGCCCAGCTGGAAGCGGCCCAGGTACAACCGGCCCGGCAGGGCCGAGCTCGCCAGCGAAACCCGCTGCACCGCAAGGCAATGTAAGCGTTTCGATCAACGGCGTTAACGGCAAGCCGAGTCAGTCGGTCGTCATCATCTTGATGATGACGGTGATTTCGGTCGCACCGGCTGCGCTGATGTTGTGCACCAGTTTTACGAAAATCATCGTGGTGCTGTCGCTGACCCGAAACGCGCTCGGCCTGCAGACCGTGCCACCGAACCAAGTGTTGGTCGGGCTGGCCTTGTTTTTGAGCCTGTTCATCATGTCGCCGACGTTGGCGGCCGTGAACAAGGCCGGCGTGCAGCCCTACTTGCACAACCAGATGACGGCATCGCAAGCCTACGACGCGGGCGTGCAGCCGCTGAAACAGTTCATGCTGAAGCAGACGCGCAAGGACGACCTGGCGTCGATGATCAACGCCAGCAAGGAGAAGAAGCCGGCATCTTCCGCTGACGTTTCGATGACGACGCTGGTTCCGGCCTTTGTGCTCTCGGAGTTGCGTGCCGCGTTCATCATCGGCTTCGTCATCTTTATACCGTTCCTGGTCATCGACCTCGTCGTAAGTTCGTCGTTGATGTCGATGGGCATGATGATGCTGCCACCCTCGATGATTTCATTGCCGTTCAAGCTCTTGCTGTTCGTCATGGTCGACGGCTGGGCGTTGATCGCCCATTCGCTCATCACGAGTTACCACTAGCGGCCCTGCCATGACCGATACCGCGGTTTTGCACATCGCCATGCAGGCGATGCTCGTGACGGCCAAGCTGTGCGCGCCGATGTTGCTCACCAGCCTGTGCGTCGGGTTCGCCATTTCGATGTTCCAGTCGGCCACGCAGATTCAAGAGTTCACGCTGTCGTTCGTGCCGAAGATCATCGCGGTTGGCGTGGCAATCTTGATCAGCGGCAACTGGATGCTGAACACCCTCATCGACTTCACTCACCAGCTGTTCAACTCCCTGCCGAGCCTGATCGGCGGCTGAGCCGGTGAACATCAACGTCTCGACGTCGCTGCTCGTTGCGTTCCTGCTGGCGACGGTGCGCACCTCGGCGTGGATCGCGATCGTGCCCGCTTTCGGCACCCGCTCGGTTCCGGCCCTGACCAAGGCCGCATTGTCGATGGCGCTGGCGTTTCCGGTGGCTGCGCGGCTCGCCCCGCAGGCGCCACAGCCTCAGCTCGGCCCGATGGCCGGGGCCATCTTGATGAACGTCGCCGCCGGGTTGTCGCTTGGAATGTTGACGCTCATCCTGTTCGCGGCGATACGCGGCGCTGGCGAATTGATCGACTACATCGGTGGCTTCTCCCTGACTCAGGCATTCGACCCGATGTCGTTGCAGAACGCGTCGATCTTTTCCCGGTTCAACGACCTACTCGCCGTGACATTGCTCTTCGCGAGCAATGGATACCTCATCATCGTCAAGGGTCTGCTCTCGTCATACGACGCGTTTCCACTGCACGGAGTGGCTCCGCTCGATGAGTTGCAGCAACTCGTCACGAAGGATGTCGGCACTTTCATGGTCTCGTCGATTGAGATCGCGGGTCCGTTGCTCGCCGTCTTGTTCATGGCCGACGCTGGCCTCGGGCTGCTCACCAAGGCGGCGCCTTCGCTCAACGTCTTTTCGCTTGGCTTCCCACTGAAGATCTTCATCACGCTTAGCCTCATCGGTGTGACATTCGTGGCGCTTCCCGACGCGATGAGCGCGTTGCTCGACAAGATTTCGAACAATACCGACGCCGTGTCGGCCGTCTTCTCGACGAAACATTAACGCGCGATGGCCGACCGCTCCGACAAGACTGAGAAGCCGACACCGCGAAAAGTCCAGCAAGCCAAGAAAGACGGGCAGGTTGCTCGGTCGCCCGACGTCGGTACGTGGCTCGGCATGCTGGTCGCAGTCCTGTTGTTGAGATTGACGATTCGCAGCACTATCGAGCTCACCCAGTCGCTATTCGTGCAGGTCGGCGACGTCATCCAAAACCCCGACCCTGCGAAGGTCGTGCACGTGTTGAGCACCGGCGTCATGAAGGGTGCGATCGCCGTCGCTCCACTCGCATTCGGGATGCTGGCGACCGGTGTGGTCGCCTCTGTGGCCCAAGGCGGCGTGCACGTTTCGGCTAAGTCGTTCAAGCCGAAATGGGATCACCTCAATCCCTTCAAGGGCGTCAAACGAGTGTTCGGCGTTCGGGGTGTGTGGGAAGTCACCAAAGCGCTGGTCAAGACGGCCTTGCTGTCGCTGTTTCTCTACCAGGCCATCCGGACCGTGCTGCCGTTGACGCAAACGGGCGCCGTCGTGCCGCTCGGCGCCGTCCTGCACACCACGGGCGGCGCGCTTTACAGCTTCGCGCGTAACGCCGCCGTGGCCGGGTTACTGATGGCGGCGGCCGACTACGCCTACCAGTTGCGGCGCTATCGCAGCGGGCTGCGCATGAGCAAGCAGGAAATCAAAGAGGAGTACCGCAACTCCGAAGGTGATCCGCAGATCAAGAGTGCGATCAAGTCGCGGCAGATGGCAATGCGTCGCAACCGGATGATGGCCGCGATCGCGAAGGCTGACGTCGTCCTCGTCAACCCGACCCACGTTGCTGTAGCACTGAAGTACGAGGCCGGACGCGGAGCACCACGAGTGGTCGCGAAGGGTGCTGGCGTGATTGCTGCCCGGATGCGGGCCGAGGCGGAGAAGCATCGGGTGCCGATGGTCGAAGACATCCCACTCGCGCGCGCGCTGTACCGGGTGTGCGACCTGGGCCAGGAAATCCCGAACGAGCTGTTCGTCGCCGTCGCGCGAATCCTCGCGTTCGTGTTTTCGCTGCGACGCCGTGGCTCTGCGGCTGGCATCCACCACCCAGGCGCAACCCCTGAGCGTGAGGTCATCGGCGTGCAGAAGCGGCGTGGACGACGTCAACTTGCAGGGGCCGGCGCCCGTCGGTAACCCCAGCGCCGGTTCGGTCCCAGGCCGACGAGCTTCGCCCGTAGGGGAGCGTCCCATGATCATTGGGCGGAAATGGCGCTCGGGACTCGGCGTGCCGTCGCCATATTTGCCCACTCGCGCTCAGGGGTCTGCCCACTCGCGCTCAGGGGTCCGCCCTGCTCGGGTTTAGGGAGCCTCGAGGGATTCCGCGGCCCGCGGATCTCCTCAGCTTGGCGGACGCCCGGCCGATGGGCGATCAAGTGACGTTTGCCCATCCGTGTGGTGGGCCAGCGCTTCGACGTCGTCGTCCTCCGTGAGGTAGCGTGCGCGCAGCCCGACTCGGCCAGTTCGGTATCCCCGCTGGGGTTATCGGGATCATCGTCATGATGGTCGTGCCCTTGCCGACCTTCCTGCTCGATATGCTGCTGGCGACCAACATCACGGCGGCACTGCTCGTGTTGCTCGTCTCGATGTTCGTTCGCAAGCCGCTCGACTTCGCGGCGTTCCCGTCGTTGTTGCTGATCGCGACGTTATTTCGGCTCGCGCTGAACATCAGCGTCACGCGCCTCGTGCTGTTGCACGGCTACGCGGGCAAAGTCGTGCAGAGTTTCGGACACTTCGTGGTCGGTGGCTCGCTGATCGTCGGCCTGGTCATCTTCCTGATCCTGATCATCATTCAGTTCGTGGTCATCACGAACGGTGCCGGTCGAGTCGCAGAGGTCGGCGCCCGCTTCACCCTCGATGCGATGCCAGGTAAGCAGATGGCGATCGACGCCGACTTGAACGCCGGCTTGATCGACGAGCACGAAGCTCGCCGCCGCCGCACTGAGATTGCCGCTGAGGCCGATTTCTACGGTGCGATGGACGGCGCGAGCAAGTTCGTCAAGGGTGACGCGATCGCGGCCATCATCATCACGCTGGTGAACCTGGTCGGCGGCCTGGGCGTCGGCATCATGCAGCGGCACTTGTCGGCCGGCGACGCGGTTTCGACGTACAGCTTGTTGTCGATCGGTGACGGTCTGGTCTCGCAGATTCCCGCGCTGCTGCTTTCGGTGTCGACCGGTCTGATCGTCACCCGTGCCGCGACCGACCAGGACATGGGCACCGACGTGGTGCGCCAGATCTTGGCGCAGCGGCAGGCAATTCGTATCGGTGGCGCCGCTGTCATCGCGCTCGCGCTCATCCCCGGGCTACCAAAGATTCCGTTCCTGTTGCTGGGTGGTACGGCGCTCATCGTCGGCATCCGGCTGAAGGATCCCGAGGCGGTGGCGGCGAAGGAGGCCCAGGCGGAGATTCCGGCTGGCCCGGCACCGGATTCTGCCGAGGCGCTGGTCAACGAGATGCGGGTCGAACCGCTCGAACTCGAACTGGCCTTCGACCTCGTCGATCTGGTCGACGCGACGTCTGGTGGCGAGTTGCTCGAGCGGGTGCGCGCATTGCGGCGCAAGCTCGCGCTTGAACTCGGCATGGTTATTCCGATGGTGCGTACCCGCGATAACCTCGATCTGCCGCCTGGCGCTTACGCGATCCGGCTGAACGGCGTCGAGATCGCCCGCGGTGAAGCGCCTCCCGGGCTGGTGCTCGCGATCGGCGACAACCTGGCGAACCTTCCTGGCCGCGCAACGACGGAACCGGTGTTCGGGCTTCCCGGAAAGTGGTTGCCGCACGAGCTTCGCCAGCAGGCAGAACTCGCGGGCGCGACCGTCGTCGACCGCGCGAGTGTCATCACCACCCACCTCGCCGAGGTCGTTCGCAACCACGCGGCAAAGCTGCTGTCGCGAGAAGACGTGAAGACGCTCACCGAACTGATCCGCCGCTCCGACCCGATCGTTGTCGAAGAATTGACGCCGGCGCTGCTGCCACTCGGCGACGTGCAGCGGGTGCTGCAAGGTCTGCTCGATGAGCAAGTGCCGATTCGCGATCTGGTGCGGATCTTCGAGGCGATGTCGCAGCGGGCCCGAACCAGCACGGACGCGGAGGGTCTCGTCGAGGCGGCCAGAAATACCTTGGGCGCTGCGATTTCGGCGCAGTACGCGCAAGAAGGCCGGCTGAGCGTCATTACCCTCGATCCGCTCCTCGAGCAGCGGATTATGGAGAAGCTACGACCCGGTGAGCACGGCAGTTTCCTTGCCCTCGAACCAGAAGATGCCGAACACATCGTCGTGGAGACCAATCGGCTTGCCGAGCGCGCCGAACAACTCGGCAACGTGCCGGTGCTCGCGTGTATGTCACAACTTCGGCCGGCACTGCACCGGCTGGTGAAGACCGCAAGCCCGCGGCTGCCGGTGCTTGCCTATGCCGAGCTCGGCGACCAGCTGCAACTCGAGACCGTAGGGACGGTGACCGCAGCCCGTGCGAATGCAGCTTGACGGCCCAGACCTTGAGCAACTCCTGGTGCGGGCGCGCCACGAGTACGGCTCTGACGTCCGCATTGTCAAAGCAGACAAGGTGCGTACCGGTGGTGTCGGGGGTTTCTTCGCCCGCGAGCATTTCGAGCTGAGCATCGAGGTCGACGAGGCGTCGGTCGCTGCGCCTGTGCAGCGGTCGGCTCAGCAGCAAGCTCGGCGCCCCGAGGCACTCAGCCGACCGGTGTCGTTGCTCGATTTGGCAGACGCCATCAGCGACCGCGAAATCCAGGCGCCGCATGCGCCTGCGCCGTCAAGGCACAGCGGAAGTTTGTCGTCCGACATCGAAGAAGACGAGCCGCCGACCTTCACGCCGGGAATCCCCGCCGGTCCGGCGACACCCGCCGGTCCTTCGCTGTCGACCGACGGTGCGTCGTTCGCGAGCATTCTCGCCGGACTCACTGAAACCGTTGCCGAGAAGCCGAAATCACTCGAGCCCGTCGTCTTCGAGCAACGGCCTGAGGCAGAAGCGGTTGTCGCCGTGCGACCCGTCATGGCTGAACCCGTGGAACAACGGCGATCATCGAAAGTGCCAGCCCGAAGGCCCGCGCAGCAGGCGCTTTCGTTGCGCGACCTGCGCGACATCGGGCTGCCTCGCGACCTGTTGCCGACGCGCGACGACGGCGACCTGCTCGCAGTGCTCGTGTCTGCACTGCGGGCGTTGCCTTCAGCACCGGTTGCTCCCTCGGGGGCAGGCGAAATCTTCGCCGTGGTCGGCGAGGGCGAGGGCGCGTGGGATGCCGGGGTGCAGTTGGCCCGCTCGCTCGACCTCGACGAGCGCTCGGTCGTTTACGTCACTGCAGGAAACGCCCCTGCAAAAGTCGCCCCCGCAAGGAGAGTTACCGCCATCGACCAGTTGTCGGCACGTGCCGACCGTTGGCGCAAGCGCGCGACGCCGACTGTCGCCGTCGTCGATGCGCCGATGAACGTCAAGTCCGCCCGGTGGAATCGGCAGGCACTCGCGACTCTTGACGCCGAAGCCGTTTGGCTGGTCGTTCCGGCGACCCGCAAAACGGACGACGTTGCCCGATGGGCAAGCAGGCTGGGCCGCACCGATGGCCTGGTTGTCACTGACGTCGATGCGAGCAGTGACCCGGCGTCGGTGTTGCAACTCGGCATGCCGGTGGCCTGGCTGGATGGAAGGCCGGCGACGCCGGGGGTGTGGGCCGGTCTGATCGTCGACCGTTTGGTGGAGACGAGGTGAGCCGCGTGGGAGCGGACATGTTGTCACTGAATGCGCTGGTCTCCTTGCGTATCGGCGAGGACGGTATCGATTACCCGTCGCGTATCGAAGACCTCGCCGCCGATACCGTGATCGTGGCCGCTCCGACCGGTGCGAATGCGGCGCTGTTCGAGACGGGCGACCGCTCGGTACAGCTGTCTTGGGTTTCTCCGCGGGGCCGCTACGAGCAACGGTGCGAGCTGGTTGAGCACATCTCGAGCCGTCCCCGGTTGTGGCGGTTGCGGCCCATCGGCGATGCCGAGCTGATCCAGCGGCGCCGGTACGTGCGGGCGCGCGCCGCGGTTGCTGTGCTGCTTTTCCTTCCTGGTGTGGTGGTTCCGGGCACAACGATCGACATCTCAGAGGGTGGCTTTCGGGTGCGCATCTCGCGGCGCACGATCGAAGAGCTGACCGTGGCGACGATTCACGTGACAATCGGCGGCACTCATCTCGAGATTCAGGGTCACGTGATCCGCACGTCGATCACCGAACTTGGGCAGACCGAGGTCATCATCGCGTTCGATGCAGACAACAAGCAGTCGGACGCCATTCGACGTTTCGTCTTCGAGTTGCAGCTGCGGGCAAGGGCGGCGATGCAAGCATGAGTCGGCTGAAGCTCACCGGTTCGGCGATGTTCGTAGCGCTGCTCTTTTCGCTTCCGGCATTGCAGCACGGGCTGATCGACCACACGTTGTCGGTGCAGACGATGCTGATCAGGGTCGCGATCGCGATGGCCCTGGCCATGGTCGGTCAGGCGATTCTCGCCAGCCTGATCGACACCTACCGGCTGCAAAACATCGTGCGCAAGCGTCGCCAGGAGGCGGCCGGAGCAGCGAGCGCCGACGACCACGGCGCGCAAGGTACCTGACAGCCGAAGCACGCACCGGGGCCCGGTAGATCGTAGAATCGGGCGATGTTCGAAACCCGCCGCCTCACTCGCGCCGCGATCATGATCGCGGTCGTGCTGGTCGCCTATGGCGGCGGAGTGTTGACAGGTGCGCTCGGCGATAGCTCTTCGTCGTCCGACAAAGCTTCGAAACCGCTTGCGCCCGCTGCGTCTCCGGGCGTGATCGACCAGGCTGCGAGCACGATCCAGAAGAATGCGGTGACCCCGATTTCGGCGGCCGAACTCGACAAGGCCGCGGTCGAGGGCATGCTGCAAGCGCTTGGCGACAGGTGGTCGAGCTACTTCTCGCCCAACGACTATGCGTCGTACCAAGACGTGATGGACGGCCAGTACACCGGCGTCGGGTTGTGGGTACACAAGGTTGACACCGATGTCACCGGTGCGGTTGGTGTCATGAGCGTGCAGACCGGTTCGCCGAGTGATGCGGCCGGCTTGCGATCTGGCGACGTGATTGTCGCCGTCAACGGAGTCTCGATGGCGGGCCGGTCAGTGTCTGACGTCGTCACGGCATTGCGCGGCGGCGCCGGAACATCGGTGGCGTTGACCTACAGTCGATCCGGCGTGCAGCGCACGGTCGACCTTGACCGCACCAGCGTCTCCACCGACGATGTCACCGCGAAAATCACCGGATCGGTCATGGTCATCAGAGTGCGGGCGTTCAGCAAGGGCGTCGCTGCAAAGGTCAAATCCTTCGACACCACAGCGCGTTCTCGTCATCTTGCGGGCATCGTGCTCGATCTGCGCGGCAATCCTGGCGGGCTCCTCGACGAAGGTGTCAAGACCGCTTCGGTGTTTCTTGATGGAGGCTTGGTCGTCACTGTCGACCGGCGAGGTTCACAACCACTACAGATGGACGCCGGATCAGGTGGCGACACCCGCACGCCGCTCGCGATGCTGGTCGACGGAGGTACCGCAAGTGCGGCCGAGGTCGTCACCGGAGCCTTGCAGGACAGGGGCCGCGGGGTGGTTGTCGGTGCACGCACGTTCGGTAAGGGATCGGTGCAAGAGCCGACCGAACTCGCCGACGGATCGGCGATCGAATTCACGGTCGGCTCCTATCTGACGCCCACTGGCCGATCGCTCGAGGGCGTCGGGATCACGCCCGACGTTCCCGTGCCGGCCACCACACCGTCGTCCGTTGCAGAAGCCCAGGCAGTCGAGGTGCTCAGCGGTCTGATCGCCGACGCCGGGACCGGCGGGCACGGCTGATGCCGAAAGAGACCGGCCGAAAACTCATAGCTAGCAACAAAAAAGCCCGTCATGACTACCACATCGACGACGTCTACGAGGCTGGGCTCGTTCTCACCGGCACCGAGGTGAAATCGCTGCGCGCCGGTCGCGCTTCGCTAGTCGATGGTTACGGCCTCATCAAGGACGGCGAGGTGTGGCTGCAAGGCGTGCATATCCCGGAGTACACCGAGGGCACCTGGACCAATCACGAACCGCGGCGTCCACGCAAATTGTTGATGCATCGCAAGGAAATCGTGCGGTTGATCGGCAAGACGCGTGAGACCGGCGTGACCCTCGTACCGCTCTCGCTGTACTTCAAGGACGGTCGCGCGAAGGTTGAAATTGCCTTGGCGCACGGCAAGAAGTCTTATGACAAGCGGCAGGCACTGGCCGAACGGCAAGCCGGCCGAGAGATCCAACGAGCCTTGGGACGCCGGGCCAAAGGCATGACCGATTAGCCAAGCTCGCCGGGAAGCCAGATGTCCCGCCCACCCATCTGATCACGCACGCATTCCGCCAAATGGATGTGCAAG
>Ga0068855_100005583_pt1 | contig 15348 bp, 13 predicted proteins | sample KBSCornC52_FD_66592 | JGI IMG/M metagenome (GOLD analysis project Ga0068855, IMG submission 66592) | Corn rhizosphere microbial communities from Kellogg Biological Station, Michigan, USA - KBS Corn C5-2 | ecosystem: Host-associated > Plants > Roots > Rhizosphere > Soil ...
GCGCGCATGATGCCGCCCCAGCCGTACTTCTCCGGACCTTCTGCCGTCGGAATGAACGGATGCCACAGGTGCGGGTTCACATAGCGCCAACCGGCGATGATCACGACCACGATCAGCGCGACCTTGAGCGCCACCATCGCCGTGTTGACGCCGCTGGACTCGCGGATGCCGACATAGCAAAGCCAGGTGAGCGCAAGCACCAGCGCCACCGCCGGGAGGTTGAACAGCGCGCCGGTAATGACGAGATGGTTGTCCTGGAACGCCAGCGGCGCGGTGGTCAATATCGCCGGCAGGTGCAGGCCAAGGTGATCGAGCAGGCTGGTGAAGTAGCCGGTCCAGCTCACCGCCACGGCGGAAGCCGACACGCCGTACTCCAGCACCATGTTCCAGCCGATGAACCAGGCCGCCAGTTCGCCGAGGGTGGCATAGGCGTATGAATAGGAACTGCCCGACATCGGGACCAGCGTGGCGAACTCGGCATAGCAGAGCGCGGTGAAGCTGCAGCACACCGCCGCGATCAGGAAGGACAGCAGTACCGCCGGTCCGGCATGTTCCGCCGCGGCCTGGCCGGTGATGACGAAGATGCCGCCCCCGATCACCGCGCCGATACCCAGTGCCGTCAGCCCCCACGGGCCGAGCGTGCGCCGCAACTCGATGCCGGTTGCGGATTCCACGCCGGTGGTGGCGTCCACGCCGACGAAATCGGTTTTGCGGGCGAACAGTTGCTGGAACATGCAAGCTCCGGGAAATCGGGCCGGCTGTGCGCCGGCCCGGGGCATCACACCACGTCTTCCAGCGCGCGCGCGATCCCTTCCGGAGACAGCTGGCTGCGGCGGTATCCGTAGAGACCGTAAAGGACCAGGCCGATTGCCGCCCAGACGGCGAACACCAGCTTGGCAACGATGCTCAGGTTCACGAACAGCAGAATGCAGCCCGCGACCGCCAGGGGGCAGACGATCCAGACCAGCGGCGTGCGGAACGGCCGCGGGCGATCGGGCTGCTGCTTGCGCAGGATCATCACACCGATGGAGACCATCGCGAATGCGAGCAGGGTGCCGGCGTTGGAGGTGTCCGCCAGCTTGCCGACCGGGAACAGCGCCGCGCAGAACGACACCACGAAGCCGGTCACGTACGTGATCACGTGCGGAGTGAAGAAGCGCGGATGGACGTTGGAGAACGCGCTCGGCAACAGGCCGTCACGCGCCATCGTGAAGAAGATGCGGGTCTGTCCGAACATCATCATCAGGATCACGGAAGGCAGCGCCACGATGGCGGCCAGGGCGATCAGATTGCCGATCTGCGGGAAACCGAGCATGCGAATCACATGGGCGAGCGGTTCATTGCTGCACACCAGCGCCTGCGAGCTCTGGCAGGCGGCCGCCATCGCCGGCGTGCCCGGGTCCAGCGCCATGCCGTTCGGTCCCAGCATCGGTTGCGCTCCGACGGAGCCCGCCGCACCGTAGCCGACCAGGAGATAAAAGATGGTGCAGATGGTCAGCGCGGCGATCAGGCCGATCGGGACATTGCGATTCGGGTTTTTGGTTTCTTCCGCTGCGGTCGAAACAGCGTCAAAGCCGACGTAGGCGAAGAAGATCGAAGCCGCCGCACCCAGTACGCCCACACCGCCGGTGGGACTGCCCCAGCCGTTCGGCAGGAACGGATGCAGGTTCACGTTCTTCACCGCGGGCAGCGAGAGCGCGATGAAGGCCGTCAGCGCGAGGATCTTGATCGCGACCAGCACCGCATTCACGCGCGCGCTCTTGGAGGTGCCGATGACCAGCAGCCAGGTCACGGCGATCCCGATCAGGAAAGCGAGCAGGTTGAATCCGCCATTCAGAAACGGCCCGGTTTGCAGCCAGGTCGGTAGCGACAAGCTGCCGGGTTTCACCAGCCCGAAAATCCCGCTGTTGAGCAGGCCGTTGACGTAGCCCGACCAGCCTACGCACACCGCGGTCGCGCCGATCGCATATTCGAGCACCAGCGCCCAGCCGACGATCCAGGCGATCAGCTCGCCCATCACGCCGTAGGTGTAGGTATAGGCGGAGCCGGAAACCGGCACCATCGCGGCGAGCTCTGCATATGAAAGCGCGGCCAGTCCGCAAACCACGGCGGCGATCACGAACGACAGCATCATCGCAGGGCCGGCCTTTTGCGCGGCCTCGGCAGTCAGCACGAAAATACCGGTGCCGATCACGGCGCCAATGCCGAGCAGGGTCAGCTGGATAGGTCCGAGCTGCCGCTTCAGCGATTTCTTCTCGGCTGTGGCGAGAATCTGGTCAAGAGGTTTGATACGCCAGAAGATCATTTGCATTCCCCCGCGGGTTGCTGCGTACGGTGCAGCCTCCACCCGGGCGGCTGCCATGTTTCAGCGATCGTCCCTGATCGCAAAGGTCGAAAGCGGTCGTCCTGACCGCACTTCTCAATGGCGCGGCGCATCCAGCATCGCAGCCAGGCGAGCCTACGCGAGGGGCGCGGGATGGGCAAGGGGCGGAAGCTCAGGCTCTGCCGGAAAATTCTCCGGTCCCGGTGTTCACCCAGACCTTCTCGCCGGTGCGGATGTATTCCGGTACCTGTATTTCGATGCCGCTGCTCAGCTTCGCGGGCTTGGTGCGCTTGGTTGCGCTGGCGCCCTTCAGTTCCGGCGCGGTGTCCACCACCGTCAGCGACACGCTGGCTGGAATCAGCAAGGCCACCGGTGCGTCGTCAATCAACTGCACGTAATAGCCTTCCATGCCTTCAACGATGTAACCGGCGCTGTCGCCCACGGTCTCCGGGTCAAGCATGTAGGGCGTGTAGTCCTCGGCATCGAGGAACACGAACGCCTCGCCGTCCATGTAGGAGAAATTGGCGGCGCGACGAATCAATTCCATTTCGCGCAGGTCGTCATCCGCGCGCAGGCTCAGGTCCAGCTTGCGTCCGCCCGGAATGGAGTACAGCGTGAAGCGGAACGTGACGTTGCCGCCGCGCGCGGTGGGCGCGCTGCGCTCGATGTCACGCACCTGGTACACCGTGCCGTCGTGTTCGACGACGTTGCCCTTCTTGATGTCGGAAGCTTTCATTTCGCTTGCAACCTCACCGCACCATCCAGCCGGATCGTTTCGCCGTTGATGTAGCGATTAGCGAGGATGAAAGCGACCGTGTGTGCGAATTCTTCCGGCTGACCGAGGCGCGAAGGGAAGGGAATGGATGCGGACAGCGATTGCTGCACGGCTTCGGGCATGCCGTCCACCATCGGCGTCCAGAAAATGCCGGGTGCGATCGTCGCCACCCGAATGCCGAAGCGCGCCAGTTCCCGCGCCATCGGCAAGGTCATGCCGACCACGCCGCCCTTGGAGGCGGAATACGCAGCCTGGCCGATCTGGCCTTCATAGGCGGCAACGGATGCGGTGTTGACGATCACGCCGCGCTCGCCATCCTCGCCGGCATCGTTGTGCTGCATCAGTGCGGCGCCGGCCTTGGCAACGTTGAAGCTGCCGACCAGGTTCACCAGTACCGTGGTCTGGAACTGCGACAATGGCATCGGACCTTCCTTGCCGAGCACGCGTCCGGAGCCGAGGATGCCGGCGCAGTTCATCACCACGTTCAAGCCGCCCATCGCATCGCGCGCGGCGCCGACGTTGGCGGTCACTTCGCTCTCGGAGGTTACGTCGGTGCGGAAGAAGCGCGTGCCGTTGCCGAGCGTCTCCGCGGCCTGTCGGCCCTTTTCCTCATTGACATCCAGCAGCGCGACCTTGCCGCCCTGCGCCGCCAGATATTGCGCGACCGAATTTCCGAGGCCGGACGCGCCGCCGGTGATGACCGCCTTCACCTGATCGAGTTGCATGAATTTCTCCGCAAGCAAACGCGGCATTCTAAAGCAGTGCGCCAGTACGCGACGAACGCGCTGGCGCACATTCCAAGAATGGGCGGCTACTTGCCTTCTGTAGCGGAGGTTTCGGTAGCCTTCACGAACTCCGGGTCGCTGAAAAGTTTGCCAAGCAGCTTTTGAACAGCCGTGGCGTAATTCTGCATAGCCGCTGGAATGGCGATGGCCCCGATAAAAGACGAATCCCACTCATGATGGGCCGACAAAGACTTGTCGTAGAGGGTCGCACCATTCCTGGTCACGATAAAACGTGCTCCGACGTCGGCCGTGCCGGTTTTGATGGCGCTGTCCAATTGATTTCTGGTGAGTGTGCCGCTGATGCTCGTGTCGCCAGAGGGATCGTATTTGCCGGCGGTTTTGAGCTCGGTAATCAAGGCTTCGCGGAGATAGGCGGAGAAAGTGCCATCGCTCCCACCGGTCAAGCTGGATCCGCGAACGCTCAGGTGAGTGTTCTCGACGCCAGGTGCGGCGTCGAAATTGCCGACCTTGAGGTCGGAGCGCGTGGATTGCATCAGCACTTCGGTATTGGAAACACCGGCCTGATATTTGGGCGGCGGAGCGCTGATGCAGCCAGCCAGAAGCAGTAGGGCGCTCGAAACGAGCGCCATGCGCATGATGGACATCGCCTGGCTCCTATTGGAATGCTTGCTGGTCGGCCAATTGCTTCAGCGCGTTCCAGGTCAGCTGATCCATGACCTGGTGCACGGCATCTGCCGGTTGCAACGGAGTGAGCCCTTGCGGAGCCGCATGGTTACCGATGGTGGTGTAAATCGCATGCTTGACCGTGGTTTCAGTCGTGTGCCCGTTGTAGGTATATGACGCGTCGCAAACATAGCCATCCGTCACCATGCTGCCCGCCAGGCCAAAAGTCAGGCCGGTGCCGAAGCCTTTCGCTGCGGCGTTATCCATGGGGACATTGTTGATCACGATCTTGAGAATTCCAGGATCGGTAGCGCCGGCGGTATCGGTAACGGAACTGAAAAGCCCGGATTGCTCCGCCACGGCTAGTACACGGGGACGAATTTCCGAAGTCGCGCGCGCGTTGGCATTGCCCTTGGTGCGGAATTCAAAAAGCACCTGGACCGGGCGCGGCTGCGGCACGACCGGCATATCGGCTTTGGAAACGACCGGCAGCTTGGGATCAACATACATCTTGGCTGAAAGGCAGCCAGAGAGGGTCGCGCAGGCGAGCAACGCGAACCCGAAAGCACGCGCATTACGCACGGTCTGTCGAACATTCATTGGTTTCCCCCAGTGTAGGCGAGCGAGTAGTGCCCGCAGCAGTGCAACTTTATACAAGAGTCCTGCGGGTATGTCACAACTGCTGCAAGGCACCTTTATAAGTCGCGGACGAAAAACCGGTTGCAGCCGTGATGACCGGTGGCGCCCAAGGGCGCGCACAGCGGCTGGAAGCCGAACTTCGCGTACAGCGCCTGCGCGGTGTCCATGCCGGTGAGGGTTTCCAGGTAGCAGCGGCGAAAGCCGAGCTCGCGCGCAGCCTGCAGGCAGCGCTGCAACATCGCGCGGCCGGCGCCGCGGCCCCGCAGCTCGGGCAGGAAATACATCTTGCGCAGTTCGCATACATCCGGCTCGCCACCTTGCAGTGGCGCCACGCCGCCGCCGCCCAGCACTTCACCGTCATGCTCGACCACGAAATACGCGCTGCGCGGTTGCGAATAGGCCGCGTGCATCGCGTCCACTTCCGGATCGTGGATGGCGAAGCCCGGGCCGTCGGCGCCGAATTCGGGCATCACGGTGCGAATCACCCGTGCGATGGCGGTATCGTCGCGAGATTCGATGGGGCGGATCAGGAATTCCACGGACATGGCACGCGCATTCAGGGCAAACCGTAATTATGCGGATGCCCGAAAAACTCGCAACGGAGACCGGTGGCTCTTTTGAAGGGTGCGGCCACGGAGCTCTCGGCCATGGACGGCGGCTTTGGCCGCTGGTGGTGCCATGGTATGCGTCAGGGCCTCAACCCACCTGTTGCTGTTCGACTGCCGCGATCAGGGATGATCGCAAAAACTAGTGGCGGGTGCTCGTGACGCTCAGGAACTCCTGCATGGCCTGGTCGTCCATCGGCGAGGCGAGCAGATAGCCTTGCAGATAGGTCGCGTGATGGCGGGCAAAGAATTCGCGCTGTACTTCGGTTTCCACGCCTTCCGCCGTGACCGTCAGGCCGAGGCTGTCGGCCAGCTTCACGATGGCCTCGCAAATTGCGCTGTCGGCGCCATTGGCGGGAATGCCCTGCACGAACGCGTGGCTGATCTTCACCCCATCCAGCGGAAGGCGGCGCAGATAGTTGAGGGAAGAATAGCCCTCGCCAAAATCGTCTATCAGCAATCGCACGCCCATGCGTTTGAGCGTCGCGAAGATTTCCAGCGCATCGGCTGCATCCTCGACCAGCGCGCGTTCGGTCAGCTCCAGCTCCAGGGTGTCGGCCGGCAACTCGTATTCCTTCAGCGCGGAAGCCACCGACTCCAGCAGCGAGCCGCTCAGCAATTGCCGGAATGACACATTGACCGCTATGTGGGGAAGCACCGTCCCGGCGTCGCGCCAGGCCTGCCATTGCCTGCACGCCTGGGCAATGGCCCAGGCACCGATCCGGACGATTTCGCCGGAATTCTCCGCGTGCGCGATGAACTCGGTCGGCAGGATTTCGCCCAGGCTCTTGTTGCGCCAGCGCAGCAGGGCCTCGGCACCGCTGATCCGGCCGTCGGACAGCGCGAACACCGGCTGGTAGACCAGCCGCAACTCGCGATTGTCCAGCGCGCGGCGCAACAGCCGTTCCACCCGCGTACGCTCGGCCAGCGCACCCGCCAGTTCAGGCGTGAAGCGTTGCCAGGTGTTGCGGCCGCGCCGCTTGGCTTCGGCCATCGCGGCGTCGGCATGGTTGATCAGTTGCTGCACGGTACCGCCATCATCCGGGCAGATGGCGATACCGATCGAAACGGTGAGGGTGAATTCCTCGCCCTCGTGCACGAACGGTTTGCGAAAAGCGCTGACGATGCTGTCGGCCAGCGCCTGCAGATTCGAATCCGCGCCCGCCTCGCGCAGCAGGACCGCGAATTCGTCGCCGGAAAAGCGCGCGATGACACTGCGAGTCCCTGCCAGGCACCGGCACAGCCGATCGGCCGCGCCGATCAGCAGGCGATCGCCGACCGCGTGTCCGGCGGTGGCATTGATCAGATGAAAGCGATCCAGATCCAGGAACAGCAGTGCGGGCCGCGAGCCGGCCGAATCCGCGGTGGTGATCGCGCGATCGAGGGCGCTCATCAGGCTGTCGCGATTGGGCAAGCCGGTGACGCGATCGCTGGATGCCTGCCTGCGCAATTGTTCCTCGGCGATCTTGCGCTCGGTGATGTCCTGCAAGGTGCCGGTGACGCCATAGACGCGATCGTGCCGCAACAGCGGGCGGCCGACGATACGGACCCAGCGATGCCGGTCCAGCGCCGTGGTCATCTGCAGCTCCAGTTCGAAACCGCGCGAAATGGTGCGTGCCTCGTGCAGCGCGCTGCGCAGGCGCTCGCGTCCCTCGGGCGAATAGAAATCCAGCGCACGGGTCTCGTTGATCGTGCTGCCGGGTTCCATGTCGTGGATGCGGTACACCTGCCCGGTCCAGAACAGCGTGTTGCGCAGGTCGTCAATTTCCCAGCCGCCTATGCTGGCGAGTTTCTGGGTCATCTCGAACAGGTTGGCCTGACGCTTCAGCATGGTCACGTCGCTGAAGGTCGAGATCACCTGGAAAGGCTTCGGTTCGCCGGAACGGAATTGCGGCACCGAACTGGACGACAACCAGCGATACAGGTGCAGATGCGGCAGATACATCCCGAACACCGCGCTTTCCACGCTGCGGCCGGTGACGAGTGCACGCATCCCCGGCAGGTCGTCGAAGCCGAGCTCGGTTCCGTTTTCGTCCACGAGCCGCCAGCCCGGCGCGGCATCCCGGCGCAGGTTCAATATCTCGCTTTCGGACAGGCCGAGAATGCGGCAGGCGGCGGGATTGACGGAAACAATGAGGCCTTGCGCATCCTGCACCAGCACGCCCTGGTCCATGGCCTGGAGCAGGTGAAGGTAACGCGCTTCGGCGGTCTGCAGTGCAGTGTTGAGGTCACCCTCTTGCGGCACGTCGAATCCTTCGGCGTCAATCACGCCGGAAGGACCCGACCGCTGCGACACCTGCCGCATGTTCCCCCCGCAGTGCCGAGAAGTATCGGCACCCACGGCGCAAGCCTGCGCCTTTTATTGCAAAAAAGGTGTTAAAAATCGCGCCGGAAAAAACATGCGCAAGCGCATGGAATCAGCCCTTGCGGGCACGCACCACGCGGCTGCCGGTCGGATGTCCCAGTTGCGCCGAAAGCCACAGCCCGGTTTCGATCAGCGACTCCTGGTCCACACCAGTTTCGATGCCCATTCCCGCCAGCATGTAGGCCACGTCTTCGCTGGCCACATTGCCGGTGGCGCCGTTCGCATAGGGGCAGCCGCCGGTGCCGGAAACGGAGCTGTCCACCACGCACACCCCTTCTTCGAGGCAGGCCAGGATGTTGACCAGCGCCTGTCCGTAGGTATCGTGGAAATGCACGGCCAGCGCCGAGATCGGCACTTGTTCCGCGACGGCGCGCAGCATCGCACGCGCCTTGTCCGGCGTGCCCACGCCGATGGTGTCGCCCAGGGAGATTTCGTAGCAGCCGAGCTCATGCAGCCGCTGCGCCACGTGCACCACGTCGGCCAATGGCACTTCGCCCTGATAGGGACAGCCGAGCACGGTCGAGACATACCCGCGCACGCGCACGCCGTCGGCTTTCGCGCGCTGCATCACGGGTGCGAAGCGCTCGATGGATTCGTCAATGGACGCGTTGATGTTCTTGCGGTTGAACGCTTCGGAAGCAGCGGTGAACACCGCGATCTCGCTGGCGCCCACCGCACGCGCGCGTTCATAGCCTTGTTCGTTCGGCACCAGTACCGGATACGCGACACCGGGCTTCTTCTCGATGCCGACATAAACCTCGGCGGCATCGGCCAGCTGCGGAATCCATTTCGGACTGACGAAGCTGGTGGCCTCGATGGTGCGCAGCCCGCATTCGGAGAGGCGATTGATCAGCTCGATCTTCACCGCCGTCGGGACGATGGTCTTCTCGTTCTGCAGGCCGTCGCGCGGTCCGACCTCGACGATGCGTACGCTGGCGGGATGATTGGGCATGCGGGAAAGGTGGGATCGCGGAGCGCCGGCTCAAGTCTTTGCGAATTTCACAAGCACCGCATCGGCCTCGACGAAATCGCCGGCGCAAGCATGCACCGATTCGAGCTTTCCCGCGCGCGGCGCGCGCAAGGTGAGTTCCATTTTCATGGCTTCCATGACCAGCAGTTCCTGGTCTTTCTCCACCTCTTCCCCTGCATTGGCCTTCACGAGCACCACTCGGCCGGGCATCGGCGCAATGACGCGATCGCCACCTTCCCGCGATACGGCCTCGAAGGCGAATGCCGGTGCCCGCGCGAATGTTTCGCGCGCACCTTCATCGAGGTGCACGCGCACGCGATGCTCGCCCACGGCGACGCGGATACGTTGTGCCTCACCCTCGAAAAGCGCGCTGAGCCAGTCGCCTTCGATGCGCCCCCCGCGGACCGTGCAGCGCGCCTCGCCATGCACCAGCGCGTAATCGCCGCCATATCCATGCGCCTCGACATTGTGCCGGTCGCCGTGCTGCGCCAGTGCCACGATGCGCTTGCCGGCATGGCCGATGCGCCAGCCGTCTGCGATCGCCCAGGGGGAGTGCGGATCACTGCTGGCCAGCACGCGCTTGAGCGCCGCTTGCTCGTCGTGCAGCAGCACGGCGGTGGTCGCAGCGAACAGCGCGGCGGGCGAGGGCGGCGCTTCGCCGGCGAGGAACTCGTCGAGATGCCGATCCAGGTAACCGGTATCAATCGTGCCCTCGAGGATCGCGCGATGCCGCAGCAGCCGTTCCAGGAAGGCGATGTTGGATTTCGGGCCGACCACTTCACATTGCGCCAGCGCTTCCCGCATGCGCGCCAGCGCGCGCGGGCGGTCCTCGTCCCACACGATCAGCTTGGCGATCATCGGGTCGTAGAAGATGGAGACGCGGTCGCCCGGGTCAACGCCGGCGTCAATACGCACGTGCCGGGAGGGTTCGGGCAGGGCGAGCTTCTCGATCGCCCCCGAGCCGGGCAGGAAATTCTGCTCCGGATCCTCCGCGTACAGGCGAACCTCGACGGCATGACCACGCGCCCGCACCTGTTCCTGGGCAAGCGGCAGCGGCTCACCGGCGGCGATGCGCAATTGCCATTCGACCAGATCGAGGCCGAGTGTTTCCTCGGTCACCGGGTGCTCGACCTGCAGCCGCGTATTCATTTCCATGAAATGGAAATCGCCCTGCGCGCCGACGATGAACTCGATCGTGCCCGCACCGACATAGTCCACCGCTTTGGCGGCTGCGACCGCGGCCTCGCCCATCGTCGCGCGGCGCTGCGCGTCCAGAAAAGGCGAGGGCGTTTCCTCGAGTACTTTCTGATAGCGCCGCTGCGCCGAGCACTCACGCTCGTTCAGATGGATCACGTTGCCGTGGGTGTCGCCGAACACCTGGAATTCGATGTGTCTCGGATGCTCGATGTAGCGCTCCAGAATCATCCGCGCGTCGCCGAAGGCGCCTTGTGCCTCGCGCTGTGCGGAAGCGAGTGCGTCGGCGAATTCCTTTTCGGTGCGCGCGATGCGCATGCCCTTGCCGCCGCCGCCGGCCGCGGCCTTGATCATCAGCGGGAATCCGATCTTGCGCGCTTGCGCGATCAGCACCTTTTCGTTCTGGTCCTCGCCGTGGTAGCCGGGTACCAGCGGCACGCCGTGCCTTTCCATCAGCGCCTTGGCTTCGGCCTTGGAACCCATGGCCTCGATGCTCTCGGGCCTGGGCCCGATGAACACCACGCCCGCTTTCTGGCACGCGCGCGCGAAGGCCGCGTTCTCCGAGAGAAAGCCGTAACCGGGGTGGATCGCCTGTGCGCCGGATTTTCTTGCGACCTCGAGGATCACATCCCCGCGCAAATAGGATTCCGCCGGTCGCGGACCGCCGATCGGGAACGCCATATCGGCCATGCGCACGTGCCGGGCATTCGCATCCGCTTCGGAATACACGGCAACGCTGCGGATGCCGAGCTTGCGGCAGGTGCGGATCACGCGACAAGCGATCTCGCCGCGGTTGGCGATCAGGACGCAATCAAACATGCTCAAGAATTCTCCGTTTCCTGCGTGGCCCAGCGCGGCGCGCGCTTGTCCAGGAAAGCGCCGATGCCGTGCTGACCTTCTTCCGACACGCGCAGGCGCGCTATCAGTCCGGCGTTCTGCTCGTCCAGTGCAACCGCGGCATCCGTGCCCAGGCCGCCCACGCGCAGTGCGAGCTGCTTCGCTTCGCGCTGCGCCTGAGGGCCGCCTTTGGAAAGGAAATGCACGGCGCGATCAACGGCGACATCCAGTTCTTCCGGCGCGACGGCTTCGTGCAGCAGGCCGATCCGCGCCGCGTGCTCGGCCTCGAAGATTTCCCCGGTGATGAACAATCGCCTTGCGTGGCGTGCGCCGATCGCGGCGATCACGTAAGGCGAGATTACCGCCGGCACCAGCCCGAGCTTCACTTCGCTCAATGAAAACTTCGCGCCCTGCACACCGATGGCGATGTCGCAGCAGGCGACCAGGCCCACGCCGCCGCCGTAGGCTGCGCCATTGACCCGTGCGATGGTCGGTTTGGGGAAGAAATTCAGGGTGCGCATCAAGGCAGCCAGCCGCAGCGAGTCGGCGCGATTCTCCGCTTCGTTCGCCCGCGCCATGCCGCGCATCCAGTTGAGGTCGGCGCCGGCCGAGAAGCTCTTGCCTGCGCCGGTCAAAAGCACGTAGCGAACGTGTTCGTCCGCGGCCGCTTCGCCGAGCGCGGTCTGCAACGCGGCAACCAGCGCATCGTCGAAGGCGTTGTGCACCTGCGGGCGGTTCAGGGTGATTTCGGCCAGCGCGCCCCGGCGCGCAAGCAAAACGGAGTCACTCATCGCGGTTCCCTGCGGCAATCCGGCGATGATACCCGTTAAGTGCATTTTCGGACCTCGCTTGCGAAACTAAATGAGAACCATTATCATTTGCAGAACGTCAGCTTGGGAGTGCGTGATCCATGAAGCGGGGTCTTGTTGCCGGATGGGTTGTCTTGAGCCTGATCGCCGGCGCGGCGGGAGCGGCCGATGTGCCGGAATACAAGCTGGTCATCAAGGATCACAAGTTCCAGCCGACCGAGCTGAAAGTCCCGGCCAACACCAAATTCAAGGTGCTGGTCAGCAACCAGGATTCCACGCCTTCCGAATTCGAGAGCAACGAATTCAACCGCGAGAAGATCGTGCTGCCCAACAGCGCGGTCACCGTGTTTATCGGCCCCCTGGACAAGGGCGAATACAAGTTCTTCGACGATTTCCATCAGGACACCGGCAACGGCGTGCTGATCGTGCAGTGACGGTCAAAAGGAAGCGCTGAAGGAATAAACACATGCTCGGTGTCGCCTTGCTGGTCTTCCGTGAAGTGCTCGAAGCGGCACTGATCGTCTCCATTGTCGCGGCGGCCACGCGCGGTGTCGCGCGGCGCGGTATCTACATCAGCGGCGGCATCGGATTGGGCGTGCTCGGTGCGGTGCTGGTGGCGCTGTGCGCCGGCGCAATCGCCGAAGCGCTGAACGGTTCCGGGCAGGAATTGTTCAACGCCGGCGTGCTGTTCGCGGCGGTGCTGATGATCGCCTGGCACGTGATCTGGATGTCCAGTCATTCGCGTGAGCTGGTACAGCACATGCAAGCGGTCGGTGGCGCCGTGAAGGCCGGTTCCAGTTCGCTGAGCATGTTGTTCGCGGTGGTTGCGCTGGCGGTGCTGCGAGAGGGTTCCGAGATCGTGCTGTTCCTGTACGGCATGGCCGCGGGCGGTGCCGGCGTGGGCGGACTGATCAGCGGCATTCCACTCGGCGTCATCGGCGGCGTGGCGGTCGGCTTCGCGCTCTACTTCGGGCTGCTGCGCATTCCGCTGCGCTATTTCTTCACTGCGACCAACTGGATGCTGGTGCTGCTCGCAGCGGGTCTGGCCTCCACCGGAGCGCGGTTCCTGCTGCAGGCCAACTGGATTCCCGCACTGGGCAACCAGGTCTGGAACACCTCGGCGCTGCTTGGCAATGGCTCGGTGATCGGCCAGGCGCTGCACATCCTGATCGGTTACGACGCGCATCCGGCCGGCATCCAGATAGCGTTCTGGCTGGCCGTGGTGATCCTGCTGCTGATCGGCATGCGCATGAGCACGCGCGCGCCGCGCGCCGCGCCTGCAACCGTGGAAACCACCCGCAGCACCGCCTGACATTTTTCGTTCGCGTTCGATCGCCCGATGCCGATGGCACCGGACCGGGAACGCGTGTGCCCTGGATCCGGGAAAACGGATGCCCCGGACAGGATGACCCAGATCAAGAAAGGAACCATGCCGTGACACGTTCGCCTGGAAAGTTTCGTCTTGCGCCCGTTGCCTTCGCCATTGCGATGGGCATGGGTTCGCTGGTTGGTGTGGTGCAGCGTGCGCACGCCGGCCCGGCGGAAAACATCTACACGCCGATCGTGGACTACCACGAGTGGGAACTGGAATTGAAAGCAGGCGTACAGGATTGGGGCAATCGCGACGAAGGCGAACGCGCCGCGAAGATCGCGGTCGGCTACGGCATCGCGCCGCGCTGGGGTGTGGAAATCGAAGCGGAGTATTCGCAAACACCGGGCCACGTGGCGCACGTGGAGGAATACGAATTCGAGAACATCTTCCAGCTCACCGAACACGGAGAGCACTGGCTGGATGCGGGCATTTTCGCCGAGCTCGAGCACAACCGGCTGGAAAACGTGAACAGCGCCGTGCTGGGGCCGATGTTCCAGAAGGAAACCGAGCACACGCAGACGAATCTCAACGTGTATCTCGAGCGGCGGCTGAGCGCGCTCGCGGATGGCGATACCGACGAGGACGAAGGCAGCTCGCGCAACGAGATCGTCTATCAGGCCCAGTGGAAGTACAACCTGCATCCGCAGTTCCAGCCGGGCCTGCAGGCGTTCGGCTCGCTCGGCGATCCGGCGCATCTGCACTCGCAGGAACTGAAGGTCGGCCCCGCGATATTCGGCGTGCTCAACATCGCCAACGGCAAGAAGCTGCAATACAACGCCGCGCTGCTGGGCGGCGTTACTCACGCGACGCCGGACACGACGTTGCGCATGCAACTCGAGTACGAGTTCTTCTAAGGCAAAAGAGCGCTGCTTCGGCAGGCGCGCTGCTACATCCGGAACACGCCGTAGCGCGTTTCTCCGACCGGCGCGTTGAGCGAGGCGGAGATCGCGAGCCCCAGCACGCGGCGGGTATCGGCCGGGTCAATCACGCCGTCGTCCCACAACCGCGCAGTGGCGTAGTACGGATTGCCCTGACGTTCGTACTGGTCCCGGATCGGCGCCTTGAACGCCTCTTCTTCGTCCTTTGGCCAGGACTTCCCGGCGGCCTCGATGCCGTCGCGCTTCACCGTGGCGAGCACGCTGGCGGCCTGCTCGCCGCCCATCACGCTGATGCGCGCGTTGGGCCACATCCACAGGAAGCGCGCGCCGTAGGCGCGACCGCACATGGCGTAATTGCCGGCGCCGAAGCTGCCGCCGATGATCACCGTGAATTTCGGTACGGTGCTGCATGCCACCGCGGTCACCATCTTGGCGCCGTCTTTCGCGATGCCGGCCTGCTCGTACTTCTTGCCGACCATGAAGCCGGTGATGTTCTGCAGGAAAACCAGCGGCACGCCGCGCTGGTTGCACAGCTCGATGAAGTGCGCGCCCTTGAGCGCGCTCTCGGAAAACAGGATCCCGTTGTTGGCGATGATGCCGACCGGATAACCATGGATATGCGCAAAGCCGGTGACCAGCGTCTTGCCGTAGCGCGCCTTGAACTCGTGGAATTCGGAAGCGTCCACGATGCGCGCGATCACTTCGCGCACGTCGAAGGGCAGGCGCGTGTCCTGTGGAATCACTCCATATAATTCATTCGCTGCGTATTTCGGTTCGCGCGGTTCGCGCAGCTCCAGCGGGATCGTTTTCCCGCGATTGAGATGGGCGACGATGTCGCGCGCGATGCCGAGCGCGTGCGTGTCGTTCTCGGCGAAATGATCCGCGACGCCGGAAATGGAAGTGTGCACGTCCGCGCCGCCCAGGGCTTCGGCATCCACGACTTCGCCGGTTGCCGCCTTCACCAGCGGCGGACCGCCGAGGAAGATCGTGCCCTGATGCTTGACGATGATCGTCTCGTCGCTCATCGCCGGCACGTAGGCGCCGCCGGCGGTGCATGAGCCCATCACCACCGCGATCTGCGCAATGTCGAGCGCCGACATCCGCGCCTGGTTGAAGAAAATGCGGCCGAAGTGTTCCTTGTCCGGAAACACTTCATCCTGCATCGGCAGGAA
>Ga0068855_100005591_pt1 | contig 15341 bp, 10 predicted proteins | sample KBSCornC52_FD_66592 | JGI IMG/M metagenome (GOLD analysis project Ga0068855, IMG submission 66592) | Corn rhizosphere microbial communities from Kellogg Biological Station, Michigan, USA - KBS Corn C5-2 | ecosystem: Host-associated > Plants > Roots > Rhizosphere > Soil ...
GGTGGATTCCGCCGACCCCGTCACCAGCGAAGACCTGATCGCGGGCTACCGTCAACTCGTTGCCCGAGCGCACACGCAAGGCATCCGAGTGATCGGCGCAACTGTGACACCTGCGGAGGGTCAGCGTCAGGTTACTGAGAGTATGCAGGCGATGCGTACCGCCGTGAATCAATGGATTCGTACCAGCCATGCCTTCGACGCCGTAGTGGACTTTGACGCCGCGGTTCGCGATCCGGAACATCCGCTGCGATTGCGAGCGGCGTTCGATTCGGGCGATCATATTCACCTGAACGATGCCGGGAATCAGGCCATGGCCGACGCTATCGACCTGGGTGTCTTTAAGAAGTGACAAGAATGGAGAAGTCCATGATGCCGGGTCGAAACTTCACGCTGCAGATGGCGCTTTCCGCTTTGTTGTTTGCGGGAATTACGGGTGCCCAAACGCCCGCGCCAGGGGCGGCTCAGCCGGCGGCCCGGGGCGGGAGAGGCGGAGGCGGCGCCACGCCCGTCACCGCGCTGGTTTCGCCTGAATTACATCCCGACCGCACCGTCACGTTCCGCTTCCGCGCGCCGCAGGCCACTCAAGTCCAGCTGGTCGGCGAAATCTTGCAAGGCAAAGGCCCGCAGGCGATGACTAAAGATGAGGCCGGTCTGTGGACCATCACCATCGGCCCCGTTCCTCCCGAGATTTGGATCTACAATTTCCGGGTGCATGGCGTGGATGTCACGGACCCGTCCAACCCGGCCGTGAAGCCCGTTCCGCCGGGCTTCGCCATGTCCAGTTTTGTGGAGGTGCCCGGTGATTCGCCGTCCTTCTACGATTCGCGCCCGGTTCCGCACGGAGAAGTGCGCATGGTGGATTACGAATCCAAGACGTTTGGCCTAACGCGCACGGTCTGGATCTATACGCCGCCGAACTACGATAAGAGCACCGCGAAATATCCCGTGCTGTACTTGCTCCACGGTAACGGCGAGGCCTTCAACGGCTGGGTCATGAATGGCCGCGCCAACATCATCCTGGATAACCTGATCGCGGATCGCAAGGCTCAGCCCATGATCGTAGTTATGCCCCAAGGCCACGCTTTGCAGGCGCCGAACGTCGGCCCCCTGGTGAGAATCACGGGAGAGACCACGATGTTTTCGCCGCGCTTCCCGAAAGATCTTTTGGAAGAGGTGGTCCCGCTGGTGGAGCGGAACTACCGCGTGGTTGCAAATGCCGACAATCGGGCGATTGCGGGATTGTCCATGGGCGGCGGCCAGGCTCTGTCCATTGGGCTGACTCACCCTGAGCTGTTCCATTACGTGCTGGGATTCAGCGCGGCCATTGGAGACCGGTATCTGAATATCGACGAAACCGTTCGGCAGGTCCTTGCAGATCCAGCGGCTGCGAATAAGAAATTCCACTTGCTCTGGATTTCGGCGGGGAGGCAAGACTTTCTTTTAGGCCCGAATCAACAACTGACCAAAGTCCTAACGGAGGCGGGCGTAAAGAACACCTACAGGGAAACCGAAGGGGCGCACGTCTGGAGCGTTTGGCGCAACAACTTGAATGAAGCCGCGCCCTTACTCTTTCGCGCGGGCGCGCATTAATCAGAAAGACAAGGAAACAGCTATGAAGCGAACCGTTTTTACAGCCGCCATGGCCCTGATTTTCTCTGCGCTTGCTCATGCGCAAACCCAGGCGCAGGCCCCTTCGCAACCTGGTGCGGCTCGTGGAAACGCGGGACAGCCGACGCTCACTCCGGATCAGGTTGCAGCCCAGCGGCGCGCTCAGCAGGAGCAGCTCGCCAACGATTGGGCCAATCTGACGCGTTATCGCGACGCCAACCGCAATTTGCCTTCGGCCTCCGAAAGCCAGCCGCGCGTTGTGTTCATGGGCGATTCCATCACCGAGCTTTGGGATCGAGATTCCGGCAAGTTCTTCGCCAGTAAAGGCTATGTCGGACGTGGCATCAGCGGCCAGACCACACCGCAGATGCTGATCCGTTTTCAGCAGGACGTCGTAGCTCTGCGACCGAAGGTAGTGGTGATCAACGCCGGCACCAATGACATCGCGGGCAACACAGGCCCGTCCACGCTCGAGATGATCGAGGACAATTTGACGTCCATGACGCAGATTGCTGTCGCCAACGGCATCCATGTTGTTCTGGCGTCGGTTACGCCGGCTTACGATTATCCCTGGAAGCGGGGTCTAGAGCCTGCGGAGAAAGTAGTGGCCCTGAATTCCTGGATGCAGAAATATTGCGTGAAGGCCGGCTGCGTTTATGCGGATTACTTTACGCCGCTGTCGGACGAGAAGCATGGGATGAAGGAAGGTCTTAGCAGAGATGGCATTCATCCGACTCCCGCGGGCTACGCCATCATGGCGCCCATCGCCGAGAGGGCCATCGCGCAGGCGCTGGGAAAGGAGTAAACAGTCATGATTCTGAATCGCATGGGGCTCTCCGTCGTCCTTGGCCTGGTGGCGCTAACCGCCTCAGTGCTCGTTTCACAAACCCCGGTTTCTCCGGCGGCGGAATCGCAGAAGTCCGAAGAGTACCTGCTGTTGGGAAACCCCAATCGCGGCGCGGGCGAACCGATCATCTTTGTGAATCCCAAAGATTCCAGCAACCTGATTGTCGTCGCCATGGCCACTCTGAATCGTTTGCCTAGTGGGGAAACGCCGCTACCGCGCGGCGACCCGGGCGCGACCGCGCTGCGCATCAAGGAGTTGTCCACGCCGAACGGATCGCTCACCGATATCGCAGTGACCCACGACGGCGGAAAGACCTGGGAGTTTAGCGAGGACAACTTCCGGAAGACGCTGTCTAAGAATCGATGCAGTGATTCCTTCGACGGAGCGGGGCCCGATGGGACGCTCTACATGGGCTGCCTGGCCTACCTGAATCTGGGAAGCGCGGATTACAAGGGGGGATGGGCGCCCAACGGGGAAGCGGCCGACTACCATGGCGGCTCGGCCATCGAGCGGTCCACGGACAAGGGAAAGACTTGGAGTTCCCCGGTGTGGGTTCATCCCGACCACTCTCCCGCTCTCTACGCGCCGGGACTTCGGCCGGTATTTGAACAAGCCTCTCCCTGGGACCGGCCATTTTTCGCCGCGGATGCGCAAACGGGAACTATTTACGTTACCGGAACCGGACCGGCGTACACCGTGGATCCGGCTACACTCCCGAGTCGCAAGCTTGATCCGAGCCTTCCGAGCAAGGGTTACACCGGTTATCCCAGCGCTGCGGTCTCTCGCACGCGAACTTTTATTCGGGCTTCTCACGATCAGGGCAGACACTGGGGTGTGATCTACGCGATGGACTCCGACGACTATCCCGGCGGCCGGGGAGGCTTTAGCGCTGCTCACGGCTTCCTCGCGGTGGCCTACCCCTCAACTAAGGTGCCGGCGAATCTCAACGCCCAGTGTCCCTGCACGGTATTTGGCACCAGCAGGGACGATGGCAAGACATTTAATTACCGCCTTGTGCCGGAGCTACCCGCCGAGCCGGCGGCAGCAGGCCGCGGTGGCCGCGGGGGCCGCGGCGGCGGACCCGGAGGCGGGGTCATGCTGTCCGCGGATCAGACCAAGGAAGGCCGCTACGCGATCGCGCGGCAGAGCGGCAATAAAATTATGGTTTCGTTAACGGAGGACGGCGGCCAGTCGTGGCTGCCGCCGGTCATTGCCGCCCAATTGCCCGCCGGCGCGAATTTCGGACACCGGGCCATGAAGTATTCGGCCCAGGGAGTTTTGGCCCTCATGTGGAAAGCCACCTATGCGGACCGGACCTACGACGTTTGGTCTTCTGCGTCGCGGGATGGCGGACGCAGCTTCAAGACCGTGAGGGTCAGCCACGCTGTTTCTCCTCCCACCAAGCCGGACCGCGGCAACTTCATGTTTGGCGATGATCTTTCCTCCCTGGACGTGGACGGCGAATTTGTCCACATTGTATGGGGCGACAATCGCTCCGGGTTCCTCGGGACCTGGTACGGCCGGGTGCCCTTGAGCGCATACTAGGGACGCGATCGCCCAAAAGCCTGTGATAAACGCGGCCAGATAAGTTTCAATCGCTTAAGTAGTCTATACACGTTTGTGCTCTCCAGGATCGCGCGCGAAAATAGCTCACCCTGGATGGTGTACTGATTGCATGCCGCAATTTCTTCCACGCAATCGTTGATAGAGATGCGCGTTGCGGAGTCCAGCGGAGCGTTGACCGGTACCTCGACGTCAATCCGGGCCTTCGTTCTGAGCAGAGCTCCGAGACCGATCGGCTTTTCGCATAGAACGTGCTTGCTGGCGCGTGCGGCCTGGATCGACCAGGGCACATGCAGATGATTCGGCAACGGATTAAAGACCGCCTCGACATTAGGCTCCGCAAGCAGCTCCTCGTAGGGTCCATAGGCGTTCGAAATTCCAAACTATCCGGCGGCCGCCTTGGCCTTGGCCAGCTTCCGCGACGCAATCGCGACCACCTCGCATGATTCGGCCCAGCTGCATCGCGGGGATGATCTTTCGAACCGCGATGCCTGCGACACCCAAGACGCCCCAACGGATCTTTCCCGCTCCCACTCTGTGAAACTAGGAGGTCGGCAGCCCTCTATTTTGCAGTGTGCGCCTCCATATTCTCCAAACGGACGCCTTTGGTCTCGGGGTAAATCGCGAGGACCACCACGAACTGCAGCGCCATCATGGCTGCGAAGAACACGAAGGGCCGGGCGCCTGAGGTCTTGGCCATAATCGGGAAGATCCCGGAAATCAGCGCGTTCATGATCCAGTGAGTGAAACTGCCCAAGCTCTGGCCTTTGGCGCGCACCAGGTTCGGGAACACCTCACTTAAGTAGACCCAGATAACCGCGCCCTGCGAGAACGCGAAGAAAGCGATGTAGGCGACCAGCAACCACAACAGATACTCTCCGTGCTGACCGCTGGCGAAGATCCACGCCACGCCCGCCAGGCAGGTTCCCGTGCCCACGGCTCCCGTCAGCAACAGGTTCTTGCGCCCCACCTTATCGATGATCGACATTCCGAGGATCGTGAAAACCAAGTTGGTAAGCCCGATGGCAACCGCCTGCATATCGCTGGAGACCTTACTGAAGCCTGCGCGCTCAAAAATATCGTTTAGATAATATAGAATGGCGTTGATCCCCGCGAGCTGGTTGAACATGCCAATGGTAATCGCCAGAATGATCGGCTTGCGAAAGCGGCGCTGAAAAAGCGGCGTCCTCTTCTGGCCACGCTCGGCATCGACGGTTTCCTTGATTTCCCGAAGTCCGCGATGCACGTCCGGCTCACCGATGCGAGTGAGGACGTCTTGAGCCTGTTCCGGATGGCCTGCCTTTACCAGCCAACGCGGGCTCTCAGGAATGCCAAACAGAGCCAGAAAGAACGCTGCGGCAGGGAGCGCCGCGATTCCGAATTTCCAGCGCCATTCATTGGCGCCGAAGTCGGCCTGCGCCACCAAATAGTTGGAAATGTAGGCGAGCACGATTCCGAAAACGACGTTGAGCTGGAAAAATCCCACCAGCCGCCCACGCTTCGCGGCGGGCGCAATCTCGGCGATATACGTGGGCGCGATCACCGAGGAGCCGCCGATCGCAAGTCCGCCGATTACGCGGAAAACTACGAGCGTAGTCCAACTCCAGGCGAACGCGCACCCGACGGCCGAGATCACGTACAAAATCCCCAAAAAGCGCAGGCAAGCGACTCGTCCATAGCGATCGGCCGGCGGTCCCGCGAACAGCGACCCCAGGACGGTCCCCCATAGCGCGCTTGCAACCGTGAAGCCCAGCTCGGCCGCCGACAACGAGTAGGTTTCCGTGAGGGCGCGGGTCGTGCCGGCAATCACAGCGGTATCGAATCCGAACAGCAGCCCTCCGATCGCCGCCACCAATGCGCTGCGAATCAGATACGGATTCAGCCGGTTCGTGGCTGGATAGTCAAAGGTTGCACTCATACAAGTTCTTCCTTCCAGCGCTGATGATGGGCCGCTTTAAACGCGGAATCGGTCGAGGTTGAAAGTGGCCGGCTGCATGGGCCAAACCTTGAGCGCTTCAAGCCGCGGCGGTTCCGGAGGAGGTGCGCCGGTGCCCCCTCGGCCGCCAGGCGGCTGAGCTTGACCGAATACCGCAACGCCCTGGCCGATCCGATTCGCGTCGAATGGATTGTAAATTGCCGCTAAGCCATCGTTTACGTATGCCTCGACGCAGCACTTGTCCAGGAAGACGCGCAGGGTGTAGCGCCTTGCATTTCCAATGTAGGTACTCACATTGCCCACCGAGAGCATTCCGCGCTGAATCGAAACGGTGACGCCAGCCTGACCGTCAGCCGGGCGCCGCAGTTCCAGTCCATAGGTACCGGTTCCGCTGAACTCGGCTTCGATTTCGAGCACATCTCCCAACACCCCATCGAGCACGATGGGCTTGTCCAGCGTGCTCGCGGGAAAAGTCTTGACGGCACCGCGCAACGTCGCAAACTCGGGCGCAGGCTGTTGGCGGAGATAGCCGTCCGATCCGATAGATAGGATGCGCGGCATCGTGATCACACTGCCCCAGCCCTTCCCCTGCGGCGTGTTCGTCCGACCCCACATCCACAGAATGGTGCGGCCCTGGTCGTCGACCGAAATATTGCTGGCGTAGGCGTTGCCCGCATCCAGGATGCCATGGGTCTCGGGTGTAAATCGCACGCTCCCGACATCCAAATCTCCCACCCAATACTCGCACTGACGGTTGGGAGAAACGATGAGAACCCACTTGCCATCCAGATGGAAAAGATTGGGGCACTCGAAGTTGCGATACTCGCGATCCAGGCTTTGGAAAACCGCGCCGAGGTGTTTCCAGGAGGTTAGATCCTCGTTGACCGCGCGATATAGCTGCACCTGGGCTCTCCCCGCCGCGCTCCCGCCTCCACACACCATGTAGGTGATGCCGCCTTCCCGGAACAGGAAAGGGTCTCGCCATTGGTTGATGGGGCCCGCGGTATGTGCGGACTGATTGAGTACTGGATTGCCGGGGAATTTCGTCCAGTAGAAAAGGTCATCGTCCTTGGGTATCGCTAACCACTGCTCCGGCTGAGGCTGACCAATGCTGGTGTAAAGGATTCTTGGCCGGCCGTCGCTCGCAAATGCGGCTCCTCCGGAGAAGATCGCTCTTTCTCCTTTATCCGCCGAAGGCCAAATGGCGATGGGCAGATGCTCCCAGTTGACCAGGTCCAGGCTGCGCGCATGGCCCCAATGCTGGCTTCCCAGCCTCGCTGCAAACGGATTCAGCTGGTAGAAGAGGTGGTGCCAACCCTTGTAAAAGATGGTTCCGTTCGGATCGTTGGTCCATTGCGCAGGCGGATGGAAATGATAGGTGGGCCTGTCTGGATCCGATCTCGCAAGCGGAATCGCGGCCAGGACCGAATCCGTTGCCTTGACCTGGTCAGGGTCGCTGCCGGCCGCACGAAGGGTGGCACTGAGAGCCCCTGCCACCGAAGCAGCCTGCACGAAACCGCGTCGCGTAATCATCAACTCTCCGTTTAAAAGCCTCAGTCCTAAGTGCCGCGGCAGGAGCCGGTGCTACGGAGCTTCCGCCAACATCCGACTCCAATCCCAATCGGGAATGGCTCCGGGAGAGCTCGAAATCCCCGCACCGATCCGATTAGCGAATTCAGCAATCTGATCCGGTGGCCATTGCCTGGACAGTCCGTGCAGAAACGCCGCGGCAAAACCGTCCCCCGCGCCCACGGTGTCCACCACTTCGACTGGGCATCCCTCGGCCTCAGCGTAGTTTCCTCCGCTCCAAACGCCACATCCCTGCGCGCCCAGAGTCACGCAGGCCGCCGTCCAGCCGTACCTTGCGCTGCCTCCACGGCAGAAAGCTTCGATGCTAGTTCGCGGCAGTTTTGCAAACTCTGCCGCCAGCTCCATCTCGGTTTCGTTGAGTTTGACGACGTTCGCCAAGCCCAGCAGTTCCCTCACCTGCCCTTCGCTGTAGGATTCCGCCCGGAGGTTGATGTCGTAGAACCTTATCGCGTTGGGAAGAAGGCCGACCAGCTCGTGCAGTAATTTCCGTGAAGAGTCTGTCGAGGAAAATAGTGTCCCGTAATAGAACCAGCCGGGTGTCCAGGCGGCTAACCACCGCAGATCGTCTTGGGAGAGGTGCACCGCGTCGTACGCCGCGGGTCGTTGTATTCGAAATGCAGTTTGCCCGTTTGGTCCGGTTTGGACAAGCGCGCTCCCGGTCGGAAACTGCGGCGTCGTCCTAATGAACCGAGTGTCTAAGCCAAAAGCCTCGATCGTTTCCTTAGCCGACCTGCCCGGCGCATCATCTCCCAGGGCACTGATGAGGATCGCTTGATGCCCCATCCGGCTTACGTTCACCGTGAAATTTAGGGGCGCTCCTCCCAGCCGGGTTGAATCGTGGAACACATCCCAAAGCACCTCCCCAAGAGCTAGCACGCGTCCTCCGGGACCAATCCGCGCACCCACCTGCTTATACAGATCGTAATCTTCCACTACTCCAAAATTGTCATCAAACCTAAGGCCTTCTGTCAAATGAGTTATGCCTCACTTTCTCGAGCCCGGCACAACCCTCTGACGGTCTGCGTGCATCAGGCGTCGCGTCCCTTAAGTTACGCTGCCTTTTGATAATCTGACTATACAAAGCTGGGGTTAGGATGCTCCAGCGGGTCGCTACGCCCGAGCGTATGAGGACGAATCTTCTCTAAGAACAGCGTTGACGTATATATTTACCTTAAGCCATGGCGACGAAAAAGAAAGTAACCTCCAAACATCAAGAGATTTACCAGACCCTCAAAGAAGCTATCGCCTCGGGTCAATACAAATCCGGGCAGCGCCTTCCGAGCGAAGCGCATCTAAGCAAGACCTTCGGTGCCTCTCGGATGACGGTGAATCGCGCTCTCCGCGAGCTCCAGCTGGCAGGGATCATCAACAGACGCGCGGGTTCGGGCAGTTATGTCCGGCCTGAGAGTGTCAGCAGTTACACTTTTGGTCTCCTGATACCGGAACTTGGGCAAACAGAAATCTTCGAACCCATCTGCCGCGGGATGGCTAGAGCGCAGGAGACGGACGGGCATCACGCGCTGCTTTGGGGCAAATCCCTTCCAGACGTGGAACATAAGGCATCTCAATCCGCTGAACTTTGCCAGCAACTTGTCGCCAAGAAAGTATCCGGCGTATTCTTCGCTCCGTTGGAGCTGACGCCCGGCAAGGATGCCGTGAATCAGGGGATCATTGAGACATTTCGCGATGCCGCAATTCCGGTGGTGCTCCTTGATCGCGACATCGTCGCTTACCCGGCCCGGAGCGGGTATGATCTCATCGGGATCGACAACCGTCGAGCTGGGTACGCAATTACTTCCCACTTGCTGGACGCCGGGTGCAAGAGGATAGCTTTTGTTGCTCGGCCTGGATCGGCGCCCACGGTAGATGCGCGGATCGCCGGCTACCGGGAAGCAATGCTGAACACCCTTACGGATTGGACTCCCGATTTCGTATGCCGCATCGATCCTCTGAGCAAGGATGTCGTTCGCAAACTCATTGATAGCCTCAAGCCGGATGGGATTATTTGCGCGAACGATTTCACGGCTGCGAACCTGATGAAGACATTGAGCGAGCTGAAAGTGGCGGTGCCGCAGCAGATCCGTTTGTGTGGAATTGACGACGTGAAATATGCCAGCCTCCTGGCGGTGCCACTCACCACCGTTCACCAGCCTTGCGAAAAGATGGGAGCGGAGGCCATCGCGGTAATGATCCAGCGGATTCGGAATCCAGATATACCCGCGAGAGATATTCTTCTCGATTTTCATTTGGTTGTGCGTGAGTCGTCTGGCACTAAGAAGTAGGGGCCGAATCGGATAGACTCTCGCCGCTATGCAGTCAATCCGTTCGACTGCCTGGCCCATAAAACCTTGACGCGGGCCCCGCTCCAACGAGGGCACTCTTCCACCTGAATTTACCCAGTGTATATACAGGCTGTGGCATTTTCGTTTGATTTGGCTTGACTCATTTATTTCATTGGTGTAAAGTTCACTAAGTCAATAACCATAATATGTATATACAGATTGTGGATCCCAAGGGAGGGCTATGAGGGGCAAATTTTCACTGTTAAACGTGATCCAATCAAGTCGAACGACCGGTGCTCGCGCGGTTAGCATCCCGCTTTTGCTTCTGATGGCGGCCTGTCAACTATTCGGGCAGATCGACCGAGGGACCATTCAGGGTGTGGTCAAGGACCAGTCGGGCGGCGTGGTGCCTGACGCAAAGGTCCTGGTGATTCAGACCGAGACCAACAGCACTATCGAACTGCGCACCAACGCCGACGGAGCGTATGTTGCGCCGAATCTTCCGGCCGCAATCTATCGCCTTGAATTTGAAAAGGCCGGCTTCGGGAAGGTTGTACGCCAGCCCATAGACGTCCGTCCGCGCGCGGAGTCCAGAGTGGACGTCACCCTGAATACGGGGACCGTGAGCGAATCGATCACGATCACAGCGGAAGCGCCGGTGCTCGACACCGCCGCCATAAATAATTCCGTGGGCTTCAAGGACACACTGATTGAGGAGCTCCCTCTGATCGTCGTCGGGACCAAGCGGGATATTACTAGCTTCCTCAACAACATGCCGGGTACAACTCAACCGAATACGTTTATAGCCTCGGTCAACGCGTCGCCCACTCAGGCGACGGAAGGGTTCATCGATGGCGTGCGCGCGACCGAGCGGCTTGAAAGGGGCTCGCTGGCCGAGAATGGTCCGTTCCTCGAGCAGGTAAGCGAGGTGAACGTTGTGACGAGTGCCTTCAATGCCGAATACGGCGGCTTTGGCAACTGGTTCACGAATGTGATCATCAAGTCGGGAACGAACAAGTACCATGGAGAGGTTTTCGACCACTTTGGAAATGACAAGCTGAACGCGCGATTGTTTACGGCGAAGAAGAGGCAGCCTGTCCGTCAGAACGAAGGCGGGTTTACTTTCGGTGGTCCGCTGGTTATCCCGGGTGTCTATGACGGCCACGACAAGACCTTCTTCTTCGGGAGCCTGGGCCTGTATTTCGCGCGCTTAGGGAATGCGGGGTTGCTCGCCACAGTTCCCACGCAGGATTTCTTGAACGGCGATTTCAGCCAACTCAGGAATGCCAGTGGCCAGATTCCCATCTACGATCCGGCGAGCAGTATCAACGGTTCGCCGCGAACGCAGTTCCCAGGGAACATTATTCCGAAAGACCGAATCACTAATTTTGCCCGGGTGGTCTCCTCCTACATACCCGCGCCGGATCTGCCCGGCCTGACGAATAACTTCTATGACCATAGAGCCCTTACCTGGCCTTACTACAACACCACGGTTCCCCTGATCAAGGTGGACCACAGTATTTCCAGCAAACAGAAGGTAATGACGAGTTGGACCCGCCAGACCCGGCCTCGCCTCCTGTGGGGCAATCCCGCTCCTGGTCTGGGACCTCAGCCCAAGTGGGGGGAGACACAAACGAATCCGCTGGACCAGATCTACGATCAGCAGGACACATCCTGGAAGGTCCGGATCGCCCATGATTTCGTCATCACCCCGACGTTGCTGAATCACTTCGTTGTGGGCGGTGACTTCGAGTACAACGCTGCACCCCTTGGGACCCGAGGCCAGGGATGGGATACCAAGCTGGGAATAACGGGAATTCCGCAAGACAATGGATCGTTCCCCGCCTTGACCTTCGCCGGTGGAGTCGCGGCGCCAGCTGCGATGAGCCGCGGCTATGACCCGGTGTTCAATGCCATGGATTACACGGTTGTGGAGAATCTGACCTGGATTCGTGGAAAACACACCATGAAGTTTGGTGGGGAGATCGATCGGGATCAGATGAACAATATCAATTTGAACCAGATTGCGGGGGCGTTCCAATTCTCCAACGCCATGACCGCCGTGGCCGCCGGAAACACGGGATCCTCGGGCAGTTCCGTCGCCAGTTTCTTATTGGGCGCCGTGAATACGGCCAGCGCGAGTATTCCTGTGGAAACCGGGTTGCGGGATCTCCGCCTGGCGCTTTTTGCGCAAGACGAATGGCGTGCCACGCGGAAGTTCACTATATCTTACGGCCTCCGCTGGGACTACCAACCGACAATTTCGGAAGTGCAGGGCAAGATGTCGAGCTTCCAGCCCAACGTTGCGAATCCTGGCGCGGGCGGACGGTTAGGCGCTCTTGCGTTTGCCAACCAGCCAGGTCTTCCCGGGCCTTTTTTCTCCACCAACTGGAAAAACGGCTTCGGACCCCGTCTGGGCTTGGCTTACCAGGTGAACGAGAAGACGGTGATTCGCACATCGGGCGGTATCTACTATGCCAGCCCGCCTATGCAAAACCTCACCGGACCCTCTTCCACGGCCGGGTTCAGTTCGACCCCGTCCTTCAGTTCGCCGGATGGATTCACGCCGCTGTACTACCTGAACTCGGGCAGCTTCCCGCAGAATTTCTCGCGGCCGCCATCCATCGACCCATCGTTCCTGAATGGCCAGGCGATTTCCTACGTTCCAGCAAACGGAACGAGACTGCCGCAGACGGTAAACTATACCTTCTCCATTCAGCGTGAGTTGGCTCGCGACACGTCCGTGGAGATCGTTTACCTGGGCAGCCGAAGTACGCACTTGGGCTACCTCGCCAACTACAATTATCTGGACATTTCTAATCTTAAGTATGGGTCGACGTTGTTGTCGGCTATTAATTCGCCAACCGCGATCGCTGCCGGGTTTACCTCTCCGTTTCCGAGCTTTGTGAATCAACTTGGAGCGAATACGGTGTTCCAGTCCCTGAAGCCCTATCCGCAGTACACGGCGGTCACAACCGGCCCGAACGAGAGCTCCGGTTCGCAGAAGTTCAACTCCTTGCAGATCAAGGGGAACAAGCGCTTCTCCAGCGGATTGACATTCTCTGGATTTTTCACCTGGTCGAAGAGCTTCTCGCTGGCCAACGCTCAATACCCCGGCGTGAGGTACATGCAGTTGGATCCCAATCCGGCCGCTTCCATCGGTCTCAATTGGGCTTACGAGCTTCCCTTCGGGAAGGGTAGGCAACTCCTGAACGGAAATTCGCGCGTGGTGAACGCCGTCGTCTCCGGCTGGAAGATCAACGGATTCGTCAAGTACAATTCGGGCGTGCCACTGACGATCTCTGGCGGCGTAGGCAGTTTGGGAACGATCGGTTACAGTCAGTGGGCTAACTCGGTCCCGGGTGTCTCGCCGTACCTGGTCACAAGTCCGGGGGATGTCGCCCTCAACTCCACCAAGTACTTGAATGCCGCGGCATTTACCACCACTACCGGTTTCAATTTTGGCAATCTGAATAACAACCTGAGCTGGGTTCGCGGCTTCTGGTACAAGGAAGAAGATCTGACCGTTGGCCGGGTCTTCCGGGTCACGGAACAGGTGAAATTCGATCTGAGCGTAGATGCGGCCAACCCGTTCAACTTCCATCGTTGGAATAACCCGAATACCAGTCTCACCTCAGGTCAGTTTGGAATTGTAAGCAGCGTTGTAAATGCGCGCACCCTGCAGGTAAACGCTGCGATCAGATTCTAATTCGTTCTGCCGGGGGGCGCGGACGCGTCCCCTCGACGGTACCGGAGGGAGTTCACGCAGTTATGATCTCTTATTCGCGAAGAGACTTTGGCAGAATCGCGCTGGCTGGAATCCCGCTGGCGCGGTGCCTCGGAGCTATTCGTTCGACCATCAGCGGCGTCCGAATCGGTGTTCAGTCGGCCAGTTTCACGTACAGCGGCATGGGCGTTGACGGGATCATAAAGACTCTCAACGACGTGGGCTTGGCGGAGATCGATGTGATGTCAGAACACATCGAGAATTACCTGGGCGGCCCCGTGCAACTGCCTGGAACGGGACGGCCTGGACCATGGGCCCGTGGAAACGCGGCGGGAACGGGGCGTGCCAAAGGGGTGACCGCTGGAACGCCTGCGTCTAGCGGAGCAGCCCGTGGACGTGGTTTCGGCGCGGACCCTGCCGCTCGGGAAGCGCTTCGTAAATGGCGCCTCGGTATCGGACTCGATAAATATCGCGAGGTCGGGAAAAAGTTCGCCGATGGCGGAGTCAAGTTTTACTCCTACAATTTGAGCTTCAACGACACCTTCACGGATGAAGAGATCGACAAGGGCTTTCAGATGACGCAAGCTCTGGGAACGAGCATTATCACGGCATCTTCCCCGTTGAGTGTTTTCCCTCGCCTGAAACCGTTTGCCGAGAAGTACAACGTGGTGGTTGCCTTGCACAATCACACGACGGGGCCGGACGAGTTTAAAGCGGCAATGTCGCTCTCGGAAAAGTTTTGGGTCAACCTGGATGTCGGGCATTTTTTCGCGTCGGGTTACGATCCATTGGCGTACTTGAGGGAACATCACTCAAGAATCACCAACATCCACATCAAGGATCGGAAAAAGAACCAGGGAGCCGAAATGCCCTTTGGAGAGGGCGAGACGCCTCTGCGCGAGGTGTTGTTGCTGCTCAAGAAGGAACGGTACGACTTTCCGGCTTGCATTGAGTATGTTGGCCCCGCTGGTCCGGCGATCGAGCTTTCCAAGTGTCTGCAGTATTGCAAGGACGTCTTGACGTTCGCCTAGACAGTCTCAGACTGCCGGCGCCCACCGAACGCAGCGTGAACTTATGAAGATGATCTTGAACGGGCAGAGAGTTGACGCGACGACGGGACAAATGTTCCCCGTTCACAACCCGTCGACGGGCGAAGTCATAGACTGTGTCCCCCGAGCCGACGCGAAAGATGTCGCCAGGGCGATCGAGGTTGCGCAGAGAGGCAAATCAATCATGGCCGCTCTGCCCGCTCACCGGAGAAGCGAGATTCTCGGAAAAACCGCGGACGGAATCGGCCGCCGGCATGAGGAATTGAGCCAGTTGCTGGTCCGTGAGAACGGTAAGACCATCCGCCAATGCCGGTTTGAAATGACGGCGACCCAGCGGCTGTTCGTGGATTTCGCTGAAGAGGCCAAGCGCATCCGCGGAAGTTACCTTCCGATGGACGCCGTGCCCGGTCTCGAGCATATGGTGGCCTATACCATCCGGCAGCCCATCGGGATAGTGGTCGGTATCATCCCGTTCAACTATCCAGCCGAACTGTTCGCTCACAAGATCCCCGGCGCGATCGCCGCGGGCAATTCCGTGATCGTCAAGTTGCCGGAACAGTGTCCTCTCACCGTCCTGGAAATTGGCGGCATCATGCTCGAAGCCGGGTTACCCCCGGAGGGCATGCAGATGCTCACCGGATTTCCGGTGGATCTCGGGGACGAATTGCTCACTCATCCCGACGTTCGCATGATCAGCTTCACAGGCAGCATCGGGGCGGCCCGAATGATCGCCGGCAAG
>Ga0068855_100005594_pt1 | contig 15339 bp, 13 predicted proteins | sample KBSCornC52_FD_66592 | JGI IMG/M metagenome (GOLD analysis project Ga0068855, IMG submission 66592) | Corn rhizosphere microbial communities from Kellogg Biological Station, Michigan, USA - KBS Corn C5-2 | ecosystem: Host-associated > Plants > Roots > Rhizosphere > Soil ...
AGGACCATCAGATCCTCGACGCCGCACGTGAGCTCGGCGCGACGCGGCCGTCGCTCTACAAGGCCCAGGCGCCTCGGGCAGGAGACGTCGTGGCGCGCTGCCGCGAGATCACCAACGCGCTGCCCGTTCCCTGGGTCGTGCTCTCGCAGGGCGTTCCGCGCGACGAGTTTCCGCAGGCGGTGGAGAACGCCTGCAAGGGCGGCGCGCGCGGCTTCCTCGCCGGGCGCGCGCTTTGGACGAACACGCTCGCCGCCGACGACCCGACCGAGCTGCTGCGCACGCAATCCGTCCCTCGGCTGCACGAGCTGACCGAGATCGTGGACCGCTACGCGTGAAGATGCGCGGCGTCATCGAGGGCTTCTACGGTGCGCCGTGGTCGCACGACGAGCGGCTCGACCTGATCCGCTTCTGCGCGCAGCACGGCCTGAACACGTGGGTGCACGCGCCGAAGGACGACCCGTACCACCGGGCCAGGTGGCGCGAGCCGTACCCCGAGGCGGAGCTCGAGCGTATCGGCGAGCTAGTGACAAATTGTCACAAACATGGGGTCGACTTCGCGTATGCGATCGCGCCCGGTCTCGACCTCTGCTATTCGCACGAGTCGGAATGGGAGACGCTCCTCGCGAAGATCGAGCAGGTGCGCACCGCGGGCGTCGTCCACTTCCAGTTGCTCTGGGACGACGTCGAGCACAAGCTGCACTGCCCGGAGGACGAGGAGCTCTACGGGCAGGAGGAGCGGCCGACCGGCGCCGCGCAGGCGCCGTTCAGCAACCGCTTCGCGCGCGAGATCGAGCAGCCCGGCCCGCTCGTGGTCTGCCCGATGGCGTATGCGCAGACCGGCGACGGGCCGTACCGCCGCTGCTTCGCTCCGCGCCTCGACCCGGGCGTCGTCCTCTACTGGACGGGGCCGGAGGTCGTCTCGCTCGCGATCCACAAGGACGAGCTCGACATGAGCGTGCACCGGTACACCGACCACGAGCACCTGCTCTGGGACAACTTCCCCGTCAACGACTGGGCGCCTGAGATCCTCCATCTCGGCCCGCTCCGCGGGCGCGATCCGAATCTCGCGAACGGGAAGCTGCGCGGGATCATCGCCAACGCGATGGTGCAGTGCGTGCCGTCGAAGCTCGCGCTCGCGACGGTCGCCGACTGGGCGCGGGATCCGTTCGCCTACGAGCCGCTCGAGTCGTACGAGCGCGCCCTCCGCGAGCACGGCGACGAGGTGCTCGAAGCGCTCGGCGAGCCGGCGGCCGACGTGAGGCCGCCCGACGATCTCGCCGCGCTGTGCGAGATCCTCAAGCTCGGCGTGACGGCCCCGGTCGGCGCAGCGTTGCTCAGAGCCTTTGTGTGACGTCGCCGTCTTTCGCGCCACCGGCGCCGGCGTCGCGGCGGCCTGGGCCGCGCACAAAGCGGGCGCGCGGGTCGCGCTCGTCGAGCCGACCGATCGCATCGGCGGCATGGTCAGCGGCGGGCTCTCGTGGACGGACGTCGGCGACGAGCGTGTGCTGCGCGGCTTCGCGCGGCGCTTCTACGACGTCGCGACGTACTTTCCGGAGCCGCACGTCGCCGAGGAGATCCTGACGAGCATGCTCGACGGGATCGACGTCGTGCGGGAGCTTCCGGACGATGCGGCGGTGTACGTCGACGCGTCGTACGAGGGCGACCTGCTCGCCGCGCGCGGCGTCCCGTTCGCGGTCGGCCGCGAGTCGCGCGGGCTGTACGGCGAGCGCTGGGCGGGACGGCAGCCCGCCTACCGGCCGTCGAAGCACAACTTCGACGTCCTCCTGTCGCCGTTCCGCGAGGACGGCTCGTTGCTGCCGCACGTCGTCGACGATCCCGAGGAGCGGCTCGGCGAGGGCGACGGCGCGCTGATGGCGTACGGCTTCCGCGTCTGCCTGACGCATCGCGACCCGATTCCCTTCGAGCAGCCTGACGGGTACGACCCGGCGGAGTTCGAGCTGCTCGACCTCTATCGAGCGCAGAGGCCACAGGCGCCGCTGCTGGGGCTCGTTCGAGATCTCCTCCCGAACGGGAAGTGCGACGTCAACTCGATCGGGCCCTTCTCGCTCAACGTCCTCGACGGCTCGAACCGCGAGTATCTGGACGGTGACCGCGATGCGGTCCGCGCGCACCACTTCGAGTACACGAAGCGCTTCCTCTTCCACGTGTCGCCGCCGGGTTGGGGGCTCGCCGAAGACGAAGGTTGGCCGCATCAGCTGTACGTGCGGGAGGGCCGGCGGATGCGCGGCGCGTACGTCTTGACCGAGCACGACCTCGCCGAGTCGCGGCAGCACGACGACGCCGTCGCCTTCGGGTCGTACAACATCGACATCCGCGAGGTCGTGCGGACGTGGCGGCTCCTGCCCGAGTTCACGCCGACGCCGGCGGTCTTCAACGAGGGCTACCTCTCGGTGCCCGTGCCGCCGTATCCGATCCCGTACCGCTGCCTGACGCCGAACCGCGAGGATGCGACCGACCTGCTCGTGCCCGTCGCGGTGAGCGCGTCGCACGTCGCGTACTCCTCCGTGCGCATGGAGCCGACGTGGATGATGCTCGGACACGCCGCCGGGCTCGCCGCGGCGCAGGCGGCACGGCGCGGCATCGCGGTGCAGGACGTGGACGTCTCACAACTTCAGGAGGAGCTCGCTCTGTGATCAGCTTCACGACCGCGAACTACGTCGCCCGCGAGGTCGGCTACGCGATGCACGGTTGGGGCCACGGCGACCGCGCGACGAACGAGGCGTTCGCGCCGCTCGCGACGTATGCCGAGAAGCTCGACGAGCTGCTCGGCGACGTCGCGGCCCTCGGCTTCGGGGCCGTCGATCTCTGGGGTGCGCACCTCGGCGCCGACTGGGCGACGGACGAGCACGTCGAGATCGCAGTCGACACGCTGCGACGGCACGGGCTCACGGTGACGACGTATGCGACCTGGGTCGGCCCGGGGAACATCGAGCGCGCATGCGAGCTGACGGTCGCGCTCGGCGCGTCGATCATCGGCGCCGGCTTCTCCGGCGACCCGCAGGCGCTTGCGCCGGTGCTGGCGAAGCACGGCGTTCGCCTCGGCGTCGAGAACCATCCGGAGAAGACGCCCGGCGACGTGCGTGCCAAGATCGCCGCCGGGGGCGAGATGTTCGGCGCGACGGTCGACACCGGTTGGTGGGGAACGCAGGGCTACGACGCGGCGCGCGCGATCGAGGAGCTCGGCGAGCACGTGCTTCACGTCCATCTGAAGGACGTGCTCGCGCTCGACGAGCCGCACGAGACGTGCCGCTGGGGCGAGGGGATCGTGCCGATCGAGGAGTGCGTTCGCGTGCTGCAGCGCATCGGCTACACGGGAGCCCTGACGGTCGAGCACGAGCCCGAGACATTCGACCCGACGGACGACGTCCGCGCGATGCGCGAGCAGCTCGAAGGCTGGCTGGCATGAACGTCGCGATCGTCGGCGCGGGCGTGATCGCGCAGCGGTATGCGGAACGGATCGCAGACGTGGACGGGCTGACGCTCGTGGGCGTGACGGACGTCCTGTTCGAGCGAGCCGAGGCGCTCGCCGCGAAGCACGATGCTGCCGCGTACGACACGCTCGAGAAGTTGCTCGGCGCGGGCGACGTCGAGACGGTGGTCAACCTGACGATTCCGGCGAAGCACGTCGAGGTGACGCGCGCCGCGCTCGAGGCGGGCAAGCACGTGCACACCGAGAAGCCGCTGGCGCTGCGCGCCGGCGACGCCCACGCGCTTGGGGCGCTCGCGCGGGAACGCGGCGTCCGCCTCTCGTGCGCGCCGGCGACGCTGCTCGGCGAGGCGCAGCAGACGGCGTGGAAGCACGTCCGCGACGGTGGCCTCGGCGACGTCAAGGTCGTGTATGCCGAGGCGAACTGGGGCCTGATCGAGAGCTGGCACCCCGAGCCGGAGTCGCTCTACGTGTCGGGGCCGCTCGTCGACGTCGGCATCTATCCCCTGACGATCGTGACGGCGATGTTCGGGCCGGTGCGGCGGGTGACGGCGTTCGCCACGACCGTGCAGCCGGTGCGGACGCGCAAGGACGGCAAGACGTTCCAGCTCGAGACCCCGGACTTCTGGGTCGCGGCCTGCGAGCACGCGAGCGGCGTCGTGACCCGGCTGACCGCGACGTTCTGGGTGAAGCCGAGCAAGCAGCGCGGGCTCGAGTTCCACGGCACGGACGCGTCACTGTGGATGCCGACGTGGGGCGAGTCGAACTCGCGCCTGCTGCGCACCGAGAACGGCGAGGACTACGACCCCGTCCCGGTGCTGCGACCCGCGTACCAGGGCTTCGACTGGTCGCTTGCGCTCGTCGATCTCGCTGAGGCGATCCGCGACGATCGTCCGCACCGCATGTCCGCCGAGCATGCGGCGCACGTCGTCGAGGTGTTGAACGGCGCCGACGAATCGCGCCGGAATGGCGGCGCGGTCGAGATCAGCTCGACCTTCGACGCGCCGCAGCCGCTCGACTGGGCTCGTTGAGCAGCGCCGTGTAATCGGCGTTGGCGTCTGCAGCCTCGAGCGCGCGCAAAGCCGCCTCGATGACCCCGAAGTCACCGTGTTCGAGGATGAGGCGCGCGTCCTTCGCCGCGAGGCGGACCGGAAAGCGCGGCGGCGACGGTTCGCCCTGCAGCACTGCGCGTCGCCGCTCCCCCTGCGCCGCGAGCGGCGTCGTTGCGAGCACATCGAACAGCGTCTGCTCGTCGAGGTCGAGCGTGCGCCCGAGGGCGACCGCGTCGCCCAGTGCCGCGAGGACGCCGAAGAGGGCCGCGTTCGCGACGAGCTTTGCCGCAGCGCCGGACCCGACGGGGCCGACTTCGAGCACCGTGCCGAGTTGTTCGAGCATGGGGCGCACCGGAGCGACGTCGCCGCCGGCGAAGAGCGTCAGCCCGCCGCTCTCGGCTTCGGCGATGCTGCCGAGAACGGGGGCGTCCACGAGATTCGTCGTTCGCTCGGCGAGCCGTGCGATCGCCGCGGGGCCGACCGTCGACATTTCGACGAGCGTTCCGTGCAGCCCTGCGAGCACGTCGTCGGTCACGGCCTCGAGCGCTTCGGGGTCGGCGAGCATCGTGATCACCACCTCCGCGCGCTCCGCCGCGTCCCGAGCGGTCGCGGCGAGCGGAACTCCGACCTCGCGCGGCGTCCGGTTCCACCCGACCACGTCGTGCCCGTTGCCGGCGAGCCTGCGGGCGATGCGGCTGCCCATCGCGCCGAGCCCGATGACCGCGACGCGCGTCACGCGACGACCTCGCCGCGAATGCACGTGACGGTGCCGCCGCCGATCCAGATGACGCCGTCGTCGTCCTCGGAGACGTGGACGCGGCCCGTCGTCTGCGACGCGACGTACGGCAGCGTCACCCGACCGGTGTCGCGCAGCCAATGCGCAACGCTCGCGTTGAGGCTGCCGGTCACGGGGTCCTCGGCCGTTGCGCCGCCCCGTGGGAAGAATGCGCGCAATTCGACGCGGTCGCCGTCGACTCCGACGACGCCGAGATCGAGCCGGACGGCGCCGGGAGTCAAGGCCCGCACGGCATCCGGGCTCTGCAGCAGTGCGGCCACCCACCCCGGGCCGTTGTCGACCCACTGGGCGGCGACGATCTCGTCGCGGGCGATCTGCAGCGACGCGGCGATCTCGTCGATCGTCTCGTCGTCCGCCGGCTCGTAACGCAACAGCGGCGGTGCGGCGAACGCGAGCACGCCCTCGATCCGGCGTATCCGCACGAGCCCTGCGCCGCATTCCTGAACGATCGCGTCGCTGCCGCCATGCGCTTCGAGCCAGGCGTGGCAGGTGCCGAGCGTCGGATGTCCGGCGAACGGCATCTCGGCCGACGGCCGCGTCGGCGTCGCCTCGGCGCTCGTGAAGATGCGGACGCGGTAATCCGCATCGGGGGTCGTCGGCGGCAGCACGAACGTGGCCTCGGACAGGTTCGTCCAGCGCGTGAACCGTTCCATCTCCTCCGTGGAGAGGCCTTCGCCGTCGAGCACGACCGCGACCGGGTTGCCGGCATACGCGACGCTCGTGAAGACGTCGACCTGGCTGAACGCACGCGCCCTCATCGCTACGAGGCGCGGCTGCGCAGCAAGACGTTCTCCAGCGCTGCTTCACGTCCGAGCGCGAGCGCGCCCGTGAGCACCGCCGCCTCGCCGAGGCTCGACACCTCGACGCGCGGCGGATAGGGAAGCCACTCGGCGAGCTGCTGTCGCACCGGCTCGAGCAGCAGATCCGCATTCGCGCCGATGCCGCCGCCGAGCACGACGACGCCGACGTCGACGACTGCAGCGACCGGCGCGATGTGCAAGGCGATGCGTCGCGCTTCCTCGAGGACGACCGATCGCGCGACCGCGTCGCCGCTCCGGGCAGCGGCGAACACCCCACGCGCATCGTACGGCGGAGCGAGCGTCGTCTCGCGGCCGGCGGCGCGCTCTGCGGCGAGCTCCGACAGCGCGCTCGCGCACGGATCGGCGTCGTCGACCCCGAGCCGCACGTAGTCCAGCTCGCCGGCGGCGCCGTTCCGGCCTCGGTAGATCTCGCCGCGCAGCACCACGCCGGAGCCGAGGCCCGTGCCGATCGAGATGAAGGCGAAGTCGTCGATCCCGCGCGCGATTCCGGCCCAGCGCTCGCCGAGTGCGGCGAGGTTGACGTCGTTCTCCAGCGTGGTCGTGACACCGAGTCGCTTGCCGACCTCGTCGCGGAACGCGCGGCCCTCGAGCCCGGGCACGTTCGTCGCGAGGCTGACGTTGCCCGTCTCCGTTTCGACGACCCCCGGGATGCCGACGACGGCGTTGTCGATCAGTGCGCCGTCCAGCTCGCTCGCGTCGACGAGCGTCGTGCGCAGCGCCACGATCGCGTCGAGAACGCGCTCCGCGTCGACGGACGCCACCTCCACGTCCTGCCGGGCGCGGACGTCCCCGTTCAGGTCGCAGAGCGCACCGCGCAGGAAGCGCGCGCCCAGGTCGAGGCCGAGGACGAGCCCGGCTTCCGGCACCGCCTCGAAGAAGCGCGCCCCGTAGGTCGGTCCGTCCGGCGCCGTCGCGGCCTCGCGCACGAGGCCGGCGGCGAGCAAGACGTCGAGCGCGAGGGAGACCGTCGGCTTCGAGATGCCGGCGCGGCGGGACACCTCGGCGCGCGACACCGGCGAGCTGCGACGGATCGTCTCGAGGACGGCGCGCACGTTCAGTTCCTTGAGGAGCGGCGGCGTTGCGGGAGAGGTCACCATTCTCGTCAGAGACGTTAACTCAGATGGTGCGTCTTTCGCAGGGTTGACTTCCTGTGCCCGAGCGTCGTAGAGTCGTCTTGTTTTGGTTCCTAACCAGATGTGGGCGCCGGCATGAAGCTCGCCGTCGTCGGGGGAGGCTCGACCTACACGCCCGAGCTCGTCGCGGGGCTCGCACGCGAGCGTGAACGCCTCGACCTGCGAGAGCTCGTCCTCCACGACATCGATGCCGACCGCCGCGAGGTGGTCGGCGGGCTTGCGGGGCGGATGCTCGACGCAGCCGGCTACACCGGCTCGCTCGCCGTCACCGACGATCTCGACGTCGCGCTCGATCGCGCGTCCTTCGTCCTGATCCAGCTCCGCGTCGGCGGGCAGGCGGCGCGTCTCTCGGACGAGACGATCCCGCTCGCCTGCGGCTGCATCGGCCAGGAGACGACCGGTGCCGGCGGCCTGGGGAAGGCGCTGCGCACGGTCCCGGTCGTGCTCGAGATCGCGGAGCGCGTGCGCGAGCTGGCACACGACGGCGCCTGGATCGTCGACTTCACGAACCCGGTCGGGATCGTCACGCGCGCGCTGCTCGATCACGGTCACCGCGCCGTCGGGCTCTGCAACGTCGCGATCGGCATCCAGCGTCATGTCGCGCGACTGCTCGAGGTGGAGCCGCGGCGTGTGCTCGTCGATCAGGTCGGCCTCAACCACCTGACGTGGGTGCGGGCCGTGCACGTCAACGGCCGTGACGTCCTCCCCGAGCTGCTGCGGGATCATGGCGACGAGCTTGCGGCGCACGCCGGCCAGCCGCGGCGCGTGCTCGAGGAGCTCGGCGCGATTCCTTCGTACTACCTGCGCTACTTCTACTTCCACGACGACGTCCTCGAAGAGCAGCGGACCGGCGTGCCCCGGGCGGCGACGGTCGCCGAGATCGAGCGCGAGCTGCTCGAGCTGTATCGCGACCCGGCGCTGACGACGACACCGAAGCTGCTCGAGCAGCGCGGCGGCGCGTACTACAGCGAGGCGGCGACGCAGCTCGTCGCCTCCCTCGCGAGCGGCGACGGCGACGTGCAGGTGGTCGACGTGCGGAACAACGGCACGGTCGCCGGGCTCGCAGACGACGACGTCGTCGAGCTGCCGGCACGGGTGGAAGCTGCCGGGCCCGTGCCGCTACCGCAGGCGCCGCTCGCACCCGAGCTGCTCGGCCTGGCGCAGCATGTCGCCGCGTACGAGCGGCTCGCGGTCGCGGCCGCACTCTCCGGCGAACGGACCGTCGTGCACAAGGCGCTGCTCGCGCACCCCTTGATCGGGCAAGTGCCGATGGCGGACGAGCTCGTCACAGCGCTGCTCGCCGCGGAAACGACGGTCGTATGACGGCGCACCTCATCTTCGCGGTCGACGGCGGCAATTCGAAGACGGATCTCGTGCTGGCGCGCAGCGACGGTGACGTGCTGGCGCTCGTTCGCGGGCCGCAGAGCTCGCCGCACAGCCTGGGCGTCGAGGGCTGCGCCGACGTTCTGCAGGAGCTGCTCGCCGACGCGGTTCGCGAAGCTGGGCTGCACGGCAACGGCGGCGCCGTCGTCGACGTCGCGCAGCTCCTCCTCGCGGGGGTGGACTTCCCGGACGAGGTGACGATGCTGCACGACGCCGTGTCGCGCCGCGGGGTCGCCGGCTCCGTCACGGTCCTGAACGACACCTTCGCGGTGCTGCGTGCCGGCACCGAACGCGGCTGGGGCGTCGCAGTCGTGTGCGGTTCCGGCATCAACTGTCTCGGCGTCGCACCGGACGGCAGGCATGCGCGCTTCCCTGCGCTCGGCGCGATCAGCGGCGACTGGGGCGGCGGTCAGGACGTCGGGCTCGAGGCGGTGTTCGCCGCCGCGCGAAGCGAGGATGGGCGAGGCCCGGCGACGTCGCTCGAGCAGGCCGTGCCCGCGTATTTCGGCATCCCGGACACGGAACAGCTCGCGGTCGCCCTCCATCGCGGCCGCGTGCCGCGGGCGCGCCTGAACGAGCTTGCGCCGATCGTCTTCGAGCATGCACCGACGGACGCGGTCGCCGCTGCCATCCTCGGGCGCCTCGCCGACGAGGTCTTCGCGTTCGTGCGCGTCGCGCTGACGCGGCTCGACCTCGCGCAGACCGACGTCGAGGTCGTGCTCGGCGGCGGCCTCTTCCAGTCGGGCGACGGGAGGCTCGTGGCCGACATAGCCGCGCGCGTGCACGACGTCGCGCCGGCGGCGGTCGTGCGCGCCGCGAGCTCGCCGCCGATCGTCGGCGCCGCGCTGCTCGCGCTCGACGCGCTCACAGCGCCCGCGGATGCAGCAGCACGTCTTCGCCGAGAGCTCGGCGCGCAGTACGCAGAAATCGTCAACGGAAGGAGCGGATCATGAGGCGAGTGCTGGTGGCTGCTCTGCTGGTCGCGACAGCCGCGGCCGTCTTCGCAAGCATCGGCTCGGGTGCACCCGGCGGCTCGTCGGTCACCATCTCCAACGAGCAGGGGACGACGTGGACCTGCGGGTTCAACCCGTTCAACGGGTCGACGCAGTTCCTCTCGGCCGGCACGGTCTACGAGGAGCTGACGTTCGTGAACGGCCTGAAGAGCGGGTCGACCACGAACTGGCTCGCGTCGTCGTACACGTGGGGCAAGGGCAACAAGACGCTGACGTTCACGATGCGTCCCGGCGTCAAGTGGAGCGACGGCAAGCCGTTCTCGGCCGCCGACGTCCTCTTCACGTTCGACATGCTGAAGAAGAATCCGGCGCTCGACCTGAACGCTGCATGGTCGGTGCTGAAGAGCGTGAGGCAGCAGGGGAGCGACAAGGTCGTCTTCAGCTTCAAGACGTCGGCCGTTCCGTACTTCTATTACATCGCCGACCAGACGCCGATCGTCCCGCAGCACATCTGGGCGTCGGTCAAGAACCCGGTCACCTACAAGGATCCGCACCCGGTCGGAACGGGCCCGTACACGATGAGCGCGTGCTCGCCGCAGGTGATCAAGTACGCGAAGAACACGAGCTACTGGCAGAAGGGCCTGCCGAAGATCGACACCGTCTTCTATCCGGCGTTCACGTCGAACGATCCGGCGAACCAGCAGCTCGCGAGCGGGGAAGCGCAGTGGGGCAGCCAGTTCATCCCCAACATCAAGGCGTACTACCTCTCGAAGAACGCCGACAACCACTACTGGTTCCCGCCGCTCGTCAACGTCGACGTCTTCTTCAACCTCAAGGATCCGGTCGTCTCGAACATCGCCGTGCGCAAGGCGATCGCGTACGCCATCGATCGCTCGAAGGTGTCGCAGATCGGCGAGTACGGCTACGAGCCGCCCGCGAATCAGACGGGCATCGTCACGCCGACGTTCGGGAGCTGGCTCGACACGAAGGCTGCGTCGACCTACGGCTACAACCCGGCGAAGGCGATCTCGATCCTGACGAAGGCCGGGTTCAAGCGGTCGGGCAACGGCACCTTCACGACGCCGTCGGGAAAGCCGCTCGCGCTGCGGATCATCAACATCGGCGGGTACTCGGACTGGGTCGCGTCGGTGCAGGTGATCCAGAACCAGCTGAAGGCGGTCGGCATCCAACTGACGGCCGAGAACCTGTCGAGCACGACGTATGACACCGACCTGTTCAACGGCAAGTTCCAGCTCGCGTACTCCGGCAACGAGTCGGGCGGCCCGGCGCCGTACTACGAGCTTCGGCAGATCCTGTACTCGAAGAACTCGGCGCCGATCGGGCAGACTGCTGCCACGAACTGGGAGCGCTACTCGAACAAGACGACGGACGCGCTGATCGAGCAGTACGGCGCGACGACGAGCAGCGCGCAACAGCGTGCGATCGTCAAGAAGCTCGAGGCCGTGATGGTGAACGAGGTTCCCGTGATCCCGGTCACCGAGAGCGTCGACTGGTACCAGTACAACACGAAGAGCCTCGGCGGTTGGGTGACGCAGGGGAACCCGTACGCAAAGCCGGCCGCGTACGAGCACCCCGACTGGGCGGTCATGCTCTTGCACCTGAGGCCCGCGGGCTAGGACGGTCGACGACGGCATGAGGCGCGTCGGATGAGGTTCGTTGTTCGCAGGGTGGCGTTCTTCGTCGCCACGCTCTGGGCTGCGATCACGATCAACTTCCTCATCCCGCGCCTCATGCCGGGCAACGCGGCGATCGCCATGCTCGGCCGCTATCGCGGGCGCATCAACCCGGCTGCGCTGCACGCGCTCGAGATCGCGTTCGGCATCAACACGCACCAGGGCCTGGTGAGCGCGTACTTCTCGTACCTCGGCAACATCGTGCGCGGCCGCTTCGGCACTTCGTTGACGTTCTTTCCCGACGCGGTGATGCACGAGGTGCTGCAGGCTTTGCCGTGGACGCTCGGCCTGGTCGGTCTGACGACGATCCTCGCGTTCATCGCCGGCACGCTGATCGGGCTCATCTCCGCCTGGCGGCGCGGCGGCATGCTCGACGGCGTCCTGCCGCCGATCTTCGTGATCACGTCCGCGTTCCCGTACTTCTGGCTCGCGTTGCTCGCGATCTGGTTGTTCGCGATCAAGCTGGGCTGGCTGCCCGAGAACGGCGGCTACGACGTCAAGACGAACGTCGCGTGGTCGTGGACCTTCATCGCCGACGTCATCCGCCACTCGATCCTGCCGGCGGCGACGATTCTCGCCACGTCGGTCGGCGGCTGGATCCTGACGATGCGAAACAACACGATCTCCGTGCTCGCAGAGGACTACGTGCGCATGGCGCGGGCCAAGGGGCTGTCGTCGTGGCGGATCATGTGGACGTATGCCGGCCGCAACGCGATCCTGCCGAACCTGACGGGCTTCGCGATGTCGCTCGGGTTCGTCGTCAGCGGTGCGATCCTCGTCGAGTTCGTCTTCAACTATCCCGGAGTCGGCTGGATGTTCCTGCAGTCGGTCGAGAACCAGGACTACGCGCTCATGCAGGGCCTCTTCCTGATGATCACGGTTGCGGTGCTCGTGGCGATCCTCGCGGCGGACATCGCGACCGCCATCCTCGATCCGCGCACGCGCGACAGCAGATGACCACCGTCACGGTCGAAGGCCACCCCGGCAGCGAGGGCCCGCCCGTTGCGGAAGCGCGGCGCGGCTTCGGCATCGACCTCGTGCGTGCGATCGTGCGCAACAAGAAGGCGCTCGTCGGTGTCGCATTGCTCGTCTTCTTCCTGGTGCTCGCACTCTTTCCGGGGCAGATCGCGCCCGACGACGGGCAAGCCGAGATCTTCCAGCCGGGTCTCGGCGCGTCGTGGCACCACTGGTTCGGCACGACGGCTTACGGCCAGGACGTCCTCTCGCAGCTGATCTGGGGAACGCGCCAGTCGATCGTGATCGCGTTCGCAGTCGGTGGGCTCGCGACGGCGATCGCGGTGATCGTCGGCGTCTCCGCTGCCTACCTCGGCGGCGTCGCCGACGGCGTCCTGTCGCTCGTCACCGACGTGATCCTCGTCATCCCGATCTTCCCGCTGATCATCGTCATCGCCGCGTACAAGAAGAGTGCGGGGCTGTTCACGCTGATCATCGTGCTCGGCGCCCTCGGCTGGTCGTACGGCGCACGCCAGTTGCGCTCGCAGACACTCTCGCTGCGGACGCGCGACTTCCTCGAGAGCGCGCGCGTTCGCGGCGAGCGGAAGCTCTACATCATCGTCTACGAGATCATCCCGACGATGACCTCGCTGATCGTGGCGAGCTTCCTCGGCGCCGCGCTCTATGCCGTGCTCTTCGCCGCCGGCCTGCAGTTCATCGGGCTCGGGGACCCGAACAGCCAGAGCTGGGGGACGATGCTCTACTGGGCGGAGAACAACGAGGCGCTCGGCGCGAACATGGTGCTCTGGGCGATCATGCCCGGCGTCTGCGTCGCGCTGCTCGGCGCCGCGTTCGCGCTGCTCAACTACGCGTTCGACGAGATCAGCAACCCGGCTCTGCGGCTGCGGCGGCTCGACAAGCCGCCGGCGCCCGACCGGCGGGACGCGGCGCCGCTCGCGCCGTCGAGCCCCGAGAACATCCTCGAGGTGCGCGGGCTCACGGTTGCGTACACCTCCGACGACGGCCCCGTGATCGCGGTGGACGGCGTCGATCTCGAGGTGGCGCGCGGCGAGTTCCTCGGCATCGTCGGCGAGTCGGGCTGCGGCAAGTCGACGCTCCTCTACTCGATCACGCGGCTGCTCGGTCCGCCGTTCAGCGGCGAGATCGTGGGCGGCGAGGTGATCTTCAACGGCCGTGAGATCGCGACGCTCGGCGAACGGCAGCTGCGGCACATCCGCTGGCGCGAGTTCTCGGTCGTCATGCAGAGCGCGATGAATGCGCTCAACCCCGTGCTCACGATCGAGGCACAGATGCGCGATGCGTGCAAGGCGCACTCGACGATGTCGTCGAAGGAGATCGCCGATCGTTCGCGGGAGGTGCTCCGCCTCGTCTCGATCGACCCGATCCACCTCAAGAGCTATCCGCATCAGCTGTCGGGCGGGATGCGGCAGCGCGCGATGATCGCGATGGCGCTGCTGTTCACGCCGGATCTCGTGATCATGGACGAGCCGACGTCCGCGCTCGACGTCGTCGCGCAGCGGTCGCTGATGGCGCAGATCAAGGAGCTGCAGAGGCGGCTCGGCTTCGCGGTCATCTTCGTCACGCACGACATGTCGCTCGTCCGCCACTTCTCCGATCGCGTCCTCGTGATGTATGCCGCGCAGGTGAGTGAGCTCGGGCGCACGCGGCAGGTGTTCGAGAAGCCGCTGCATCCGTACACGCGGGCGCTCCTCGACGCCTATCCGTCCATCCACGGCCCGAAGGTGGCGTTGCGCGGCATTCCCGGCGCGCCGCCGAACCTCGGCGCGCCGCCGGCCGGCTGCCGCTTCGCGCCGCGGTGCGTGCACGCAACCGCGCGGTGCCAGATCGCGCCGTCGCTGCTCGACGTCGACGGCGAGCTCGTGCGGTGCGTGCTCTACGAGGACGCGGAGGTCCCAGCGGCGGCGGAGGCGCGAGCATGAGCGTGAGCGAGCCGCTGCTCCGGACCGAGGGCCTCACCCGCCATTTCCGGGTCGGCGGTCTCGTCTCGCGCCAGATGCTGCACGCCGTCGACGACGTGAGCCTCGAGATCGGTCGCGGCGAGATCGTCGCGCTCGTCGGCGAGAGCGGCAGCGGAAAGAGCACGATCGCGCGGCTGCTGGCGAAGGTCTACGAGCCGACGGGCGGGGAGATCCATTTCGAGGGACGTCCCGTCAGCTCGTTCCGCTCACGGCGCGACCGGCTCGCGTACAGCAGCAACGTGCCGATGGTGTTCCAGGATCCGTACAGCTCGATCACGCCGGCATATCGCGTCGACCACGGAGTCGCGCGCGCCCTCAAGCTGCACCGGCGCGACATCGGCAGGGGGGAGCGCCGTCGCGAGATCGAACGCGTCTTCGACTCCGTCGGGCTCGCCCCGGCGCGCGCGTCGGCGCGGAAGTTCCCGCACGAGCTGAGCGGCGGCCAGCGCCAGCGTGTCGGCTTCGCGCAGGCGCTCGCGTTTCAGCCGAAGCTGATCATCGCCGACGAGCCCGTGTCGATGCTCGACGTCTCGATCCGGATCGGGATCCTGAACCTCATGCTCGATCTGCGAGAGCGCGAGGGCGTGTCGTTCCTCTACATCACGCACGACGTCGCGAGCGCGCGCTACGTCGCCGACCGCGTGCTCGTCATGTACGCGGGGCACCTCGTCGAAGAGGGGCCGACCGAGGAGGTGCTGCAGCGGCCGAAGCATCCGTACACGCAGCTCTTGCTCTCGGCCGTGCCCGACCCGCGCGCGGAGATGAACGTGGTCGAGACGGTCGCCGGCGAGCCGCCGAAGGTCGTCGATCCGCAACCCGGTTGCCGCTTCCGCGAGCGCTGTCCGTTGGCGATCGCGCGCTGCGGAGTCGAAACGCCGCTGCTGCGCGCGCTCGGTCCGGCGCATCGCGCCGCGTGTCACGTCGCCTGAGCCGGCGCCACGCTGCGCCCGTACTGGGTGCGCGCGGGGACGAGGAGCGAAGCGAACACGCAGACGACGAGGAACCCGAATGACGTGAGGAACGCGAGCACGTATCCGTGCTCGGCGGGAAAGCCGTTCGCGAGCACGTGCGCGGCGACGAGCGTCGCGGCGATCTGACTCCCGAC